>Ga0315285_10007185_pt1 | contig 11442 bp, 4 predicted proteins | sample YL17G09_36_MG_FD_203698 | JGI IMG/M metagenome (GOLD analysis project Ga0315285, IMG submission 203698) | Sediment microbial communities from Yellowstone Lake, YNP, Wyoming, USA - YL17G09_36 | ecosystem: Environmental > Aquatic > Freshwater > Lake > Sediment | place: USA: Wyoming | collected... | reverse complement strand
TTGGTATCCGTGTAGGTACACGTCACCGTGTCGCCGGCCTTCAGCACGATCGAGGCGGTGGGTGAACCGCTCACATCGAATGTGCTCGTGCCACCTTCACTCACGGTACATGCCAGGTTTGTCAGGTCCCAGCCGGTGGGCACCGTCTCGGCCACCGTGTAGGTCCCCGGTACCAGTGCACCGCTGTCATACGGGGTTGTCGCGTCAGCCAGCGTGAAGTCCGGATCGTCACCGGAATCCCAGCTCGCCGCAAACTCAAACTCATACGGATCACCCGATGGCACTGTCACCTTGTCCACCACGATATGCCCACGCTTGGTGTTCCCGTAGGTGCAGGTAACGGATCCGCCGGCGCCCAGGGTGATGGTGGCCACGCCGGTGGTCTTGTCCCCATAGGCCGAGGTCCCGGTCCCGGTTGCCGTGCAGGTCAGGCCGGTGAGATCAAAGCCGGTCACCGCCCCTTCGGTCACCGTGTAGGTGCCGGGGAGGACATTGGTGAAGCGCTGCGTATTCGACAGCGTGCTGTCGGCGTCGTCATCCAGGCTGAAACTGGCCGGCGACAGACCGCCCGTCGATGTATACGAGAAGTCCTGAGCATCGTTAGGCACGGTGTCCTTGATGATGGTGATCTGCCCACGCTTGGTGTCGGTGTAGGTACACGTCACCGTGTCACCGGCCTTGAGAACTACCGAGACGGTCGGTGACCCGGTCGCATCCCAGGTGCTTGTCCCGCCCTGGCTCACCTCGCAGCTCAGGCCGGTGAGATCCCAGCCGGTGGGCACCGTCTCGGCCACCGTGTAGGTCCCCGGTACCAGTGCACCGCTGTCATACGGGGTTGTCGCGTCAGCCAGCGTGAAGTCCGGATCGTCACCGGAATCCCAGCTCGCCGCGAACCCGAACTCCTGGGTATCGCCGCCCGGTGACGTCACCTTGTCCACCCGGATGTGCCCGCGCTTGGTGTCCGTGTACGTGCAGGTGACGGATCCGCCAGCGCCCAGGGTGATGGTGAGCTTGCGGTTGTCCACAGAGGTCGAGGTCCCGGTCCCGGCTACCACGCAGGTAAGGCTGGTGAGGTCAAAGGCCGGGGCAGGGTCGGTCTCGGTCACCGAGTAGATCCCGGGCACCAGGGTCTGGTCATTGGACTCTCCATTCTTCAGGCTGAAGGGGTTGTAGCCGGTCCCGGTTGTTGTGAAGCTGAAGCTGGTGTCTGTGGGATCGGGCGATGGAATGGTCCTTTTAATGACGGTAATCTGTCCGCGCTTGGAGTTAGTGAAGGTGCAGGTGACAGAGCCGCCCGCTCCAAGGGTGATGGTGGCCTTGCGGTTGGCAAGGTCCGGAGTGACCGACGTCTCGGTGCCGGTCGGCGTGCAGACCAGGTTGCTGAGGTCAAAGCCCAGCGAGCTGGGGTTGGTCTCAGTGACTGTATAAGTACCGGGCACCAGGGTCTGGTCATTGGGAGTGTCGGTATCCTTCAGGCTGAAGCCATTGTAGCCGGTCCCGGTTGTTGTGAAGCTGAAGCTGGTGGTACTGTCGGGCGATGGGTCGGTCACCTTGTCAACGATGATGTGCCCGCGTTGCTTCGTATCAGTGAACCTGCAGGTGACGGAGCCGCCCGCCCCAAGGGTGATGGTGGCCTTGCGGTTGGCAAGGTCCGGAGTGACCGACGTCTCGGTGCCGGTCGGCGTGCAGACCAGGTTGCTGAGGTCAAAGCCCAGTGAGCTGGGGTTGGTCTCAGTGACTGTGTAGGAGCCGGGCGCCAAGGTCTGGTCATTGGGAGTGTCTGTATCCTTCAGGTTGAAGGGGTTGTAGCCAGTGCCGGTGGTCGTGAAGCTGAAGATGTTGGTGCTATCAGGTGTTGGGTCGGTAAGCTTATCGACAATGATATGCCCTCGCTTGGTATCGGTGAAGGTGCAAGTTACAGTATCGCCACCTTTGAGATTGATCGAAACAGTGGGTGGCGTGCTCGTGAATGTGCTTGTGCCACTTGGACTTACTGTGCAGACCAGGTTGGTCAGGTCCCAACCTGACGGGATAGTAACCTCGCTCACCGAGTAGGTGCCCGCCGCAATGCTGCTGAAGGGCTGTGTGTTCGATAGTGTGTTGTCGGCATCGTCATCTAGGCTGAAGCTGGCTGGAGACAGACCGCCCGTGGTTGTGAACGAGAAGTCCTGAGGGTCATTCGGGATTGCATCCTTGATAATGACAATCGTTCCCGCAGGCTTCACCGCGGTGGCGGCAAGTGCGCGATCCTGGTTCCCAAGGCTTCCGAGAGTCCAGCTGACTTGCGACATGTGATACGGTGACCCGGTAATCGCGCCGGCAGAGTTGCCCGAGCCCCAGTCGAGAGCGCTGGCAATGTGACCGCCCCAGGCCAGGACAGCAGTGGAACTATCAGCGGTGAATGTAATCGCGATTTGTGTTTCCGACGTATCGGCTGACAGGCTGCCTTCGGAGACATAGCTTATGCCCGTGATCGTGCCGCCGAATAGCGTGAAGAGCCGTTCACTTGCCGGAAGCGCATTGAAACTCGCCGTCGGCTGACCCGGCTTCGGTGAGCCGGCCGAGCTTGGAGCGGGAATCGCGAATGTGCTGACAGTGCCAGACACACCAGAGACCCCGCTAAGGGGACTCACAACCTCTGCAGGATGACCGAAAGAGGCATGCGGCTCCAGGCGTTGGTAATGGGTGAGGTAATCAATCGCGTGTGCGCCGCTATGCTTGATGTCATATCCGAGTACGATAGTGATTGAAGTGCCTGTCGGGAGGTCGGTCATGATCTCCCGATAAGGGATCGAGTAACCTTCCACATAATGCGCTTGGACTGAATTCGCGTTTCCATTCACCCAAGCCGAACCGCTGCATTGGGCAGGGGAAGTCGGTCCACCGTTCCGGCACTGATCGAGATTACCTGCAGAGTTCGCATCAGTAAACGTCGTTGTCGCAACACCGGAATCTTTTCCTGTCGCCGTCACGCTGTATGTCGCCACGAACCAGTTCGGAAGCTGGAATGTCATGCGGATCGTGCCATCATCCGCGGCCGTTACGTCGGCGGAATAACTCCAGCTGTTTCCGATGTTGTCGTTGACCAAGATGGTGACGATTTCGCCTGACTGCCAGTTGGCACCGGTGAGAGTCACGGTCTCGCCCGGCGCATAGTCGGCCTTGTCGGTCTGGATCGAAGGCGTTAACGCCATCGCTGGCCCTGCAAATATCGCAAGGCACAGAATTATAGCGAATACTAACAGTATCCTTTTTTGCACATTCACCACGACCAGCTCTCTTCCGGGTCGCCACGCAGCCATCAAACCGCGAGTCCGACCGGATCCCGGAAACCAGGATCACGGATGTGAGCAAAAGAGAACTTCCTCATATATGGATATATATAAACATTGGTTAACTTCCTATCCTTAACAAAACCCCGGATCTGAATGACTTCTCAACAGGAATCGCTAAGGGAATCTATTTATAAAGGTTATTTATGCACAGCACCATTTCCTCTTTATATGGATATCGGTAGTTCAGAAATGAATATTCTCTTTAATTTCAGATTTTCATCCTCATCTGGTTCAAGGAGATGAATAATAACCATGAATCGAGGAGTTGGGAAAGGAAGAGAAAACGCTCCGGGAAAATCATCGATTCTTATTATAAAAATAGATTTATATTGAATATTGTTGCCACTGCGGCGAAATTCTCGAAACCCCTTGGTGCGCCTCGGAATCAGGAACTATTACAGCGAGATTTTCCCCACACGGGAGGGTGTGCTGCCCCCTTGTGCCACCCAGAAAAAGAAGAGAAATGCAGTGATGAAAAAAGATGTGAGGGATGAAGGGAGTTGCCGTCATCCCTTGTTCCCGGGGTTGATCAGCCTTCCCTCTCACCGTACCTTGATGTAATTGGTCTTCGTCGTGGTGCTGGATCCGCCTGCGTTCCTCACCGTCAGCCTCACCGTGTACCGCCCGTTGGTGGTATAATCATGGGATGGGTGACGCAGCGTGGAAGTGGTTCCGTCGCCGAAGTCCCAGGTCCAGGATGTGGGGTTGCCTGTCGACGTGTCGGTGAACTGGACCTTCATGGGGGATTTACCATTCACAGGGGTCCCACTGAAGGAAGCCGCGGGGGGCGGAGAGGACGCCGTGTTAATGGTGAAGGTCAGTGATCCTGAAGTTCCTCCTCCGGGTGCGGGGTTGAAGACGGTCACTGAGGCGGTACCTGCACTGGCGATATCTGAGGCCGAAATGGCAGCGGTGAGCTGGGTGGACGAGTAGTAAATGGTGGTCTTGGCCAGACCATTCCACCGGACTATTGAACCGGTGATGAAGTTACTGCCATATACCGTCAGGGTGAAGGCCGGGCTCCCGGCGGTCGCGGAGATGGGGGAGATGCTGGAGAGAGAGGGTATCGGGTTGCTGGGTGCATTGATGGTGAAAGTCTTGGCTGTTGAGGTTCCGCCACCGGGAGTCGGGTTGAGGACCGTCACACTGGCCGTTCCTGAGGTAGCGATATCCGAGGCCAGGATCACAGCGGTCAGCTGGGTGGAGGAGCCATAGGTGGTAGTGCGAGCAACACCGTTCCACCGGACAGAGGAGCTGGGGATAAAGCCGGTGCCGGTCACCGTGAGGGTGAAGGCAGGACCGCCGGCAGTGGCCGAGCTGGGGGAGATGGAGATGATGGTGGGCGCCGGGTTGCTGGCAGGGTTGATGGTGAAGATCAGAGCCGACGAAGTGCCGCCTCCAGGGGCCGGATTGAAGACCGTGACTGAGGCCGTTCCTGCGTTGAGGATATCGGCTGCCGAGATCGCTGCATTCAGCTGGGTGGAGGAGACATAGGTCGTGGTGCGGGCACCACCATTCCACCGGACCGAAGAGCCGGTGACAAAGTTGTTGCCGTTCACTGTCAGGGTGAATGCAGGCCCGCCTGCCGTTGCAGAGCTGGGGGAGATGGAGGTGATCGTGGGCACTGGGTTACTGGCCGGGTTGATGGTGAAGGTCTGGGCTGAGGAAGTGCCTCCACCGGGTGCAGGATTGAAGACCGTGACCGAGGTTGTACCTGCTGCCACAATGTCGGTGGCCGGGATTGCAGCGGTGAGCTGGCCGGAGGAAATATAGGTGGTCGTCCTGTCAGCACCGTTCCACCGGACCTTCGATGTAGCGATGAAGTTGCTGCCTGTCACCGTCAGGGTGAAGGCGGCTCCACCGGCCGTTGCAGAGCTGGGGGAGATCGTGGTGAGGGTAGGTACCGGGTTGTTCGCCGCGTTGATGGTGAAGCTCTTGCCCGCTGAGACACCGCCACCTGGGGCCGGGTTGAAGACGGTGACGGAGGCCGTTCCTGCGGAGGCGATGTCAGCGGCCGAGATCGCGGCGTTCAGCTGGGTGGAGGAGATATACGTTGTAGTGCGGGCAACAGCGTTCCACCGGACCGAGGAGCTGGGAATAAAGCCGGTACCAGTCACCATGAGGGTGAATGCAGGTCCACCGGCGGTTGCCGAGCTGGGAGAGAGGGTCGTGATGGTGGGCACCGGGTTGGTAGCCGGGTTGATGGTGAAGGTCAGAGCACCCGATGTACCCCCGCCGGGAGTCGGGTTGAAGACCGTCACGCTGGCCGTACCGGCAGTTGCGATGTCCGTTGCCGGGATGGCGGCGGTTAGCTGTGTAGACGAGATATACGTGGTAGTGCGGTCAGTACCTTTCCACTGGACTGTTGAGGTTGGGATGAAGTTGGAACCGGTCACCGTAAGGGTAAAGGCAGTACCACCGGCAGCAGCAGAGCTGGGGTAAATGGTGGAAAGGGTGGGCACCGGATTATTTGCGGGTGGAGTTCCGGTGGTAGTGAACCCCTTCAGGCAAACATTTTCGTTTGGATAGTAGGTCGTGAGATCAGTCCAGGTGGTTCCGCTACTGCTGAAATAGCTTTCTCCCGTATGAGAAGTCGCCGTTGAGGAGTATCCCGGGATGCGGGACTCTATCGGGATTTGGTAGCTGTAGCCCGGGGTCTGGAGCCGGACCACGAGAGAGAATTTGTGGCCAGACGTGAGGGCCACCGGTGTCGTCAGGGTAACGGTGTGGTAGCCGGGGAGGGCAATGGTCCCTGTCTGGGTGATGACGGATCCTGAGGTGCTGATGGGGCCGGTGGTGGGATCCCGGTAGACCTGGACCTGGTAGACAGAGTTGATGGTTGGGGTATAGAAAGAGACTGCGGCAAGGGACTCGTCACCCGCTGCGGTGAAGACATTCGCGAACCAGGCGGTGCCGCTGCTGTACCCCATGCTACTAGTCCAGCCCAGCGTGTCGTACTGGTACACGCGGTTGTAGTCGGTAGTCTCCTGGCCGGTGAAGACCGTGTTGTCCCGGCCGATCTGGGCGTCATAGTACGAGACGTAGAAGTAGCCGCTGGCACCCCAGAAGGAGCCCCAGCTGTTCTTCACGAGAAACGCGCCATTGGCCGGGGCCGCCGTTGGGAACTTGGTCCGGTCATAGTTGTCGTCCCACCCGACAATCGCGATGGCATGGTTGGAGGAGGAGGTGCCGCTGTAGTAATAGGCCCCGTTCACCGAGTTGTAGTACGTGGAGGACCAGTAGATGGTGGAGTAGAGGGCTCCGTAGGTCTGGACTGCGTTCTTGATGTTGTCGTTGTCCGTGGAGGAAGCCCGTGCCGGGATGTAATACACGTCCTGCACGTGCTTCCGGACAGTGAGCCCGGTCGGTGACGTGGTGCTGCTGGCAGAGTAGGGGTCGTCCGCCTCGGAGACCGGGCCGGACCACCGGGCCAGGTACGCGGTGCTCATGTCCGAGTTCCCGCCTGAACAGGGGGCCAGGTCAAAGCCGTGGAGGTTCTTCAGGTTGTCCTCCGAGAAGTCCCAGCTCTGGGCGGGGAGCAGGGTGGACTCCAGAGAGCCGTAGCTGGCAAAGGCCCAGCAGGAGCCGCAGGCGCCCTGGTCCTTCACCGTGCTGACCCGGCCGCTGGACCGGAGGTCGTAGGTTGCCGGGAGTGCACCGACGATGTCGCCGCCGGTCCCAACTTCACCAGGTGCGCTGTCCTGCAGGAGCATCTGCCTGGTGACCTTCTTCCCCTTCAGGTGGGTCTTATCAAGGGGTGATGGGATGCTCCCCAGGCCGCGGTTACCAGGCGTGTTCTTCCGGTCCGCAGCGGGAAATCCCTTTGCTGCCGCGTCCGTGAACGCAGCGCTTACGGGGGCTTCCGAGATCCGTGGTTCGCCCTTTACGGGCTGGCCCGTTTGATCCGGGGCTGCGGCTGCAATGCAGATGATCGATGCAAGGAGAATGAGTACTATCCATGAAAACATTGCGTAGTGGGTTCTGTGTCTGACCATACTCCACACCTCTCCATGATCCCCCCCTCAGGATGGGAGGGGATCGGGTAAATCTAATGTAATGTAGCTTATGGTATATAAATATATCTTAAATAAAAGAAATGAAATTCACTGACTTTAAATGAAAATAACTTAGGATAAATGGTATTTTCAATAGGGGTGAAAGGAAACGAATGTATTTGCTATAAGCAAAGTTTATATATCAATTATGGGGAGAATGGCCGCCAGGCTGGACGCAGGTTAAGGCCATTTCCTCAACTCGTACGGGCGATCCCGGGATCCCTCCCCGCTCCTGGCAGCCGTGAACACCGGGCGGATGGGGGCCACGGAGGATTGGGGGCCGTGCCCGGAGGTGGAGCCCCCTGCTCCGGATCCGGAGGAACAGGATCACGACGGTGCGGAACCACGAGGGAGCAGGATCATGACGGAGCCCGGCCGGTGTGGCCGAAATTGTCCCCGAGACCGTTTCCGGTGCCCTGGGCCGGGCCCGGATGCGACACGCCGGGAGGGACATTCAGGACCTGGGGTGGCATGATGAGCAGGGGAACTCCGGGGATGCAGGACCGGGGGCATCCCGTGAGGACTGGTCTGTGCAAGCCACATCTGCTTGGCAGAATTGCCAGCAATAAACGGAGGACAAATATTTATCAGGGCACTTCGGGAATGCTCTCTTGCCCTGAGGTGGGGGGGAGAACCCGGAAGGGCCACGACCCGGGGGGCAGGGGCCGGTGCAGTGCGGGATGCCCGGTCCCGGGTCCCCCGGTGTGCAGGGGAGGCGAATCGGACGCCTGCCCGGGCACCAGGAGCCCCTGTCCGGGAACACGCTCAGGGATGGAGGGGTGATACAATGGCGGAAGCAAGCATGGAGAAGAGGGGGAAGATGCCTGTCAGTGCGGACCGCGTGGTCCGCACCAGGAACCCCCATGTGGAGATATGGCTGCAGCTGGCCTCGAAGCTGGGCCACGAGGGCAGGCACGACAAGGCCATCGAGATTTTCTCCAGGATCATCAGTGCAAACCCGGAGATTCCGGAGGTCTGGCACTGCAAGGGGGACTGCCTCGAGATGCTGGGAAAGCATGACGAGGCCATCTCCTGCTATGATGCAGCGCTGAAGCACGATCCACTGAACGCCGACACCTGGTTCAACAAGGGGCTGGCACTGAAGGCGGTCGGGCGCGAAGACGAAGGCACGACGTGCTGCAACTACGCCGTGTCCCGGTACCTCGGCAAATAGAAAGCTATATCTTATATATCAATTATTTCTCCCTACCCATGTAAGGAGGAAAGTGGGATGAAGTATATCCAGACAACCTGCCCGTACTGCGGCACAGGGTGCAGTTTCAACCTTGTCGTTGTAGACGGAAAAGTGATGGGTACCGCCCCGTACCACCGTTCCCCGGTGAACGAGGGCAAGGTATGTCCCAAGGGGACGTACGCCCATGAGTTCGTGCACAGTCCGGATCGGCTGAAGACGCCCCTGATCAAGAAGGACGGGAAGTTCGTGGCCGCCACCTGGGACGAGGCGTACGACCTGATCGCAAAGAAGTTCACGTCGTACAAGCCCGAGGAGATGGCGTGCCTCTCTTCTGCCCGGGTCTCGAACGAGGAGAACTACCTGATGCAGAAGTTCGCCCGGTCGGTCCTGAAGACCCCGAACGTCGACCACTGCGCCCGCCTCTGCCACGCCTCAACGGTGGTTGGCCTTGCGGGAGCATTCGGCTCCGGGGCCATGACCCAGTCCATTGGCGATATCGCGGATGCGAAATGCGTCTTCATCATCGGCAGCAACACCTTCGAGCAGCACCCGCTGATCGGGCGCCGCGTGATGCAGGCGAAGATGAACGGGGCCAAGCTGATCTATGCCGACCCGCGCCTGACCCCCACGGGAAAGCAGGCGGACCTGTACCTGCCCTTCTACTCGGGCACGGACGTGGCCATCTTCAACGGCCTGATGCAGCAGATCATCAAGAACGGCTGGGAGAACAGGGAGTTCATCGAGAAGCGGACCAAGGACTTCGACAAGCTGAAGGCTGTCGTGATGAAGCCCGAGTACAGCCTGGAGAACGTCTCCAAGATCTCGGGCATCCCGGCCAAGGACCTGGCCACCACGGCCGAGTGGATGGCAAAGAGCGGCGCCACCACGATCCTGTACTCGATGGGCATCACCCAGCACACCACCGGCGTGGACAACGTGAAGTCGGTGGCCAACATCCAGATGCTCACCGGCAACCTGGGCAGGCCCGGGACCGGCGTCTGTGCACTCCGTGGCCAGAACAACGTGCAGGGCGCCTGCGACATGGGGGCGCTCCCGAACGTGTACTCCGGCTACCAGGCCGTGATCGTTCCGGAGAACCGGAAGAAGATGACGGATGCCTGGGGCACCGAGATCGCGGAGGGGAAGGTTGGGTACACGGTCACGGACATGATCAACGTGCTCGCCGACAAGCCCGGCACGCTGAAGTGCCTGTACATCATGGGTGAGAACCCGATGCTCAGCGACCCGGACCTCCACCACGTGGAGAAGGGGCTTAAGAACCTGGAGTTCCTGGTGGTGCAGGACATCTTCCTGACCGAGACGGCGGAGCTCGCCAACGTGGTCCTGCCCGCGGCATGCTACGCAGAGAAGGACGGGACCCAGACCAGCACCGAGCGGCGCGTCCAGCGCTGGCGAAAGGCGGTCAACCCGCCGGGCCAGGCAAAGGCCGACTGGCAGATCTTCGGCGAACTCGCGGCGAAGATGGGCTTTGCGAAGCAGTTCCCGTATAAGAGCGCGGAGGAGATCTTTGTGGAGGTCTCGAAGGTGACCCCGAGTTACGGCGGCATGACCTACGCCCGGCTGGAGAAGCCCGAGGCGCTCCACTGGCCCTGCCCGACGGCCGAGCACCCGGGCACGCCGATCCTGCACAAGGAGAAGTTCGCCCATCCCGATGGACTGGGCGTCTTCACGCCGCTGGAGTGGAAACCGGCCGCGGAAGTCCCGGACAACGACTACCCGCTGATCCTGACGACCGGCCGCTGCATCTGGCAGTGGCACACAGGGACCATGACCCGCCGGTCCGAGCACCTGGAGATCGAGGAGCCGACCGGCTGGATCGAGATCAACCCCGAGGATGCGAAGGCCCTCGGGATCAAGGACAAGGAGAAGGTGCGGGCCGTGACCCGGCGCGGGAAGCTGGAGGTGCCGGCACGGGTGACCAAGGACATCAAGAAGGGCGTGACGTTCATGCCGTTCCACTACAAGGAGTGTGCGGCGAACCTGCTCACCAACAACGCCCTGGACCCGGTCGCCAAGATCCCGGAGTTCAAGGCCTGTGCAATACGGATCGAGAAGATCGCGGAGGTGAAGTAACATGGCACTCTTCGGCGCAAAACCGGCAATGAAGACGGGGGACATGGTCTACGCCTGGACCACCGACTCCGAGATCGCGAAGCGTGCGGAGTGCGGCGGTGCGGTGACCACGCTCCTCAAGTACGCGCTGGAACAGAAGATGGTCGACGCCGTGCTGGCGGTGAAGCGGGGCCAGGACATCTACGATGCCGTCCCGACGCTGATCACCGACCCGAAGGACCTCAAGGACACCGCGGGGTCGCTCCACTGCGGCACGCTTCTCCTCTCCAAGATCCTGGCAAAGCACCTGAAGGGGGTCAAGGACCGGAAGATCGCCATGACCGTCAAGGGCTGCGACGTGATGGGGATCCTGGAGCTGGCCAAGAGGAAGGGCGTCAACCGCGACAACCTCTACCTGATCGGGGTGAACTGCGGCGGTACCGTGAGCCCGGTCAAGGCGATGAAGATGATCCAGGACGTGTACCAGGTCGATCCCATGAAGGTCATCAAGGAGGAGATCGACAAGGGCCAGTTCATCATCGAGTTCGAGGGCGGCCACAAGGGGATCTCCATCGATGAGCTGGAGGAGAAGGGCTTCGGCCGGAGGACCAACTGCCGCCGCTGCGAGTACAAGGTCCCCCGCCAGGCGGATCTCGCCTGCGGGAACTGGGGCGTCATCGGGGAGAAGGCAGGCAAGGCCACGTTTGTCGAGGTATGCAGCGACAGGGGGGCCGACCTCCTGAGCCGGGCTGCAAAAGCCGGTGCTCTCGCCACCGAGGCAGCG
>Ga0315285_10007180_pt1 | contig 11448 bp, 6 predicted proteins | sample YL17G09_36_MG_FD_203698 | JGI IMG/M metagenome (GOLD analysis project Ga0315285, IMG submission 203698) | Sediment microbial communities from Yellowstone Lake, YNP, Wyoming, USA - YL17G09_36 | ecosystem: Environmental > Aquatic > Freshwater > Lake > Sediment | place: USA: Wyoming | collected... | reverse complement strand
GCGTGGGCCAGCCTGCTGGGGGGCTTGTCGCTGGCCAACGCCGCCCTGGGCGCGGCGCACGGTTTTGCGGCGGCGATCGGGGGCATGTTTGCCGCCCCGCACGGAGCGGTCTGCGCGGCGCTGCTGCCGCACGTCATGGATGCTAACATCCGCGCCTTGCACGCCCGCGCGCCGGAGAGCGAAGCGCTGCACCGCTACGTAGCCGTCGCGCGCATCCTGACGGCCCGGCCGGACGCCGCCGCGGAAGACGGCGTCGTCTGGGTGGGGGAAACCTGCCGGAGGCTCGCTATCCCGCCGCTCGGCTCCTACGGCATCGGCGAGGCGGACGTGGCGGTGCTCGTCGAAAACGCCGCCCGCGCCAGCAGCACCAAGGGTAACCCCATCGCACTCACCGCCGAAGAGTTGCGCGAGATCCTGACCCGCGCGCTGTAGCGCCTCTGCCCCGCCCCGGACTGAGGTATTGTCGAATGGTTGGGACCGTTGGAGGGAGCCTTATGCGAATCCGCCTTCTGCTGCTGGCCATGCTGCTGGTGGGCCGCCTGCCGGGCGCCGATCGCCCGGAATGGGACGACCCCGCGGTGCTCCAGTGGGGCGCCCAGAAACCCCACGCCACCATGATGGTCTACCCCACGGCCGAGCTGGCCAAGAGCGACGCCCGGGCGAAGTCGCCCTGGTTCCTCTCGCTCAACGGGCAGTGGAAATTCCAGGGCTCGCTCCGGCCGGCCGACCGGCCGCTGGAGTTCCACCGCGGCGATTACGACGACTCGGCCTGGCGCTCGATCCCGGTGCCCTCCGCCTGGCAGATGCACGGCTTCGACGTGCCCATCTACTCGAACATCATCTACCCGTGGCCGCAGGACCGTAACCAGCCACCCAAGGTCCCCTACGAGTTCAATCCGGTCGGCAGCTACCGCACCCGCTTCACCGTGCCCCCCGCCTGGAAGGGCCGCCAGGTGTACCTCCACTTCGAGGGCGTCGATTCGGCGTTCTATGTGTGGGTGAATGGCCGCAAAGTGGGTTACAGCGAAGACAGCCGGACGCCCGCCGAGTTCAATATCACGCCGCACCTCCAGGAGGGCCGGAATCTGCTGGCGGTCGAGGTGTACCGCTTCGGCGACGGCGCCTTTCTGGAGGACCAGGACATGTGGCGCATGAGCGGGATCTACCGCGACGTCTTCCTGTGGTCCGCGGCCGACCGGCACGTGCGCGACTTCGACATCCGCACGGAGCTGGACCAGGAGTACCGCGACGCCGACCTGGTGGTGGACGCCACGGTGACCAACCTGGCCGCCCAACCGGCCAAGGTGTCGCTGGCCATGGCGCTCGCGGACGCCGCGGGCGCCGCCGTGGGCGAGCCGCAGACCAAGAGCCTCGACATCGGCGCCCGGGGCCAGACCCTGCTGCGGCTGTCCGTGCGCGTGGCCAACCCCAAGAAGTGGTCCGCCGAGACGCCCTATCTCTACCAGCTCCTGCTGACGCTCCAGGACGCCTCCGGCGCCGTGCTCGAAGTCATCCCCGCCAGCATCGGTTTCCGCAAGGTGGAAGTCCGCCATGCCCGCCTGCTGGTGAACGGGCGGCCGGTGCTGATCAAGGGCGTCAACCGGCACGAGCACAGCCCGGACACGGCCAAGTACGTCAGCCCCGAGCTGATGCTCGAGGACGTCCGGCTGATGAAGCAGTTCAACGTGAACGCGGTGCGCACCTCGCACTACCCCAACGCGCCGGCCTGGTACCGTCTGTGCGACCGTTACGGCCTGTACGTGATGGACGAGGGCAACCTCGAGGTGCACCACTACGGCAACGACCGCCGCAACCGCCTGAGCAACGACCCGGCCTGGAAGGAAGCGTACGTGGACCGGGTGCGGCGCATGGTCGAGCGCGACAAGAACCACCCCTCGGTCATCATGTGGTCGATGGGCAACGAATCGGGCGACGGCCCGAACGTGGCAGCCGCTTACCGCTGGGCTCGGGAGCGCGATCCCTCGCGCCCCTTCCACTACGAAGGATCGGCCGCCAGCGGCGGCCCGAACTCCGACATCAACTCCTTCATGTACCCGCCTCCGGAGCGCGCGCAGCAGTTAGCGGCCCAGCGCCCGGAGATGCCGCTCATCCTGTGCGAGTACTCCCACGCCATGGGCAACTCCAGCGGCGGCCTCAAGGAGTACTGGGACCTGTTCTACTCCGGCGCCAACGCCCAGGGCGCCTTCGTCTGGGACTGGGTGGACCAGGGCATCCGCGTGCCCGTCCCCGGCGAGTACCGCAAGAACACCGCCAAGACGACCTTCCTGGCTTACGGGGGCTGGTGGGAGGACAAAACCGGCATCCGCAACGACAACAACTTCAACAACAACGGCCTGGTGGCGGCGGACCGCCGGCCGCATCCGGGGCTGTGGGCCATCAAGTACGTCTACCGCTACCTCCATGCCTCCCCGGTGGACCTGGCCGCGGGCCGCATCCGCGTGAAGAGCTGGTTCGATTTCCTCAACGCCCAAGACATCGCGGAAGCTCTCTGGGAGGTGAAGGCCAGCGGAACCACCGTCCGCTCCGGCAAGCTTCCGGAACTGGACCTGGCCCCGGGCCAGGAGAAGGAGTTCTCCATCCCGCTGGGGAAAATCCAGCCGCAGCCGGGTGTCGAATACTGGCTCAACCTCAGCTTCGTGCTGAAGGCCGCCGCGCCGTACGCCGCCCTGGGGCACGAGATCGCCTGGGAGCAGTTCCTCCTCCCCATCGCCGCCCCGGCGCCGGCATTCAAGACCGCCACTCTCGCGGCGCTCGCTGTCACGGACGGCGAGGGCGAGGCCACCTTCTCAGGCCCGGCCTTCTCGATGCGCTTTGACAAGCCGGCCGGCCTGATCACCTCCTACCGGTACAAGGGCGTGAACCTGCTGGAGCGCGGCCCGCGGCCCGACTTCTGGCGGGCTCCCACCGACAACGACCGCGGCGCCTTCAAGAGCCTGCGCGGCCGGGGCGCCCTTGCTCCCGAGAACGACATCACCGTGTGGCGCAACGCGGGGCCCGCATGGCAGGTCCGGGAGGTGCGCGTGGAGAGGCTCGGCAAGGAGTCCGCCCGGATCATCGTGCAGGCCGAGCTGCCGCAGGTCGAAGCCGCCTACGCGATGACCTACACCGTCTACGCCAGCGGGGACGTCATCGTGGAATGCTCCTACCGCCCGGGTCAGAAGAAGCTCGCCATGCTGCCGCGCTTCGGCGCCGAGCTGGTCCTGGGGCCGGGCCTGGAGAACATCGCCTGGTATGGCCGCGGGCCCGTCGAGACTTACAGCGACCGTCAGTTCGAGCGCATCGGGGTTTACAGGTCCACGGTGGACAAGGAGTGGGTGGACTACTCGCGCCCGCAGGAGAACGGCAACAAGACCGACGTGCGCTGGGTGGCCCTCACCAACTCCCAGGGCGTCGGCCTGCTGGCGGTGGGCGCACCCGCGCTCAGCGTCAGCGCCCGGCATTACACCCAAGAGGAGATGGACCGGGCCGGCTACACCTTTATGATGCAGCGACGCCCTCAGATCTTCCTCCATCTCGACTGGAAGCAGATGGGCGTGGGCGGCATCGACAGTTGGAGCGCGAACGCCTATCCGCTGGCGCCCTACCGGCTCCCCTCCGGCCAGGAGTACTCCTACAAGTTCCGCCTGACGCCGGTGGCCGGCGCCTTCGCCGCCAAGACCCGGGAAGCGTTCTGAGGGCCGCTCCGGCTATGATGGGAGTTCTCAAGGAGGACCCAATGAATCCAATCTCCCGCCGTTCCTTCTTTCAAGGAGCCGCGGTGGCGGCTTCCGCCACCCGCGTGGTGGGGGCCAACGACCGCATCCGCGTGGGCATCGTCGGGCTAGGCGGCCGCGGCAGCTCCCACGTGCGCTCCTACGTGACCATCCCCGACGCCCAGATCACGGGCCTCTGCGACGTCAACCAGACGGCCCGGGAACGGGCCCAGGGCACGCTGGTCAAGCTGAGCGTCGCCCAGGCCAAAGAGTACGTGGACATGCGCGAGCTGTTCGCCGACAAGGACATCGACGCGGTCTCGATCGCCGCGCCCAATCACTGGCACGCCCTGGCCACCATCTGGGCCTGCCAGGCGGGCAAGGACGTCTACGTCGAGAAACCCGCCAGCCACAACGTCCACGAGAGCTGGCGCATGGTCGAGGAAGCCCGCAAGCACAACCGCATGGTGCAGGTGGGCTCGCAGGGCCGCAGCGCGCCCCACAAGATCCGGGCCATGGGGCTGCTGCGCCAGGGCGTGATCGGCAAGCTCTACCTGGCCAAAGGACTGTGCTTCAAGCGCCGCCGCTCCATCGGCCGCACCCCTGCCCAGCCGGTGCCCGCGGGCATCGATTGGGACAAGTTCCTGGGCCCCGCCCCCATGCGGCCTTTCACCATGAACCGCTACCGCTACAACTGGCACTGGTTCTGGGACACCGGCAACGGCGACATCGGCAACCAGGGCGTCCACGAGATGGACATCTGCCGCTGGGGCCTGGGCAACGTTCCCCTCCCTAAATGGGTGTTCTCGAGCGGCGGCAAGTACATCTACGACGACGACCAGGAGACCCCCAACACGCAACTGGCCACCTTCGACTACGGCGACGCCCAAATCGTCTTCGAAGTGCGCGGGCTGTTGACCGGCCCCGAAGCCGGCAACACGGTCCGCTCGGGCAACTCCGTCGGCGACCTCTTCCTGGGCAGCGACGGCTGGATGTGGGTGGAGGGCGGCGGCTTCCAGGTCTACAAGGGCGAGAAGAACGAAAAGGCCATGGAGGAGAAGGGCTCCGACGACAACGCCACCGTTCTGCACATGCAGAACTTCCTGGCGGCCTGCCGCAGCCGCAACTACCAGGAGCTGACCGCGGACGTGGAGATCGGCGCGACCTCCGCGGCGTTGGGCCACCTGGCCAACGTCGCCTACCGCACCGGCCGCAAGCTGGCCTGGGACGCCGCTGCGAAGCGCTTCGTCAACGACCCTGAGGCCGACAAGCTGCTGACCCGGGATTACCGCAAGCCGTACGTGGTGTGACGCTGCTCGGGGAGCAGCCATGCACATCGGCTTTCACACCGATGCCTTCAACTCCAGCTACTGGAGCTTCGAGCAGTGCCTGGAGTGGGCCCAGCGCAGCGGCGTCCACTTCATCGAGTGCGGCACGATTGACGGCGTGAGCTGGATCCACGGCCTGGGCTACCAGCCCCATGTGGCCCTGTGGGAAGACCCGGTCCTGCTGCGCAAGAAGATGGAGGGTTACGGCGTCGAGTTCTCGCAGCTCGACGCCGCCTTTCCCCTGTCGCTGCCTGAAGGCGCCACGCTCGGCGTCGAGTACGTGCTGCACTCGCTGCGCTGGGCGAAGCTGGCGGGCTGCCCGTGCATCGACACTACCGACGACCGCCACCGGCCCGCGGGGCTGACCGATCGCGAGGCCCTCGCCCACATGCGCCGCATCTACCGCCAGATCCTGCCGGTGGCGGAGGCCTACCAGATCACCATCAACATCGAGCCGCACGGCTACTTCACCACCCAGCCCGAGTTCCTCGCCGAGATGCTGGCCTTCGCCGACTCGCCGTACCTGCGCCTGAACATGGATACCGGCAACACCTTCATCGCGGGCCGGGACCCGGTGGCTTTCTTGCGGCAGTTCCTCGGCAAGGTGAGCCATGTTCACATCAAGGACGTGAGCCCGAGCCTGGCGGCGGCGGCGCGCGGCGAGCTGACCGGCATCGCCGTCAGCCACTGCGCCGTGGGAGAGGGCGTCAACGCGGACAACATCCGGCAGTGTGTAGCGATGCTGGCCGAGGCCGGCTACGAGGGCGTCCTGAGCATCGAGTGCGAAGGGCAGGGCGGGCCGCTGATCGAGCGCAGCCTGGCCTGGGTGAGGGGGCTGGTACGGGAATGAGGCTGCGGCTCGCAATCGTGCTTTTCGCCGCCCTGCCGCTACAGGCGGCCCAGGGCCCCCTTCGCGTCCTTATCCTAACCGGGGAGAGCGACCTTCCCTACCACGACTGGCGGGTGACCACGCCCTGGCTGCGCGGCATCCTCGAGCAGACTGGCCGCTTCCAAGTCGCGGCGGCCGAAGAGGTGCGCGGGCTCACCCCCGCCGCGCTGGCTGGCTACCACGCGCTGGTGCTCAACTACAACGGGCCGCGCTGGGGCCAGAACACGGAGCGCGCCCTCGAGGACTTCATCCGCTCCGGCAAGGGCATGGTGGCCGTGCACGGCGTCAGCTACGGCGTCTTCTTCGGCCAGGCATACCGCGACCGGCGCTGGCGGGGCTCCTCGACCGGCGATCCCGGCTGGGCGGCCTACGCCGAGATGCTGGGCGCGACCTGGGAACCCGAGAAAATCGGCCACGGCAAGCGTCACGTGTTCCAGGTGAAATGGGTGGATCGGAAGCACCCCCTGAGCCGCGGCCTCGAAGAAACGTTCCTGGCCGACGACGAGCTATACCACCGCATGGACCTGCGAGCGAATGCGCGCGTGCTGGCCACCGCGTTCAGCGACGCCGCGACCGGCGGCACCGGACGCGATGAGCCGGTCATCTGGGCCGTGCCGTTCGGCCAGGGACGCGTGGTCCACATCACGCTGGGCCACGACGCCAAGTCCATGTCCCAGCCCGGCTTCGTGAGCGCGCTCGCCCGCGCCGCCGAATGGGTTGCGGCCGCACTACCATCCCGCCGGTAGCCCTCAGCCGGCGAACTTGTAGCCGCCGCCGCGCTCCGGGGTTCCCAACTCTGGGGATGGTGTCGCAGTCATGGAAGCCGGAGGAGCCGCAGTGCCGGCCGGAGACGACTCCGGCAGGTTCTCCAAGCCCACCCGGCGCGGCAGTGAGGGATAATCTGTGATCGGGAGTCTGAGCCGCCATGCCCGCTGCCCCGCTCACTCGTCGCAGTTGTCTCGGGTCCCTGGCCGGGGCCCTCGCCTCGAACGCTGCCCGCGCCCAGCCGGGACGGCCGAACGTGGTCCTGATCGTCTCCGACGACCACGGCTACGCCGACTCGAGCTGCTACGAGCATCCGGACGAAGTCCGCACGCCTAACCTCGACCACCTAGCGCGCCGCGGCGTCCGTTTCACCTGCGGGTACGCCAGCGCGTACGTGTGCGCCCCGACGCGCGCCGGGCTGATGACCGGCCGCTACCAGCAGCGCTTCGGCTTCTACACGGCCAGCGATTCCCGAATCGGCCTGCCCCTCGGCGAGATCACCATCGCCGGGGTGCTCCGCCGGCACGGGTACGCCACCGGGGCCTTCGGGAAGTGGCATCTCGGCATCGAGCCGGAATACCACCCGCTGAAGCGGGGCTTCGAGGAGTTCTACGGGTTCCTCGGGCACGGCGCTCACGACTACTTCAACTTGCGGCGCACCGAGCCCTTCAACTCGATCTGGCGCAATGATCAGATGGTCGATGACACCGGCTACCTGACCGACAACCTGGCGCGCGAGGCCGTGGGCTTCATCGAACGCCATCGCGCGCGACCGTTCTTCCTCTACCTGCCGTTCAACGCCGTCCACTTCCCGCTCCAGGCGCCGGAGGAGGACATCCGGCGGCACGGCACCGGCAACCGGAACCGCGACATCTACCTGGGCATGCTCGATCGCATGGACGGCGCCGTGGGCGCGGTGCTCACGGCCCTGGAGCGGCACGGGCTGGAACGCAACACGCTGCTGTTCTTCTTCTCCGACAACGGAGGCGCGCGCCAGAACTTCGCCAACAACGGCGCGCTGCGCGACTTCAAGCACAGCGTCTACGAAGGCGGCATCCGCGTGCCGTTCCTGGCGAGCTGGCCCGCCCGGCTGCCCCAGAACACCGTATGCCGCGAGCCGGTCATCTGCCTGGACATCTTTCCGACCATCTGCGCCGCGACCGGCGCCGCACTCCCTAAGGACCGCGTCCTCGATGGCAGGGACATGCTCCCGGCACTTCTCGGCAAGGCATCCCGCCCTCTGCACGAGGCGCTGTTCTGGGATGGCGATGAGGAAAGGCGCGCCGTGCGCGCGGGAAGCTGGAAGCTGGTGGACAACCGCGGCGCGCTCGAACTCTACCACCTGGAAAGCGACCTGAGCGAGAAGAACAACCTGGCCGGGCAGCGCCCGGAGATCGTCAAACGCCTCCAGGAAACCTTCGCCGCCTGGCGCCGCACCATGGCCCCGCGCCTCGCGCGGCGCGGCAGGAGCGATTCAGGAGACGGGGGTGGTTGAAGGCTCGGCCGCTCACACGCCCAGGCGGGAGCGGCGGGCCAGTTCGCTGAGGGTTTGATTGGTGCTGGGCTGGTGGCCTTCGAGCGGCAGAATGCGCTCGTGAATGGCGTCGATGAGCCACTCCGGCTGCGGGAAGAACAGGGTCTCGAGTTCGGCCGCGGGGGTGATCCAGTTGCGCGCGCCGACCACCACGGGCGGGGCGTCCAGGCAGTCGAAGGCGAGCTGCGTGAGGTTCGCGGCGACGGTCTCGATCACCGAGCCGCGCTCGACGGCGTCCGAGGCCAGCAGCACCTTGCCGGTCTTGCGGAGGGAGGCGACCAGGGGCTGGTAGTTGATCGGGTTCGCGGTGCGCAGGTCGATCAGCTCGACGCTCAGGCCGTAGCGCCGCGCCAGTTCATCCGCCGCCGCCACCGCGGTGTAGAGCGCGGGACCGAAGGTGATGATGGTGAGATCCCGTCCGGCGCGCTTCAGGGAGGGCTCCGCCAGATCGATCTCGTAGTAGCCCTCGGGCACGCCGGTGGCGACGAACATCTCGCCGATGTCGTAGATCTTCTGGCTCTCGAAGAACACCACCGGGTCGGCGCCGGCGAGCGCCGTGTTCATCATGCCCTTGGCGTCGTACGGGGTGACCGGGTAGACGACCTTCAGCCCGGGGATGTGGTGCGCCAGCGCCGTCCAGTCCTGGGAGTGCTGCGCGCCGTATTTGGCGCCCACCGAGATGCGCAGCACCACCGGCATCCGGAGCTGCCCCGCCGACATGGCCTGCCACTTGGCCAGTTGGTTGAAGATCTCATCCCCGGCGCGCCCCATGAAATCGGCGTACATCAGCTCGGCCACCACGCGGCCGCCCTCGAGGGCGTAGCCCACCGCGGCCCCGACAATCGCGGCCTCGGAAATGGGAGTGTTGAACAGCCGGTGGTAGGGAAGGGCTTCCGTCAGCCCGCGGTAGACCGCGAAGGCGCCGCCCCAGTCCCGGTTCTCCTCGCCGAAGGCGATCATGGTGGGGTCGATGGCAAACCGGTAGAGCAGGGCCTCGAAGATCGCGTCGCGGATGTTATAGGCCTTCATCTTGGGGACCGGCTTGCCGTCTTGGAGCGGCGTGCGGATCTTCCCGTGGATCTGCTGGACGCGGGGGTTCTCGGAGGGGTCCTGGAGGAACTCCGGCTGCCGGTCGCCGAACCGCTCGACGCGCTGGTGGGAGAACATCACCTCGCCGACCAGCTCGGAGGTGACCGGCACGCGCGGGGAGGTCTCGAAGTCGGCGGCCAGCTTGAACATCTCGAACACCGTCGCCTCGGCGGAGGCGCGCGCTTCCTTGAGCGTCTCCTCGGAGAAGACGGCGCCGCCAAGCATCCTGGCTTCGAAGGCCAGGATGGAGTCGGCGCGCCGCCACATCTCGAGCTCTTCTTTCGAGCGGTAGCTGGAGGCGTCCGACGGGGAGTGCCCGCTGATGCGGTAGGTGACGGTATCGAGCAGCACCGGCCCCCGGCCTTCCAGCAGGATCCGCTTCTTGCGGCGGAAGGCGTCGATCACCGGCAGCGGATCGTAGCCGTTGACGCGCTCGGCGTGCATTTGCTCGGGATTGACGCCGGCGCCGATCCGGGCGATGAACTCGCAGCCCATGGTCTCGCCGCCAGGCTGCCCGCCCATGCCATAGAAGTTGTTCATGCAGTGGAAGAGGATGGGCAGGCCTCCGCCCAGCGCCTGGTCCCACAGCGTCCGGTACTGATCCATGCTGGCGAAGGTGATGCCCTCCCAGACCGGGCCGCAGGCGAAGGAAGCGTCCCCGATGTTGGCCACCACGATGCCCGGCTTGCGGTTCACCCGCTTGAACAGCGCCGCCCCGGGCGCGATGGAGCCGGACCCGCCCACGATAGCGTTGTTGGGGTAGATCCCGAATGGGGTGAAGAAGGCGTGCATCGAGCCGCCCAGGCCCCGGTTGAGGCCGGTCTCGCGGGCGAACATCTCGCTGTAGGCCCCGTAGATCAGGAACTTGACGGCCAGCTCCGGCGCCGTGCCCGGGTGGGCTTTCTCGACCGGGCGCAGGACGGCGCCGTCCCGGTAGGAGCGCATGATGTCGAGCAACTGCGCCTCGCCCAGTTGGCGGATGGCGGAAAACCCCTTGGCCAGGATTTCGCCGTGGCTGCGGTGCGAACCGTAGATGTGATCGTCCGGCGTGAGCGCGAAGGCCATGCCGACCGCGGCGGCCTCCTGGCCGATGGACAAATGCGCCGGCCCCAGGTGGCGGTAAGCGATACCCTTGCAGGCGCCCTTCAGCTTGATCTCGTTCAGGATGGTCTCGAACTCGCGCAGGGCGCACATGTCCCGGTAGATGTTGAGCAGCTCGTCGCGCGAGTAGAGCGCCAGCTCTTCGGCGAGCGTCTTCTGGTAGGCGTTGACCTCGATGTCGGTGAAACGGATGCGGCCGGGCGCCAGCACCTTTGCCGGGTCAATGGCCATCGACTTGGGCATCGCAACTTGCCTCGATGTTTTCGATCTGCTGGCGGACGATTTCGAGGAACCGGGCCCCGGGCGCGCCGTCAATGACCTGGTGATCGACCGTCAGCGACAGCCCGATGCGATCGACGAACTCGATCCTCCCCTCCCGCCGCACCGGCCTCACCTGGATGGAGTTCACTCCCAGCAGGGCCACCTGCGGCGGATTCAGGATGGGCGTGAAGGACTCGATGCCCAGGTGGCCCAGGTTGCTGACGGTGAAGGTCGCGCCGGTGAGATCGTCCGGGGAGATGGTTCCCTCGACCGCCTGCTGGGTCAGCTCCTTGACCTTCAACGCCAGTTCCGCCAGCGTGAGCTTCTGGCTGTCTTTGACCACCGGGGCCAGCAGGCCCCGGGGCGTGTCGCACGCGAAGGCGATGTGGATGCGGGCGCGCTGGTACAGCTTGCCGTCGATCAGTTCGGCGTTGAGCGCGGGCATCTGCTCGAGCGCCCGCACGGCGCAGAAGATCACCATCTCGTGGATGTTGATGTCGGGGAGGTCCCGGAGCCGGCGGGCCGCCTTGATCCTGGCGCGCAGCGCCAGCAAACCCGCGGCGTCCGCCGACGAGTTCAGGGTGTACTGCGCCGAGGCTGACAGCGACTCCCGCATGCGCCGGGCGATCCTCTGGCGCACGCCGGAGAGCCGCACGGGCGCGCTGGGCGGCGCGTCGCAGGCCCGCCGGACGTCCGCTTCGAGCACCCTGCCGCCGGGCCCCGAGCCGGTGACGCCGCTCGCGTCGATGCCGTGCTCCTCGGCGAAGC
>Ga0315285_10007176_pt1 | contig 11449 bp, 12 predicted proteins | sample YL17G09_36_MG_FD_203698 | JGI IMG/M metagenome (GOLD analysis project Ga0315285, IMG submission 203698) | Sediment microbial communities from Yellowstone Lake, YNP, Wyoming, USA - YL17G09_36 | ecosystem: Environmental > Aquatic > Freshwater > Lake > Sediment | place: USA: Wyoming | collected... | reverse complement strand
CCGGTCGTCGCGTTGAAATATGAATGACATCGTCCTGAGCGCGGAAAACCTCGGCAAGGCCTACCCTTTGCCGAAAGGGGAGCTCCGCGTCTTCCAAGGGATCGATTTCGAACTCCGGCGAGGGGACTTGGCGGCCATCATGGGCATGTCCGGCGTCGGCAAAACGACGCTCCTCAACCTCTTAGGAGCCCTGGATAGGCCGAGCGAAGGCACGATCAAGCTGGACGGCGAAGACCTCGCAGTCTGCTCGGACCTGGATATCTCCGGGTTGCGGAACAGCAAGATCGGCTTCGTTTTTCAGTTCTACCACCTCTTGCCCGAGTTCACCGCCCTGGAGAACATCAGCATCCCCCTCTTCATACGGGGAACGGCCCGCAAGGAGGCCCTGTCCAGGGCCCGGAAACTCCTGGAAGAGGTCGGCCTCGGGGACAAGGCTCATTTCAGGCCTGGGCAGATGTCCGGAGGGGAACAGCAGAGAGTGGCGGTCGCCCGGGCCCTCGTGAACGAACCCAAAGTGCTCCTGGCCGACGAGCCGACAGGAAACCTGGATTGGAAAACAGGCGAGATGGTTCTCAGGCTCATCCTGGACCTTCACCAAAAGAAAGGCCTCTCCTCGGTCATTGTGACTCATAACGAAAAGATCGCCGCATATTGCCATAAGCTCTATGTCATGGAAGCCGGCGTGTTGAAACTTTTGCCCCCCTCAGGGCGTTAGAACTTACGTGATACGCTCCGGGCGGAAGCCCCTGACCTCGGCCTTTCCATCCCAAAGGCACACATCCAGTCCGGACAGAGAATTTTTCCCGCGCCGGTCGGCCGGCCGCCTTTTATTTCTCGCCCGTCAATCTCTCCGGCCAAATCCGATTTTATGGCTTTTCTTCGCCTGTCCGGCCTGCCCGTCTCTTTCCAGAGGAAGCGTTTCTTTACGTGTGATGAAGGGCACTGGAGCAAGGACGATGCCTGAAGAAACTTGTTGGAGGGCGGAGATGGCATGGGGCCTCGACCGGAGGGAGATGAGATGCGGACCTCTTCGGAAATAGACTGAACCGATGGAATGTGGTATAAGGATGTGATCATGAAGAAGATGATACCGGCTCTCCTGTTGGCCTTTTTCCCCCTGATCCTCTCCGCCCAGGAAATGGTAGAAAAGATCGAGATCTTGGGGAACGATAGGGTGACCAAGGAGACCATCCAATATTATCTCTCGGCAAGGGAAGGGGACTATTTTAACGAAGATCTCCTCAAGAGGGATTTTCGGGTCCTCTGGTCGACCGGATTCTTCTCGGACGTCCGGATCGAGCAGGCGGAAGGGACCAAGGGAAAGATCGTCAAGATCATCGTCGAAGAGAACCCGGTCATCAAGAGCGTTGCCTATAAGACCGGGAAAAAGGTCAAGGAAGACGACATCGTCAACAAGCTCAAGGAGAAGGACGAGTACATTCTGCCCTACTCCTATTACAGCCCTGCCAAGGTCCAGAAGATCAAGCGGACGATCGACGACCTCCTCGCGGAGAAGGGGCTCCAGGCCGCCAAGATCGATACCGAAGTCGCTAAGAAGGGCAAGAACGAAGTCGATCTCCTGTTCAAGATCGACGAGGGTCCCAAGGTCCGCGTCGGCCAGGTCGTCTTCGAAGGGAAGACCAAACTGCCCGAGAGCTTCCTCCGTGAGGCCATGAAGGACAACAAGACGCACAACCTTCTCTCCTGGGTCGGCGGCAAGGATGCCTTCAAACAAGGCAAGGTCCCCGACGACATGGCGCTCATCAAGAAGAAGTTCCAGGAGAACGGCTATATGGAGGCCACGGTCGGTGAGCCCAGGATCGAGGAGATCCGGAAGCGGACGATCTTTTTCCGGACGCAGAAGATGATGAGGATCGTCATCCCCGTCAACGCCGGCTACCTCTACCGTGTGGGTGAGATCAAGGTCGAGGGCAACAAGGCGGTCAACGGAAAGTACCTGAGGAGCCTGGTCAAACTCGAAAAGGGCCAGGTCTACAGCACCCAGGTCAGGGAAAAGGCCATCGAGAAGATGGGGGAGACCTACCGCGACGGCGGTTATCTCTACGCCCAGGTCGCTCCTGTCGAGAACATGGATCCCAAGAACAAGATCATCAACGTTACCTTCAACGTCTACGAAGGCGAAGTCGCTTTCCTCCACAGGCTCGAGTTCCGGGGCAACAACTACACCAAGGACAAGGTCATCCGCCGAGAGATGCTCCTCCGGGAGGGGGACCGGTTCAGCCTGGCCTATTTTAAGGACAGCATCCTCCGCATCAAGCAGCTGGGCCTGGTCGACTTGGAGAAGGAACCCGACATCAAGCCAAATCCCGAGGACCCCGCCCAGATCGACGTCCAAGTCAACGTCAAAGAGCTGCAGAGGAATAACATCCAGTTCACCGCGGGCTACAGCGGTTATGAAGGCACGTTCGTCGCTCTGAGCTATTCAACCGTCAATTTTCTGGGCGCGGGAGAGAACCTGGAATTCATGATCCAGCAGGGAAAGAGGGTCAAAAACTACAGCTTCGGTTTCACCGAACCCTACCTTTTCGACCTGCCGATCACCCTGGGATCCAACATCTACGACCGCAAGATCAATTATCCCTATCTTTACAATCAGAAGAGCAGGGGGATCGATCTGACGCTTGGCGCCAGGCTCGTCGAATATTGGCGGGCCAACCTCACGTACAGCTATCAGAATGTCGACGTCACCGTCCCCACGGACAGCACGTATTACTCGTCCATGTACGGCCTGGGGAAATACAACATGAGCTCGATCGAGCCGCTTCTCTATCGGTCCACGGTCGACAGCCCGCTGACCCCGACCCGGGGGACGATGTATTCCCTCTCGTTCAAGTTCGCAGGCTCCTTCCTGGGAGGTGAGATCAGCCTTTATCGGCCGAGACTCGAGTTCTCCCGCTTCCAGCCGTTCATCGCCAACCATGTGATCGGCATCCACCTGGAATACCAGTATGTCAAGGCGATCAAGGGGTCCCAGGTTCCGTTCTGGGAGAAGTTTTACCTCGGGGGCGAGCGTTCGGTCCGGGGCTATGAGATCTATACCATCGGCCCTCGGAGCGCGAACAGCCAGATCATCGGCGGCGACAAGTCGCTTGTCTTAAACGCGGAATATATCATTCCCATCGGCGGGCCCCTCAACGTAATCCTTTTCTATGATTTGGGCAACGCCATCACGTCCCGGCAAAAGTTCAGCCTGAAGGGCATGTACACGTCCGCGGGCCTCGAGGCCCGGATCTTCGTGCCGGCCCTGAGGGTTCCGTTCCGTCTCATTTTCGCGTATAATAATAAAAAAATCTACGCGGAGGAATCGAATTTCGCGTTCCGATTCGCGGTCGGCACCACTTTTTAGGGTGTTCCGCGGGAGATTATAAATCTTAGGAGGCATTCAGATGTCGAGACGTATGATTCAATCATTGACCCTGGCCTTGTTCGTTCTTTCCTTCCTCTCCGTGGGTTTCGCCCAGCAGACGGGGAAGATCGGCGTCATCAATTCCCAGATGGTCTTGGAAAAATCCGTTGAGGGGAAGCGGGCCATCACCCAACTCCAGGACAAGGACAAGAAGAGCCAGAGCGACCTGACCAAGCTGGACAACGAGATCAAACAGCTCGAAGCCAAGCTGAACACGCAGCGGCTGACCCTGACCGATGAAGCGGCCATGCAGATCAACTCCGATTTGGAGAAGAAGAAAACCGATCAGAAGAGACTCTCCGAAGACGCCATCCGCGAGATCCAGGAGCTCCAGTACCGGCTCTTCAACAAGGTCCAGGCCGAGCTCATCCCCATCATCGAAGGGCTCGGCAAGGAGAAGGGCATGGACGTCATCTTCGACCTGGCCAAGAGCGGGGCCGTGTACTTTAATCCCGTCATCGACCTCACGGACGAGGTCATCCGGCGATACGACGCCTCCAAGGCCGCCCCGGCCAAGTGACGGACATTGATCAAGATCGAACAGATCCAGAAGTTCATTCCCCATCGGTTCCCCTTTCTGTTCGTGGACCGGGTGACGGAGCTCCATCCGGGCCGGTCCATTGTCGCCATCAAGAACGTCAGCTGTAATGAGCCATTTTTCCAGGGACATTTTCCCGGGAAGATGATCATGCCCGGGGTCCTGATCATCGAGGCCATCGCCCAGGCGGGAGGGATCCTGCTTTACCATTCCATTCCGGACCCCCAACACACCTTCGTGGTCCTAAGCAAGATCAACAACGCCAAGTTCCGAAGGCCGGTGGTCCCCGGGGACCAGCTGAATATCGAAGCCGAGATCCTGAAGCTCAAGGGCAAGTACTGCCTTTTAAAGGGAAGGGCGACCGTCGAAGGGGAAGTGGCCGCCGAGGGAGAGATGATCGCCGGCATTTTGGCGCTCGAGGAGATGAATGAGCGCACATGACATCACCATCCATCCCACGGCGACGGTTCATCCGGAGGCCCGGCTGGATTCCGGCGTCTGGATCGGTCCCAACTGCGTCATCGGGGAAAAGGTCAGTTTGGGCCGGAACACCAGACTCGAATCCAACGTCTCGATCATCGGTCTGACCGAGGTCGGCGCGGACTGCCGGTTCGCGCCGTTCTCTTCCATCGGGACCGAGCCCCAGGACACCGGTTACAAAGGCGACGAGACCGTTGTCCGGATCGGGGACGGCAATATCTTCAAGGAATTTATCACGGTCCATCGCGGAACGGCGAAGGGGGGAGGCCTCACCCGGATCGGAGACCGCAACTACTTCATGGCCTATGTCCATATCGCCCACGACTCCCAGGTCGGCAACGAGGTCATCTTCACCAACAACGCGACGTTGGGAGGCCATGTGGTCGTCCAGGACTTCGCTTACCTTTCGGCGTTTGCCGGCGTCCACCAGTTCTGCCGGATCGGAAGATACGCTTTCATCGGCGGATTCACGGTTGTCACCCAGGATGTCTTGCCCTTTATGAAGGTGGCCGGGATGAGACCCATCAAGATTTACGGGTTGAACGGCATAGGTCTCCGGCGGAGAGGCTTTTCCAATGAACGGATCCATGCCCTGCGGGACATGATCAAGATCCTTTGCTTTTCGGATCTCAATACGACCCAGGCCGTGGAGAAGATCGAGGCCTCGTATCCTCCGGGGGAGGACAGGGACGAGCTCATCGGGTTCATCCGGTCGTCCAAACGGGGGATCATCAAGAAGACGGTCGAACCATGGGAGACCGACTCGGAATAATCGCCGGCGCCGGGGAATCCCCCCTGCTCGCGGCCGCGGAGGCCGGAGCGCGGGGGTTCGAGTGCGTCATCGCCGCGATCCGGGGGGAAGCCGACGACCGTTTCCGGGACGGGCCAGGGATCGTCGAATGGTTCGAACCCGGTGAGATCTCAAGCCTATCCGGGTTCCTCAAGAGCCATGCCGTCTCGGGCGTTCTCATCGCCGGAAAGATCCGCCAGGAGGCCGCGTTCCGGCCGGAGAGGCTTGACGCCGCCGCCTTGTTTCTCCTGCGACAGGCCGGGGGGAAGAGTCCCGTCCGGCTGATTGCGGCCCTGATCGAGTTCCTGGAAGGGCAAGGCCTTCGAGTCCTGGACCCGAAGCCCTTCCTGAACGCTTACTTCTGCTCTCCCGGAACGCTGACGAGGGCGAAGCCGGATCGCCGCGTCCTTATGGACATCGAATACGGCCTCTCGATTGCCGGCGTGCTCGCCGACCTCGACATCGGACAAACCCTCGTCGTCAAGGACCGGGCGATCATCGCGATAGAAGGCATTGAGGGCACAGACCGGGCCATCTTACGGGGAGGCGAACTCGCGGGCCCCGGGACCGTTGTGATCAAGGTCGGCCGTTCCCATCAGGATCCCCGGATCGATCTCCCGGCCGTGGGTCTGGAGACGATACGGACTCTTGTCGGGGCCGGGGCGAGTGCCCTGGCTTTCGACGCGGAAAAGCTCCCGTTCTTCCAGATGGAAGCCGCCGTCGCCCTTGCGGATGACAGCGGGATCGTCATCATCGCAAAGGAGGGACAGCCATGAACAAGGTCAGAATCGGGATCATCGGTGTCGGATACCTGGGGACCCAGCACGCCAGGATCCTGTCCTACTTGGAGGAAGCGGAGCTCAAGTCGGTTGCGGATATCGATTTCCAGAAGGCCCTCCAGATCGGCAACCGCCACGGCGTCAGGTACTTCCAGAACTACGAAGAGATGATCGACGACATCGACGCCGCCGTGGTAGCCACAGACACGTCGGCCCACTTCTCCGTTTCCATGAACCTTCTTGAGCAGGGGAAGCATGTGCTCGTCGAGAAACCCATTACGGCGACCGTCGAGCAGGGGGATCAGCTCGTTGAGACCGCCGCAAAGAACAATCTGATCTTCCAAGTCGGCCATCTCGAGCGGTTCAATCCCGCCGTGGAGGCCGTCGAGAACTTGATCTCGGAGCCGAAGTTCATCGAGGTCCAACGGTTGGGGTCGTTCTCGGCCCGCTCCCTCGACATCGACGTCGTCCTGGACCTCATGATCCACGACCTGGATATCATCCTGGCCTTGATCAAGGACGAGGTCGTCGCCATCAAATCCTCAGGGATCCACGTGGTTTCCGAAAAGACCGACATCGCCAACGCCAGGCTGGAGTTCAAGTCGGGATGCGTGGCGACACTTACGGCCAGCCGTGTCCACCAGGGCAAGGTCAGGAAGCTTCGGATCTTTGAGCCGACCTCGTATTATTCCATCGATTACATCGACCAGGAGGTCAAGATCTTCCCGCTGGACGGCCGGCAGACGGACATCAAGACCTTGAAGATCCAGAAGGAAGAGCCGCTCAAGAAGGAACTGAAGAACTTTCTGGAATGCATCGAGGCCGGGAAGAACACCAAGGTCACCGGCGCGGAAGGGCTTCGGGCCCTGCGCCTGGCCTACGACGTCATCCGGGAAGCCGAAATTTGATCGGCAGGCGGCTCACTGGACCGTCTTGATGAGCCGGCCCTTCGGGGGGACGGCCTCCTGCCCGAAACCGTTCATTACGGCAAAGCTGGGCCATAGGTCCTTTTTCATCCCCGCTCTTTCAAAGAGCTCCCGGAGGTTCTGCGTACCGTCGGCCCTGACCAGTTTCAGGCGCCGGGGTTGTTTATTCAGGCGGGCAGGATCCTTAAGTTCCTGGAAGGAACCCACGATCCGATCGAATTCGGGCGCGTGGCGCTTGAAGTTAATCGCCTTGCTGAGCGCCGAGAAAGTGTAGATCTGTTCACCTTTCCGGATGAACGAGAACTGGACGCGCAGGGTCTCCTTCTCGGGCTTCACGACATCAAAGACCTGATGGACACAGGAAAGGCCGTTGATATTGACGCTTTGCTCGTTCACGAACTGTCCGCCGTCGAGGGACGCCGCTTTCTTCTTCGCGTAGGAAGCCAAGCTGTCAGGGCTCTTCTCGGCCTGGAGGACGACGGCCGCTTCATCGTCCGGGGAGAGGATCGTGACCTGGGCCGGCGCGTTCCGGACCTTCCAGCCGTCAGGAAATCCACAAGTGACCCCGAGTTGGGGGTGATAAAAGGCGTTGCCTTCGACAAAGCCCTGACGGGGGTCGTCCCCGTAGATGAGGCCCTCGATCCTGCGGGAGTATTCTTCGTCCCGGACGATAAGCTTGTCGTCCGAGGCCTGAAGGAGGGCCCGGACGTTGCTGATCCTTTCCTTGGTCAAAGGATGAGTCGAAAGGAATCCAGGGAGAGTATTTTTTCCGGAGAGATCGCCCATTCTCTCGAGGGAATTGAAGAAATCGACCATGCGGGAGGGGTCGTAGCCCGCACTTCGGGCGTAGGCCACGCCGAGAGCGTCGGCCTCGCGTTCGTCGTCACGGCTGAACTTCAGGAAAAGGAGAGAGACGCCGATCCCGGCGATGCCGGAGATCTTGGCGAACGTGTCGCTGATGGCGCTGCCGATGGCCAGGCCGGCCTGGAATAGGATCATCTGGCTCATCTTCTTCACACTGTGCCGGGCGTTGACATGGCCGAGCTCGTGGCTCAGGACGACGGCCATCTCGGCCTCGGAGTTCATCAGGGCTAGGATACCGCGCGTAAGATAAACGTAGCCGCCGGGTACGGCGAAGGCGTTGATGACCGGGCTGTCGAGGACCGCGAAATGATAGGCGAGATTGGGCCTGTGGGAATGCTCGGCGAGGACCTTCCCGGATGTTGTCATGTAGCCCGTCATCCTGTCATCGGAATAGACCCCGTATTGTCCGCGGACCTGGTCGTCGGTCTCCTTCCCGATGGCGAGCTCCTGCTGCTCGGAGATCAGGCTCAGCTCTTTCTTCCCCGTCACCGGATTGACGGCGCAGGAGGCGGCGAGGCAGCAGACCAAAACGGCGAGAACCGCTTTTTTCATCGTCCCAGGTATCCGAAGATTACTTGGCCATCTGGAAAAGGGAGTCCTGCAGGCCGGAGTTGTAGGTGATCTTGGTGAGCGTCATCCTGGCGAATTCCGCGCCGTCCTGGAGGATCGTCATGGAGTGGGCCGCCATGAGATCTCCTTCCTTCCTGTAATCGGACAAAAGGGTCTCGGTCAGAACCTCTCCCCCCCCCATCTGGCTCGTGGTCATCGTTTTGGTTTTTAAGGCGAGGTAGCTGGTGGAATCCACGTATAAAGTGTTCTTGTGGCTGTCGGGCATCGTCTGTTCCAGGAGCAGGCAATCCTTGTCACCGACCTTTTCCTTGCCTTTGAGTTCGTAGGTGATCCCGTACTTCTCAGGGTTGAGGATGGAATCATTGCCCAAGGACTGGCGTTTGAACTCCTTGGCGAGGTTTTCGGGCATCTCTTCCGTGGCGCCGGTTTGCGGGTTGAGGAACCAGGCTTTCTGGCCGTCAAAGGCCTGTGTTATGACCATGCCCATGACTTCGATGTCCATCCGCATCATGTTGGGTTCTTTTTGGTACATGGTCAATGTGGCGTTCATGCCCTGCTGGATCAGTTCCATCGTCCCGGAAATGGTGGTGTCCTTGGCGGCCTCCATGGCCTTCCGTCCGCCCTGGGCATCGATCATCTTTTCCAAGACCTTTTTTGAAGTCTGGCCGAACCCCTGGGCGGGGAGAATGGACATGACGAACAATCCCGCCAGGACCCAAATCAATGTTTTTTTCATCGTTCCTCCTCTAGGATTTTCCGGATAACTTCAAATTTGGACATGCCAATTGTAATGAAAAATCCCGAAAAAAGAAAGGGGAAGATATGCTTGTTGATTTTGTCCCGCCGTCTGGGTCAAAATGGGGCTCATGAGCGACGAGACGGAACTGGGAAGGAAACTGGGGCTTTTTGACGCCGGCATGATCGTCAGCGGGGCCATCATCGGCTCCGGCATCTTCATGAACTCGTCCGAAAGCGCCAAATTCCTACAATCCTCCGCCCAGCTCCTGTTCGTATGGATCGCGGGAGGCGTCATCGCGCTCTTGGGAGGCCTTTGTTTCGCCGAATTGGGGGCCATGTTTCCCCGGACAGGCGGCCAATACGTCTATCTCGAAAAAGCCTTCAAACCCTGGCTCGGCTTTCTTTTCGGCTGGACGCTCTTTTCCACCATCCAGACGGGCGCCATCGCCGCCGTGTCCTATACCTGCGCTCGGTTCATCAGCATCTTTATTCCGATGTCGAACGGTTGGGTGACGGTCCTAGCCGCGGCCTTGATCTGGTCCCTTTCCCTGATCAACTTTCTGGGCATCAGGCCGGGCAGTGTGGTTCAGAACATTTTCACGACGTTGAAGATCGTCGCCCTTCTGGCCCTGATCGTCATCGGGTTGTTCTGGCGTGGGCCGTCTTTCTCCCTGGGACCTCTTTTCCCTTCGGGATTCAACCTGGGGATCCTCAGCGCCCTGGGTCTGGCCCTCATGCCGGTCTTGTTCTCTTACGGCGGTTGGCAGAACCTGAACTTCATCGGAGGCGAGGTCAGGAATCCTTCTCGGAACATGCCGATGGCCATCCTTTCGGGGGTGGGCCTTGTCGCGGCGGTCTATATTCTCTCCAATATCGTTTATATCAAAGCCCTGCCCCTTGCGGCCATCCAAGGCTCAACGAAGCTGGCCTCGGACGCCGTCGAAGCCATGCTGGGGCTCTGGGGGGCGAGGTTTGTCTCCCTGGCCATCATCGTTTCCACGTTCGGCATCACCAACGTCTTCATCCTGACCGGGGCCAGGGTCTATTACGTGATGGCCAAGGAAAAAGCGTTCCTCCCGATTGCGGCCCGCCTCCATCCCCGTTTCAAGACACCCGGGGCCTCGATATTCCTCCAATCGTTCTGGGCGTCGCTGCTCCTGCTGTCCAACACGTACGGCCGGCTCCTCCAGTATGTCACGTTCGGGGATTGGATCTTCTTCGCTCTGACGGCCCTTGCCCTGCTCGTTCTCAGGCGAAGGATGCCGGACCTCGCAAGGCCCTACCGCGTCTGGGGTTACCCCGTGGTCCCGGCCGCATTCTTTCTGATCTCGGCGGCGGTCGTCGTCAACGTCTTCATCTCGTCTCCAATGAAATCCCTGGCCGGGACAGCGATCATCTTCGGGGGGCTGCCGCTCTACTTCTTTTCCCGACGGAAGGAGAAAACGCATGGAGATCAAGCTTATTGAATACATGGCCTGGGCCAAGACGAAGCCCAAGGCCGGCATCAACCTGAGCCTGAGCGGTCTCATGGGGCTATCCCATGAAGAACTGGCTGTCGATTGGGACGGCCTGGAGATCAACGGGGACCACCCCTAAGAGGAGCTATCCATCAGTTAGGCTCAGAGATGCTATAACGGCTGATCTTGTGGTAGACCGCCGTTCGCGAAATAGCCAGTATCCGCGAAACATGAGTGACGTTGTATCTCGTGGCTTCCAGGAGGAAGCCGAGATAATCCTTCTCGAGCTCCCTGAGGGTCGGGAGCTCGGGGTTCTCCTTCACCGTTTCAAGGTAATATTCAAGGTAACTTTTCATGGCATCGCCTCGTTGCCGTCTTCCGGACAAGACGCATGTTGTCTGTCGTGATGCTTGATGCAGGACTTCATGAGACTTGGATAATAAGCAAGAATAATGCCATTCCGCTAAATGCTATCTAACACATTATAATTAAACATGATATGGGAATTCTGGGCTTCCTTTGAAGATTATCTAATAAGTGCAATTTATGGACATAAATGGATTATCCAATGATGTAACTAATTGTCATTAAATATGATGACAATGAAATATTCACAATGTATTGAAACAGGTCATAAAGAGCGACTCCAGCAGAGCTCATTCAATGTTCTTCGAGCGGTTTTTCCGGCCCATCCGAACGAAGTGATGCCAATGGAGAGCGCCGGGTCGATTTTCCCGAGATTCGGAGCGAGCCCTTCCGAGCCTGGAATTCCGGGTAAGAAGAAAGAATCCTATCGGCAATTTTGGGTCTCAGGACGAAGGTTGATGAGCGGGAATATGCCCCGCGGCTTGCCGTGGGGAACCGCTCGTCGGGGGATCCA
>Ga0315285_10007175_pt1 | contig 11449 bp, 15 predicted proteins | sample YL17G09_36_MG_FD_203698 | JGI IMG/M metagenome (GOLD analysis project Ga0315285, IMG submission 203698) | Sediment microbial communities from Yellowstone Lake, YNP, Wyoming, USA - YL17G09_36 | ecosystem: Environmental > Aquatic > Freshwater > Lake > Sediment | place: USA: Wyoming | collected... | reverse complement strand
ACGGCACATTCAGCACATGGTGGACATGCCACGACGCCGTGCGGGCCGCGTTCGTAATGGGGCGCGTCGACGAGGAACGTACGCGGGCGCGCCTTTGCGTGCAGGAACAACGCGAGGTGCCGCGGGACATCCGGCAGCGCGCGCAGGTCGATATCGAAACGCACGCGGGGGCGTGATCCGACTGGTTGGAATAATGCCCTCCCAACACCTGCTCTTGTTGTTGAAACTTTTCCCGCCGAAGCCGTTGCCCATGCTCCCGGGAAATTGTGAAGAACGCGGGACTGTTAGCTTTAGGAGCAGCGATTGCTTCGATATGCGCACACAAAGGAGCCAAGCGATGAAGATTTACACGGCAGTCATTTGGATGTCCGCGCTGGCAGTATTGGCGGGCGCGGCGGCAGCGCAGCAGGACGTGCAAACACCGCAAATGGAGCAGCATGAGACACAAATGCCGATGGGCCGGCCCGAGCCGGCGCCGCAAATGATGCCCGAGACTTCCCAGGAACCCTCGCCCGAGGTGGAGGAGCAGGGCGAAGGGCCGTTTGGCGTCGGCCAGGGGCGCGGCATGATGTGCACGTGCCCAATGTGCCAGATGGGCCGTGCCCGCGGGCAGGGCCGCGCCATGGAAATGCGGATGAAACAGGCCGGCGTTCCGGACGAGACGATTGTCCGCGCACGGATGCTGATGAAGGCGAAGATACATCCGGCGGATCCGCAGGGCCTGTTGGCGCTGCAAAACGAACTGAGTCTTACCGAGGATCAGATTACCAGACTGGAAACCATAATTGATTCGGCGCAGGAGCAGGCGCTGGGTGTGCTCAACGCCGAGCAGTGGGAGAAGGTGCGGCAGTTGAGGCCGCGTGCGGCCAGCATGATGGAAATGCACCGCACGATCATGCCGATGATGCGGGTCATGCGCCAGGCCCCCGGCGGAATGATGGGCAACATGATGCCGAAGGAAGAGCAGATGCCGTATGGCAGGCCCGAAGCCGGCGGCGCCCAGCAGGAACCCTCGATCGGGCCCATGAAACCCAAATGCAAGTGAGAGAGCCGATACAACTACCGCCGCGGCAACGCGCGGGGAGGGCTTAACTATGGAACGCATTTGCCTGGACATGCCTCGGGTTTCCCGATGCAATATCACCGAGTGCGGCTATAACATGGACAATATTTGCCACGCGCGCGCCATCACCGTCGGCGGAAGCGATCGGCCCGCGTGCGACACGTTCTTCCGGAGCGACCGGCGCACCAACTATGACACTATCGCCGGCGTGGGCGCTTGCCGCGCCGACGTGTGCATGTATAACGAGTCGTTTGAGTGCCAGGCGCCGAACATCGTGATCGATCACGGCCAGGACCAGGCCGACTGCATTACGTTCCGGCGGCGGTGAACAGCCGAAGCCCGAATGGCAAAAATAGGCGCGGCCCCAGACAGGTTGAGGCATAACGCCAAGACAGTGGGGCCGTACGCCCATTCGCGTAAAGGAGCGGCGTCGTACCGAGTGGTTATGAAGGTTGCCGTTGAACGCGCCAAGAGCAGATTCGCAGTACGCCCCACGTGGTGGACGTACGCCGCCCGCGGGGGAACAAATCGTGCCGCCATGCGGCCAATTCTTAACTGTGCGAACCGTTTCTCGACATGGCTGGAATTGCGCGCTCTTGATCGGATCGGCCTGAACAAAAATTTCAAGGGTCTCGAAGTGGAGGTAAGCTGCACACTCCGTGCACGGGTTGCCTCGGACCATCTGCCGTTGGTTGCGCATTTACACCTGGACGACAAAACCGGTACGGAGGTTGAACATGTTCACAAAAAGACTGACGCTTTTCCATCTTTTCGGAATCGCGATTAAAATAGACGCAAGCTGGTTGTTGCTCGCGGTGCTGGTGACGTGGTCACTGGCCCGCGGGGTGTTTCCGTTTTATTTCCCGGACCAGTCCGTGGCCACTTACTGGTGGATGGCGGTCGGCGGCGCGGTGGGATTGTTCGCCTCAATCATCCTTCACGAACTGGGCCACGCAATCGTCGCCCGCCATTTCGGCATTCCCATCCGCGACATTACGCTGTTCGTGTTTGGCGGGGTAGCCGAAATGCAGGACGAGCCCCCCAGCGCCAAATCCGAGTTTTTGATGGCGGTGGCGGGGCCGGGCACGAGTGTGGCGCTGGGCCTGGCCCTGTTCGGGTTGTACGGCAGCGTGGGCGCGGCGGGGGCCTGGCCGTCGTTTTCGGTGGTGCGCTACCTGGCGTGGCTGAACATTGTGCTCGCCATCTTCAACATGCTCCCGGCGTTTCCGCTCGACGGCGGTCGTGTGTTGCGGGCGGGCCTGTGGGCGGCGCGTGACAACCTGAAATGGGCCACCCGCATCGCCAGCAGCATCGGCTCGGGTTTCGGGGTGCTCCTGATCGTTCTGGGGGTGCTGGCGTTCCTCACGGGCAACATCATCGGCGGCCTGTGGTGGTTCATGATCGGCATGTTCATGCGGGCGGCTTCACAGATGTCGTACAAGCAGTTGCTGGTGCGCCGGGCGCTCGAGGGCGAGAGCCTGCGCCGGTTCGTCAGAACCGATCCGGTCACTGTCCCGGAAGACGTGTCGGTGCGCGATCTTGTTGAAGATTACATCTACAAGTTCCATTATAAATTTTTCCCGGTGGTTGACGACGGCCACCTCGCGGGATGCGTCAGCACGCGGGACGTGAAGGAAGTCCCCCGCGAGGAATGGGACGTCCACAGCGTCCGCGATATACTGAGGACTTGCGCCGTCAACACCATGGTGCGGCCGGATGAAGACCCGCTCAACGTACTGGCCACGATGAACCGGTCGGGCAACAGCCGTCTTTTGGTGGTTGAGAATGACCAACTGGTCGGGGTTGTTACATTGAAAGACCTGTTGAAGTTTTTGTCGTTGAAGCTGGATTTGGAGGAGGAAGACGTCGAAGCGACCGCGGGAATATCTCCGGGGCGGGATGAAGATACGCACAAGTGAGATTTCCAGCAACGGAGGTTATGCCATGCCCGTTAAGATCCAGGTGGTGTTCTACAGCATGTACGGCCACGTGTACCGGATGGCCGAGGCGGTCGCTGAAGGCGCGGGCGAGGTGGCCGGCGCCGAGGTGACGCTGTACCAGGTGCCGGAACTGGCGCCGGATGCCGTGCTCGAAAAATCCGGAGCCAAAAAGGCGCGGGAAGCATTTGCGCACGTTCCAATTGCAGAACCAAAGCAGTTGGCCGAGGCCGACGGTATTCTCTTCGGCACACCGACCCGCTACGGCAACATGGCGGCCCAAATGCGCAACTTCCTCGATCAGACCGGCCCGCTCTGGGTGGCCAACGCGCTGGTAGGCAAACCGGCGGGCGTTTTTGTGAGCACGGCGTCGCAGCACGGCGGGCAGGAAACCACGGCCCTCACGTTCTACACGACACTGTTGCACCTGGGAATGGTTGTGGTGGGCGTGCCGTATTCGGCAAAAGCGCTCGTCAACATGGACGAAATCACCGGCGGCTCCCCGTACGGCGCGGGAACGCTGGCCGGCCTCGACGGCAGCCGCTGGCCAAGCGACAACGAACTCGAGATCGCCCGGTTTCAAGGCAGAGTGGTGGCGGACGTCGCCAGGAAGCTCAAACAGGAATAAGGATAGAGCATGGCAGAAAAGCTGGCCAACAGACAGTGCGTGCCGTGCGAGGGCGGCGTCAATCCCTTGAAGGGGGAGCGGCTCGAACAACTCCAGCGCGAATTGGGCGAGGGGTGGCACGTCGTCGACGAACATCATCTTGAAAAGGAGTTTAAGTTCGACACCTACCTGGAAGCCGTGAATTTCGTCAACGAAGTCGCCGCCATTGCCGACGAACAGGACCACCACCCCGACATCTACCTCAGTTACGGCAAAGTCCGAGTCACGCTGTGGACACATAAGATCGGCGGGCTCAGCGAGAACGACTTCATCGTGGCCGCCAAAATCGAGCAGTCCATCCGGTCGGCTTTCTAGCGGAATAATCCGCGGCGGCCAAAGGTTCCCATACCGAGGGAAAGATCGGCAGGGCAGTAGTTCCGTCTCCCGCCGTAACCGCCGGCATGGGGAGAGCCCTCGGGAGGAACCTTTTAGATGTTGCGCAGCATGCTTTCGCTGATTGACTACAACATCCGGGCCGCCGATGGCGACATCGGGACAGTCGACGACTTCTACTTTGACGACCAGGCTTGGATGGTGCGTTATCTGGTGGTGGATACGGGCGGTTTTCTTTCGTCGCGGAAGGTGCTCCTGTCGACGGCGGCGTTGGGTGAGCCCGAATGGGTGGACCAGACGTTCCCGGTGAAACATTCGCGCGAGCAAGTCGAGCAAAGCCCCGACATCAGCACCGAAAAAACCGTCTCGCGGCAACAGGAAGAGAGCCTGCACACCTACTACCGGTGGTTGCCGTACTGGGGCGGGGGGTTTGGCGCGCCGATGACGCAGCCGTACCCGCTTCCGCTGACGGAGCCGGTGGAGGCCGCCGAACCCGAGGAGCAGCCGCGCGACAACCACCTCCGCAGCTTCCGGGAGGTGGTGACCTACGGGGTCCGGGCCGTCGACGGCGAGATCGGCCGCGTCGAAGACTTTATCGTCGACGATACGCAGTGGTCGCTGAAGATGTTTGTGGTAGACACGGGCCATTGGCTGCGCGGCAAACAGGTTCTGCTGGCCACGGAATGGATTGAAAAGATTTCGTACGATGAAAAGCATGTTGTGGTTAATCTTAAGCGCGCCACCATTGAAGACTCTCCGGAATATGATCCGGCAGCGCCCGTTAACGAAGAATTCGAGCTTCGGCTTTACGACTATTACGGAAGGCCGCGGCAGCCGTAGGCCCGGTTGCAGACGGCGCCGGGACGGCGAAACGAGAAGGAAAGACTTATGCCTCTTGAGTACCACGAGCCGTACGAAGAACTCAGCCCGCAGGCGCGCGAGATCCACCGCGCGGTCCAGTCGCTGGTCGAAGAATTGGAGGCGTTTGACTGGTACATGGCGCGGGTGGATGTGTCCAAGGACGCGGAATTGAAAAGCGTGCTCGAGCATAACATGAACGAGGAGGTGGAACACGCGGCGATGTTGCTCGAGTGGCTGCGGCGGCTGATTCCCCAGTTCGACCTGCAGTTGCGCAACTACCTGTTTACGACGGCCGCTGTCGGGAAAATTGAAGAGCACGTCGAATCGGAGGGCAAGCCCGGCCATGGCGGGCTGAACTTGGGCTCGCTGCGCTGAGAATCTGAACGGACAACGGGCATGAGTGCAGAAACGAAGGGAGCGGCAACATGAACGATATTTTGAGAAGAGAGTTGGCCCCCATTGCGGACGCGGCCTGGAACTTCATTGATCAACAGGCCCTGCAGGTGCTGAAACCCAATCTGTCGGCGCGGGCCATCGTTGACTTCAGCGGCCCCCACGGGTGGGCGCTCGGTGCAGTGAACCTGGGGCGCGTCGAGGTTGAACAGGGCGAGCCGTTTAACGGTGTGTCATGGGGTCTGCGCGAGAACTTGCCGCTGATCGAGATCCGCATTCCGTTCAAGCTGAACCAGATGGAACTCGATTTTATTGCGCGCGGCAGCAAGGCCCCCGACCTATCCGCGGTGCAGGACGCGGCGCGGCGTGCCGCCATATTCGAAGACATGGCCGTCTACAACGGTTTCGAGGAAGGCGGAATCGAGGGCATCGGCCAGGCCACGCCCCACGACCGCGTGGAACTTTCCGACGACCCCGAAGAGATCGTCAAAGCCGTCGCAAAAGCCGTTGAGATGCTGCGTCTCACCGGAATTGGCGGGCCGTACGCGCTCGTGTTGGCGCCCAGGCAATATCACTCCCTTCTTCAGAGCACCAAAACGGGGTTCCCCCTTTACCAGGTCGTGAAAGACATGGTCCAGGGCAAGGTCACCTGGAGCCTTGGCATCGAGGGCGGCCTGCTGATCTCGACGCGCGGCGGCGACTATGAAATCACCGTCGGACAGGACCTCGCCATCGGCTACCATCTCCACACCAAAGAGGAGGTGGAACTCTACATGACCGAGTCATTCACGTTCCGCGTGCTCGAACCGCTGGCGGCCGTCGTCCTGGCAAGCCCAACCGACTGAACGACGCCGTACAGCCCAAACCGCGGCCCATGCGCACGTGTTCCCGCAACCAGTGGCACAGTCCTTGCTCCTTCAGGTGAAAGACTGGAAATGCATCAGCCGGTCTTGGCAGACGGCGCTCCGGGCGCCGAGAAGCCCACAGGACACGATGCAACGCCGCGCAGCGTTAGAACGTAATTTGCGGATGGATGAAAGGAGAAGAACATGCTGTATTGGGCATTGCTGTTTTTTATTGTGGCGGTTATCGCGGCCCTGTTCGGGTTTGGCGGCATAGCCACGGCGGCCGCGGGAATCGCGCGCATCCTGTTTTTCATTTTCGTGGTAATGTTCATCGCGTTCCTGATTATGGCGCTGGTATCTCGCGGGCGTGCAACCCCGCCGATGCCGTAACCAGGAACACGCGCAAAAAGGCCGCCGTGGGAGCCCTCGCTTCATGGTGCGGATGTCGACTACGCCCGGCCTTTTTCTCGAAACTCTCAGAACGATCAACACGATCTTGATCCAAAACGCGGCGCGCGAGCCTTTCAAGAGCATGCTTCTTTTAGCGCAAGAGAGGCTGGCGCGCCGGGATCTCGCGATCGCCGTTTACAGGGGGCGGCCCGAGATCGAGGTCGATCATTTCACCGCCCGGTTCGAAGACGGGCAGGTCGAGATGATCATGCGCGGCCGGCAAACCAACCGGACGGATTGACTGCAGAGTCTCACACGATTTTCTCGAAGACGTGGTGGACAATCAGGAGCGCTATATCAGCCGACCGGAATTGATGGATTGGGCGTGGCTGGCCGGTTTGCTTGAATTCCCAGAACCAACCTGACGGACGCCTGTCAATAGTGCATGCCGGACGCCCGGCCGCGCCCGCGGCCATGCTCGATGGCTTCGGAAATCCGCTCGAGGACGTGATCCTTCGGGCCGGCAAAAAACACATTGCAGTGCCGCCACACCCGCCGGAATCGGGCCAGGCCGTTGCCGCCCACGAGCATGTGCGGCGTGTTTCGGGCGAGGTCCCGCACGTTCAGGCTGAACTCGATGGGCCCGACGTCCGAAAACGAGTCGTCCACCACGATGAAGTCGTACTCGTGTTTCAGGAGCAGGTCCAGCGCCTGAAACCCGTCCGACGCCGTATGAATGTCGCAACCCTGGCTCATGAAGGCCAGGGCAAACCGGTCGCGCCATCGTTTATCGGCTGTGGCTATGAGGGCTCGTAACGTGCGTTTTTCCGTCATGTTTTCGCTTTCCGGACTGATTTCCATACCGGGAATGGGAGCAAGTAATATGCCAATCCTGTTTTGAATTAAGCGTGAAATACTTGACTAGTCACATGATCTTATTCCCCGGGAACATACGTCTTTCGGCGGTGTAAAAAGACCCTTTGGGCGGCCGCCGCAGCCTATGCAGAAAGTTCACATCCCGTATAGATTTTATACGTTGCAATCATGTTATGCCCCAGCGCGTAAGGCGGTCGTACAGCGTCTTGCGGCTTACCCCCAGCATCCTGGCGGCGTGGGTCTTGTTGTTCGAGCAGAATGACAAAGTCTTGAGGATGTAGGCTTTCTGGACTTCGTCCAGCGAGGCCCCCAGGGGAATAAACACCCCGTCGCGCACGTCGCCGCACACCTCGGGCGCCGGCTCGGGCGGCAACGCGGCAATCAGCGCCGCCTCGTCCAGCCCCACCGCCCGCTCGAACTTGCCGCCAGGTTCCACGTCATCCTCGAAGGCGTTGTCGCGGGGCGGAGGGCCGTCGCTGAGGCTGCTCGTAACCCGCGCGGGGAGGTGCCGGGACTCGATGATTCCGCTTTCGCACATGACGGCGGCCTGCGCGATGACGTTTTTGAGCTCGCGGATATTCCCCGGCCAACTGTATTGTTCCAGGACCTCCATCGCGTCTTCCGAGATGGAATTGACCTCCACGCCCAGTTCGTTCCGCGTCAACTCAAGGAAATGATACGTGAGCATCGACAAATCGGCCATGTGCTCGCGCAACGCGGGCAGCATGATGAAGAACACCTGCAGCCGGTGCACCAGGTCTTCCCGGAACACGCCCGAATCGACCGCGTGGCGCAGGTCCACGTTTGTGGCGGCGATCAGCCGGACGTCGGCCTGCTTGTTGTGCTTGCCGCCCACGGGCCGGAAAACGCCCTGCTCGAGCACGCGCAGAAACGCCACCTGCACCCCCTCCTCCATGGTCGCGATCTCGTCCAGGAACAGGGTGCCGCCGTCGGCTTCGGCGAACCGGCCGGTGCGGTTTTCGATCGCGCCGGTGAACGACCCTTTTGCATGCCCGAACAGCTCGCTCGCCACCAGTTCGCTCGAGAGCACGCCCGTATTGACCGCGATGAAAGGCGCGTCCTTGCGTTTGCCCCGGACATGGATTTCCCTGGCGGCCAGTTCCTTGCCGGTGCCGGTTTCGCCGGCGACCAGCACCGGCACGTCCACACGGGCCGCTTTCTCGATCATGGCGTAGACTTTCGCCATCTGCGGGCTGCCGCCGACCAACCGGCCAAACCGCACTATGCCTTCATGATAAACGCCCATCGGTATCTCTATCGCCGCGAAACCGACGTTTTTACACCAACTTCGCCGCCGCCTGTATAGTTATCGCACGCTTCAACTATTACTAAACGAAACACCCGCCGCCAAACATGCCCGAAACACCCCACATTTCATGGGCCGGCATTCCTTCCGCCGGTCACGGCTCGCCAGCCTCGCCGCCGGTTCGTGCGACCACGCCCGCCAGCGCCGAAAGTCGGTTCGCCCAGAGGTTCCACTCTTCCTCGACGCGTTTGAGGAAACCCGACCACTCGTGTATCTGTTGGCTGATGTCGCAGCGGGCCCCGCAAAGAACGGCTGAGTACAGGGTTAGGCTTTTTTCGGCGCATACGTCGACCGAACACCCTTGGGCAGTCTTTCGGGCGGCGCGGCCGAATCCGGCTCGGCATTCCGGCGACAGCCCGGCCACGAGGGCCAGCGCCTCGGCGAACTCGCGTGAATCCGCGGGGGTGACCACCACCCCGTTTACGCCGTCTTCCACCACCTCCGACACCGCGGGTGCGTCCAAGGCGACCACGGGCACGCCGGCCGCCATGGCTTCCGCCACAACGATGCCCTGGGTTTCCGATTGCGAGGAAAACGCAAACACGTCCATGGCGTGGTACGCGTCGATCACCTCAGGCTCGTCCAGTTGGCCCGGGAAATGGGTCCGTTCGCCCACCCCCGCGCCTTCCAGGCACTTTTCCACCCCCGGCTGCGACGGGCCCGTCCCCACAACCATGAAGTGTGCCGATCGATCCCGCTGCAGGAACAGACCCACGGATTCGGCCAGGAAATTCAGGTTTTTTTCGGGCGCCAGCCGCCCCACATGGCCCACGACGAATGCGCCTTCCGGTATCCCAAGCCGGCGGCGGAACTCCCGGCCCTCGCCGCGCTCGTATCGGGCCGCGTCGACGCCCGTCGGAATCACCGTGATCGGCGTAGAGACGCCCCGCGCCGCGATCAGTTCCGCAATATACCGGCTCGGCGCGATGACGTGGTCGCAGAGGTTGGCATAGCCAACGCTCAGCCGCTTGGCCATCTCGCCCAGCGACTCCGCCCCGAACGGCACGTAGTGCGTGTACAGCTCGTACATCGTGTGGTGCGTGAAAACGAGGGGAATCTGACGCATCGAAGCCATCCGCAGGGCGGTGTCGCCCAGCAGAAAGGGGTGGTGGCTGTGGAACAGGTCAGGCTGAAACTGGTTGATTGACCGCGTCAGGAACATGGGTATGGGCAGAATGACGGAGAAATCGCTGCCGTTGAAGTGCTGTATGGCAGGAACCCTGGCGACTCCGGGTTCGTCCGGCTCGAGGTTTTCGTAGGAGGGCGCAACAACCAGCACGCGGTGCCCCCGCGCCCGGTAGGCCTGGGTAAACCGGTCCACCGACCTCGCCACGCCGCCCACCTGGGGGCCGTAAGTGTTTGTCGCCATGACGATGTTCAACTGCGCCCTCCTTGGCATATCGTCTTGTTTCGGACGCCGGACAGGCCGGCCCCGAATAGGAAACCCCGGAATCCATGGCGATCATCCAATCTATCCTGTTCGAAAGGCCGTTATAGTTCAGGCTGTTTGCCGGCGGCGTCACTGGGCCGTGACGCGGCACAAAGTCCAATGCCCCCCACTACCAGCAGCGCCCCTATTCCCATCGTCAAGTATCCGGGGCTTTTGTCGGATTTGAGTTCCGGTGGGGCGGAGCTTGAGGTCAGTTGCTCGAGTAAGCTAACGGCCTGGTCCTTGAGGGTGGGCTGAATGCGCCCATGCCCCACCACAATCAACACCAGGCCCACGATCACCAGAACGCAGCCGATCACAAGAAATTCGACCCGGACTTTTCCCATCTGATTTCTCCCCTTATGCCCCATGAATAATAACAGCCCTTAAGTCCGCAGTCAAATTACGTGTGAAACGATGTTTACTCCCTTGCGAACTCCGGCCGATCGAGGATGTCGAGCACGCCTTCGAGTGTTGGGAACGGCGAGACGTAATCGGCGGCGTCTTTGATGGCCTGCTTGGCGTTGCCGGGACATGCGAAAAACCCGACGGCGTCGCGCAGCGGCAAATCGCCTTCGGTGTCGCCGATGCCGGCCACCTCCCCCCTGTCCACGCCCAACTCCCTGCACAGGGCGTGCAGTGCCCGCCCTTTGTCGACCCCGCGCAGCGAGATGTTCAAATAATAGTGCGTCGGGGTGATATCGAGGTCGGGCCCGCCGCGTTGTTCGACGAACTCCCGGATACGTTCCGTGATTCCCTCGAACAACTCCGGTTTCTGCGAGAACACGGACATGTGCGCCTCTTTCCCGAACTGGTAAACCACGTCGGGGTAGTCCGGCAGAATCTCGGCCTCGAGGAAGGCACGGAGCGCCCGCAGGCTTATCATTTTCTCGTTCGTAACGCCGGGCCCATAGCGAGACCGGTTGTCGTGCATGGTGTAGAACACGGCGCCGTTCTCGCAGATGATGGGGGCGCGGATGTCGAGCAGCTTGGCGAGGACCTCGACGTAGGGCTGCGGCCGCCCCGTGCAAAACGTCAAGGGCGCATTACGCCCGCGTCCCTGGCTCGCGTCGCGCGAGATCCGCGCCAGTTTCCAAAACAGGTCCAGATCCCACGGGACCGACTCTTCCGGGGTGATGCACCCGTCAATATCCGCAATAATCCACTTCACACCCATCGGCAAACCTCGTACTATCTTATTCCGCAGTAGACATTTTATGGGGCAGATCAAGTTTTTTCTCCAGAGTTATCCACCGGTTTTTCCACCGAGTCTGAGATAGACGGGGCTGCCGTGTTTACGCAAGGCTTCGACGTACCGTTTGTCATCG
>Ga0315285_10007174_pt1 | contig 11450 bp, 12 predicted proteins | sample YL17G09_36_MG_FD_203698 | JGI IMG/M metagenome (GOLD analysis project Ga0315285, IMG submission 203698) | Sediment microbial communities from Yellowstone Lake, YNP, Wyoming, USA - YL17G09_36 | ecosystem: Environmental > Aquatic > Freshwater > Lake > Sediment | place: USA: Wyoming | collected... | reverse complement strand
CTTATATAAAGCCCAACAAATATACAGTTAGCTTGACAGTAGAAAATCAATATGGATCGGATGTAGTGGAATTTGAAGACTTTATCAATGCCAGAATAGAAGCTCCAATAGAAGCTGTTATGGATTTTACAATTTCTTCAGATCAAACCACAACTATCGGATCGCCACTTGGTGGTCCTTTTGTTACGCCGCCAACAATAAGATCCAGAACCAATAAATTCATAACCATATCAATCAAGGATGGAGTAAATCCTTATACAGGTAGAACCTATGCAGGAGAAGCTATTAATTTGGATTCAACCCCAATTGATCCAATAGAATATTACAATTGGTATTTAACAGACGACCTAACACATCCTAGTCAGAATAGCACCAGAGCGTCATATAGCATTGGAGGATTATATGATATTGTTTTGAGGTGTGATACACAATTTGGAGCATATAGAATAACGACTTATGAACAATGCATAGACATTATAGAGCAAAGAAATTTATGGCTTTTCACGCAAAGTGGCAGTACGGCACATTCCAATGAATTTGGACTTATTAGCGAAACTTTCAAAAGCGGCATTATTCCTTATACCATATTAAGAGACGATGGTTTTTTGACGGGCACAAATAATGAAACGCAAGCTAAAAAAGAGTTCTTAAAAAATACCGGCTTTACAATTAATGGTTCTATTGATTCAGGTGATCATGGGACCGCTTTATTGGCATATTCTAGTGGTGGAGGGGTTGGAACCGCTTTATCTGCACAAACCGTTAATTTGGTGCAATTTGATGGCTTTAGTGGCACATTTATCAACAATCCTATAACTATTGAACGCCCTTGGAATTGGTTGTTTCTTCCATTTGCCCAAAAATCCTATTTCTTATTCGGACCAAGTCCCACAGCACTTCCAAATCAGAACGCATCCTATCAAAATAAAGATACAATTGATATGGGTGGTATAGCTTTGGAGCCGCCTGTGACATTAGTGGCTACCGACAATTATTTAAACGGAGCCGAAGAGTTAGTCGAGCATGTCACATCATCTTATGATATAGATGGCGAGCCACTAAGCGGCAGATTTGCCGTATATAGATCGACCGTAAAAGATGCTACTGGGTATTTTTTAAGAAACGATGGCATAGGCAATTTTTTCAAGTTAAGAAATTTCTACAGGACAGAAGGAACGGAATCTACAAATCCAGTCATAAATATAAGGAAGCTACAAGACATGACTGGACAAATTAAAACTGAGGGTGAATTGGTGGGTTTGAACAGCGGAGTATTTTTCTTTAATAATTCTGGCAATATTTCAGCATTTAATGTAGTTAATGGTACTTGGGAGGTTGGTAATAGCACAGCCCCATTTAGGGCCTTCCAAGATGTGAATATAGATGGATTTAATGAAACAAGTAATACCTTACTGGCGGCGTCAGACGGCGATCACATGGCATATTTAAGTTACGAGTATAGTCCGAATGCTTTTATTAAATACAATTCGGTAGATCAAACTTTTTCTGCTCTTGGATCTAGAGTAACTGGGCAACAATGGATTATGGGTATTTACTAACAAGAAAGAAAAATTATGGCATTTCCACCAATTCCAGTTTATCCATTAGCAATTGATTCAGACCGAACGTTGTTTCTAGTGTATAACACTTCTGAAGCTCAATTGACAGTAGATAATCTGCCTTGGTCTCAAGAAGTAACATTAAAACCAGTTGGAGCCGATCAGCAAGAAATATGGGCTGATAATGGATTCGCCAACTTATCTGGCGAGTTATTCTATTATGATTCTGTCGATAAGGACGTAAATGGTAAAGTCTACAAATTAAAAAGATGCGCCAGAAACTTAGGCGGCAAACAAACCCAGTTAAATCGTGCTGGAACTTGGTGTCGTGGTTTCGTTATTGCAGAACATCACAACCAAATTGTTCAGGGCATTTTAAATACAGAAGAATTCATTGGTGTAAATTTCTCGGAAGACTCTAGCACTTTAGATTGGAGAATCAGACATTTAAATCTAGAACCTATCGGCGATGATGATTTTCAATGTCCTGATGTTACTTTGGAGTTTGAAGTTGTTTCTGCAAGTACCGATGGTGGAACGGGCACAACTGTAAGTTACAATGTAACCATCAATGGTTTTTTCAAAACATTTTTATTGGATTTTGGAGATGGCAATTTTACGTCATCTTTGCAATCCGGCACTCATACCTACGCACCAACTGCCGTAATAGATCCGGTTGTTACTGTTACAAATGATAATTGTCAAGTAGTACAAACTGCCATTAACAGAGAAAACCCAGCAGAGCCAACCGTAGCAACGCCAATCACCAAGTTTGAAATCAATGTTCCCGAACCAAACATCCCTACAATTGTAATTCCTTCGATTACATTGCCACCCGTTACATTGACACAGCCTCAAATTCAATTTCCTTGTGAATTGGCAATAGGACCAATTGGTCCAATTGGTAGCATTCCATCAATTATTATTTTAGAGCCAACTATTCCAAGTGTGATTAGTGTAGATTCAGTAAGCTTTCCAAGTGTAATTAGCGTGGTAGGAACGGTCGGAGACTTCCCTAGTACCATCAGTGTAAGTGGCGAGATAAACTTTCCAAGCGTTGTTATTTTTGATAATCCGCCTGAATTTCCTAGTTTAATTGTTTTCGGACCTGTAGGCTCATTCCCAAGCACTATTACCTTCGGACCAGCGCCAACATTTAGCACTATTACCTTCGGACCAGTAAGTATCCCCAGTACAATCCCAGTAACTTTTCCATCTACTACCATATCCGTCACTGGCATAACGATTAACGTTCCCAGTGTGATTACTGTCTATGATGGCATTCCAAGCACAATCATAGTAGAAGAAAGTATTCCTAGTGTAATTAGTGTCCATGACGACATTCCAAGCACCATTAGTGTGAAGGATGACATTCCAAGCACTATTAGCGTTCATGATGACATTCCAAGCACTATTAGCGTTCATGATGACATTCCAAGTACCATTAGTGTTCATGACGACATTCCAAGTACTATTAGTGTTCATGACGATATTCCAAGCACCATTAGTGTACATGACGACATTCCAAGTACTATTAGTGTTCATGACGATATTCCAAGCACCATTAGTGTACATGACGATATTCCAAGCACCATTAGTGTACATGACGACATTCCAAGCTCAATCAGCATTGATTGGGGTGCAGTGCCATCTGTTACGGTAAATTGGGGAGAGCCTCCTACATTGCAATGCAATGTAAGTATAACTTGTCCTACGGCCAGTCCAATGGCGGCGAGGCAGGCTTCATCTTATAGTTCTGATTTTGTGGACTCTTTTTCTAATATGAATTTAGATGTTGGGACACAAGATATAGGAATTCCATCAGAGATCAAGGTTATTGCTCCAACGATGCCAGATATTCATATATTGCATGATTTACCATCTATTATAAATATTGCTGTGCCTGTATTCCCAGACATAAAAATTGTTGGCCCAGCAATACCCATTCCTTCAGAAATCAGAGTTTATTCTGATGCTGTGATACCATCGCAAATAGAAGTGGTGTCAGAATTGCCATCTGCCATTTTATTGGATGGTTCTTCGGTTCCATCGTTCATCCGCATTGAAGTGCCGGATAAATTTCCAACAATTCAAATCGAAGGGATGCCTAAAACCATCCAAGTGATTGGCATACCAGATTATATTGAACTTAAGGGATACATTCCTAGTGAAATTAACATCAATATTAAACCTTTGGAAGATTTTGAAGTCCCACTAGTTTATAAAGGCGGACCTATCCCTGTTAGATTTGAATCTCTAACGCCTTCAGACGGCGAGGATAGGCCATGTTTCGCTTTGGTTCCTTGCGGTAAATAAATGCTAATAAAAAAACACAAAAACAAAAATGACTACATTGTAACAAATGGCATATATGTAAGAGATTTTGCCAAGTCCAGTGTTTTGCCGGTTGATATAAACACGAATTTAAATAAAACAGACCATGATTTAATTGTGGACAATGTTTTAGAGAATTTCAGTCAAAAATATCAAAACATAGATAATGAAGATTTTTATTTTCCAAATATAGTCATTGTTTCTGATGGCTTTGGATTCAAAGATAAGCAAGCCATACTGGCAAGGCTTCCCAAAAGCGTTACTATTATTGCTGTTAACGGGGCACTTAAAGAGTGGCGTTTGGTTGGAAACAGCGCCATAGCTAAAAGGGTGATAGATTTTTATGTGGTTAATAATCCATATGCGGAATGTATGAGTTACTTGCCTGATAAACATCGATATTATCCCAGATGCATAGCTTCTTTTAAAACCAATCCGACGTTTATGAAAGAATATCAAGGGCCGAAATATGTCTATGCTCCTACAAACAGTGAAACATATTCAAGCATAGATTTTAATACAAATTATAAAATTGACGACTATAGAAATCCTGTATGTGCTGCTTTGGGCTTGGCTTACAGATTCAACGTCAAGAAAATATTGTTATTTTGTTGCGACTGTGCTTTTGATTATGAAAAATCTGCTGCCACCAAGCTAGAGAACGGTTTGTGGCAATACCCACAACATGAATTGTCACAAAAGATTATTGATTCCAATCTTTATTGGTTAAAAAATAAAAAAATAGAAGTGGCGGATTACTCTAGTGGAATAAAGTATGATAATGCAACATATATAACAAATGAAGTAGATATTTTGGAGTATTTTGAAAATGAGTAAGAGACCTAATTTTTCACTGGATGATTTTAAAAAATGGATGGAAGGTCAAGATGCCGATACGAATGAAGTCAGTGCCGAGCATGGAATGATTGGCTCTGAGGTTCAATCTAAGATTAATTTAAAAAAATTGCTTTCCAAAATTAATGTTGAAGATGGAAATGAAGAAGAGCTATCGCAAGAGTTTTCAGAACATGGTGGCACGGTTATAGACTGTGTTAACAAAAACTTTTTGATAGAAGTTAAATCTGGTAACTTTTATTTAAACAGCAGGTATGTTGAGTTAAAAGATTAAGGTTTGAATTTCCTCAACATAGTTGGCGATGGTTTTTGAACAGCTTTAACAACCACTTCATTGAAATCGCTCTTATTTCGTATGACAGATTTTAGACTCACATCGAATAAGGGACTGGCGTTCATTGGAAGGTCAGAGTAGCCCTTATTTCTAAGGATCTCTTTTAATTCTACATAATCGGCAGCAGAAGCAATCCACGGTTCCCATAGCATTCTATCTTCATGTATTTTTTTTGTTATTTTCTGCAATAAATCCGATGGCAAACCTAATTTGGTCACATCTGACAATCTAGTGGCTGGCTGGTTTTCGCCTTTCAAGACAGCAAGGACTTTAATGCCTTTTTTGCTTCGGCCCGCCAAATAAATGTAATTTTTTATCATATTAAGCTCTCTTAGTTTGACAGAGTAATTCCAGAATATATTCCAACACAATTTGTCCTTGGGGATCGATTGGTTCGAATTGTTTGAAAAAAGCATCTAATGTTTCTGCCCCTAATTGGGCGTTTTCTTGTTCCGAAGGTTTCATGGCTATTCCTTATGATAAATACTTGGCAGTAAAAGACAAATATTGCATCTTTTATTTCGGCCTATTTGATGAATTTATATTGCAATTGATATATTTGCGACCGGCTATAGAAAAAGAGTTTCCTGGGCTAGAGTTATATATCGCCTGCAAGGATGAATTTTATAGTCAAGTGCAGCATCATAAAAATATCGTTTCCTACAAAGATTACAACAAGACTAATTTTGGATGCAGCAAAGAGTTGCTGTTCGATAATGTTGAACATCCAATATTAAGCTTGCTCGAAGATTCTGCTATCACTCTGAAATATTTGGATCGGGTTGAGGTAAAAACCGACTCTAAAAAATGTGTTATTCTAACAAGTGGTGTAGGTGCCATTAAATCTCTAACAGCACCAGAGATTAACAAATTACAACAAATGGCACTATTGCAGGGCTATGATGTGGAAGTAAATGGAGATGTAGTGGGAGCCAGTTGGGTTATAGGCGTGGAAAACCTAAAATTCTACATGGCAGCAATAGCAGGCACAAGAATAACCTTAATCCCAACTGGATTTGGTGCAAATTTTTTCCAAAAAGCGTTTCCACATGGTGAAATAATGAGTGATCTTGCTAAATAAAATGAGATCGCAAAAAAACAATTTTTAAAAGGACTCAAAAACAATGAGTACATTTAGAGTAGACTTGTCCCAAACGGGATCGGCAATGGGTGCGTTGGATGTTGATCCAACAACTGGTTTGCCTGCCACACAGAGCGTCCAAAGAACCATCATGGTAACAGGACCAAATAGAATTCAGAGACAGTTAAAAGATGGCGATACATTTACTGATAACAACTACTGGAAACAGTTTGCTTACCCTCAATGTTCGCTAGACCAAGCTTTCATCGTTGTAACATCGGATGATGGCAGCGTATACAGCACTGTTCCAAGCGAAAACACAGTTGTTGCCACTTGGCTTCCAGGTACTGCTGGCGTGTTGGTTGCTACTAAGACCTATACTGATACCGATTACAGTTTGGACCTAAGCAGCACTCCTGCTAAATTCGTTCAGATCCAGAATACTGACGGTAGCCATCCTTGCAAAGTCAAGATCAACGGCACTGCCATTTTCACATTGGAAGCAAATAGCTCTCAAATCTTCAATCCAGGCGACCTTGTTGTTACCTCGATTGCTTTTGATAATAGCGTTTCCGGTGCGTCGAACGTGAACTTTGTTCAGGTTATTTACTCCTATCAATCGGTAGCCACAAGCTAACGTAAAGGGATCAAAAAAAGCCGCCTTAAATTAAGGCGGCTTTTTTTATGGATTTTACTCTTTTATAACATGCCCAAGATCTTAGCTCGTCCTAAAAAGATTGTCATTCCAAATATTAGAAGCTTCTACGAACGAAGAAATGAAATTTTAATATTTAGAAATATGGGAGGATTGGGCGACATTTTGATGCACAGAATGATGTTTGAAGATTTCAAAAATATGAATCCAGAGATGGAATTAATTTTTGCTTGTCCCTATCAATTTCACGATGCAGTTAAAGATCATCCTTTTATAGACAAGGTAATTGATTCCAGACATCTAGATGTCCACGATTTCAATATGGTTTACAACACCACAAATTGTTGTTCTCGTTATGAGATGGGAATGGCACCTTTGGCTGATAAACACAGAAGTGACATTTGGGCAAATCATTGTGGCGTAGAGCTTAAGAATCATAATATGCATCTTTCTTTTTCTGATGAAGAGTTGGAAGAAGGCTTGAAGTTGGTGGAGTCAGTAAGGAATCAAGCTGGTCCGAGAGTTTTGTTTTGCACCAAATCTGCAATGCAGTCTAAGAATTTAATTGAGGGACAAATTGTTGATACCGTGAGAGCATTAAAAGATTTAGGGTGTTTTGTGTATTCTACACATATCTACCCAATTGATGAATTGGATGCTATTGGTGTTCCGGTACTTCATAATTTGAAAATAAGACAATGGATGACTGCGATTATGGCGGCAGACTATGTCATTTCTGTTGACAGTGCAGTATTTCATTTTGCAGGTGGTGTGGGTAAGCCCGTAACTGGGATTTTCACTTGGGCCGATGGGCAAATATACGGAAAACACTATCCCACAAAAACAATTGTACAATTTCATCGAGACACACATCCAGAGTGGAAGTGCGGTCCATGCTATGCGTGGCCGGAATGTCCTTTTACAAGTGGAGCCCTAAAACCTTGTCTCACAAGACTTAACGCCAATATGATCATGAAGGGCGTCAAAGAAATGATGACAAAATATCCACTTACAGGCCATAAATAAACTATGCCACAAATAGTAAGAAATCCAGAAACAAGAATTGTTACAAAAAATGGAGAAAATGTACTCTCTATTACTGTAGATCCAATTGTCATTGAAATTACCATTAATGTCAATCATGACGGTAATATTAGTGTTGGCGAGAACAAGCCGAAAGTTGTTGAGAAAGAAGCTGCTTTTATAGCACCCAATTTTGGTTCAAACACTTTTGGCTCTAATAAGGTTAAATTCGGAAAGAGTATAGAATAAGGAGCTTTTAATGGCTGTAGGTTTTGATATTGGGACATACAATTTGGTATGTTGCAGAAGAGATGAAAAAAATAATTTCGCATATAAAAGAGAGGTCAATGCTTTTATTGAAATCCCACTTTCTGATCGTTTTGTATTTAATATGATGAAGAATAGCGGTGTTCCACTTATTGAGTGGAAAGAAGCTAATGTGGCCTATGCATTGGGAGAAGCAGCGGTAAATATAGCTTATTCTATGAATCAGGTTGAACTAAAAAGACCTATGCATGCAGGCACATTAAACCCTAAAGAAAAACACGCCCAGCAAATCATGAGCATCATGGTTCATAGTTTGTTGGATTCCGTAAAGACTCCGAACGAAAATCTATATTATTGCGTTCCAGCAAATGCTGTAAACGAAGAAACAGATGCTGATTATCATAGCTTTATTTTGAAGGCTATGTTCGATGGATTTGAAGATGAAACCAATCATTACAAAGTAAATCCAAATCCAATCAATGAAGGTTTGGCCTTGGTTTATGCCGAGTTGGAAAAGAAGCAAAGAACTGGCATCGGCATTTCATTTGGCGGCGGTATGGTTAATTTGTGTTTTGCTATTTTTGGGGCACCTGTATTTACATTTGCTTTGGTAAACAGTGGCGATTGGATTGACAAGAAAGCTGCCCAAGCAACTGGTGAGAGCATTGCTTTCATTAATCGTGAAAAAGAAAAGGTTAATTTAACTGATACTTCCGATTCAATGGTGCAGAGAGCCATTAAAGCTCAGTATGAAATAATGATTCAAAAAACAGTTACAGGAATCAAAAAGGGATTAGAGGAAGTGGGAAATAAAGCAAGGGCCAATAATGCTATAGACGTTGTTATAGCTGGCGGCACATCGTCTCCAATTGGATTTGATGCCTTGTTTTCAGAGACAATTAAGAAAGCTGGCCTGCCTATTGAATTAGGCGAAATTATTCGACCTGTTGATCCACTTTATTCGGTGGCAAGGGGTTGTCTATTGGCCGCAGAAGCAGCGAGCGAAGATTAAACATTCATCTTAGGATGATTTTAGAAAGGCGAATGAAATGGAAGAGCGAAAGATTATTAAGAGAGTATCGGATTTAGGAGCATGTGCCTATTTAATGATGCATGGTTTTAGGGTATCTGGTCAAAAAGAGAAGTCGTTTTTATTCCAAGTCTCAGAAGGAGAAATTAAAGACTTCGAAGACAAACAACTAGAATATCTGCAAAGTGAGTTTCACAGGTTTGATTCCTGTTTAATGTCCCTGAAAAAGTGGAAAGCTTCAGATAGCGAATATTAATCTTTAATCATATATAAGAATATCTTATAGGAGAAGAGATGCAAGCTGCACAACCTCAGAATCAGGTACTTGATAAATTAAGACAAGATTTACAAACATCGGTAGAAAAAATAATAGGTGGCTATCACACAAAATTGCTTCAGATAGCCAATGATGCAAGTCCGCCCCAAAATCCAGTAAACACTGGTAATGGGGCTCGGCCTATTAATCCTACTCAAGATGCTGCCAATCCTACTCAAGCTGCCGCAGCCGCCGCCAATCCTAATTTGCCAAAATATAAAAGTCTACCTTGGTTCAAACATGGTATTAGACACTTTTTGAATAAATTGTGGCATGGTGACCATCCTAGCAATCCATCTTGGCAAGGCGTTCAGCGTATTGAACATCGTTTGAATTTACAAGAATACGCTGCTATTAAACAAGACATATCAGATTTTTGTTTTAATTTTTTCGAAAGTGAAGGCAATGAGTTTGAAGCAATGTTTAAGACATTAAGTTCTGATATTACCAGAACAGTAACTGATTATGTAAATAAAGCTTACGAATTAGGGGTGACCGGCAGCAAAGCGGCTGAACCATCTGATAATCCAACACCAACTCCTGAGCCTCAAGCCCAATCAGCCCCAGAACCAACTAAAACTCCTGAGCCTGAACCAACTCCTGAGCAGCAGCCAGAAACTCCAACCGAGCCAGAAAAAGAGGCATCTCCTCTATTAGATAAAATCAAAAAGAGAAATAGATTGGCTCAGTCAGAAGCTCCTGTTGAACAAGCTGCCGAAGTTTCTCCAGAAGACTTCGCCAAACACATGGCCCATGCATTAAAAAATGGTGGAGATCCATCTGCTGTTTCTGAAATAGCTCGTAAAGCTGGAATTAAATTCGGCAAAAGTAAAAAAGGCATTACTGATGCGGCATCTGCCGAAAAGATTGTTCGCATGGTTCGTCTATTGGGCAAAGCTGGGATTTTCACCAAACGAGATTGGAAACAAAGCCCTCAATATCCAAAAATCCTTCCACAATTGAAAATTAGACCAGATGTTTTAGATTCTGCAATCATGAGTATTGATGAAGAGCTTTACAATCAAGAAAAAGAACAAGCTGCTGCACAAGCTGCAAATTCAGTAGATCGTCCTAAAGTTTTTGGCCAAAAAGGCGTCTTAGAAAACCAATTAAAAGAAAATCCTATTTCTGAAGGTGCATTAAGCTTCAGAAATAGGATTCGTTTAATTACACAATAATTATTGTTGTGGTGGTTGTGGCCGTCTAATTCTTCCAGCCAAGCCCATTGAAACCGGAACTGGTTTATTTGGTTGTTGCGGCTGTTGCTGACCGGCAGGCAACAATGGTGTTGGCTCTGCCTCAGGTTGGGCTTGTGGATGTTGTGATACATTTGCCAAGTCTGATTGCTTAACTCCTCGACTTAGTGCCATTTGTCGAATTCTTTCAGCTTCATCTTTAGACACTTTGCGATCCACATCTGGCAAGCTAGTGCCGCCCTGGCTAGCAGCAATTCCAGGTTGTTGTGCTGTCTGTTGGTCATAATCCGGTGAAATCCATTTGTTCTGCTTGAAATGAGCGATAGAACGTTGATGTGCAACTTTATTTGCATCATCATCAGTAACTGTCATGCCTTTTTCTTTCATTTCATCCAAATATTCATTCTTCATCAAGAAGAAGTATGCTACAGAGGTACTCATGCCATGCACCATTTCTTCTTCTTTAGAAGTAACATCGCCCATGCGTGATTTGGCTTTTTTAACAGCCAAATCACTAATGGCCATTTTGTACATAACATCGACATTAGACCCAACAACACCGCTTAGACTATCAGAGTGGATAGATCTATTTGCTCCTGGTTTATATTGACCTTTTCCAAAATCATTCCATTTTTTGGCTGGTGGATTTTGATCATCTGCTCTAGCTTGAATTCTGGATTGCATAGCGTCTGAGCCTAGATCATAAGTTCTATCTTCACTGTCACGACTTAAGGTATTGGTTTTTCCTTTTCTGCTTTTTCTGATTCTTCTGGTCTGAATGTCATCGCCCATTTTAAGCT
>Ga0315285_10007173_pt1 | contig 11450 bp, 12 predicted proteins | sample YL17G09_36_MG_FD_203698 | JGI IMG/M metagenome (GOLD analysis project Ga0315285, IMG submission 203698) | Sediment microbial communities from Yellowstone Lake, YNP, Wyoming, USA - YL17G09_36 | ecosystem: Environmental > Aquatic > Freshwater > Lake > Sediment | place: USA: Wyoming | collected... | reverse complement strand
AACTAGAGTATTAGACATTTATATAATAATACAATAAAAAAATATTGTTGCTAAAACTAATACTTTTTTAAAAAGTATTAAGCAAAATTTGGTTTAACCTTTCTATTGTACTTTGTCTGTTAAAAGGTTAAATTTCTTCTTTTTTAACTGTATGAGTTAATTCAAATTCATTTTCTTTTGTTTCGGCATCTACATCTCTAATAATTCTGATTCTACCACCACATATTTGACACTCTTTACATTTGCTTTTAAAACAAAGTGAAGCAAGTTTTATAACCATAGCAGATGTTGTAGCGACGAACGCAACCCAGAATGTTTCCGTAAGCATTATATATTACACTTTTAAAAAAATATTGGAAGTAAGAAAACCATCTTTCTTAAAGATGGAATTTATACTAAAGTAAATCCTAATTGAGTTGCAACAAATTGTATAACATAGTCATCATTTGTTCCCCAATTAGTATAATCTTCTCCAGCTAAAAGAACAGAGGTTGTATCAATAGAACTTCCTTCAATATCATAAGTGATTACCCTAAAAGTAGCAGATGTATTTAATACAAGATCAATAATATCCATAGCAAAGCGAACAACCACTTTTGTTGTAGTTTTTTCTGTAGGTATAATGTCAGACATATATAATTATAAAAGAAAATAATTTATGGATAAGTATTAATACCCTTTGCCTCCACCTTTTCTAAAGGCGGAATTAGGCGACCCTTGTATATTGCCAATAAGATTTAACTGTTCCAAGTAAATTAACAGCTCCAAAAGTATGAGTAACTTGTTGTAAAAAATAATAGGTAGCAGTAGTTGGAACTGAAAATGTAAAAGAACCATTACCTATAATATCTTGTGCAGCAGCAGATGCGACGTAAGTTTGTTGTCCCTTTATTAATGTAGTAGCACCACCTACAAAATTGGCAGTAGATGTAGATATTCCCGCTTGTATCACATTTATATCACCCGCTCCCGCCGCCAATTTACTATTATTTACCATAATATTGAAAATATAAACACCGGGCGTTATGCTCAAACCAGTTGCATTATTATTATATGCGACACCAGTTGTTATTACCGTACCAAATGAAGCATTTTGTGTTACCGTATAACCTAAATAATTAACAGTATTTGTTGGTTGAGTTGTTCTCAAAATAATATCACTAACAAATGAAAATGTCCCAGTCATTGTAGCATTCCCAGCAGTTGAATTGAATAAAATAGCGGAAGTTGGTGCAACAGAAGAAGAACCCCCTGAACCAATATTCAAATTGCTAGATGTTATTCTAATTCCGCTTGTTTTTGTAGTCCAAAGTCCAATAGATAATATTGCAGCATCAATCGCCGAAGCAAGAGCAACAATTTGAGTATCACCAGCAAGAACAAATGGTCCTAAATTTCCATTAGTAGTTGAAGGAATAATAGCTAATCTATTACTTGAAGTAGTATCAACCGCTTCAATTGTTCTTGTAGCATTACCCGCAGAAGCAAATGATGCGAGAAATGGTAAAGATGATGTATTTAGTGTATTTGCTAATGTCAGATTGGTTGTCCCAGTTCCGTTTGTTTGAAAAATATGTGATTTAGTTGTTCCAAGTTGTCTATAGAATGTATCAAATCCAGTACTTTGATTACGTATAACTAATGGTGCAAGATTACCAGCAAGATTATCCAAATGAAAATTAGTTGCCCCGCTACTAATTGAAGTAAAACTTGGTGCACCAACTTCACCAGTAAATGATGTTGAAGAAGCCACGCTTGTAGCTATTCCAACTCTTTTTAGATAAGTTTTATTAGCATATTCAAGGGTAATAGTTTGTGTATTTGAAGAAAAAAATTCAGGATTATAATTTATGGTTGAAAACCAAGGATCAGGGGGTATTGAACTTGACATTATATACATTATTGTTATAAAAAAATTATCTTGACTAAATGTATATGTCTAAACCTAAGTCAGATAAGTTAATCAATTTCTATGAATTAATGGATAAAGATATGAAAAATGATACTAAAAGAGATAAGCACTTTAAGAATCATTATATAGAACCTTGTAGCATGATTTTAGCAATTGGCGGAACAGGAAGCGGGAAAAGTTTAGGATTACTAAATTTACTACAACGTAAAAATGATTCATTTTGTAGAGTAGTAATTTTTAGCGGTTCAAGTACTAATGAACCAGCTTATAATTTGATAAGAGAAAAAATGCCTGATGCAGAATTTTATGAAGATATAAATGAACTTCCAGCATTGAATGATGATGATGATACAGAACATGAAAAACTAATAGTATTTGATGATTTTATTAATATGAAGAAAAAGGATTTTCAAAAGATAAAAGATTATCTAATTTCAGGTAGAAAAAAGAAATGGTCAGTATATTTGAATGCTCAGAATTATGTAGATGTTCCTAAAACAATAACAAGAAATATTCATTACTTCTTGATATTTAAGCAAAATGACAATGCTACCATTAATAATATGTTAAAAAATCATAACACAGATGATGTAGATAAAGATGATTTTAAAGAAATGTATCATATAGCAACAGAAGAAAAACCTAATTTTTTCATGGTTGATATTAAAGGCGGTAGTTTAAGAAAGAATTTTACAGAATTTTATAAACCAATGCGCTAAATTAACCAAATAATATCTCTTGGTAAATTCATTTGCCAGCAATAATAGAAACAATCAAAATTACATGCTTGTTTACAATTAGCAGGTTTAATACCATCTATATGTTTTTCAAAATGTATTCTTTTTCTTGGTATGATAATTTGTAATTTGTTAGTTTGATCCTTAAATAGATGTCTTGTGTATTGAGTATTTATTTTACTACTTGGTAAAATTAATATAAATGGTTTATCTAATTTGACTAACCTTGTTAATACTTCTTTTGTTTTTGAAAAAGGAGGATTACTTACCACAATATCACCATTATTACAAGCAAAGAAATCTTCTTGATTATGAATAACATTAAATCCTAATTCTTCTAAAATTGTACCACTATTTCCATCACCATAAAAGGCTTCCCATATTACTTTATCTTTTGGAATAAATTGTTGTATATTTTCCCACGCATATTTAGGTGTCATATAATCATCATGTTTGAGAAATCCTTTATTTGAAAATGTCGACATTTTAATATAATACAATATTTAATTTTAATATAATACAATATTTAATAATATTAAAATTCATTTCAATTTTTTTTTTTTACCATAATAAATTCCATGCATAATAACTTCTAGATCCTAACCACTCATCACCAAGCATGTCAATTTCTCTTCTATGTCTTTTTCTATATAAATCTCTTCTTTTTAGAGCATACTCTAATCCATTTTCTTCTGCATAAGTAGGAAAATCTTTATAGGAAGGTGCACCGATAGAAGTAATAAAATTATTATTCCAATCAAACACATCTATTTTGTATTTAGGATTTTTAGATGGTTTTACTTTTACACCTAATTCTAATGCCCGTTGTAAAGTATATGGTTTTATTCTATACATATATATATCATACTTTAAAAAAGTATGAAGCAAACTTAAATAACATTTTTGCTACACTTTTAATAAAAGTGTATTATATAAATGTTTTTGACTTACAAACAGAAATTTAATGCTAAATATGGATTTCCAAAAGATGCTTCACATTCTATTTCTGAAATAGCAAAATTAACAGGATACAAGAAGCGAGGTTTAGAAATAATTCTTGAGAAAGGAAAAGGGGCATATTTTTCCAATCCACAATCAATTAGACCACATATTAAATCACCTGAAGAATGGGGAATGGCAAGAATATACGCATCAATCACAGAAGGGAGTAAATCTTCAAAAATAGATAAATCACATTTAATAAAATAAACAAAATAAAACATTATATAATATTTTTTTCTAAATGTATTATATAATTATGATGGAAGAGGAAGAAGCAAAACAGATGAGTCAGTATCAATTACAACTTAAGTTAGATAGAATGACACAAAGGGCATTCGGAGATAGAGATAAATTACAAAAAGCACCAAAAAAACCTTTATCCGTTGTAGATGTTGAAGTGATTAAGGAATATCAGAAACAATTTAATGAACCTGTTAAAGAATATGAAACAGAAATAGATGAAGAGACGGGAGAAGAAAGAATTGCTTTAGATAAAAATGGAAAACCAAAATTTAAACTTATAGCAAAAAAGTTTAGAGTAGTTCCACCCCCTGAATTAGATGTTGTTGATGCTAGTCAGTTTTATATTATTCCAACTGATGAAGAAAAAGCACAAGCATTTGAACAAATGAATGAAATAAAAACATTTCTTGAACAAGGAAATAGAGAATTACAAGACTTATTAGAGGAGAAAAAACGGGGGTTTAGACTTATAGATGAGTTACCACAACCAAGACGATATGTTGAAAGATTAGATTATGATGAAAGAAAAAAATTCTTACTTGGTAGAATACAAGATGTAGATGATGATATAGCAGATTTAAATAGAGGTATATCAGAATTAACAGTCATTTATAATAATTTTACAAGTGAATATCAAAACATAGATACATATAAATCATTTAATGATGCCGAAGTAGCAAAAGTTAAAAAAATTAATTCCGATAGAATTAAGAATTATCAAGATACATTAAATCTAATGAATAAGGGAGCATTTCAACAAGACCAAATGCCTGGAGAAACAGAAGAAGAATATGTTGGGCGATTACAGGCAAACGCAGAAGAAGAATATGTAGATGAAACCAAAGAAGAAGCACTATTAGATATTAAACGAAGATTTAAAGAAGCATTAAAAAAACTTGTTAGAGATGATATTAAAATAGAACAAGTTGCTAATAGAATTAATGTGAATGAACTTGAAACAAAAAATGAAATACTTAAACAGTTTCCATTATTTAAACGTAAATTTATTGACCTATATGGTTTAAATAATCAATCTCTTGAAGCAGATGATATATTAACTTTTATTAAAGCATTTGTTAAATCAATAAAAGGAGATGATGCTTTGTTAAATTATCTTGGAGTAAGCACAGAAAAAGTAGAACAATATTCATTAGAACAAGCAGAGCAAGATAAAAATAAAGTTTTAGTTATTACTAACCCCGCAAATAATAGGAAATTGTATTGGAGAATAGCATTATATTTTGATGATAATGGAGAAGAAATATATACTGCAATATATTCTTTGACTGGAAAAAGAGAATCTTATGAGGAATATGAACCTAGTATTGATAATAAAAAAATAAAAGATCAAACGGGAATTACAAGTAAATATTTAAAAGAATATTTTGAAAATAAACCCCCTACAATCATGTTAATAGATAGATTACAACCTACAACAGAGTATGATATAGATTTTCCTATTGCGAAAGAATCTACTGATCAAGAAAATGAATATATAGTTGGCTGGGGTATCAAGCAAGATGAAGTTCCTGAAATAGTTCCATTTGGAAAAATTAAAATTGCTTTAAATAAACTCTTTTATAAAAATATTTTATCCGCAAGACATAATAATTTAGGAAGAATAGCAGGATTCCAAAATGTAAAAGTTTCTGATGAATTTGTAGCTATTATTATGAAGTTAATAAGAGGAGAAAAAGTTATAAAACAAGAAATAGATGCTTTACAAAAAACTGAACAAATGCTATATGATACTTTATTAAGTTTAGCTAATCTACATAAAAAAGCCCCTAATAATAAAGATTCAACCATTAGGGCATTGAAAGAAAGAATGGATTTAATAGGAGGAGAAATTGATGCGGGCAATGACAATAAAGCATTAGTTAAGGAATTATATAATATTGTTCATGCTTTAAAGAATTTTGGAGTAATAACTAACAAAGAAGCAACAAAATATTTGTCACAGTTTTAGGAATAATCTAATTACATCATTTAGATAAATTTTATTTTCTTCTTATAGATTATAAACATGTATACGCCCGTAGGAATTCAACAATTATCTCAAGCACAGATTAAGAAATTATTGACAGGAGGAAGAGTAAGAGTGAAATCAGGTTCAGCACTCAAAGTTAGTATGGTTCAAGAACATGCTAAAAAATTAGCGTCTGCATCTAAAAAAGGAGCTGGAATGATGATTCAACTTGACCCTTATGCTCAAGATTTAAATAGAGAACATTTGGAAGGATGTGGAGTTGGTAAGAAAATTAAAGCGGGATTTAAGAAAGTTGGACAGTTTGTCAAAGGAAATAAGGAAGCCTTTAGACCTCTTGCTACTAGTTTGAAACAGGCTGGGCGAGATAAAATTGCTGAAGCTACCATGTACGCTTTAGATCAAGGAGTTGATCCTGCATTAGTTTCCGCTTATAGTCAATTAGCACAAGAGGCTATTCCTTCAGGAGTTCAAGGCGGTTCTTTAAAATCCTTTAGTAAGGGATTAACTAAATTTGTCAGAAGCCCTGCAATTAAAACTGTTAGAAAAGCATTTAGACCTTTAGCACAGAAAGCCTTTGAAGATGCTCAAGATGTAGCTTTTGCTGGATTAGAATCCGCAACTCAACAAGCACTAGGAAGCATGTCTGCACCTGTTGGAATGGGGATTGCTTCTAAAATAAGACGTTCTAGTGGCGGAGCTTTATTTCCCGCTGGTTATTAAATACTTTAGGAAAATATTAATATTTAAAATGACTTAAACATATTTAAATATTAATTAATATATATATATACAAATGACTGAAGCACAAAAGAGAGCAACTAAAAAATGGGCTGAAAAAAATAAAGAAAGATTAAGCAATAATTCAAAAAAGTGGTACGCAGAACATAAAGAAGAACGCAAAATAGTTGTTGACAAATATTACCAAGAGGTATTAAGACCAAAGGTTTTAGTAGATCCTGAATTGAAATACAAAAGTTATAAAGATACAACTTATAAACAATTTAGGGAATTTTGTTCTATTAGAATTGTTTAGGAAAACTTACTATTTAATATATAGATTATTCATTAATATATATATTAAAAAAAAAGGACTTAAAGATAAATTATTATATAATAGTAATATATACAAATGAAAAAACCAACTCTAATAATTATTGATGAAATTGCAAACATTAAGACAAATAGAAAGGAGATTTTAAAGGAAAGTGGATATGAGAGCATATATGATGTTAAAAAAGAAGTTGGATTTAAAAATGCTGACCAAGCATATAACTACTTATTTTATCAATATAATCAACAAGCAAAACAATTTAATATTAATAGTCAAAAAGATTATGAGCAAAAATTAGCATCATATAGTAAGTACAAATATAAGTACAAATATGAAAAAGATTTAAAAGAAATAAAATCAAAAGAAGAAGAAAAGAGAAAAGAAAAGCAACAAGAAGAAAAGAGAAAAGAAAAGCAACAAGAAGAAAAGAGAAAAGAAAAGCAACAAGAAAAGGAAAAAGAAAAAGTAAAGACTAAAATTATTAAAAAAATAAATAATGACTTTGATAGATTAGTTCAAGGAAAACAAAATAATATTGTTTTAAATTTACCTGAACTATATAAATATTTTACATTAAGAAATGTGGTTGAATTGATTATTAAAATGTCAAATCAAAAAACAGGAAAGCATATCTTATTAACAATTGGAGATCTAAATTATACTTTAAGCGAGAAAACAAAATATAGATTAATTGATTTAATGTTAAATAATGAATATAATGTTATAGAACATCAATCAAGTGATGAGCATGTATTATATCAAATTCTTCATAGTGAAGAAATAACTATATCAATTGTACAGGATAAGCATAAAAATAAAAAAGATAATGGAGCATTTTTTCCATATACTCATAATCTTGTAGGAGTTAATCTTGAAGAAATGGATATTTATGAAAATTTTGATGCTAAAAATTATGTAGCAAATTGTTTAATTAAGGCTTTATTATTTGGAGGATTAGAAGAAGAAAAAGTTAATAAATTATACATCTATGTTAAAAATAGAAAAATACCAAAATGTGATTTAAAAAAATTATGTGATGAATTACAAATACAAATTAGACTAAAACAAAATAATTCTAGAGATAAAGTAGAAGTTTTTGGGATAGAATTTACACAAGTATTCAATATTGGATTAATTGAAGACCATTATTTTATTATTAAAGATATTTCTATAACTTCTTATGCTATTGAAAATTATGAAAAAATAAAACACTTACCTAATTGGACTAAAATTATTAAAGTTTGTAGTAAAGGATATTTTGAAAGAAGTGAAAAAAGATTTATTGATAGTTTTAAAGTTGTAACATTATTAATAGAACAAAAAGAAAAATTATTAGTTCCTTTAACTTTTGATAATTCTAATATTGCTTCTTCTCAATTTTATGATAAGATTGATGATGAGATTACTAATTTAAATTATACACCGAGATTATTACATTCTCACTTACCAGTTATAGGTAGTGAAAAAACTAATAAACCAAAAGAAGTACCATATACAAAAGTTTGGATTGATTTTGAAGCATATACTGATGAAAATAAAAAACATATTCCTTACATGTGTTGTTCTATTAATGAAGCAGGAGTTGAAAAAACATTTTATGGTAAAAGTTGTGGATATAAAATGTTGGAAAGTTTAACAACTAATACTATTTTAATAGCACATAATATGACTTATGATTATAGATTTATAGTTCAATATTTATTTATTATGACTGAAATCAGTAAAGGAACACATTTAATTTCAGCATCAGGTAAGTTTGGAAAATATCATATTCAAGTAAAAGATAGTTATAATTTAATTACCATGCCCTTAAGATCATTTCCTGAAACATTTAAAATTAAAGATACTATCAAAGAAGTAATGCCTTATGCTTTATATAATATAATTGGTAATGTTGAAAAAAGATTTATTCCATTACAAGAATGTTTGAAATATATTAAATCATATCAGCAAACTCATTATATCCAAAATTGTAAAAAATGGGATTGTTTAAAATTTGGAAATGTTGATATTATAAAATATAGTGAAGAATATTGTAAAATCGATTGTAAGATTTTGAAACAAGGATATGAAACTTTTAGATCATGGATTTTAGATTGTGTTAAAATTGATATTGACGGAATATTAACTATTGCATCATTAGCACACAATTATTTTGTAAATCAAAAATGTTATGATGGTGTTTTTCAAATATCAGGTATTCCGCAAATGTTTATACAAAAATGCGTTGTTGGAGGTAGAACTATGATGTCAAATAATAAGAAAGAAATTATTAAAAAAGTAATAAATGATTTTGATGCTGTTTCACTTTATCCTTCTGCTATGAAAAGATTACAAGGATTTTTAAAAGGACTTCCTAAAGTCATAACAAATTTAAATTATGATTTTCTAAAAAGTGTTGATGGTTATTTTGTAGAGATTAAACCTTTATCTATTGGAATAAAAAGAGATTTTCCTTTAATGTCTTATATAAATAAAGAGACAGGAGTTAGAGAATTTACAAATGAAGTAAAAGGAAATCTATTTGTTGATAAAATTGCTTTAGAAGATTTAATAACATTTCAAGATTTAAAATTTGAAATTGTAAGAGGTTATTATTTTGATGAAGGATTTAATACTAGAATTAATGAAACAATTAATTATTTATTTGAAGAACGTAAAAGACAAAAATCAATTAAAAATCCTATTGAAATTGTTTATAAATTAATCATGAATTCTGGTTATGGAAAATCAATTATGAAACCAATTGAAACTGAAATAAAAATATTTAATTCAAAAGAAGAATATGAAGTATTCTTATCAAGAAATTATGAGTGGATTAAATGTACTACTAAAATAACAGATAAAAAATATAGAGTTGAGATTATGAAAAATTTAAATGATCATTTTAATATTGCTCACGTTGGAGTATCTATTTTAAGTATGTCTAAAAGAATTATGAATGAGGTTATGACATTAGCTGAAGATAATGGTATTAAATTATATTATCAAGATACTGATAGTATTCATTTAGAAGAAAAAAATATTAAAACATTATCTGAATTATTTAAGTCAAAATATAATAGAGTTTTGATTGGTAAAGAAATGGGACAATTTCATAGTGATTTTAATCTTGAATATTATACTGATAAAGATGGTAAAATATATGAGGATCAAGAAGAAGGTAAATTTTGTGGAACTAAAAGAAAATGTAAAGATGTTATTTCTACTGAATTAGTAATGTTGGGTAAAAAATGTTATATTGATAGATTAGAAGGACAAACTGAAGATGGAGAAACTATTACTGATTATCATATTAGAATGAAAGGAGTTCCTGAAAGTTGTATTGAATACACATATAAAAAAGAACAATTTAATAATCCTTTAGAAATGTATGAAAAATTATTTTCTGGTGATGAGATTAAGTTTGACTTATTACAAGGAAAAGCAAAAGATATGTTTAAGTTTAATAAGAATTATTCAATCAATACATTATTAGAATTTCAAAGAACTCTAAAATTTTAATTAGTTGAAATACGAAAAATAAAAATATATTTGTATAATATAAATGGAAAACAAATATAGTTTAGGAAAAGTCTATGAAATAGTCTGCAATAAAACTGGAAAGAAATATATTGGTTCAACTTGTGAGGAGCTATTAAGCCAACGTTTAGCCAATCACAGAAATTGTTTTAAGAGATATAAGAACGAAAAGAAACAAGGATATACTACTAGTTTTTCTATTTTAGAAGGAGGAGATTTTTATATTAATCTTTTAGAAAAAGTTAATGCTACAAGTAAAGATGAGCTTCTAGCTAGAGAAAGACATTATATAAATACTGTTGACTGTGTTAATAAACATAGACCATTAAGAAAACCAAAAGAATATTACAAAGATAATATTATTGAAATTACATCAAAGAAATCTGTTAAGCATAATTGTGAGTGTTCTGGAAAATATAGAATTGATAATAAAGTTCATCATTATAAATCATTAAAACATCAGAATTATATGAAAAATAAAGATATTGAAAATGACTTAAAGAATAAAGGTATCTTTGTTGATTTATCAACTGATGAAAAAATAATGAAAAATCATGTACATATTGGAGATGAAATTGCTATGGATTATTCTCATAATATTTTAAACATTTGTTCTTGTTGTAGTAAAGTATTTTGAAAAACTTTTTCTTTTAATTTAGGTTAAATTTTTAGTAAAATTGAAATAAAATTAGAGTAATTTTTTTTTGCTTGATAAAATATGATTTATTATTTTAAATCAAATTTTGTGTTCTATTTTGGGGGTGGGGGAATTTGATTTTGGTATTTTTTGATTTCATGGTGTGTACCCTCAAATTTTATTGTGATGATAAAATTTAATTTATTATTTGGAATTAAATTTTGTGTTCTAATTTGAAGCGAGGTGGTTTTGATTTTGGTATTTTTTGATTTTCAGTCAGGATTTGATGGCTTTTTGGGGGAAGGCGGCATCGCGCTGCATCATTTCTTCCCCCAAAAAGCCGTCAAATCCTTTAT
>Ga0315285_10007171_pt1 | contig 11450 bp, 10 predicted proteins | sample YL17G09_36_MG_FD_203698 | JGI IMG/M metagenome (GOLD analysis project Ga0315285, IMG submission 203698) | Sediment microbial communities from Yellowstone Lake, YNP, Wyoming, USA - YL17G09_36 | ecosystem: Environmental > Aquatic > Freshwater > Lake > Sediment | place: USA: Wyoming | collected... | reverse complement strand
TTATACTCTATTTTACTATTTTATAAAATCTCCCGAATTGACTTTCATTAAAAAACTTGGGCTTCTCTGCCTGTGCGTGCCTGCCTGTGCGTGTACGCACGCAGACAGGTACGCACGCAGACAGGTATTTTAATATATATATTGGATGTAAACGAGACGCAAACGAGGACTTGACAAAAAATAAAAAACACCCTATTATTATATTGGTATAAAAGGCTTTAATTCAAATATCACTAACTAAAACCTATTTTTGTCTAACCATTAGCAGTACGGACATGCCCGTGGCACCTTTCCACATTTCGAGCCAAGCTCGACGCCCTTCGGGTTAATAAAATACTGAAGAAAAATGGAGGTGAAATATTTAACAAAATTTCCTTAAAATTCAAATATAAGGTATTGTCAAAAATAATATGAAAGAAAAGGAGAAAAAAATGAAAAAAGTATTAGTGATTTTGTTAGTTATGGGGTTGATTTTTTGTCTTGCTTCAATGGGTATATCAGCAGAAAAAGCTGATTACACTGGAAAAATTGGTATTTCTCTTCCGACTGCTACTCACGGCTACCTGGGTAGAGTCAACTGGTGGGTACAGAAAGCTGTTAAAGACTGGAAAGCAAAAAACCCCGCTCTCGAGTTTCTTGTTGTAACAGCTGATAATGTTACGAAACAGGCAGCCGATATTGAAGACTTATTAATTAAAGAAATCGATGCGATTGTTGTATTTCCATTCGATGCTTCAGTGACTGCTGTTATAGAGAAGGCTTATAAGAAAGGAATATACACGGTAGTTCTTGACAGGGGCACAACAAAACCTGTTTATGATGTTTATATTTCAAATGATGATGAAGGTTATACCCGTGAAGGAACTGAATGGATTGCAAAAGAACTGGGGTACAAGGGCAAAATGGTTATTATCGAAGGTATTCCATGCCCGATCAATACAACTAGAATTGACACAATCAAGGCAACTGCAGCCAAATATCCGGGAATTGAAATACTTGATTCACAGCCAGGCTTCTGGAACCAGGAAAAATCTCTTGCTGTAATGGAAAACTACCTACAGAAATATCCCCAAATTGATGCTGTCTATACAGCTGATGATGATATGATGAAAGGCGCTCTTCAGGCTTATAAGGAGTCAGGAAGAAGCGATATCAAAATATTCCTCGGCGGCGGCGCATCAAAAGCAATGCTCCAGAAGATAATGGATGGCGACAAGCTTGTAAGAGCAAATGTCACTTACCCGCCGGACTGTATAGCAACAGCTATCGGGCTTGCTGTTCTCGGCTATAACAAGCAGACCTTTGAAGGTTTCTATCAGAAAAAGCTTCCCTTAAGAATTATTCTTTCAGCAGAACTTATAACAGCTGAGAATGCAGCTGACTACTATAATCCGGATGAAGTAGACTAATTAGAATAAAACTTTATATCAATTGCTTATTGTTTCTGCAATTAAACAAAAAAAAGGGGCTGCTATGTAGCAGCTCCTTTTTTCAGGTCAAAAAGATTTTATAAAAGCAGGGGAAAACAGACTGACAGCTGTCTGGCGGATTATAAAATAACTTCTGTCCATTTTTCCGATGACTTGCTGCTTTTTAGAATTGCCTCTATAAAAGCAATCCCTGTTATCCCTTCGTCCATACCGGGAAAATCCCATCCGCTTATTCCTCCGGAACATGGAGGCTGGTTGTTTTTAACGCAGTTCATGGCTCTAAAAGCGGCAGAGTATATGTTTGAAAACGCGCCGATAAGACCTTCTGGATGACCGGGAGGAAGTTTCGATGCTTTTCGGGCTTCTATGCACAAGGCTGGAATCCCTTTTTTAAATATTGTGCTTGTACCGTCAAGGTTCATCATTTCAAGAACTTCGGGGAATTCTTGGTCCCAGACAAGTCCTGCCTTATCTCCGTATATCCTTATCCGCAGAGCGTTTCCTTCCCCGGTTGAAACCTGCGAGGCGTGAAGAAGGCCGTTTGCCATGCCGCTGAATTTTATCAGAACACTGCCGTTATCATCAAGCTGGTTTCCGGGGATGGCTGTGTTAAGGTCTGCGCAGACTTTTTCAGGTTTTAAACCTGTTATGGTCTGGACAAGATTCAGCGCATGAATTCCGACATCCATCATTGTACAGGACGGACCTGAAACAGCAGGATCAAGATGCCATGTCCTGAATATTTCCGGATCATTTATAAGTGGAGAAAGCCATCCCTGAGTGTATCCAACCAAAATGCTGATTATCCTTCCGATCCTGCCGAACCTGACCAGGTCCCTTGCCTGTTTAACCATTGGATAGCCGGTATAACCATGTGTCAGCGCAAATATCATTCCTGTTTTTTCCGCTATTTTTTTTATTTCAAGCGCTTCAGAAAGAGAAACTGCCATGGGTTTGTCCGAGACAACATGAAATCCTCCCTCAAGAAATGCTTTTGTCATGCTACTGTGTGAAGCATTTGGAGTTGCTATTATAACAAAATCAATTCTTGCCCCTTTAGGAAGACTGTTTTCTTTTTCTATCATCTCCATGTAATTACTGTATATTCTGCTTTTTTCAATTCCTAGTTCTGCTCCGCGCTCTGCAGATCTTGCAGAGTCGCTTGAAAAAACACCAGCTGTAATTTCTGCTTCTCCGTTAAGAGCGGCAGAAGCTCTGTGAACTAACCCGATAAACGAGTTTTTGCCCGCCCCGATTATTCCTCCATACAGTTTTTTCATTGTATCCCTCCATTAGATCTAAAGGACTATTCCAGACCAAGAATTTTTCTGTTTCTTTTTTTATCTGTTCCTGTCTGCGTGCGAACACGCACAGGCAGAGCACTTCCCGCGAAATCATCAAAACTTTTTTCAGGAGTTTTAATTAAATGAGATTCTATAAATAGAGCCCCTTCCTTTGCTCCCTGTTCAGCGTCTTTTATACAGCATTCCCATTCAATAACAGCCCATGATGAGTATCCGATTTCAGTAAGAGCTGTAAATACTTTTTTAAAATCAATATCGCCATCGCCAGGGCTTCTGAATCTGCCGGGCCGTTCTTTCCAGTTCTGATATCCGCCATAAACACCGGACCTTCCTGATAACCTCAACTCCGCGTCTTTTACGTGAAATGCTTTTATGAATTCTCCGTAAATATGTATAAAACCAATATAATCAAGACACTGAAGCACAAAATGGGAAGGATCATAAAGTATGTTCACGCTTTTATGCCTGCCGGTAGCTTCAAAAAATTTTTCAAAAGTCACACCGTCATGAAGATCTTCTCCCGGATGAATTTCATAAGCAAGATCTATCCCGTAATCTGATGCTGTATTTAGAACAGGTTTCCAGAGAGAAGCAAGAGCCTTAAAACCCTCCTCAACAATTCCTGCAGGCCTCTGCGGCCATGGATACATCAGATGCCATAACAGCGCGCCAGAAAAAGTCGGCACTGTTTTTAGCCCCAGATTGGCTGATGCTTTTATAACTGCCGTCATTTTTTCAACCGCCCATTTCTGCCGGGCTTTCGGGTTATTTCTTAAAGACGGCTCTGTAAAAGCGTCGAAAAGTTCGTCATACGCAGGGTGAACAGCTATAAGCTGGCCAAAAAGATGGGAAGCAAGTTCAGTAATTTCAATACTGCTGCATCTGCTCCTGATTTCTTCGCAGTATGATCTGGAAGATGCTGCTTTATCAATATCGATAAGTCTTTTATCCCATGCCGGTATCTGTACTCCCTTATAGCCTAAAGACTTTGCCCATGATGAAATGTTTTCGAGGCTGTTGAAAGGCGGCTTGTCATCAGCAAACTGGGCAAGAAATATTGCCGGGCCTTTTATCCCACTCATAAAACTCCTCTCTGCCTGTGCGTGCCTGCACGCAGACAGGCCGATATAGGTATTTGTAACCGCCGGTTTCATCAACTCTGCCTGTGCGTGCCTGCCTGTGCGTGTACGCACGCAGACAGGTTCGCACGCAGACAGGAGATATCTGATCAAGAAAACGGCTCCTATTATCGTTTAAAAATTTTCAGAAAGCTCCCGAATTACATTTTTATCCCGCCGGTTTGCTTACCAAGTTTTTGACTGTTTCTCTCATTGCAATCTGCATACGCAGCGGGGGCAGCCCGCGAAGTATCAAAGAAAGATCATCAATAACCATTTCACCTATCCTGGCAAAAGCCTGGGGTATTCCCCCTGCCCTGTGAGGTGATAGCAGAATATTTTCATTTTTTCTGATTCTGTGGTTTCTGGGAATTGGCTCTTCCGGAAAAACATCTGCCGCGGCAGTGAATCTCCCTTCTTCAGTCAGGCCGCATAATGCGTCAAAATCCACGACTGCTGCCCTGCTCATAAGAATAAAGAACGAATCTTTTTTAATTAGTGAAAGTTTTTCCGCGCTTAGAAATCCCTGGTTGTCTTTTGTCACACCTGCCATGACAAAAACAAACCTGCTTTCCTCAAGAACATCCTCGAGCGCGGTCGGTATACACCCGTGTTCAATTATTATGCTGTCAGGAACCCACGGGTCATAAACCCTTACTCTGCACCGGAAAGGGGCAAGAAGCTTTGTTAAAGCTTTCCCCAGGAATCCAAACCCGATTATTCCCGCGTTAGAACCTGATAACAGCACTGAATCAAGGCAGCCTTCTGCAAGGTATTTTTCATTTCCGCTTCTTGCCCTTCTGTCTTCCCTGGTAATTCCCCGTCCCAGATCAATCGCAAATCCCAGAGACATTTCTGCCACAGCCAGAGCATAGGCTTCTCCGCAGTTCAGAACATATATACCGTTATTAAAACAATAGTCATAATCAATATTTTGATAAAAATTGCCTTCAACGTTGAAAATAGCTCTCAGCCCCGGCGCAAGCCTCAGTCTGGATTCAGGCATCTCCATCTGACCGATTACAGCAATAGCGTCAGGCAGGTGTTCATCTATTTCACCGCCGGCAGTTTTTTCATCGCCAAGGTAGACAAAATCGGCAAGAGCGCTAATCATGCGAATTTTTTCTTCTGAAAATAATCTGTTTAATTTCTGGGGATACGGCGCTGCTATAACTTTTTTCCTTAAATTATTCATCAGTACCTCTTGGGGTTGTATTACTGTTTCTGCCTTTGAATATACACAGCCCCGATTATCACAATACCCTTCACTGTGCCCTGAAGATAAGGGGATACTCCAACCATATTTAACATATTGTTTATGACACCGAGTATAACTGCTCCGCATACAGTACCCCACACTGTGCCGCGGCCGCCTGTCATTACTGTGCCGCCCACAATTACTGCCGCGATCGCGTCAAGTTCAAACCCCATCCCCATGTTTGAAGTGCTCACTGCGTTAAACCTTGAAGCTAGAAGTATTGAGGATACCGCGATCAGAATCCCGTTAAGAGTGTAGGAAAAAAACCTGACGAAACTCACGTTAATGGCTGAAAACATGGCTACATTCTGGTTTGATCCAACAGCGCAGATATATCGCCCATATCTTGTATTGTTAAGCACCAGGTTAAGAATAGCCGCCAGAATAAGCATTACCCATACCGGTACAGGAATAAGCATAAAAGACCCCATTCCGAATTCACCGTAAATTATGTTGGAAGACCTGATTTCACCTGCGTTACCTATATACAGGGTCAAAGACCTGAAGATAGCCATGCTGCCGAGAGTGACAATAAAAGGGGCTATTTTCCCCTTGGTTATCATAAATCCGTTGAAAGCGCCTAACAGAGCTCCGACCGTAATCCCGGTAGCTATGCCAATAATTATAACTATAAACTCATTTCGCATGACAGTACCCAGGGAGTTCATTAAAAGAACTACAACAGCCCCGATAAAAGCTGTCATGGAGCCGACAGAAAGATCTATACCCCCGCCGATAATGACAAATGTCATACCAAGCGCTATTATCCCTGTATAGGAAACCTGCCGTAAAATATTCACAAGGTTCTGGAATTTAAGAAAATAGGGACTTAAAAATGATGAAATCAGTATAAGAACAAGCAAAGCAATAAAAGAAGCATATTTCTGCCAGTCTATTTTTTTCAGCAAAGCGGAGCGATTAAGAATTGTCAATTTCCTCCTTCTCTAATTCCTGTTGCATAAAACATTATTTCTTCTTCGTTGATATCCTTATCTTCAAGAATACCTGTTACTCTTCCGTCTTGCATTACAACAACCCTGTTACACATTCCGATAAGTTCTTCCATTTCCGATGAAATAAAAATGCACGAGATCCCTTCTCCGACAAGGGAGTTTATGAAATGATATATTTCCTGCTTGGCAGAGACATCTATGCCCCTGGTTGGCTCGTCAAGTATAAGAACATCAGGTTTTGTATCAAGAGTTTTTGCCATTGATACTTTCTGCTGATTCCCGCCGCTTAAAAACTCAAGATGCGTCTCCAGACTCGGCGCTTTAAGGTTGAAAAGCTTCTGATATTTTTTACCGGCTTCCAGTTCAGCTTTCTGATCTATCCAGTTAACTGTATTGCTGCTGTAAGAAGGGAGTGAAACAAGGGTGATATTATGAATCACTGAAAAGCTGGTAATTATACCGTAGCCCTGCCTGTCTTCCGAAAGATACCCTATTTCAGCCTTTATGGCGTCAGCAGGCTTCTTTATGGAAATCAGTCTGTTTTTAACCATAACTTCGCCTCCGGAAACCGGACGCAGACCCATTATCGCTTCTGACACCTCAGTCCGTCCTGCTCCTACAAGTCCGCCAAGCCCCAGAATTTCCCCCTTTCTCAAACCGAACGAAACATTTTCTATGATGCCTGGAATAGTTAACCCTTTTATCTCAAAAACAATCTCATCAGACGGCCTGGTTTTCCCGGGAAAAATCTGCGACAGCTCACGCCCGACCATGCTTTCAGCCATCTGCTCCAGGGTTATTTCATCTATCTTTTTTTCAGTAACAAAATTCCCGTCCCTGAGAATCATAACTCTGTCGCAGATTTCCCTTACTTCTTTCAGTTTATGGGAAATATATATTATTGTAAGTCCTTCTTTCTGCAGCTTTTTCATCAGCCTGAAAAGTATTTTTATTTCATTTATGGTAAGAACTGATGTAGGCTCATCCATTATCAGTATCTTTGATTTGAACGCAAGAGCCTTGCTTATTTCAACCATCTGCTTTTCAGCCCCGCTCAGGTTCTCAATTTTTTCATCAGGCGAAATATCAACCTCAAGCTCCTTTAGCATTTCTCTTGTTTTTTTCTTCATCAGTTCCTTGTCAAGAAGCCGGTTTTTTCTGAGTTCTGACCCAAGAAAAATGTTGTCACAAACTGTAAGATCTTTTATAAGGTTGAATTCCTGAGGAATAATGCTTATACCTATTTTTTTCGCGTCTGCCGGTTTTTTTAAATCAATTTTCTGTCCTTCGAAGATAATATCTCCTGAACTCTGAAGATAGATCCCGCTGAGTATCTTCATCATGGTTGATTTCCCTGCTCCGTTCTCGCCTATTATTCCCAGTATTTCGCCGTACCTGATGGTAAAACTGACACTGTGCAGAACCTCTACCGTTGAAAAACTTTTACAGATATTTTCAGCTTTTAATATAACATTTTCCATATTGAGCAAGTCTCCAGACATTCTGATATAACTTCTTTTGTAAGCGGTTAAAATTATAACACTTGAAAATTCAGATGTCAATATCTCGAATTTCCTTTATATTTTATTGTTTTCTTATATAGTTGAAGCATTTTCTAACAAATACTTTTCGGCATCTGGTGACCACAATCCATTATTCTTTTCAACTATTTTAGCCAATTGAGCAAATAAAGAGTCAGTCTCTCCTTTTCTCTTAAAATCAGAAATAGAGCTAAGTTCCATTTCAATATTAGTGTAGATTAATTTTTTGCCACCGGGTATTCGGGGTAAATTTAAAGTAGTATCTACTACACTATTTAACCCCCCGATATGGGTAATCATTGCCGAAGGATTGATAAGTTCTTTTTCCATCATTTGGAGTGATTCAATCATATCCTGAGTATTTCCTCCGCTAGTTCCGGTTAAGTGAGTTGAAGTATAGTGAACATTATAAAAATTAACCAAGGCGGAAAATTCTGAATCGGTGGGACCGGCAAAGAAGTTCAAACAGCCATCTTTAGCTAAAATTTTATCCCCCTGTTCTACAATGGCTTTTACTGCTGCAAAAACAAAAACATCATGGTACCCTTTACCTCCAGTCATTGAAATAAGGTAATCTTTCGGATTTTTGATATCTTGGGGATTGATATATTTTAATTCAACACCTCTCCTTTTAGCTTCTTCTACGGTATGGATTAAGGAGGCTCTTTTCAATCTCACCTCATCAAGATCAGTAACCACTAATAATTTAGGTCTTCTCTCGCTATGGATAGCATAATCTATCGCACCAAGACCCATCGGACCTGCCCCTGCTAAAATGGCCATGTTTCCTCCTGCGGCAATCCCCATATGGTGGGTATAGTTGCCAGCGACAGTATGATAATTAGCCTGAAAAGCTCCCACAATACAAGACATCGGTTCTGCCAATGATCCATAATAAAAGGCTTTTCCATTATATTCCAGTAAACAATTCATTTCCATAACTTGATTAGGTATAATTATATAAGTAGCATCTCCACCTATATAGGGGAAGGAATATCCTGGAGCGTCAAGACTACCTTTATAATTTAGAGCAGGTTGAATAGCAAACTTCTTACCCGCGGTGAATTTCTGCTTCCACTTTTTACCCACCTCTACAATTTCTCCGCAAAATTCATGTCCTATTATTACCGGATTCTTCGCAATATTATCCGGTACTCTTTTATGATCAGTTCCCTGGAGAACAGCCTTATAAGAGGACATACAAAGACTATCGGAGACAATATGGGCTAATATTTCATCATCCTTAAGGATAGGGAGTTCAAACTCTTCTAATCTTAAATCATTCTTACCATATAGTCTTACTGCTTTTGTTTTCATTTCCCACCTCTTATTTATTTGCACCAAGGTATGGTTCTTCAAATTATAATATTACTTTAACATTATTTGCCCGCCAGTTACAGGAATAGCTTGTCCAGTTTCGTATTTTTGTTCTATTATATAAAAAATGGCCTTCATTACATCTTGACCAGTGCAACCTCTTTGCATAGGGATTTGCGATTCATAATATTTCTTGACCTCCTCTACTGTTTGAGCCTGAGGAACTTTTTTTGTTCTCAAGTATTGGACAAAGAGACCAGTCTGAGGATCAGACCAAAGCGGACCTTCAAAAAAATTACCTGGACAGATAGAATTCACTTTAATGTTTTCTTGAACAAGTTCTAAGGCAAAACTTTGAGTTAGTCCAATCCCCCCAAATTTACTTCCGGCATAAGCACTGTTTTTATTCGATCCAACTAAACCAGACTTAGAATTTATCTGAATAATGTCAGTATAATATTTCTTATTAGGTCTATTCTGAAAAGCCATAATTTTAGAGACATACTTTGTACATAAAAAATAACCGAAATAATTTACTTTGGTTACCAAATTAAATACTTCCCTATCCATTTCCTTAACACTTCCAGCCCTTAATACCCCCGCATTACTGATGAAGATATCTATTCCTCCAGCCATTTTAGTTATCTTAGAAACCAGAAGAGAAACTGATTTTTCATCTGAGATATCTACTTTTATAGGTAAAGCAGTAGTTCTTCTATAATACGAATTAAGTTCTTCGGCTAAGGCGGAAGCACCTTTAAAATTTATATCAGCTATAAAAACTAAGCTGCCAAATTCTGTCAATCCTCTGACGATACTTTCTCCAAAACCTTGAGCCCCACCGGTAACCACCGCTATTTTATTTTTTACTACTTTATTTCTATCATTTTTTTTCTTACTAATAGCTTCGGGAATTTCCTGAAAAGACTTGATATTTTTTTGCCATAAGGATTTTTTCTCCCCTATTAAATTAATCTTCGAAGGGAAATCAAAACTTATTAAAATAGCTTTTAAATATTCAGGGTAATCTCTTCTGGTAATTATACACTCATCATAAGTATTTCCTAAGAAAAATAGGCCAACCTTCTTAAGAATAACTGCCGGGGGTTCTTTTTTATATTTGGTGATATATTCTTTAAATCTTTCTATCGTTTTAATAACTATTTTGTTCTCTTGGTCTTTATTTTGGATATCTTTTATATCCCCAATATCATCTAAGTATAAAGGCGAAAAATCTATTTTCTGAGTCATCAGCCGATTATAATTTTTTGGTTTAACTAAAAAATCAACTCTCTCTGGATTATCGGTAAAAAATATAATTTTACCTTTCTCTCCATCAAAAGTTAAACCTCGTAACAAAGGAGCGAGTATATTTATTATCGATTCATATTCCATATTTACCACCTTTTACTTATTAAAATAAGATTATTAAGTGAATGCTCCTCTTTCTTACGAAAGGATCTTCTAGGTTGCTTTTGTGTTATGGGGTCAGGTCTTGCAATATCGCTTTTCATCTTCCCCCTCAATCTTTTTAATCGCTCTGCTCACTGTAGTATAATGCAGGAGCATTCAGGGTCAGGCTTCACAACTCTGGCCCATTCCTTTATCGGTAATTCTTTCCGCTATAATAATCATTCAACTTAACTTGGGCGATCAACATAGCTTTATGTAATTTTTCGGCAAACAATTCTTTTGGCGGTAACTTTGTTAAATATTCGGCAACTTTTATTCTATCTTCAGACAAGAAAAGTAGTTTAATCTGCTCTTTGCCTTTTAAAGTCTAAAACATAAGGATCTCTAAAAACAAGTTCTGGCGTCATCTTATCTTTCTCTTTTAATTCCTTTAATTGATTTTCAATAGTCTTTTCTGGTAGCTTTGACAAGGCAGTTCTTTCATAACTGCGGAGAGATTTGGAAAGGCTTCGTAAAATTGAATCATAAACCAGAGGTTCCTTGCAGAAAAAGATTTATCATATTTAATAACCAATTGTGAACTCACTGAGTTCACAATCTTTTCTCCATACTCAGCCCGTTTTGACTTTATTATCTCTTCTCTGACGGCTTTACCTATATTCCAGTAAAGCAGAACCATCTCCTCGTTGATGGTAGTTGCAACTCTTTTTCTTGCTTGCTCAATTAACCCGGCGATTCTATTAAAAATATCTTCGGTTTTTTCCAACTTTTCCATTTTTTTTTCCATTAAATCACCTTCCATCTAACAGATGTGTCCCTATTTAAATTAAATGGGATGTGTCCCTATTTAAATTTTTCTTCCCATCTCAGCATATATCTTTATCTTTTCTCTTAATGATTTTCCCTTAAGCAAAGGATTGCAATTATTAAATAGAGCATATTTTTCATTATGATCAGCTAATTTCTGGTGAGCTATTAAGGCCCAAGTCGTTTCCACCAAATTAGAGAATTCTGGTTTTAGAATTATCGGACAATGGAAAGATTGGCGAGAACTATTTATATCCACTCCGCTTATCTCCATTAAATCATATTTCCGGCAAATTCTTTGTAATCGCT
>Ga0315285_10007170_pt1 | contig 11452 bp, 6 predicted proteins | sample YL17G09_36_MG_FD_203698 | JGI IMG/M metagenome (GOLD analysis project Ga0315285, IMG submission 203698) | Sediment microbial communities from Yellowstone Lake, YNP, Wyoming, USA - YL17G09_36 | ecosystem: Environmental > Aquatic > Freshwater > Lake > Sediment | place: USA: Wyoming | collected... | reverse complement strand
GAAAACGCCGCTTTTGCAGGCTTTTTCGAGTGATTCGTTCAAGATTGGAGACGGTCCGATTCATAACCAATTGTCGTTATTCGACTTTTAACGGGACAGTAGTGATCCGCAATCCGCAATCCGCAATCCGCAATCTCTTTGGTCGATCCTACTCGTCCAGTTCGGTATCCTTGAGCCCCGCCGGGATTGGCGCGGGGCGCTGGCAGGTGCTGGCGATGTCTACGTGCCGGCCTGACTTGCTGGACTGTTCGACGGCGAGCATCACCTCCAGCACGTGGTAGGCCAACTCGCCGCATGGGCGGAAGTTCCGGCCTGTTCGCAGGGCGGTGGCCAGGTCGGCCGGGCCGATGCCCCGGCTGTTTTCGGCGTTGGCGTGGGTCAGCGGCATATCCGTCCATTCCTTGCCCCGCCGCCCGACGAGCACCGGGCCGCCGAAGCAGTTGGGGTCCGGAACGCTCAACGTGCCGGTTTCGCCGTAAACCTCGATCCGCGGCAGGTTGTGGGCCTGCACGTCGAAGCTCATGACCAGCGTGGCCACCGCGCCGTTGACGAAATCCAGCACGGCCGCCATGTGAGTGGGGGTCTCGACGATAATTTTCTTGCCGCGTTTCTTCTGGCTGGTGACGGTCCGCTCAGCGAAGCTGATCTGGGCTGAGCCGGTCACTCGCTTTACCGGCCCCAGCAGGTTGACAAGCGTGGTGATGTAGTAGGGGCCCATGTCGAGCATCGGCCCGCCGCCGATCTCGTAGAAGAACTCCGGGTCCGGGTGCCAGACCTCCACGCCGCCGGAGCACATGAACGCCGTGACCGCCACGGGCCGGCCTATCGCCCCTTCGTCCAGCAGCTTGCGGCAGGTCTGGATGCCCGCGCCCATGAAGGTGTCCGGCGCGCCGCCTACCAGTAAGCCCTTTTCCTTGGCCAACTTAAGAGTCGCAAAGCCGTCTTCCTTGCGGATGGCGAAGGGCTTTTCCGTGTAGGCGTTCTTCCCGGCGGCAAGGGCGCTCAGCATGATCTCGGTATGAACCTTGGGCGGCGTCAGGCAGATTACCAGCTCGATCTCGGGGTTGTTCAGGACCACGTCGTTATAGCCGCAGTTGGGGATGTCGTACTCCTTGGCGGAGGTCTGGGCTCGCTCCAGGATGATGTCCGAGCAGGCCACCACGTCCAGGATTCCCATCCGCTTGCAGTTCGTGAAGTACTTGCCGCTGATGTTGCCGCAACCGATGATGCCTATCTTTACCGGCTTGAGTGCCATAATCATCCCTGCCTGTTCTGCTTATTGTGCATGTTCCCAAAATCACGGCCCGTCGCCGCGAGGCATTAGATTACCTGCCCCCGGCAGCCTATGCAACGGCCGACTTGATAACGGCGGTTCCGGGAAACAAAAAGGCGGAACCTGGAACCTGGAACCCGGAACCCGGAACCCGGAACCGGGAAAGGCGGAACCTGGGAAACACCCCCATGCTCGCTGAAGCGAGCAAGCCTCAAGGACGGGCATATTGTCACGGGTTCCAAGTACCGTATTCCGCTTTTTGCTTTTCCAGGTTCCGGGTTCCTGGTTCCTGGTTCCGCTGTTTGCTGTTCCCGGTTCCAGGTTCCGCTGTTTGCTGTTCCCGGTTCCAGGTTCCGCTGTTTGCTTTTCCGGGTTCTGGGTTCCCAAGTTTCCGGTTCCGTTGTTTCTTTTTCCCGGCTACCGGCTACTGGCTACCGGCTACCTCATAAAAACTGTCGTTGCCTAGAACTAGACTCGCCTGCGGAACGTAGAATCCCCGCTGAAACGACTTTGGTCCACAAACGCGCAGGATCATTCTTTTCTCGATGATGTTTGCCGCCGTCCTGGCGTTTTGAACATTTGGCATTGAACATTTAACATTTGCGGGCGAAGCCCGCGCTGGGCTTCTCTTGCGGCCGGGCCGGCTGTGGGTTATTGATACTTGGCTCTCAGGATTGCGGAGCCTGCCTGCCGGCAGGCAGGCAGGTCCCGATGCGTATCGGGACGTTCAGGCGGCAGATGGGTATTCCTGGCGGAGTTGCGTATGGCCCATGACATACTGAACCATTCGATAGAGGCACAGGAAGGGCGCATCAGCGTGCTGATCCTGGGCATACTCGTCGGCGGCGTGCTGGTCATCAACTCGTACATCGCCGACTGGTTATTTGCCGACCCGTTCTACAGCGACGCGTTGGCGCTGGTCGGGGCGGTGCTGCTGGCGATTCCGATACTGGCCCACGCGGCCAAGCACCTTACCCACGGGCACATGCACATGGACGAGATCGTCGCCCTGGCCGTGGTTGCGGCCCTGGCGAGCAACGATTTCAAGGCCGCGGGGCTTGTGGCGTTCTTCCTGCTGCTGGCGAACCTGATCGAAACCCGCACGGCCCTGGGCGCCAGGGCATCCATCGAGGCCCTTGTCCACCTGACGCCCACCAAGGCCCATCGCCTGACTGCCGGCGGCGGCGAGGAGATGGTCGACCCGCGCGAGTTGACCGGCGGCGACGTCGTCCGCGTCCGGCCGGGCGACAACATCCCAGCCGACGGCGAGATAGTCGTCGGCCAGACGTCCATCAACCAGGCCAACATTACCGGCGAGTCCTTGCCGGTTGACAAGGCTCCCGGCGACGAGGTTTTCGGCGGCACGAGCAACCTCGGCGGCGCCATCGACGTGAAGGTCACGCGCAGCGGCGAGGACACCACGCTGGGCAAGGTCCGCAAACTCATCCTCCAGGCCGAGCAGACCCGCATACCCATAATGAGGCTCATCGACCGCTACGCCTCGTGGTACACGCCGGTAATTCTGATGCTCACGGGCTCGGTGCTGCTGTTCACGCAGGACATGTCCAAGGCGGTGACGATGCTGGTCGTCGCGTGCCCGTGCGCACTGGTGCTGGCCGTGCCGACGGCGGTTGTGGCCGCGCTTTCCTGTGCGGCCAGACTGGGCATATACATCAAGGACGTGTCCAGCATCGAGCTGGCGCGGGACATCAACGCCTTCGTCTTTGACAAGACCGGCACGCTGACGACCGGACAACTGAGCGTCACCCGCCTGATGCCGGCTTTGGGTGTGGACGGGGCGGACCTTCTGGCCGCCGCGGCAAGCGCCGAGCAGCTTTCCAAGCACCCGGTCGCCAGGGCGGTTCTGGCCGTTGCCAACCGCGCCCGCGTCGAGCCCAGGCCCGCGACGCAGTTCGAGGAAATCTCCGGCCGCGGCGTGCAGGCAACCGTCGAGGGGCAGAAAATGCTGGTTGGCAGGCGCGCCTGGCTGGCCGAGCAGGGCGTGGACTTCTCCGCCATGACGGGCGAGGAGTTCGCCGAGCCCGAGGGGCTTAGCACGCTATATGTCGGGCGTTCCGGCAAGGCCATCGGTTGGATCGGCCTGGAAGACCGCACCCGCGACGAGGCCCGCCAGGCGATGAGCGAGCTTAGCGAGCTTGGCATACGCGAGCTGGTGATGGTCACCGGCGACCGCTGGTCCGTCGCTCGCCGGGTAGCCCGCGAGATGGGCTGCACCGAGGTCCAGGCCGAGGTTCTTCCGGCCGACAAGCTCGAACTGGTCGCCGCCCTCCGCGCAAAGGGCATGAAGGTTGCCGTCGTCGGCGACGGGGTCAACGACGCCCCGGCCCTTGCGGCCGGCGACTTGTCCATCGCCATGAGCGCAGCCGGCAGCGACGTGGCCATGAACTCAGCCACCATCGTCCTGATGAACAACAACCTCCGCCGCCTGGGCCTGCTGGTGCGGCTGAGCCGAAAGACCATCAACGTCATACATCAGAACCTTCTGTTCGGCGCCGCGTTCATCGTCACCTTCGAGGTGATGGCGGTGCTGAACATTATTACACCGGTGATTGGCGCGGTGCTTCACGCGGCCGCGGCGACCTTCGTGATCTTCAACTCGGCAAGGCTGGTCCGCTTCGGCGAGGAGCTGCACGAGCCCGCCGGGCCCCAGGAGCCGCGGCACGAGGTCCACACCGAGGCCGTGCCGGCGTGAGGATTGCGGGCAGAGCCCCGCAACCCGATTGCGGATTGCGGATTGCGGATTGTGGGATGCGGAATGCGGATTGCGGATTGCGGATTGCGGATTGCGGATTGATTTCTTACCGCGGTGGACTGGATGAAATGTGGAACGTGGTTCTTAAGAGGAAGGTTTCCGAAGCCCAGGCAAGACGCACATGTTCAGCGGCCTGGGTTAGCCCCGTTTACGGGGCTTCGCCCCTAAGGGGTCTAGACCAGGGCTTTTAGCCCTAGGAACGCACCAGTTGTTTTTTGTTTAGCACGCCTCGGCGTGCTTCAAGCGTGGCTTTAGCCTAAAAGCTTACATGGACGGGCAAGCCCGGAAAAGCAAAGAGAAGAAATGCTCAGGCCTGAATGTCAAATGCCGGAGTCAAGGAAGGTGCCGACAACATGGCATTCATGGCATTCATGGCATTTATGGCATTTATGGCATTCGTCATTTGCGGGCGAAGCCCGCGCTTTGCCTCTGCGGTTAATCTTCCTGGAATCGGAAATGACGACGCGTTCTTGGCAAAAGCAGGATGCCGACGATGCCGGCCGCGACGGCGGTTGCGGTGAAGGTCAGCACGGGCGTAACAGCCTCGGCGCTGTCCGGCAGCCGGGGGGCGGCCAGCAGCAGCACCGCGCCCGCGACGGCGACAATTGCTGCCCCGGCCAGGACCAGATACCAGCTCCATCGCCGGCCGAAGCCGAAGGCGCCCCAGACCACCCATCCAATTACGGCCGCCGGGGCCGCGGCGCCGGCCAGGATGATCAAGTAGGGCTTGTCGTACGATGCCGGCACGGTGAGGATGGTCACGGCGGCCAGGCCGGAGGCTACCGCGATTGCCCGGCCGGTCCACGCCAGGAAGTTCACCAGCCCCGGCCCGGAGGCCGAGGAATCCTGCGACTCCAACTCGCGGGTCTGGAAGATCGCCACCGCCGTCGCCAGCATGGCGCAGGTGTAGAGCAGGCAGTAGAAGCCCGCCCGTGCGACCAGACCCAGCGGCAGTTTGCCCTCGAGGCTCATGTCGTCCTGCGGGTAGAACTGGCTGAAGTCCGGCAGTATCCAGCCCGCCACTCGCACGACGGGGGCCTGCCCGGCCCAGTGGCCTATGATCTGCGGATGGGCCGAGCCGAGCAGGAACACCGCCATGCAGACAAGCAGGGTCATGGTCTGGTTGAGCCGCGTGCTGGCGGCGACGGCCAGGGCCACGAACACCACCGAGGCCAGGAACATCACCGCCAGCTCCAGCAGGATCTGGCTGGGAATGCCCTGGCCGAAGGGCACGAGCACCCATCCCTTTCCGACGAAGCCTATGACGATCATCGCGACGGTCATAAGCACGGCCCCCGCCCAGACCGCGGTCGACGTGAAGGGCCAGGCGAACCACAGGTTTCCCAGCATGGTTACAAGGACCGTCAGGGCCAGGCCCGACAGGCCGATTGTGATAACCACCCAGTCCAGCGAGTCGTACCGCGCTATGACGACCTTGTGGCGGACGGTCATCAGGAATACCAGCGAGCAGATGTAGTACGCCAGGCCCGCCGCGATGAGCACCCCAAGGAACTTGCCGATCACGAACACCGCCCTGGTCACCGGCTTGGTGATGACGATCAGCGCGGTCTTCTCCTCGATCTCGCGTCGAAGCACGCCGGCGGCGCTGAACGCCGCGATCAGCAGGCTCGATACCCTCAGCGTGCCCAGGCCGAGGTCTTGCAGGAGCATCCAGTCCGTCTCCTGGAACTCAATGGCCATCGTGTAGCCGCTCAGCGGCATGGTGAATACCAGCAGACCGACCGTCGCCATGAGCATTACCAGAAAAACCGGCTGACGGATCGTCTGAAGGAACGTATTACAGGTGATGGCCCACAGTTTGATCATGTTTGTCTCGTTGTCGGCCGCTTGGGGGCCGGTCTACCGGTGTTACGCCCGCGGCGGCCTGAAGGTTGCCTCGACGGGCCGGATTGTATGCCCGACGGGCCCCGGTGTAAACGACGCATGAGGTGCATTGCATGAAGCAGCAGAATCGAGGCAAGAACATCGCCCTTCTCGGCGCCGTGCTCCAGTCGGCGTTCACGCTTGTCATGCTGATCGTCGCCCTGCGGACGGATTCATACGCCGCGATGGCGTCGATGTGGTACCTGCTCGGCGGCGTGATGCTCTGGCTGATGACGGCCATGATGTTCTACAGCCGGCGGCTGGAAATGCAGGAGCGGCAGGAACTGCAAGATCTGGCGGCCCACGGCGAGTCGGGAGGGATCTTCGACCGCGACCGGGACTTGTCGCTCCGCCCGGCCCAGGCGCGGGTGCGGTTTATCGAAAAATGGGTCGTGCCGTCCTTCACGCTCCTGCTGGGCGCCTACTACGCCGCCATGGGACTGCTGGTGCTGACTGGCGCGAGTTTCGCCGCCGCCCAGCAGGCGGCCAGGCCGCTGGTCAACATCGCCGAGGGGATGCTCTTCGTGATTATTCCGGGCTTCCTGGCCTTCCTTTTCAGCCGATACTGCACCGGCATGGGCAGCCAGGCCCAGTGGCGTCCGCTTCGCCCGGCCGCGTCGCAGTTGCTGCTTGGCACGCTGTTCATCGCGGCGGTGCTGGGTGTTTTCGGGGCCGGGTGGCGGGGCTACCGCAACGTTGACCTGTACGTCGCGCTGATCGTGCCGGCTCTTCAGATCGTGCTGGCGTTCGAGCTGGTCGTGACGTTCCTGCTGGACATATTCCGCCCGCGCGTCGGGGGCCAGGAGCACCGGCTGACATACGACAGCCGGGTCCTCGGCCTGCTCGCCGAGCCGACCCGCATCGGGCACTCGATCGCCGAGACGCTGAACTACCAGTTCGGCTTCGAGGTGTCCAAGACGTGGTTCTACCAGCTTATCGGCACGGCGCTGGTGCCGCTGATCCTCCTTGGCGCGTTGGTGCTCTGGGCGATGAGCTCTTTGGTGATCGTCCGCCAGGGGCAGCGCGGCGTCGTGCTGCACTGGGGCCGGGCCCAGGCCGGGCGGCTGCTGGCGCCTGGTCTGAGCACCAAGTGGCCCTGGCCGATCGATTCGGTGCAGGTCTTCGACACCGGCAAGGTCCACGACCTTCAGGTGGGCGTCGGCGAGGCCCAGGAGCCGTACGTGGTCAACGGCAAGGAACTCCAGCTCTGGACCAAGAGGCACGGCGCCCGCCGCGAGTTGGAGTTTCTGCTGGCGATCCCATCGGCCCAGGATTCCGGCCAGGCCGGCAGCGCCGCGACGACCCAGCCCCAGGCCGGCCCGGGCGCACCCGGCGGTCCCAGCGATACTCCTCCGCCCGTACACATCATCAATCTCGTGCTGAGCGTGCAGTACCGCGTCGCCGACCCGTACAAGTTCGGCTACAAGTACGTCGATGCCGGCAAGATGCTCGAGAACGCCGCCTACCGCGAGATGGTCCGCTACTGCGCCAGCGCCACCCTTGATACAACCCAGCCAGGCGCCACCGATCGCCCGCAGGCAATAATGACCAGCGGATGGGCCGACGCGTCAAAGGCACTCCAGGACCGGATCGCCCTGGCCGTCGGGCCCGATGGGCTGGACCTCGGCGTGGACGTCGCGTCCGTAAAGCTCACCGCGGTCCATCCCCCGGCCTCGGCGGCGGAGGATTTCGAGGCCGTCCTGGCCGCCGAGCGGAACCAGGACCGGCTCCGCTACGTGGCCGAGGGCGAGGCCAACAAGACCCTCGCCGCGGTTGCCGGCGATCCTGACGCGGCGCTGGAGCTTGCGATGGCGATACGCCGGGTCGAGCAGCTCGACAGCCTGGCCAACCTTAGCCGGCGGCCTGCCCAGTTCGACCAATACCTCCGCGGCTACATCCGCCAGTCCGTCGAGAGCATCAAGCTGCTCCGCAAGGAGATTGTCCGCGAGGGCCTGCTGGGCAGGATAGCCGCCCCCGCGCCCCAGGCCGCCGCCCAGGCCGGCTACGCCAGGCTGCTGCGCGACCGCATGGCCGGGCTGGACAATGAATTGCGGGCGCTGATCGAACAGATAGTCGACTGGCCGATGCTCGACGAACTCGCTTCCGGCGGGGCGCCCAAGCAGCGCCTGGCCGCCCGGCAGGCCGGGAACCTGTGCGAACTCTTGGCCATCCTGGCCGAAGGAACGAAGTTCGACTTCGCCCCGGCTCTCTCGGTCGCCCGCAGCCAGGCCGACGCCATGTTTGCCCGCGCCGCCGGCGATCCGGCCAGGCTCGTCGCCGAGGCCGGGGCCTACAAGCTTCGCCGGGAGATGGCCGAACGCACCAGGGCCGAACGGTTCCAGCGCGAGCTGGACGCCTGGAAGGCCAGCCCGAACATGTACGTGCTGGATCGAAGGCTCGACGTGTGGGATGAGGTCCTGCCCGGCATGATCAAGTACGTAATCGGCGTGGACCCCAACAAGATCGAAGTCTGGATGAACTGGGAGCGGGAGAGCCGCGGTCTGGACAGCGCCTTCGAAGGCGCCGAGGGCTCCAACAAGTAAGCATTTGTGGTGCTGTGCTTTCCGTCTTAGGACGTGTATGAAAACCGTAGCATGGGCATCTTGCCCATGAGTCCCACGGGCATCTTGCCCGTGGCGAAAACCCGCGATTAGCACGGCCTGGAAGGCCGTGCGACTCACGGGCAAGATGCCCGTGCTACGGGAAACGCCGGTTCTCGTACACGCTCTTAGGAAGCATGTCCGGGCTCGGATGGCGAAGACATGCTTCCTAAGACGGAAAGCACAGCACCGCGACCTGTGGCACCGCGATAGGTAGTTTTGGCGCATGACTGACCGCCGGCCGGGATTCCGGAGGCGGGCGAAAGATGTCAAAAAATATCAGGAGATACGAGGAAATGCGAAAAATGGCATACAACCGGGGCCGCAAGGGCGCCGTCGCCACGGTGCTGATGGTCGCGATAGTTGTCCTGCTGCTGCTGGCGTGGATGTTCCTGTTCAAGGTGGATTTCACTGAACACGTCCTCGTCCGGACGTTCGGCAAGACCACGGCCGTGCTGGACGGGGCTGACGACGCCGGGCTTCACGTGCGCTGGCCGTTCGTGCAGGAGATCGTCCGCTACGACGCAAGGACGTTCGACATCGAGGACGCCGCCAACGAGCTTACGACCAAGGACCACCAGAACATCACGCTTACGACGTTCTGCGCCTGGCGGATCAAGAACCCGCTGACGTTCCAGACCGCGGTGAAGGACATTTCCGGCGGCAGCGAGCAAAAGGCCGGCCAGGAGCTCATCCGCACCAAGCTCCGCAGCGCCAAGGGAAGCGTCATCGGTCAGCACAACATGGCGGACCTGGTCAACACCGAAGCGTCGCGGATGCAGATCGCGCAGATCGAGAAGCAGCTCAAGGACGCCCTTGCGGCCGAGGTGCTGCGCGACTACGGCGTCGAGGTGACAATGGTCGGAATCAAAACGCTCGGACTGCCGGAGAGCGTCTCGGAGAAGGTCATCGCCAGCATGAAGGCCGAGCGGCAGCGGGAGGCGAGCAACTACGCGTCGGCCGGGCAGGCCCAGGCCATGGCCATTCGCGAGCGTGCCAAGGAGTCGGCCGAGCAGATACTCGCATTCGCCAACCGCAAGGCCGGCGAGATTCGCGCCGAGGGCGACGCCGCCGCCGCGGTGCAGTACGCGAAGTTCGAGGCGAACTGGCAGCTTGCCGCATTCCTGCGTTCGCTGGAGTCTCTCAAGAAGGAGCTCCAGGGCCGGAGCATCTTCCTGCTGGACGCCACGGCCATCCCGGCGGTCGGGTACTTCCGGCACGGACCGAGTCTGCCCAAGGCCGGCACAATGGACACGCCCGCCCCGATGGGGCCGCCCGCCCCGGTAGGGCCCGCCCCGGCGGTCAAGGCCCCGGCCGCCGACGCCGCCAAAGGCCCCGCCGAGAACAACGTCCCGAAGGCCCCCGCGGGCCTGGGCAACTGACCATTGGGGAGCTGCCACATGGCTGAATCGAAACATCATCACGATCACGATCACCCCGGCTCTTCAAGCTGCTGCGGGCACGAGCCGGGGCATCGCGACTCCAGGCCGGAGTTCACCGACCCGGCCGGCGAGCACCTTGCAGCCGCCCTGAAGACCAGCTTCAGGCTGCTGGGGGCGGCAATGGTCCTGGGCGTCATCGCGTTTCTGGCGGTGGGCTTCCAGTCCGTCAAGCCCGGCGAAGTGGCTATTCTGACCGTATTCGGCAGGGTCGTGGACGTCAGGGGCGAAGGCCTGGCCTACAACTGGCCGGCGCCGATCGGGCAGATCGAGCTGATCAACGTCGGCGAGCAGAAGGTCGTCATAGACGACTTCTGGATGAGAGAGACGCCCGCCGAAAAGACCAAGGACCTGCGAAAGCGCACCGTTCCACCCGGCGGCCTGACGCCGGGCCTGGACGGGGCGCTGCTGACCGGCGACCGCAACCTGGTTCACATGAAGCTCCAGTGTACCTACGCGATCACGCGGACATACGACAGTCCCGTTCAGCCGGCGATGTACTATCGCCTGAACATGGTGGACGGGCGGCGGACGATCCAGTCGGCGTTGTGCGACGCGGCCATCCAGGCGGCAGGCGTTCGCACGGCCGACGGGCTTCAGCGGACCGAGCGCGGCGCCTTCGAGCGGGATGCGATGAACCTGGCCCAGGAGAAGCTCGACGCGCTCAAGAGCGGCATACTGGTGCGGTCGGTGAAGGTTACGGACTCGACCTGGCCGATCGCGACCCTGGCCGATTACGACGCCGCCCAGAGCGCCGTCCAGCAGGCCCAGACGCTCAAGAGCCAGGCCCACAGCATGGCCGTCACGCTGCTGACCACGACGGCGGGCATCGACTCGGCCAGGAAGCTGGTGGGGGAGGTCGGCACGTACGGCCCGGCCGACGCGAATACCAACCTCATCGGGCAGTACAACGACGCCGTTGCCCGCGGCGACAAAGCCGCCGCCACGGCGATGCTCAGGGCCATCGACCGTGTCCTGGAGAGCGAAACGACCGTCGGGGCGGCGCGGGCGATGTATTCAGCCGCCAACGTATACCGCGCCAACACCATCGAGGCCGTCAAGAGGCGCGTCGCGGACTTCGAGCAGCGGCTGGCGGCCTACGAGGCGAACCCGTCCTTCGTGATAAACCGCTGGTGGGATGAGGCCCGCGAGGAGATCCTCAGCGATCCCACGGCCGAGAAGCACTACGTGACCGGGGCCGGCCCGAAGATAGTCCTGAAGCTCAACCGCGATTCGGATATCATCCGCCAGACGCGGCGGGCGTGGACCGAGTGGCTTAGCGGGCAGAAGAACAACGGTCCGCCGCCCGCGCCGGCTGAGCCGGGCAAATAGCCCGCCGCCGGCGTGGTACGGTAGGCGGCGGCTCGGAATTGATGAACATGTGCCGCCCGAGAAATTCGAAATCCTAAGCACGAAATCCTAAACAAATTCAAAGCACGAAATTCAAAACAAACAGAAACTCCCCCAGAGGAAGTTCAGCATC
>Ga0315285_10007168_pt1 | contig 11456 bp, 11 predicted proteins | sample YL17G09_36_MG_FD_203698 | JGI IMG/M metagenome (GOLD analysis project Ga0315285, IMG submission 203698) | Sediment microbial communities from Yellowstone Lake, YNP, Wyoming, USA - YL17G09_36 | ecosystem: Environmental > Aquatic > Freshwater > Lake > Sediment | place: USA: Wyoming | collected... | reverse complement strand
GGCGGACAAAAAACGATCCCTGCGCACGCCGGACGCGCAAGCGTACAATCCGGCGAAAAAAGGCTTGCCGGACTCGAGACTCTGCTCGTAATGAAAAATGACGAAAGTTCTTCCCATACGCGCCATCTCCACGCCGATCTGATTGACCAGCGTGGTCTTCCCGCAACCGGACGGAGCGATAAATCCGATCGTATCCCCCGGCATGGCTCCGCCTCCCGTCAAGTCGTCGACGAACGAAACGCCGATCGGCGTCCTTCCGTCCTTTCCGTTCCCCCTGTAATCGTCCACAAAAGGGAAAAGCGGACGCGCCTTCGAAATTTCGAGGTTCAGCCCGTCCAGCTTCCGCTTGAACGACCGAGGATCGGATCCTCCGGATTCGGCCCAGCGTAAAACATCGCTGCGAAACCGCCGCTGATACACGAACAACTGAAGAATATCCATCGCGTACTCGGGATTGAGCGGCACGAAATACAAATCGTAGGCAAACCCGTAAATCGCGTCGCGCACGGCCGGATCCTCGTAAGCGGAAGGATCGGAAGCGAATTCCCCGCTCAGCAGTCCGTACAGCTCGCTGGTCTGCGGCAGTTTTCCGTAAGAGGTCAAAAACCGCGCACAACACCGCCAAACGAGCAGATGCGGAATCTCGGAGCTACGGCTGAAATCCGTATCTCGAAGATATACCGACCCTTTGGCCGCAATCTCCTCGCTCCGCGCCAAATGGGCCGTCAAGATCTTCAGTTCCTGAGATCCGACTTCCCTCGCTCTCCCCTCCTTCGACGTCTTCTCTTCCATCGCTGTTCTCCCCCGGCATGAACCATCCCAATAACGATCGAAACTCGGCGCAAAATTCCGCGGCTGTGCGCGCGTCCCTCTCGAATAAAGACAAAAGCTCCGTCAAACCGAACGCCTTGGCCAAAGCGTACCGCATTACCGGCCCCAAAGCGTAGCAAGGATTCGTCAAAATTTCCTCGATCGGAATCCCGTTGGCCAACCAGGATTCCACGTAAAAAATTTGGCAACTAATCGCCGTCTCGTCCTCCTTCTTCCTTTCTTCGGCCCGCTTGCCGTATTCGGACAACAAAGAGCGGCTCTTCATGTGCCCCATCATGACGTTTCCGAAAAGCCCCGCGTAAAACTCCAAAAAGCAAAAATGAACGAAATCCGCCGGGTCCGCATCCATCCGATATAGGATTTCGGCCAATTCCGTCAACGATCTTTCCTCGGAAGAAGGAAAGGAAACGTACCTGGAATCGAAGCGATTCCGCATGACAACATACAACTGCTTGAGCCTATCCGCATAACGGACCACAATCGGCGCGACCGACCTGTCGGAAAAAAAAGGATCCCGAATTTTTCGTTTTCTCATGATTTTTCCCGAACTCCCCGACGCGACGGCCCGAAATGATCGAAACCGCCCGCTCCCGATCCCGCGATCCCGGCGATCGCGACCCTAAGACGGAATGATCGTCCATCCCTTGGACGAATACGAAGACTTGCGCCTCCTGGCCCTGTCGTCGAGGACGGAAAAGAATCCGTCCGAAAAATCGATCACGATTCCTTTCTCCTTTCCGCTCGAACAGCGGGTCACCCGCCCAGGTATCTGCGTGGAAGCGATGGGACTGGCTTGAGCGTCCGCTCGCACCAAAATCTGCAAGGAGGGAAAGTCGATGCCGGTGCCCCAGATGTGCGTCGCGATCGCCAACTTCAATTTCCCGCTTCGAAAATCCTCCCTGTAAGCCGTCCTTTCGTCGTGCCCGATCGGGTGCGCTCCGGGCGGAATCAATCCCCATCTCTCGTACTTTTCCCGATTCTTCATCTCCCCGTACACCAAAACGAAATCAGGAAGAAGCTTCCCCAGAAAAACGGCATGCTCCACCGTAGCCGTAAAAATCAGCACCTGCGCATCCCGCCCCACCTCGTCGCGCACGCGATTGACCGCGGCGGCGATGGCCGCATTCCTTTCGGCGTTCCTCCACACCAGATGGCGATCCACCCGCAGCCTATCGTGGGGACCCTCGCCTTTAAAAAGCGAAAGATCCCGAGGAAGAATTCGATCGGTGTTGACCCATCTCAACTCTATCGGAACCACCCGCCCCATCCGCTGGATTTCCCTGTATCCCACGGAATAGATCACTTCCCCGAACAATGAAACGGTTTCCATATCGGCGTGATCGGATCTACCGAACGGGCTAGCGCTGAATCCGAACCTTCTGGCGTTTCTTATCGCCGCCAAGGCCCTTGCCGTCTCCAAAGCGGCGGCGCAATGAACTTCGTCGAACAACAAAATGCGACAATCCCTCGTGTTGGCGTGATGAAGCGACCGATCCATGACGACCGTGATGCGCTTGCCGGAATCCCTATTGCCTTTTCCCACCATCCCCACTTCGGACGACGGAAAACAACGCAATAACTCCAAATAGGTCTGTCGAAGAAGCTCCCCTCCGACCTTTCCGGGAATCACGATCAGGACGTTCACCGGCCAAATCTTGCATATTTGCCTGATGATCCACGACTTCCCGGATCCCGTAGGCGCCTCGACGATCCCGTGATCGGAATCGATAATGGCCGCCAACATATCGATCTGGGCGTCGTCGGGAACGTCGAGACGGGAAAGATCCGGATTCGGAAGAACGAACTCCCGCCTGTCCGTCAGTTCCGTCTCGATTCCCCTTTCGGCCAAAATTCTTAACGCGCGGACCGTCAATCCCGCCGGAATGCAGACGGACGGACGTCCTTCGTGCAACAAGGTATTGTCGTAGCAACGCACCGTCCGAAAGGAAACGACCAGCCCCTCGACGATCCGTTTCTTGTAGGAAAGGCCGGAAGCCAAAACGCCGGATACGTCCGGCTCGATCACGACGTGAAATCCGTAACGGTAAAACGTCGCCTTCACGCTTGTCCCCCCTTGACCGCAGACGAGACGCTCACCACCTCGAATCGCCCATAATCGTCCTTGTAGCCGTAAGGAGAAATACCCACGTAGCGCCCGGCCATGTCCAATAACGCCAGAAACGATTCCGGCGTCATCCCTCTGGGAAGGGAGAACCGGACTCGAATCTCCGAATTGACGCCGAACGCCTCGTGTTCCTGATAATTCGCGGGCCCGTAGTATCGCCTATGAACGACGGTCTCTCCCTCGACGACCGGATCGCTTTGAATCTTGATCGCTTCCTTCGACGCCATGTTGAGGGCCTGCGCCGCGTACCCCAGCCCGGATCGCCACCAAGTCTGCAGAAAAATCACTTTACCGTCGCGGTTTCTCAACATCTTGTTGACGGCGCCTCTGACGTTGCCTAAACACGGCGTAGTGAACCGTATGGTCGCGACGACCTCCATACTTTGCGTGCCTCCTTCCGCTACAGCACTCCCCCGGTGGCGACCTTTATCGCCAATCGAACGACCAGTTTCAGCAAGATCTCCTTGAGCAATTGGATATTCCGAAACTTGGCCAGCGCCGCTTGGTAAGCGTCGGCGTAAACCGCTCTCTCCAGTTCCTCCCTCTCCCGCACGGTCATCAGTGCGTAGAGATCCCGGTCGATCGACTCGAAATCGCCCTTTCCCAAGTGCGCCACGAAACCCTCGAACAAGTCATGGCCCGACCTAGCCAACACCGGCAAGTAGGGCTTGATCACCTCCAAAAAATCCTTCCCGACCCCTTCCCCGACCTTGGACAGCTCGTTCCAGTCAATTTCCACGTTTCCCTCCCCTCTTGCGTGGTCCGTTTGCGCCCGGATCCGCCGTCGCGCCCCCAGTCTCCGCGACGACTCCGTCAATGGGTTGCGCTCCGCGCAATAAGCCCGCGTAAACGTCGATCTCGAACTCGAATTTTCCGTTCGGGCCCCCGTTGACGCGACGAACGCAAAATTCCCGACATAGACGCTCGTCCCACCCGCACGAGGAAAACGCGCGAAGAACGCGCAACAAGACGTCGGGCGCACGAGACTTGCGCCCTACGGACCGTCGACGAACCAGAAAACGCCAATTGCAAAGATTCAAGTCGCCGCCCCGAAAGTCGCATGAATCGACTTTCATCAACGCCCGCTTAAGGCTCGAGACGTATCTTTCGGACGACGACCACGTCGACGGATGGGCGATCTCGCAAACGATTGCGCCGCGCATGCGGTTATCCTTTCCTTCGTAAAGACGAAACGGGCGGAAGAGAAACGACTCTTCCGCCCGTTCGCGAATTTCGCGGGAACCGGCCGAGGAGACGGCCCCGCGGCCTACGGCCCGCAAGCCGGAGGCTATAGATTCTGCGTCACGAGCCTCCCCGCGCGAGAAGGCCACCGGACGAACGGGATTTTCTCCAGGTTCGTCGTGAACGATCGACGAGAGCGGAAAGAAGCGACCGGACGCCGACGACGAACGTACCGAAAGATTTTCTCTTCCATGCACGCCGCGTCGCCGAGTCGATCTGTCCATCTTCCAGCTCGATGTAGGTCATTTTGCCGGCTCCGGAAGCGGTCCCGTCGGCTGTTTCCCATGACAGTAGTCGTCCAAGACCTGCGTGAACTTCGGTAAGCTTTCGAAATGTCGTTTGGCTACGGCAATCTTTTCCGCGTCGGTTTTGACGGTCGAAAATTCGGCGGCATCGGTCTGCGTCTTAACGTTGACCAAGCTGGCCGCCCTTCGCATTCGCGCATCCACGCATCCGTAAAGAATCGTCGTTAAAACGAGCGCAAAAAGAATTAGCAATCCTTTTTTCATGGTTCGCTCCTCGAGTCGTTTCCTTCGTTCGTCGAACCGCCGCGCAGTCCGGACGATATTTTAACCACGATTTCTGCCGCGTCAAGTCCTTTTCCGGACTCTAAAAAAGATTTAAACGCGAGCGACCAAACGCCGCCGCCGAAAAATTTGTCGGGATCGAACGCGGAACCGCCGTCAAGTCCGGACAACCAAACGAGACGAACGAAAACGGCCAGCTTCCTGAACGAAGACCAAACCAGCGCCGAGAGCTTCGAATCGTGAAAGGGCGAATCGTTTTCGCTCGGATGCAACTTCGAAGACGAATGACGAAGAAAATACGACGACAGCTTGTAATGAAAAAACGAATTCGGCGACAAATCCAAAAATAGACGAGGCATCGAAGAAGACAACGACCGATCACCGCAGTCTAGCGTGTAATCGCCGCGACGAGCCAGACGAAAAAACGAAAAATAGGCGTTGACGGAATTAAAGCGCCTAATGTCGAAAACGGCGCCGAGAACATATCCAAGATTCCAAATCGGAAACGGCGAAAACCCGCCGACGATAAACGGAAATAAAAGCCCTCCCTGCACCGCCGGATGCTCGAAAATAAGCTCGGGGAGCGTCTCGGGTCGCACGACGAAATCGTCCAGAGCGCTCCACGCAAGCGCGATCTCCTCGCCTTTCGTCCGCGGTCGCCAACCTCCTTGAACCGGCTTCCTGGCGTCCGCCGCCATTGCGTCGAGAACCGCGTCGGTACTCCCGGAATCGACCAAAGGGATTAGCGAAGAAGACGCACTCAACAGCAAATCGGGCTTCGAAGAACGAATTAGGCCTAGCTGGGACGGAATGCACAAACACCCCGTCTTGGCGCCTCCAAAACGCGAATCCGAAATTCTCGAACCGTAAAGCTCTCCGTTCCGAAAAAACAGACAATCCATTTTTATCCCGTCCTCACGAGACAATCGCAAACTTCCGCCAACCGAGGTTCGTGGGTCACCACGATTACTTGGAGACCGGAAGTCACGGAATGAGACCTGACCGCAGTCATGAGACGGCACACCGAATCGATCCTATCGGTGTCGAGAAAAACCGTAGGCTCGTCCAGCACGAGCAAACCCAAATTACGGGAAAACAAATCGTAAATCGCAAACCGAAAGGCGATGCTCAGCTCCACCTTCTGGCCGCCGGATAGGCGCTCCGCCGGAGTCTCCACGGATCCGAACGAACAGACGATGCCCAAATTCGAATCGATTCGAGCGGAGTAAGCCACCCCGAATAGATCCAAATACTTCGCCAACCGCGAATTGATGGACCTCAAATAACGACCGGCAACCACGTTCGGCAAACGATCCCGATGAAACACGTCTCTCAGGTTTTCGCAGACGCCGCGCCACTCGGAGTACTTTTCCCTTAGCGCCGAAGCCTTCTCCAAATCTTCGATCCGCTTTTCCGTCTCCAACTTGTTTCTCCGAAAAGCCTCGATCCGGCCAAGCAGGGAATTCCTCTCGTCGCGAGTCGCCCGATCGACATCCAAGGCCGCTTTCGCCTTCCCGTACTCTTCCAGCTCGACCCGCTCCCCCAGAGCTTCGTCCGCCCTCGACTTCCTCCCGCGAGCCTGAAGCAGCAAGGACGCGTACTCGACCTTGCGCCGCTCGGCGGCGTCCCGCTTGCCCCTCAGCTCGATCAGCTTCGTTTTCAGCCCTTCGACCAGCTCGACAAGTTCCGCATCGGCCGCCTTGTCTTCGGGAGAGCGCTGAGCCGCAGCGACTGCGAACCGCATCAAGCCGTCCAACTCCCGAGACGCCTCGGCGATTTCGCGGCGAGCCCGCTCCGTCGTCGCGCCCCACCTCGACTTGGCGTCGTCGGCGTTTTTGCGGGCGGCAACCAGAGCCGCGAGCCGCCTCTTATCCCGGTCGACGGCAGGACCAAGTTCGGCAAGTATCTTCGCGTGTCTGGGTACCAACTCCTGCGGCACGAGTTGATCGCAAGTCGGACAACGACCGGCTCCCGCTCTAAACGTCGAAACGATCTTGCCGGATGAATTGACGGCCGCCTGCATATCGGGTAACTTTCGCTCCAACTCGGAAAGCTCGGCCCCGTCGGGAAACGCCGCAGGCTCCGGAACGCTCGCCACCAGTTTGGCCTGGTCTATGCGAGCCTGCGCGGAAGAGCGAGCCTGGAGCGTCCTGCGGGCGGCTTCCTCCTCGCGCAGATTGGCGGCGGCCCTATCGTAATCCTCCGCGCTTCCGGACAGACAAGCCGAAACGTCGTCGATCCTCTTGGCGGAATCGTCAACCTCGTCCGAGACCGCCCCATACTTGGAGGACAGGTCGCTGACCGCCGACTCCGCATCGTCCGCTTCCCTTTTCCCGCGGACGTACGAATCGTATCGCGCGATCGCGGACCGTAAACCGGCGACCGCCTCCTCGGACAAGACCTTCTTCTCGACGCCGCCCAACTCCCTCTCGGCCTCCGAGATCCTTGCATCCTGCTCGGCAAGAGCTCTCTTCAGCTCTTCGACTCCCCTGCTCTCCGCCCCCAACAACCCGTTGACGCGCACCAACTCGAGCTGCAACGCCGCGCGAACATTTTCGGCGTTCGTGGTCCCGAAAAGAACCTGGAACGCCCTGGCCCTATCGGCCGGCGTCTGAAAAAGCAACCCTTCCATGCGTCCTTGCGGAACGAAAATCATGTCCTGAAGAATCTTGAAGTCCAGCCCCAACAAATCGACCATGGCCTCCGAAACGTCGGTCGCCCTTGAAAACTTCGAATCCCCGTACTCCATGTGGACTTTGGCGCCGTTGACCCACCGCTTGACGGACCCCTTCTTTCCGCCGGCCTCGAACTCCAGCTTAACGAAGCCCGACGAAGTCCCCCACGTCAAATCTTCGTCCTTCCTGCCCGGATTGGAAGACGACCCCGTCAAGGCGAACAGGATCGACTTCACGTAATTCGATTTGCCGGACCCGTTCGGGCCCACCACGCCGACCAAACCCCCGCAAAGACGATCCGACCGATCCCCATGCTGGCAAAAGTTCTCCAGCGTCACCTTTTCGATTCTCATCCTCCGCCTCCAGTAGATTCGCCTCCGACACCGACTACCCGACCCTCGGACACCCGTAGGTCACGGGAACTTTTTAACCTCGTCCAGCAGAATTCTCGCCTGCACGGCGGAAAACCCCGCACGCTGGAGAGCCGCCGCAATCCGCTGCCGCGTCATCGCGCCGGCCCATCTTTGAGCTCCGAAATCGCAATCGACCTCCCAGCGCTCTCCCACGCATACCGCCCGAAACACCGGCGTCCGCGCGAAATAAGCGGCCAAGTTTTTTTCGGCGGGGCTTGCCTCCGTTTCGCTCGTAATTCGCCGCTGTGGCCATCACATGTGCAGCCCGAGCAATCGAAAGCAACAAATCGCGGAACTCTGGCGGCGTCCGCTGCCGATGTTTGCTGCACATGTTGGCGATTACTCCGCATCGTCGGGCGCTCTCGTATCCGCGCTCCGCCAGCCGCTTCTCGGGCAATCGTTGTCCCGATTGCCCCCAAATCAACTCAAGAGGTTTCGGCCCCACCACGAGCAACCAGGTCTTTTTTCTGGCCTTGTGTCCATAGTGACCCTGTTCGACTTCGCACGTCCATTCCACATAGCCGATCCGCAGCCATCCGGCCTTGGATGGCTTTGAAATCCCAAACGCATCCCATGCTTTCGAGTGTGCGGGGTGCTCCAACACTCCGCCAAACTGGCGCAGACTGGCCAGGGCGGCGGCGAAACATCCGTCATCGTCGCCGGTCTTCTCCGTCTTCTTGGTCATGCTGCCCTCGGAAAATCGCCCCCATCGCTGACAGGGTGGGTGAGCGACAATCGGGTACGGTCCCTGGTAGCGCCGAGCGTCCCGGTCAATGTCCCACGGGTCCACGTCTGGCAATCCGTAGTAGCAGCCGTTTCTCTCGACATACAGTGCAGCTATCAAAATCCCTCCTCCCATCAACTTTGTGCCCATGTCAGTCCTATGACTTTCCGACGTCATTTCCATGATGACCTCCTCCCGGCCGAGCGGCCTTCGCTTCGAGAAATTTGTCGAACTCCAAGGGAAAATGCATCGCCGCACACGCCGGGGGCTGGTGCCCAAACACGCGAAGATACTCGGCGAGATTCGCGGAACTGATCCCGTGCAGCTCCTCGAACTCCAAAATGCTTCTTTCCATCCACAGAATGAATCCCGCCATGCACCCTCCCGGCCACTCCTTTTCGTCCCTCTCCACGGCGGCTTCCGCCGTCAATCCGAGCGACCTAGCGTAAATAACGTACCGAGGATTCCACTTCTCGACCTCGACGGCGACTCCGCCCGATTCGGGCGGCTCCTCCTCGACAATCATCGCCTATCCTCCCGTAAACCGGGCCCTGAACTTGTCGATCGCGTCGGCGGGCTTCGCCGCCAGCAGCAACTCCAGCCCGAAAGAGAATGCATTGGGATCCTTTTCCCTATCGATCTCCAAACCGAGACAACTCTCCAAATCGGCGTCGTCGGAAACTTCCGTTCCGGCGGAAGAAACCCTCGACTGAGCGATCGTCCTGGCCAAAAGAAACAAGCCGCGCTCCGCGCAAGCCGATTTTAACGCCTCGTAGGCGTTTTTCACCGCAGGATCGTATTTGGCGTATGCGACCGCCCCGCGCTTGGCCGTTTCCAAATCGGCTATCGCCGCGGCCAACTGGTCGTCCGAAAAAATCGCCGGGCGCCTGAACTCCCGAGTCCTCAAAGGAACACGCTCGACCGAAAGGTCCTCCGAGACGACCAAAAAAGACTTGTCGTCCGGCTCGGAGATCGACCGCAGGTGAGTGGACCCGGAATAGATCAGCTTAGAAACGCCTCTCTGAACCGAATACGGCTCATGGAGATCGCCCAAGAGGACTAAAGGGATCGAATCGGGGATCCACTCTGGATCCAAGTCCCAGTTCTTCAGCCCCTCCACGTCCGGAACCGCCCCTTTGACAAGCTGGTGAAGGACCAAAATCTTGGTCCGCGACCGAAGAAGATTGAAGGGAATGTCCCTCAACGTCTCCTCCAGCTCCACGGCGGGCAACCTGTTGAGAGCCAGCAGAAAGACTTCGGGAAAGATTTCCGTCGTGAGTCCGTCGATGTCCGTACAGTTCGGATGGACGGCGTGCCAAGACACCCCGTTCATCGTCCGGCCGTGCTGCCCTTGAACCCCCAAGACCTTGATGCCGGCTTTGGCCAGCCTCTCCGTCTCCGAAAGCCAAAACCTCATCGAAACGGACGACGGCACGCCGTCAAAGACGTCGCCGCCCAACACCAGCGCCTCGGCCCGTATCGAGAGGGTATGGTCGACTATCTGCCTGAACGACTCGAACGCGTCGCCGTAAATCTCCGGCGCGCTCCGCCAAATCCACTCGCTTAAATGGGTGTCCGCCGCAAACACGAATCGCTTCACGATTCCTTTCTCCTTTCCGCTCGAACCTACTCCCCTCAGTCGTTCTCGCCTCTTTCCTGATTCTAACGGAATCTTGATCCCGTTTTCCGTCTTTTCTCCTTAAAAAGAATAAGAGGGACCTAGAGCAAAGGACAAGTGGAAATCCCGGGCGACAAAACACAAACAACACGAAAACCGAAGTTGCCGAAACGGCACTCGGGATGGTTGCCGCGGCGGCACGCGGAACGGAGGTACTCGGATAGAGCGTACCAGGAACCGCCGCGCAAAACGCACGCGCCACTTCGGTCGGGGCCCTTTGGGTCTTTCTTGGGACTCTTCTCGTAGTATCCCCTATTATAGGCATCGCTGCACCACTCGCAGACGTTGCCCGCCATGTCCGAGATCCCCTCGGGGGTGTCGCCCAAAGGATACGCCCCCACGGGAGTAGGATGGCCGCCTTCCCAAGTCGAAACAGCGAAATTGGCCAACCTATCATTCGGAGGGTCATCCCCCCAGGGGTATTTCCGCCCCGTCGTACCACGCGCCGCACGCTCCCACTCCGCCTCCGTCGGCAAACGGCAACCGCGAAACCCTTTCCTCCACTCCATCCAGGAACAATATGCCGAGGCCTCGTACCACGAGACTCCGACCACCGGACGCGTGGGATGATCGATTTGCTCCCGCCAACCGTCGAGCTCCTTCCACTTCCCAAAACCGCCCGCCCTCCAGTAGAGCGCCTCCCCATAACCCCCATCCTCGACGAAACGACGATATTCCTCGACCGTCACCGGATAGCGACCGATCCGGTAACCGCTCAGAAACACCGGATGGACCGGAGACTCGTCCTCACGGGCTTCCGGATCGTAATTCGGTCCTTCGGGATTCAGGCTTTGAGCGCCCATCAAGAACTCGCCGGCGAGAATCTCTACCCAAGCGCCCATGGAAATTTCTCCTCCAAAAAGGGTAAAAGGACAAAAGGGTAAAGGTTAAAGGGACGTCCTGGGCGACAAAACACACACAACACGAAAACCGAAGTCGTCGATACGGAACTCGGGAAGGTTGACGCCGCGGAACGCGGAACGGAGGCGCCCGGATTGACTGAACCAGGAACCGCCGCGCAAAACGCACGCGCCACCTAGCGCAGGACCCTTTGGGTCTTTCTTGGGGCTCTTCCCGTAGTATTCTTTATCATAGGCATCGCTACACCACTCCCAAACGTTGCCCGCCATGTCCGAGATCCCCTCGGGGGTGTCGCCCAAAGGATACGCCCCCACGGGAGCAGGATGGCCGACGTTCGGTTTCCAACTTGGAGCGAAATTGGCCCTCCTCTCATTCGGGGG
>Ga0315285_10007166_pt1 | contig 11457 bp, 11 predicted proteins | sample YL17G09_36_MG_FD_203698 | JGI IMG/M metagenome (GOLD analysis project Ga0315285, IMG submission 203698) | Sediment microbial communities from Yellowstone Lake, YNP, Wyoming, USA - YL17G09_36 | ecosystem: Environmental > Aquatic > Freshwater > Lake > Sediment | place: USA: Wyoming | collected... | reverse complement strand
CGACAGGAAAAGAGAACCATAAAAGGACCCGCCCTTCTTCGCGTAAGCTTCGAAGGGCGGGTCCTTGCGGATGCAAAAATAATCGTCTTTATTGGCAGATTGCCGGAAGGCTTGCATCGGGCGTGGCCGAAACCGGCACGCCGTACGCATGGCTGTCTATGACAAACGGCATGTTGCTGTCTGCTCCAGCGGGGACAATTTCCCCATTGTAAGCAACAACCCATGAAGTGCCGCCGTTGGTAGTCCTGCGGATAAAGCCATCGCCCCCGGTCACAACGACCGTGGAGGCATTGAGGGCATGGACATCGCCAATGGCAGCGGTCGAGCCAAAGAATCGGCTGGTCCAACTATTCCCGCCATTCGTGGTCTTGAAGATGGTGCCCGGGGATCCAACCGCCCATCCAGTGCTGGTATCCGCAAAATGGACATCGCTTAGCGAGAGGGTGGTGCCCAGTGTCAGAGGCATCCAGTTTTCGCCCCCGTCCGTGGTGCGGTACATGGAGCCAACAGGCCCCACCGTCCAGCCATTTTGCTGATCGGCAAAGAAGATGGCGCTCTGACCCTGTGCGACGCTGAACTTGCGGACCCACGTTGCGCCGCCATTAGTGGTCTTAAAGATTCCACTTCCGCCATAGGTCGCAGGTGCGCCTCCAACAGCCCAGCCAACGCTGGAACTAAAGAAGCGGAGGCTGCCCAACCACCCTGGGATGCCCGCCGGCAAGCCAAGGATCTGGCCGGCGCTGGTGACGGTCCAGGTCGCGCCGCCATTGGTTGTCCTGAGGAAAATGCCGTCATTTACCCCGGGGATACTGCCATCCGCCCAGCCGTTATTGGCATCCACGAAAAACACGCGGCCGAGGTGTGCGACTGTGTTCGAAGTCTGGGGGGTCCAGGTCTGGCCACCGTTGGTGGTTTTGAGGATTGTGCCGTACTGCCCGACCGCCCAGCCGGTATCGGCATTCACAAAATAGACATCGCTTAGCGAGACTGTGGTGCCCGAGGCCTGAACGGTCCAGCTTTGGCCGCCGTTCGTGGTCTTGAGGATCCTTCCGGATGACCCGACGGCCCAGCCATTTTGGCCGACAAAGTGGGTCCTGCTTAACGAGTTCAAAATCCCGGGCCTGAATCCAAATCCACCCGGGTTATACAGGCCTCCAGAATATGAGCAATCGTGGCCCCAGTAGTTGCCCCTGTCATCCACCGAAAGCTCCGTAGGATTGAACCCGGGCGCGTTGGGATAGGCGCCGGGTACGTTGACCGCGCGCAAGCTGGGATTCGTAACGTCATTGAGCGAAATCTTGGCGCCGAAGAATCCCGCTGTCCCGCGAGCCAGGTAGAAGCCGACCCTTACGTTCGAGATGGCGTTACGGGTCGCGGTCGCGGTCTCTAACGCCGCTGAGTACAATCCCATACCATAAAACGTCACATTCGAGATGTTGTTGTTCCGCACCATCGGATTGATGGACTCACCGATATCTATTCCGTAAGCGAGATCGCTCAGCGTGTTGCCCTCGATGACCGCATCCCTCTCTCGCCTGTCCACCTCTCTTGAGATCCTGGTCCCGCAGGTCCCTTTGCTGCTTTCATCCACACCGGCGATGAAACAGTCGTCGTCTGAAATGCAGAGACGGCTGGCATCGAGACTGCACTGGCTGACGAAAAGCATGTCGTCATAAGAGCCAGACGAAACAATCCCAAGGTATGCGGCATTTATGGTGTTGCCCCTTATGACCGTACCTTCTGAACTGGTCGTAAAGATAGCATAAGGCGACTGGGATGCGACATCGTAAGGCAAGGTGACCGTGTTTCCCTCGACAAGGTTGCCCTCCGGCACGTCCACATCTGTGGTATTGGAGGGAAACTGAAGGAATGTATCACCGATGAGGAAGTTGAAGAGGTTTGCTGCATCACCATCGATCATAATGCCATCAGCCGTGAACCAGTCTATATCCGGCCCGCCGGGGTACCATGGGGAAGCTTCGGCGCCGGACGAATTGCCGGTCACGGTGTTGTTTACAATCTGGTTGAAATCGGAGTCTTTCCACACAGAAACATTAAGTCCCCCACCAGAGGTAACTGAGATGGCGTTGTCCTTGATCTGGTTGTTGTCAGCCGAGACAATCGTCACGCCCTGGTACCGGCTTGTGATGGTGTTGCCGAGGACCTTGTTGCTGAGGAGCGAGACGGCGCCGGGATCATCCTTGACCTCCTCCGGCAATTTGGAGTTGACGATCGTCACACCGAAATCGAAGCCGTCGATGACGCAGTCCTGGATCTTTGCGCCAAAGGTGCCGTTCAAAAGAAAGGCAACCTCCGGTACGGAACGGGTCGCGCCAGAGCCTACTGTTGTTGGTGTAAGCCTGTAGCCCTTGCAATTGAGATGGGTGAATGAGGCGAGGTCAAGGGCCTCGTCCAGCACAACGTCCTGATTGAGGACGCACTTCCCACCCTTTTCTTTCTGTGTCGGAGGGGGGCAACTCTGGTCCACTTTTTTCAGATGGGCGATCGTGGCCGTGACCGAAGCCTGCTCCAGCAAGTCACAATTCGGATTCGTCTGCCCGCCAGTCTCCTGGTCGATCGAGGCACGGCATTCCTTCGGTGAGGGAGATGCCGTTGTTCCAGCCGTCACCGGCTCGGACACCGCCTCCTGGGCCACAGCGGGGGGCCTGGATTCCCGGGGAACGAGGAATATCCTCGCACCCAAAACGACGACCACCGCGGCGGCCGCCACCACTGCCACAAGGGCAGAAATCTTGAGTCTTTTCATATGTGTTTTTGTTATGGCAGCGGGCTTTTTTTGTTTAGGCCCGACGCCTTAAATAAGTATATACAATAGTCGCGATCCACAACCCCAACAATGCGATCTCGACCTCTATTATTATACCACCTGAGCTACTTTTTTTGCAAGCTTTTTTTGCGAGATAATCTAGCCAGCCCAAGCGTCATATGCCAAGGGCAGTAGATTTTTGGTTTGAATAAATTTTACCCGTAAAAGACCCCCTCCCCCTCCTGACGTCGGGTACTCCCCCTTAAACAGGGGGAGCGTTTTCTTTTTGTTTTTATTTTTTTTCTCATTTTCAATACATTCCAGAACCCAACCGATGTTCGTAAAAACTTCCTCATTGGTAAACCGTAAGAGCTTTATGCTAAGACTCTCAATTAATTCCTGCCGTTCAACATCATAAGCTTGAGATTCAGGGTTCTGATGGGATGGGCCGTCGACTTCAATGGCAAGTCTCAGGCTAGGACAATAGAAATCAACCACAAAACGGCCAATCCCATATTCACGTCTAAACTTAAGCCCGCCACACTGCCTGTTCCTGAGCCTTGCCCAGAGGATAGCCTCCGCGCCAGTCATTTTGCTGCGAAGCTGTTTCCGCTTTTCATTATCCGATGGCCTGTTGAACATAATACCCATTGTGATGCAAAAAAATATAAACTGAAGTGTGATTATAGCATACAGTTCAACTCTCTTAACAAAACAAAAAGAAAAACAAAGCGTTGCCCCTTTTTAAGGGGCAATTCCCGACGGAGGAGGGAATGGGGTCTTTATGGACGATTTATTTTTTTCTAACAAAGATCTAGCAAGCCCAAGCGTCATATGCCAAAGCGGCGATCACCATACTGACCGAAATCACCAAAATGACATACAGAAAATAGAGCAGCATGCGCCGAACATGAAGGTCATGGAGAATCCCATAGCCATGGAAGGACCACAAGCCCTCAAATCTATGATGTTTCTTTGGCAAGGGATTATTTTAGAAATCTTGATATGATAACATAAATTTATAATAAAGTAAATACTTTGTGAATTGCCCTTTCCTATATACTAATCACATGCCAACCAAAATCCCCATCCTCTTCATCGGCACGGGCGCCATCGGCGTCCCAATGCTTCGCGCGCTTGCCGCGGACAAACGATTCGATGTGCGCCTGGTCGTGAGCCAGCCCGACAAGCCCGCGGGGCGAAAGATGGAGCTGACCCCACCGCCAATCAAAATCGCTGCGCAGGAACTGGGACTTCCTGTTTTTCAGCCGGCCAAGATCAACATTCCCGAGACTTTGGATGAGCTCCGCAAATACAAACCCGAGATGATTGTTCTCATGGCATACGGCAAAATCCTCAAAAAGGAACTGTTGGATATTCCCCCCAAGGGCTGCATCAACGTGCACGCGTCGCTCCTCCCCTATCACCGCGGCGCCTCGCCGATTCAGGACTGCCTTTTAACCGGTGACAAAAAAACCGGAATCAGCATTATGCGCATGGACGAGGGCATGGACACGGGTCCCGTGTACGCGACATCCGAAATTCCAATTGCTGATGATGACAACGCGATCACCTTATCCGAAAAACTAGCGAATCTGACGGCCACCAAAACGCCGGATGTTTTGGCTGAGATCGACTCCGGCAAACTCAAACCAAAACCCCAGGACGATTCCAAATCTACCCTCTGCACGCTCATTAAAAAGGAGGATGGTGAAATCAAGTGGTCTGAACCGGCCGAAACCATCCTTAAAAAGATCCGCGCCTACGCCGGCTGGCCGGGAACACATACGTTCTGGAACGGGAAACGGCTGAAGATCCTGAACGCCAAACGAGGGAACGAAGGGACGAAGGAACAATCGGGAACGGTTATTCAAAAAGACGGCGATATCCTTGTCGCCACGGGTGAAGGCACCATTGAACTTTTGATGGTCCAAATGGAGGGGAAAAAGGCTCAACCGATTGATGAATTTGTGAGAGGGTATAAGGATTTTGTGGGGTCGAAACTTGGAAATTAAATCTATTGACTTGTAGCTACACCTTTATTATAATGTAGTTACATATATTGCGATACTAATGAACCCACGATAACAAAAGAAGAAAAGCGACTCAAACAATTCCGCGATAGGCCACAAGCGCTCCGTTACCGTGAAATCAAAAAGATTTTGATTATGACGGGCTTCGAAAAAGTCAGCGCCAAAGGGAGCCATATAAAATTTAAGCACCTTGCCTTGGCTCTAGACCTCATTATTCCTGTCCATAATCATGAATGCGATCCTTTTTACAAAAAACTTGCCCTGGAATTTACACAAAAAATCCTTAACTCAATATCCAATGAATAGATCAATACCTGCACGCTACACTTTTACACTCAACCACAAAAAATATTCATGCCTCTTAAGGCCAAGCGGTAAAGATACCACCCATGTGCTTTGCAAAGAGGCGCGCATTGACCAGGATTTTCTTAACCACGATATCGCCAACCTGCTTTTAGATTTACCGAATTTGGTGCTGGCCGAAAAAGATTACAAACGCAAACAAAGCGAAGTAATCCGTTTCAGGATTAGCCCCGAAGACAAAATGGCTATCGAAAAGAAAGCCCTTAAAGAGGGTTATGACTCCATTTCAGGTTTTTTGAGACACTTGGCTCTGGGCGCGTGATCTTTTTTGAAATTTTGGGGAGCGGGTTGGGATGAGGGCCGTTGTATAGTTTATAGTTTATAGTTGACAGTAAACCATAAACTATATATACTTAAAGCATGATCACCGACACTTCTAAAAGAATCACAGCCTATATTCGGACGCATAAGCGCGCCACCGCCAAGGAGCTGGCGGAAGCCATGGGTATCAGCCCGCAAGCCTTGTTCAGACAGCTTGCCAAGCTTCAGGCCAAGAATCGGATCACCAAAATCGGCTCACCGCCGAAGGTCTTTTATCTCATCCGTGAGCAAAAGACGGGGGGGAAAGCCGACACTCTGATTTTGGATGCGGCCACCCAAAGAACGATTGACGCGAACTATCTGATCATCACGCCATCGGGGGAGCGCAAAGAAGGTCTCGACGGTTTTGCGTACTGGTGTAATAAAACGGGTCAGCCCATCGGGAAAACCGCCCTGGAATACGTGGAAACCCTGCGAAAATACGCTGTTCACAAAAAAGGAGGCTTTATCGATGGCACCCGCAAGCTTGATTCGACTTTTCCGCGCACGCATGTGCACAGGCTCTTCTATCTTGATTTTTACAGCATCGAACGATTCGGCAAAACCAAATTGGGCCAATTGCTCCTGTATGCCAAGCAAAGCCAAAATGTGGCGCTGATCAAAGAAATTGTCGCTCTCATTCAGCCTTCCATTGAACGTTTGATTAAAAAATGGAAGATCGACGGGGTCGGATTCATCCCCCCGACCGTCAAACGCGAAATTCAATTCATGAAACAGCTTCAACATCATCTGCGTCTAAAGGCTGGTGCGATCCCTATCCTCAAAATTAAGACCGAAATCATTGTCCCCCAAAAGACGTTAAACAAGCTGGGTGACCGAGTTGAGAATGCCCAGAGAACTATTGTCGTCAACTCCAACCAACCTTATAAAAATATCCTGCTGATCGATGACGCGGTCGGCTCCGGGGCAACAATCAATGAAACCGCGGCGCAACTCAATGCCAAGGGCCTCTGCAAAGGGCGTATCATCGGCTTCGCGATCACTGGAAGTTTCAAGGGTTTCGATGTGATCAGCGAAGTGTAAGACAGCACGGGATTTATGCCGCTTTCGCCAAAGACCATTGGACATTCCGGGGAGCGGGTTGGGATGATGTGATTTCGTATAGTAATCAGTTAGCGTACATGCCATGAATTTTCTCTCATTTAATTTGGATTGTCATTGTTGCAACGCTCATATTTTGATTTAAATAAGAGCAATTGAAATTATTTAATAATCATCTATGAAAATCGTTCGCGAGAGTAAGAAAGGGATCTCATATTTGGGCGGTCTTCTAAAAGATAAAGTTAAAGTTGTAACAAAAGTTCTTTTTTGGAAAATTCCAAGATCCTCTGGAAAGGAAGAGATAAGCTTAAAAATTGGACGTTACAATAAGGGTAATTTTAACCAAGAAACCCTAGAGTGTACCAACCCAAAAAGTGAACTAACACTAGATCACGAAGAATTTGAAAATCTAATTCATTTCCTGAAGGAAAATTATGATCCTTTTAGGGAAGGGACAACAAAATATATCTCACTCGATGATACTGAATTTGATCAAAAAAATATTGAGCATCTCAGGGCGCTATTTAGTAATCCAGATCAAAAAAAAGTTTTAAATTTTATTGGCTCACATAAAATTTTATCAAATGAATTAATAGTGGCGCTTGAAAACCAAAAACGAATTAAAGCTATACAAGTATTTGAAGAAATGCTTAAGGGGGATCTAGTCGAAAATGATTGGCAAAAATGGTTCAAAGAAAATAATTGGGTATTAGGCAGTGAATTCGTAAGGATATTGGACGAACGTAATATCGATACTGATAATATCGCTGATTATCTGATGCAGGCCTACGACGGTTTTTTGGACATCATTGAAATTAAGCGACCAGGGGGTGACTTATGTTTCTGGAGCAAGACGCTTGATCATGGGAATTGCATTCCATCTATTGACCTAATCAAAGCCGTCACACAAGCTACCAAATATATACTTGATGTTGAAAGGGAGGCTAACAGTATTAAATTTTTGGAAAGGGTTGATTATGTTAAAACGATTAAACCAAGATGCGTCCTGATTTTTGGCCGATCGAACAGCTGGGGTAATGAGCAAAAAGAAGCATTCAGGATCCTTAATTCAAGCTATCACAACCTCACTATAATGACCTATGATCATGTTTTGGACAGGGCAAAAAGAATAGTTGGAATTGAGCACAGCTCAAATCAAGAAAATGATAATAGACCATCATTAGCTTCAGAAGCTCAACCAAATAATGAAAATAAGGTTGAAATTAAACCAGAAGATTTACCCTTTTAATCAAACGCCATTTGTTATATTTAAATTTTCAATGTAAAATTTCATCAAATTAAACTTAATTTATGAAAGCCAACGAAAGGAAGCAAATTCTAGAAAAAGCCAAAATATTTTTTAGGGATATAATTGCCAAAAATCATTTCAAAAATACAACAAAAGCTGCCAAATTGAAGGCATATAAGCTCAACCCATTTCTTGCGAATTATCTTGCAAATTATTTAACTGGTAATGGTAGCCCAAAAAGTATAGCAATGGCTCTGCTTTATCCAAGAGTGTTGGGTACATCGATAACAACATCTTTTGGCCAAAACTCACAAACTTTTTGTAGTACAATTTTAAAGGGTTTTGCTAGTGCAATTAGCGGTATCGATATTGAATTTATCGACCAAATTGATGGGCGAAAAAAATATTGTCAATTAAAAGCTGGCCCAAACACGATTAATAAAGATGACGTCAAAACTATCTTTGACCATTTCAACAGTACAAAGAATATTGCAAGGACTAACAAGTTAGATATCCGCATTGATGACCTGATCGTCGGTGTCTTGTATGGGACGCCATCAGAATTAAGTTCACATTACAAAAAAATTGAAAAGGAGTTTCCCGTTTTTGTAGGCCAAAATTTCTGGCATAGGTTAACAGGAAGTGAAAAATTTTATTTTGAGCTAATTGATGCGATCGGCGAAGTTGCAATCGAATATGATGGTACAAAACTTTTAGCCGAATCGATCAAAAAATTAAGCAAAGAAATCGAAGGAAAAATCAGCTAGACTAGTATTGTTATAAATCGAAAAGTAATTTTAGCCACTTAAATTGAAATATACCCATTGCATAATGCATTGGTTATTTATAGTATGAGTCTAATTTAACTAAAAACTATGGTTGACTACGTTACAGTACATGACGCCTCCAAACTGCTCAATGTGCATCATGACACAATTAGGAGGTGGGACAAAAAAGGGCTGATCAAATCGAAAAGAAGCTTGAACAATTACCGCCTTTTTTCATATACCGAATTAAAAAATACTTATAACAAAATATATAGTAAAAACGATAATACAAATAACTTTAAAATACTCAAATCGGATAAAAAAACACCTTATAAAGTGATTGATTTATTTTCCGGTGCTGGAGGTACGGCATTGGGTTTTGAAAATGCAGGCTTGGAACACCTTATCATGGTTGAAAATGATAAGGACGCAGCACAAACATTAAAAAATAACTTTAAATGCAAAATAATTGATGATGATATCAAAAAAATCGATTTCTCAAGTTATGCGGGAAAAGTCGATGTTGTTGAGGGGGGTTTCCCCTGCCAGGCCTTTTCTTATGCAGGAAAAAAGATGGGCTTTGAGGACGCAAGGGGGACACTGTTTTTTGAGTTTGCCAGGTGCATTAAGGAAACTAAGCCAAAAATTGCGATTGGTGAAAATGTACGCGGCTTAGAAAGGCACGATGGGGGGAAAACTCTCAAAATCCTAGTAAATGTATTAAAGGAATTGGGCTATAAAGTAGCCTATAGGGTCTTAAGGGCTCAATACCTTGATGTCCCACAAAAAAGGGAAAGGTTGGTTATTGTTGCTGTAAGAAATGACTTAAAAACTACCCCGTTATTATTCCCTAAAGAAAAAAATTATACGGTTAGCCTAAAAGAGGCGCTCCACAATGTCCCACAATCCCCTTTTCAACAATACCCTGAAAAAAAGAAACAAGTTTTAGCCCTTGTCCCCCAAGGCGGATATTGGAGAAATTTACCCTTAGAAGTGCAAAAAAGTTATATGGGGGCGAGCTTTTACCATACCGGCGGCAAGACCGGCATGGCCAGGCGGCTATCTTGGGATGAGCCATCACTGACAATCGTTTGCTCACCGGCCCAAAAACAAACTGAGAGGTGCCACCCGGAAGAGACCAGGCCGCTCAGCATAAGGGAAAGTGCCAGGATCCAAACATTTCCCGACAATTGGGCATTCCACGGCTCAATTGCAAGCCAATACAAACAGATCGGCAATGCCGTACCGGTAAATTTGGGCTATCATATCGGTCGCTGCGTAATTGCGATGCTCGAACAAAAACCAGACCTAAATACAATGGAGATCGCTGAGGCAATATAATAACCAACCATGGCTGACCGTTTTCCAAAAAAAGTCAGGAGCAAAATAATGTCCAAAATAAGGTCAGAGGGCACCTCAATTGAAAAAATGGTATATAAGGAATTGGGGGAAAGGGGCATACACTTCCAAAAGCATTACAAAAAAATTGCAGGTTCGCCAGATGTAGCCTTGCCAAGCAAAAAAATTGCCATATTTATAGATGGCGATTTCTGGCACGGCTTCCGTTACCCTTTATGGAAAAAGAGGCTCGCGGCAAAATTTTGGACAAAAAAAATTGAAAGGAACAGGGCAAGGGATAAGCGTAACCACACTAAGCTTAGGAGAGATGGGTGGAAGGTAAAACGAATATGGGAACACCAATTACTAAAAAATTTTGATAATACAATCAAAATAATCATCAATATACTTAAGAAAAAAGATGAGTGAAGTGCCAACAATCATAAAACGACTCCTATTTGAATTAGAAAAATTAGCAAAATATAAATTCCACTACGCCATTATTTTAATCTGTGGGGTATGCGGCGAATTAATATTTAAAGAAAATCTACAAATATATGACACAAGAAAACCTAGTTATGAAAAACAGCTAATCAATGCATTTTCGAATAAAAAAATTAGTAAATCAGTTTTTGCAATATTGGAAGATATAAGGGTTATTAGAAACAAGTACATCCATATTGATAACATAAAAATCCTGGATGACTGGGGCATAGGATATGTTGATGAATATGGAATGATTGGATTAGCAAATGATATTGCCCTTCGGTCATTCAGTGAAAAAGATTTCGAAAAAACCCTATTAATACATATGGAAACTGACGCAAGGGCTACATATCAAGCTGTAAAAGCTCTAATAAAGGAGTTATATGATTATTAAGGATAGGAATGACTAAGCGTGTTGCAACAATGACTCTAACCTAGGTGTGAGAGAAAATTCACGACACGCCCGCTAACTGGTCCTACTATACGATTCACCCCACTTTGTTCCTGGCGCCCTGACCAACAGTTCGCCCTTTTAAGTCAACCCGAATTGCCGAAATAAAGCTTTGCTTTTTGCAGAGTCTTTTGTATAATTAATTTGTACAACTAAATAGCCGCAGCGGATTGGTACAAATAAATACAAAAATATCACTCTTAAATGAAAAATCGACACCCTTTACCGTAACCTCGGAATCGCCTTTTACTTAATAATTAAAAATTAAGAATTATAAATTAAGAGTTTAATTCATAACTTATAATTCATAATTTATAACTCATAATTTGTATCTATGCCTCAATCCCCTTTTGACCGCTTTACCCCCAACGCCAAGCAGGCCCTGAGCATTGCCGAAGAAGAATCCCGCAAACACGGGTTGCCGTATATTGGGAGCGAGCATTTGCTGATCGGACTTTTGAGCAATCCCCGCTCGCTCGCGTTCTCGATTCTCACGGGCGCGGGAGTGTCACTTGAGAATGTGCGGATGATCCTCAATTCCGCCAACAACCCGGAGCCGGAGGCCAAGCTGGTTCAGCATGGGCTTTCATCTTACCTTACGCACGTCATCGAGGATGCGGTGAAGGCGGCGCACAAGTTCA
>Ga0315285_10007165_pt1 | contig 11457 bp, 10 predicted proteins | sample YL17G09_36_MG_FD_203698 | JGI IMG/M metagenome (GOLD analysis project Ga0315285, IMG submission 203698) | Sediment microbial communities from Yellowstone Lake, YNP, Wyoming, USA - YL17G09_36 | ecosystem: Environmental > Aquatic > Freshwater > Lake > Sediment | place: USA: Wyoming | collected... | reverse complement strand
TGAGAAGGAATTCGTCGAGGTAACAAATCCCAATCTTGATGATGAACAAGTTAAGCAGTTGACCTCACAAATAGGCGAGATATTACAAACGGATTTGTAGAAAGTGGATTATCAAAAGTGCAATATCAGATTGTTCGCAGGTTTTGTGGCGGCGATATTAATCTTTAGCGGCTGCGCTGCCCAGATACAAAAGCCGGTGCGGGTCTGTCCGGGCAAGGAATCTATAGCTGAGTCGTTATCTTCGCTGAGATTGCAATTAGAAAATGCGGTGCCGCTGAAAGCTAACGGCCAGTGTCTTTTGCAGTATTACGCTGAAGACAGGAAACCTAAAAAGGAAAATTTTCCAGTGAAGCTGTGGGTGAAGCCGCCGGTTGAAATCTATATGCAAGGCGATGTTGCTTTCGACCCCAAGGGGATTGTTCTCGGCTCGAACGAAGATGAGTTTTGGCTGGCAATAAAACTAAAAGAAATCAGCTGTTATTGGTGGGGGCGATGGTCAAAGGAAAACCGTCCTGAAAAGCTGATGATTAGTCCGAGATTGGTGCTTGAAGCCCTGGGGATTGCGGCGGTCGGGGACATAGAGAGCTGGTCTTTGTCGAAGGAAGGGGCCTTTGACGTGCTTACAAAACAAGAGGGTGGTGCTAAAACCAGGAAAATATATATCAATAATGGTTCGACAGGCTCACCATCAGATTCGGCAAGCTCACTACAAGCCCGAGCGAAGTCGAGGGATTGTGATTATCTGGTTAGAAGGGTCGAATATTTCGACGATGACGGCCGAGCTACTGTCGTTACAGAATTGGACAAATACAAGGAACTCATCAAAGGTTTTTTCGTACCAACCTTTATAAAGATTATCAACCGTACCGACAGCAACAAAAAAGATTCGGTCCAGATTACTCTTAGCTCTGTGAAACCAGCGAACTTCACCGATAAGCAGCGCAAGCGTCTCTTTATTCGTCCAGAGCCACAAGGTTTTAAGCACATTTATAAAATCGTTGACGGCAATGTTATTGAACAACCCCAGTAATTAAGAATGGAGTTTATTTATGCCCAGAATGAGCTTGAAAGAAAGAATAAGTGAGGGCCTATTTCTGCTGGATGGTGCGATGGGAACGCAGTTGATTGCCCGTGGTGTTGAAGTTGGCAAGTGCAGTGATTATCTAAATATCGAGTCGCCAGATATTATTTTTGAGATTCATCAAGCTTATTTTCGAGCGGGCAGCGATGCGGTTTTGACCAATACGTTCGGAGCTAATAAATATGCCCTGGCCCGGCACGGCCTCAGTGATAGAGTCAGAGAGATAAATACGGCAGCGGTGAAAATAGCCCTGCGGGCAGCAGGGGCAGGGAAATATGTCTTGGGTGATATTGGGCCAAGTGGTGATTTTCTGCAGCCTTTGGGAAATCTGGAGCCGGAAGAATTAAAAGATGCTTTCGCTGAGCAGGCAGAGGCGCTTTTGGCAGGGGGGGTGGATGGTTTTATAATCGAGACTGAGACAAGCCTCGATGAAGCGACAATTGCAGTCGAAGCAGTAAAATCAGTAAGCAGAGATTTGCCGGTGTTTGTATCATTTGCTTTTGACCGGGTTGCCGGTGATTTTAGAACGATGATGGGGGTTGATATCAAATCGGCAGCTACAAAAATGGTTTCATTAGGTGTTGACGCGGTCGGGTTTAACTGCGGAACGGTGTCACTCGATGAATATGTAGAATTAGCAAGAAAATTTGTCTCGGAAATTATGGTCTTAAAGAAAAGCCGGGTTGTGATTTTCGCTGAGCCTAATGCCGGTAAGCCGGAGTTGGTTGATGGCAGGACGGTTTATAAGGTGTCGCCTGAAGATTTTGCGGCGGCGGCGGAGAAAATATATTCAGCCGGTGTGAAAATAATCGGCGGCTGCTGCGGTACAGGGCCGGAACATATAAAAGCTATGGCAAAAAAATTGCGAGGTTAACCGGCTCTATTATGCCTGCTTCTGATAGTCTCTAAGGGTATTCTTGATTGCCTTGATTCGATTCTTGTTCAGAGAGATGAAGAACATTGCCACTTGGCCACATTTGAATGGGTAGTACGGCACCCTGCGCAGCATACTTCCAATTTTAGGGAACCGGTCTCGAGAACGTGTCGAATGCTGGTAAACCATCAGGACACGATCCCGGTTCCCACCGTCGTTTAGCAAGTTCGAAATCTCGTTAATTGTGATGTGTTTTTCTGTCAAATGATTTTCGGTGGATATGCCAGTGTCAGGGTCGAGGAAAAGGTCGCATTTGTTTGGAATGCCAGCGAAGTAGTTATGGCGGCCTATCTGGTGGTTCGTGAAGGTCTCGTGCTCATGACAGATGGTGCTCTCCTCGCGTAGATTCAGAAGTCTTCGGTAGGTCCGCAAATCCTTTGCCTTCCATAGTTGGAAATCAGTCAGCATGGGTACGACTACAAGGTTGGACCCAATCTTTTTTCTACTGGACAGAATTGAGATCACCGACCCTTTCCAGTGGTCATATGCATCGCCGAGGTGTTGGATGTTCATAGTATGTTCCCTTTATGTATCTCACACGGCCGACTTGCGGCACGTGCCTCTATGTGAGGAACGTTTCAAAACATGTTAGAGATCGACCCTGCCCAAACAAGTTTGGCCGTGCCACCCCAGTCAGGCGGGTGGTCACTGGTTCTTTGCTTCCTAATTATTTGTCCAATTCTTCCCGGAGGCTTTGTGGCAGTGATGCTTCATGTTGCGGATACTTTTCAACGATGCGAAAAATATCAGCTAAATCCTTTTGCCGTTTGCTTTTTCGCCGTGTCTTATCCATATATGCCCATACTTTGCCCTGCAATACGTCTTCAAGGCGTGCGACCTTCATCTTGTAACCCAGCATATCCCTATCCTCCGCAAATGAAACAAACCTCTGGTACCGGGGGTCGGCTTGAAGCTGAATCCGCAGGTCGGAGCTTTCGCTGGTGATGTTGATGCTATGCTCGAATTGCTCAACTCTTAAGCCGTGTTCTTTGGCTGCTTTGCAAATAGTCCCGATGTCTTCAGCCGCCGGGACGATATCCAAATCAAGGCTCACGACAGGTTCAACATAAGCGTTTACGGCGAGGCCTCCGATTAGGCAATACCGCGAACCCGTTTTAGAAAGAATGTCCAGAAGAATCTGGATGATGTCCGATTTTCCGTTAGCCAGAGACTTAACGAATTCCTTACCTGTCATCACATTTCTGCCTTAAAGCGAACTATATAGTCAACAATATTTTACCAAATATATCAGCCATTGAGAAGTGCGGAGATATGGTCGATGGTTTTTTTGGTGGCGCCCTGGTTTTTTCGGATTACGTTTTGGCCGTTGCGGGCGATTTTTTCGGTGAAGGCCGGCTCATTTAGACATTTTTGCATTGTTTCAAGCAATTCCTGTTTGTCTTTTACCATAATTCCGCCCTGAGCAGCCAAAAGTGCGTCCGCAGTCTGCTGGAAGTTATAAGTCGATGGGCCGAATATCGTGCATTTGCCGAGGGCCGCTGCTTCTATTATATCCGAGCCGCCTAATGGAACGAGAGAACGACCTGCAAAAATTATAGTGGCGAGTGAATAAAATTTTCTCAAATCGCCCATAGTATCGCCGAGGATAACGATGGACGATGGACGACGGACGATTGACGATTGTTGACCTTCATTTTTGATGTCACTATATCGAATCAGGTCGAAGCCGTTCTGCTTGATAAGTTCGGCGACTTCGTCGAAGCGTTCAGGTTTGCGGGGGATAATTGCCAGGCGCAAATCGCTGAATTGTTCCTTTAGATTTTTGTAGACATCGAGAATAATCTGTTCTTCATCGTTTCCGGTTGCGCCTGCGACCCACAAGGGGTTTTCGATTCCGCCAGACGGACGGCGGACAAGTTTCGATTTTCGATTTTTGATTTTTCCGAACAGTTGTTCTGCGAGCGTATCAGCACCTTCGACCTTGTCGGTGATTTGGGCAGTGTCGTATTTCAGTGAGCCGGTAACAATTACTCTTTTGCCTCGTGAGCCGATTTCTATGAAGCGCTGAGCATATTCGTCCGTCTGGGCAAGAATGAGACTCAACTTTCGGAATATTTCCTTAGCGAACGGTTTTATCTTTTTGTATCTGGAGAAACTTTTATCGCTCATTCGGCCATTGACCACAACAACAGGAATATGTAGCTGGTTTGCGATTAGAACAAAATTGGGCCAAACTTCCAGCTCCATCAGGAGGCAGATTGCCGGCTGGATTCCGTGAAAAGCACGGCGCATCATACAGGAGAAATCGAGCGGGAAGTAAAACACTTTATAATTGGCGCCGAAGACGGCGGTTGCGCGGGCAAAGCCGGTGTCGGTAGTAGTGCTTATTACGATTTCAAAATCGCTGAATCTGTTTTCAAGCTCTTTGACAAGGGTCTTAGCTGCATTAACCTCGCCGAGGCTTACGGCGTGGAGCCAGATACATTTTTTTAGTGCGGGGTCTTTGCGGGTAATTCTGCCAAAGCGATTAGACCAGCCCGCCCGATATCGTCCGTATCTGACCATCCGATACACAACGGTGGGGGTTATTGCTACAGCGACCAGCAGATATATACAATCGATGAGGAATCTCATTTTACACTTTCTACAAAAAATAGACGGGTGCTCACAGAACGATAAATGATATTTGCAGGGCTTTGATTTGTCAAACAAAAGGTCTGAAAAGCCGGAGATTAATGTCTAACCGAGCAGAGGTCTTCATTTCGCAATATATCGCAAAATGTGAAACCTTATGGCCGCAAGGACCGGATACAGCCAGTTATATTCTTGACTTATTCGCCGTTTTGGCGTAATAAATAGCATCTGGTTTTTGTCCCCGTAGCTCAATTGGACAGAGCGTTGGCCTCCGGAGCCAAAGGTTGTGCGTTCGAATCGCACCGGGGATAATTAAAGGTGAGCCATTTTGATTGTTTGTGGTTAGCTTTGAGAAAACCAAGGATAACTGTTATGAAGGCATTTAAGAGAATATTCAAGTATATCTGGCCGCAATGGCCGCGAATCGTCGTTGTCGTGACAAGCGCCATAGTGGTCTCTTTGCTGTTATCGGTAAGCTTTATGACGGTCATACCTTTGCTGAAGGTTATGACGGGACAGGAGGGTCTGCGGAGCTGGGCGGACAGAAAAATGTGTCAATGGCGATATGGCGTGAATTTATATGTGCCGGAGAGCGTGGATTTCACGGGTGACAAAAGTTCTGATTTCTCAAACTCGCTGCTGGTGACATCTGTCAGCAAAAACAGCATAGCCAAACGTGCCGGGCTTGAGGCGGGAGACCGGATTGTCGGCGTCGGTGACTCCGCAGTTGTCGGGGACGCCTCTTTGGCAATGTTGCTCGAAAAGCTCGCTTCGACTGGCCGGGATAGTGTTATTTTACATGTCATCCGGAAGGGCCGGCTCGGGGACGAAGAAAAACTCGTGCATCTGGACAACATGTCATATACCGACATAAAAGCCAAAGGCATTGAGCTTACACGTCGAGTTGTCAGTGTGGTGCCGCGGGAGCAAACGCAGGCCAATAGAACAAAGGCGGTTGTATTTATCATATTGGTCGTGACGGTCATTACGGTTGTTCGCTGTATAGCGAGATATTATCAGCAATACCTGGCGGAAAAAGTAGTGCAGGTAGGGATAAATCGTTTGCGAGAGGACGCCTTTGAGCACGTGATAAATATGCCGGTTGGATTTTTCAGCAGCGAGAGGCCAAGCGATTACGTCAGCCGCCTCGTGCGAGATACGGGCGCTATGGGCAATGGCATCAAAATCCTGCTGGGGAAAGCCCTGCAGGAGCCGCTGAACACGATTTTTCTGCTTGGCGCGGCGGCATTGTTGAGCTGGCAGTTGACGCTTATTTTTTTGTGTGGCGCGCCGCCAACGCTCTGGCTGGTTATTGCTTTAGGAAAGAGAATGAAGCGGGCCTCGAAGAAATCACTGATGACCTGGTCGCAGATGCTCGCCAAACTGCAGGAAACGCTTGCCAGCCTCAAAGTTGTGAAGGTTTATAATCAGCAGGACTACGAGCACGTTACATTTAGGGCGATAAACAAGCGGTTGTTAAAACAGTTATTGAAGATTTCAAGGGTCGATGCAGCGACGGCTCCCATAATGGAGGTGCTCGGAATGGTGGCTGGGGCTGCTGCATTGGTAGTTGGGGCAAGCTGGGTCGCGGGTAGCAAGATGGAGGGCACGGATTTTATGGTGCTTCTGGGGCTTCTGGGAGGGGCCGCGACATCGGTGCGAAAAGCCAGCGACATTTGGAACAAAATCCAAGAGGCAAATGCTGCTGCTGAACGCGTTTTCGCGATTATGGATAAGCCGTTGGAGATCGAAGAGGATGGAACCATTGAACTTCCGATGCTCAAAGAGAAAATCGAGTTCAGTAACGTTGTATTCACGTATCCCGGCTCTGAAATACCCGCGCTGAAAGGCATTGACCTGACTGTCAGGGCGGGACACAACATTGCCATAGTCGGCCCCAACGGCTCCGGCAAAACAACGCTGGCTAATCTTATGCCCAGATTCCATGACCCCGACAGCGGACAAATCCTGATTGACGGAACGGATATACGCAATGCGACGCTGCACAGTTTGCGAAGCCAGATTGCCATGGTGACGCAGCAGGTCGTTACGTTCAACGACACGATAGCGGCCAACATTGGCTACGGCAGGCCCGACGCAGACAGGCAGGAGATTATCGAGGCGGCCAAGCGCGCCTTTGCACACGAATTCATCGAGCTTCTGCCCGACGGCTACGACACCATCATCGGCGAACAGGGAACCGGCCTTAGCGGCGGACAACTCCAGAGAATCGTCATCGCAAGGGCGATTTTGAAAAATCCCGCAATTCTGATTTTCGATGAGGCCACCAGTCAGGTTGATGCCGACAGCGAGGCGAAGATTCACCATGCCATCGAGGAAATTATGCATGACAGGACCAGTTTTATAATCGCCCACAGGTTCAGCACCATCATTACTGCAGATGTGATAGTGGTAATGGATGACGGCCGAATTATCGCCCAAGGCCGGCACGAGGAGCTAATGCAAACCTGCCCATTATACCAAAGTTTGTACGAAACCCAGTTAATAACGCTGGAATGATGCCCTCGACAAAGAAAATAAATACTCAAAAACAGACCGACTTTGATATCGCTGTGATAGGTGGCGGCATTGTCGGGTTAGCATCAGCCTACAAGATTCAAATGCGTTACCCCGGCATTCGCATTGGCGTGTTTGAAAAGGAAAAACAGCTTGCGATGCATCAAACGGGGCACAATTCAGGTGTCATTCATTCAGGGCTGTACTACAAGAGCGGCTCGTATAAAGCGAAAAACTGCGTCAAAGGCCGGAAAGAGCTTATTGATTTTGCTGCGGAACACAACATTCCTTATGAGATTTGCGGGAAAATAATCGTCGCCACCGACGAGGCCGAACTCAATACCCTCGAAAAGGTTTTCCAGAACGGTTTGGAAAACCAGATTGAGGGCATTGAAAAAATAGGACCTGAGCAAATCAACGAAATCGAGCCATTCTGCCAAGGTATAGCAGGCATATACATACCTTGCACAGGGATTATCGACTTTAAGGAAGTCGCAAAAAAATTGGCTGAGCTGCTCGAATCAAAATCACAAGAAGGCTCGGTGTTGACCTGCTGCGAAGTGACCGCGATTGATAAACACAGTGGTATTATGAAGGTTACAACCAGCCTGGGCGATTTCACAACAGAATATCTTATAAATTGCACAGGGCTGCAAAGTGACAGGATTGCGAAAATGGATGGAGTAAATCCCACGGTAAGAATAATACCATTCCGGGGGGACTATTACGAACTGACCGAAAAAGCGCTGCGGAAAGTCAGAAACCTGATTTATCCGGTCCCCGACCCTACCTTTCCATTTCTTGGTGTTCATTTTACCCGTATGATAAATGGCGTGGTTGAGTGCGGCCCCAATGCGGTGTTCTCACTAAAAAGAGAAGGTTATGGTAAAATGGACTTCAGCTTAAAAGATTCGTGGGATTCGCTTGTCTTCCCGGGAACCTGGAAATTGTTTCTCAGGCACTGGAAATATGGCTTGAATGAATACAAAAGGGCTTTTTTCAAAGGCCAGTTTCTGAAACAATTACAAAGGCTTATCCCCTCGCTCGGCATCCAGGACATAAAGCCTTCGAGAGCCGGAGTACGTGCTCAGGCGCTCGGACCCAACGGTGAGCTGATTGAGGATTTCAAAATTGAAAAAGGTGTCAATGCAATTCACATTTTGAATGCGCCCTCACCTGCTGCGACAGCGTCTCTGGCTATTGGCGAAACGGTAAGTCAAATTGCCGCGGAACATTTTAATCTCTGACACAGGAAGAAGACTACCTAGCCGGCCTACGCCGGCGTCAAGAGTTTAGTTGGCAAAAAACCGCCGCGAAGACCATTAAAGTTTATAAAAAGTCCTTACGAGTTTTTATTAAATATTATTTTAGTTTTTTTACTGGAAATTAACTCATAATAAGTGGTTAAATCCTATGTACCAAGACTTGATCAATTATCTTATATTTTATATTTTGACAGGAAGCACTAAACTTTAAGGGTTTCACAAGATGGAAAAAGCATTCATAACCGGTATTACCGGCCAGGACGGGTCCTATCTTGCAGAGTTATTGCTGGAAAAGGGGTATAAGGTTTACGGTTTTGTAAGACGAGTTGCCCTGGAAGATGAACAGCATAGAATGAGCCGGATTTTGCACATCTTGGACGATATCGAGTTAATTCCCGGCTCGATGGAGAGCTATCCCTCGATTTATAGAGCAATTTCGGTCACCAAACCGGATGAGGTCTATCACCTGGCCGCACAAAGCTTTGTCTCCTATAGTTTTGAAGACGAGTTTTCCACACTTCAATCGAACATAAATGGCAATCACTATGTTTTATCCGTTGTCTATGACATTGTTCCTCACGCCAAGTTTTACTTTGCAGCCTCAAGTGAGATGTTTGGAATGGTTCGCGAAGTTCCGCAAAATGAAAACACACCTTTCCATCCAAGGTCTGTCTATGGAATATCTAAAAGCGCTGGTTTCGACTTAACCCGTAATTACAGAGAGGCCTACAACCTGTTCGCCTGCAACGGTATTCTTTACAACCACGAGTCTCCCCGACGTGGATTTGAGTTTGTTACCCGAAAAATCACCTCTCATGTCGCCATGATTAAGCTCGGGCTAAAGGACAAGGTGGAATTGGGGAATCTGGAGGCAAAGCGTGACTGGGGGCATTCGAAAGATTACGTCAGAGCGATGTGGCTGATGTTGCAGCAAAATCAGCCGGATGATTACGTCATTTGTACGGGCAAAGCTCATTCGGTGCGAGAGTTCTGCGAAAAGGCGTTTTCCTACGTAGGGCTGGACTATAAAAAATACATGGTTACAAACCAGAAGTTTTTCAGGCCCGCAGAGGTCGATGTTCTCCTTGGTGATTATTCCAAAGCTAAAAAGGTGTTAGGCTGGGAACCAACGGTTTCTCTTGACGAACTTATTGCTGAAATGGTGGAAAATGATCTGCAGTATCTTTCAAAAAAGGATGTAAAATAAGTGTAGACAAAATCTGCTGAAAATTTTTCTCTTCAATAACAACCTTAAGTTTCTGTCCGAGCTATTTTTCAGCGGCGACTATGTAAAGATGTAAACCGGCTCCTAATATTGAATGAAAAGATGGGAATAAGAGTCGATAGACAGTTTAGAATCGCACGGATTTGGTCTAATCGTGAGATAAGAAAGTTAGCACCAATTTTCACTGGTGATATTGTCAATATATCAGCGTGGGACGACCGGGACAAAGAAGGTGGATATTATAAAGAGTACTTTTCAAATGCATCTGGTTATTACTGTACTAATTACGTAGGCGCCCGAGGTTATCAACAAAAGGAGAACGAATATCTTGTTGATCTCACCAAGGACGTTCCGGAAGAACTGAAAAGGCGTTTTGACGTTGTTTTTAACCATACTACTTTAGAGCACATATTCGAGGTCAGGATAGCTTTCAAGAACTTGTGTGAGATGACGAGAGATATTGCCATCATCATTGTGCCCTTTTCTCAGGCACAGCATGAGAAGGAATCCTATAAAGATTACTGGCGATTTACTCCTTCATGTATTCGTGAGCTTTTCAAGGAAAATGAGCTGGAGGTAGTGTACGAAGCCGAGAGCAATCACAAAAAAGCGGCGATATATCTTTTGTTTGTCGCATCGCGCAACCCTCAAAAATGGAAAGGGCGAATGCCAAAATACGAACCGATTACGGGGGCAGGAAGGTCTATCGGTTTCCGATGGTCTCTTAAGGGGTTAAAGCAAAAGGTCCTGCGAAGACGTTAACAAACAGCAAGCACGCTATTTTCAAAAGTCATACACACAGCATCTTAGGATTGCTCGTGACCAATGAACCAATGATTTAATATTCGGGTATCGGCGAAAAGACTGGCTGAGCAGTCGGCGTGCTTGCTCGTACATCCCTTCCTTAATTGCACATCGGCCAGCTCTATAGCCTTCCCGGCTAAGTCTCTTCATTGCCCGAGAGCGAGGTATTAGCCTTTTACCACCGCCGTTGAAGTAGAAATCCTCAAGGACATCAAATTCGACCTTACGATTAGCAAATGAACGGACAGAAACATTGCCCTTATGACGTCTTCTTTTGAAAGTTGGCTCTTCGACCGAGATGAACTTATACTTGACGGACAACTTTAACAAGAGTTTGTAAAAAGCACAGCACTTTAGAGACGTATCAAAACCACCAACCTCTTCAAAAAGCTTTTTAGGACACATCATCCCACAAGAGTGAACATAAATAAATTCAAACAATTCCGCTGTGATATTACCTGACGGCAACGGACGTTGTTTTCGCTTTACATACCTGCCTTTTTCATCAACGCCCACGTGTGCCCCATAGGCGATCACATTGGGCCCATGTTCCTTTATCGCCTTTATTAATCTCTCAATAGTATCCGGAAATAAAAGGTCGTCAGAATCGACGAATGTAATATATTCTCCCTGTGCAAGTTCGATTAGTTTGTTTCGCGCAGCATATTGACCTATGTGGTCTACCCAATAATATCTGACAGGGTAGCCATTGCCTCTTTTTATCTCTTCTGTGCCGTCTGTCGAGCCGTCATCGACTATCACAACTTCATAGTCTTTGTATGTTTGGGCAAATACGCTTTGAAGTGTCTCTTTGAGATAGTCTCTTCTATTATAAGTAGGGATACAAACACTGACGGCAGGTGCTGAATTTATATCTTTCATATCCTCTTTTCAAAACATCACGGGGCAATATTTACCGATTTGAATACATAGCATCATAATATTTCTGGTAGTCGCCGGAGACAACCGCGACCCTGTGCCACCGGCAAGAATAACGCCTCTTAAATCCATACTCATCTCCTTACGAATTATCGCA
>Ga0315285_10007163_pt1 | contig 11458 bp, 6 predicted proteins | sample YL17G09_36_MG_FD_203698 | JGI IMG/M metagenome (GOLD analysis project Ga0315285, IMG submission 203698) | Sediment microbial communities from Yellowstone Lake, YNP, Wyoming, USA - YL17G09_36 | ecosystem: Environmental > Aquatic > Freshwater > Lake > Sediment | place: USA: Wyoming | collected... | reverse complement strand
GGTAAAGCCCATTTCGGAGCACTACAGCTCGCAGGGATTCCTAGAGATGAAGAAGCTGAAGAGGACACCGAAGAGGAAGCAGAAGGAGACGCTCCAATTCTGGGACTGGCGATGAAAGCATGGCATAAACCTCTTGCCGAAGTGGATGCGGATTATATTGGAACCTATCACATAAAGAATAACATGACTCTGACGACATCATCGGATGAAAAGGAATTTGAGGATTCGTGGCTGCCGTGCTGCTTCGGAGGCTACTTGGATATGCCTTTAAACTATCAGAAGGGCGCCATGGGATTCGGGTCAAACGTAAAGGCCATATTCGATTGCAGCTGCGCTAAGGTGCCCAGCGAGGGGCAATTTTCATGATAACTGGAGAATATTAAATCAACTAATTATATAAATCCATTGTTTGCACCCTGGGCTCAGTATTGATTTCTGCATTAGTTCTGCAGGGCGGATCGCCCTCTACAGTCTTTTCCGACCAGGATCTAGTCAAGAGAGCCAGGATGAAGCTTCCTGTAGTCATGGAGATCTACCAGGAGCTGTCCAGCCGTGGCGTTCTCAACGGCCACAGGCCGCCCAGGAACGTTCTCGAGCTGACGGACATGATCAAGCCGGACAAAGCGACCGCCGGGCCACACGCTTTGGGCAGGATCTATATCTGCAATGTGGAGGACGCTCATCCCGGAAGCATCAGATCCTTCCTGGAGGAGAAAGGGGTTGATTTCGTCGGTGCCATGGGGACAGGGGCCAAGATGATGGCTCAGAGGATGGCCCTGGACCTGGACTTCACCTACGGGGTAATAGACAAGAGCATCCTCAAGGCAATGCTCGGCAAGAGCGCCTTGATTATGACCTCGGGAGGAATGGTGGAGCACACCTACCGAAGGATAGAAGAGTACTGCAAAGATGCAGGGGCAGAGATTGAAGTTATCAGGATTGCTTGCGGTGAGAGCTTGAAAGGGGAGAGCAGTCCCAGCGGAGAGGGAGGTGCCAAACTCATGACCAGTTCAAATGACGAGCGAACGTTGTAGAAAGTACAAAGGGTTCGCCAACTCCGTCAAGCAGATGCTCACTCAGTAATACAAGTTTCTGGGCGGAGATAAGATCCAGGATAGGTTCATCCACGATCTGCTTATCGAGTTCGACAAGCATCATAAAGATGGCGGGAAGCTAGATGCCGGTCAGGTTGTATGGTGGGCTGCGCACAAAGATGAAGTCTTATATCATGTGTACAGATATTTCCAGGGTCAGCCACCAGGATTCATCAGTATCTAACAGCCACTTGGGTGGATCCTGCTCGAGGAGTATTGTTGAGGCAAACGGCGGCCGCGCGCCCAAGCCGCCGTTCGACTATGGATTTTGGAACAAAACGAAGATCCTAAACTCCCGATTATTTAATAACTAGGAAGTATATATATATCGTAAATTTAGCATTCTATAATGCAGGTGATGATAGCTAGTTATTAACTAATAAGGAGTTTAGGTTAGAAGTCATACTGCCTAAGAGGACGATCGGTGACATAGAGATCTCGGAAATTATCAGGGCTAAGCATAGAGCTAGGATTTCAGCTAGAGAAACGCATCATCGAAGATCGGCGGCAAAAGGCCAGCGGACTTGTAGTAGTGATAGTATAATGGTATGTGTTTAGCTCATCTTAATCAGCATCTATAAGCTCATTTCAGTATTCCTTGCATGGCCAGTTCCAAAGAGCTAGCTTCAAGCAACTTCGTCTACAGATGATGTTTTTCTATATGGCGCAAATTGCTATTCTGCAATCCTTCATTGACCAAAATCGAGATCGTACGAACGATTTTTGGGGAGCTAAACACATACGTATAATGCAACAACGTCAAGTTAAATGCTCTGGCAAAGGTAGGCCAAATCTTCCCACTTATGCCTTTTCATAGAATACTCGCTGGGCCTTGCCCTCCGGACGGGGCAGGTGCCCGATGGGAAAGACTTCCCCCTTGGGGCTGAAGCCCAAGCCCTCCTTGAGGGCCTTCTCCACTGTGTAGCCTGTGACCCCCTCCTCCGCCTCCACATTTATCCTGACCGAGTTTACGCCATGACTTTCCTCGATTATGATCTGGTAGTTGCTGCCGACGCCCGGCGTTTGCATGAGCACCTGCTCCACCTGCCTCGGAAAGAAGTTGACACCTTTGACGATCAGCATGTCGTCTATGCGCCCGGTCAGGGGAGCGATCCGCAGGTGTGTCCGCCCGCAGCCGCAGGGCTCGCGGGAGAGGATGGCAGTGAGATCTGCAGTCCTGAACCGTATCAACGGAAGAGCTTCGCGGGTGAGGGCAGTTACCACCAGCTCGCCGGTCTCGCCCTCCTCCAGGGACTCTCCCGTCTTCGGGTCCACCACCTCCAGAAGGTAATGGTCCTCCCACACATGCAGACCGTCGTGCTCCTGGCAGTCCATGCCCAGTGTGCCCACTCCCCCGGTCTCCGTCATCCCGTAGATGTCGAAGATCTCCGCCCCCAGGCCGGAAGCCAGCCTCCTCTTCATGGAATCGGAGAAGGCCTCCGCCCCGAAGATGGCTATCTCCAGATCGGGGAGCGTCTCCTCCATCTCAGCCATGACCTCCATGAGGCGCAGGCCGTAGCTGACGACACCAGTGAGTATGCGCGTTCCGAAGTCCCTGGCCAGAAGAATCTGCCGGCGAGTGCTCCCGGGACCGCTGGGGATCACAAAGAGGCCCGCGGCGCGGGCACCGTGATACATCCCGAAGCCGCCATTGAAGAGGCCGAAGAGAGGTGTGATCTGCACTGCATCGCCGGGCATGGCGCCAGCCATGCGGTAGCAGCGGGCCATGCATTCCGCCCACTGATCCAGATCGTTTCGGGTATAGGGCATGACCACAGGCGTGCCTGTGGAGCCGCTGGACATGTGCATCTCCACCAGCTCGCTGCGCGGCACACAGCTCGCCTGCAGGGGATAGCTGTCGCGAAGCATCTCCTTGTCGGTCATGGGAAGCTTGGAGACGTCTTCGGCAGAGCGAATATCTGTAGGCTGGACGCCCTTTTCGTCCATGAGCTTTCTGTACTCTAGATTGTTCCTGTAGACGTGCTCCACTACCGCCTTCAGCCTCTTATTCTGCAGAGCTCTTAGCTCCTGACAGGAGGCGGTCTCCATCCTCCGGTTATGATAGCTATCCTTTGATGTCATAGCTTTATGCTCCTTCCCAATTGGAATGCTGCCCAGTTGAGATCCCTGTCCCCTTCCCGCCCGCAGGAGTGCAGGCTCTCAAGCCATGCTTCCTCTGGCAGACTCAGGCCTCTGGACAATGCTCCCAGCAAGACCATATTCGCCGCCCGGACGTTGCCCAGGCTGGCAGCCAGGCCTGCGGCATCCAGATAGGCCAGCCGTGGAAAGACCATTCGCAGCTTCTCTTCTGCCTTCTCGGGATACCTGGCTGTGCCTGCAGAGACGGTTACAGGAAGGATGGCATGGGAGCTGACCACGGCCAGGCCATCGGGGGCGAGATAGTCGTAGTGGCGCAGGGCCTCGACCTGCTCGAGGGCGCCCAGCGCCCGGGCCGTGCCTTTGGGAACGAGCGGGCTGTGGACTGCCATGCCGTAGCTGATCTGTGCCATCACTGAGCCTCCCCGCTGGGCCATGCCGTGAACCTCATTGGTCTTGACATCGAAGCCGGAGAGCATGGCCGCGTGAGCCGCAATCCTCGCAGCCAGAAGGATACCCTGGCCCCCCACTCCCACCAGGACCACGCCGACGACCTTTGACCTCATGGGGGTCTCCTCATGGGATTCTCCTCATTGGTTTCTTACCACCGCCTCAAAGGGGCAGAGCTGCTCACACAGACCGCATCCGCTGCAGAGAACCTGGTTTATGGAGGGCATTTCATCCGGGCACTCTATGGCAGGGCAGGCCAGCGCCAGACATCTCTTGCAGGCCTGGCAGCGCTCGGCCGAGATCCTAAGTGGCTCTCCCAGACGCCTCTTCTCCCGCAGGGGACAGGAAGACTGCGAGATGATCAGCGAGGGCTCGTCTGCCTCTATCTCCTCGGCTATGGCCCGGGATGTATCCTGCAGGTTGTAGGGATCTACAGTGCGGATTCGCTCGATCCCGCAGGCTCGGCCGATGGCCTCGATGGATATCTCCTTTGTGGCCTCGCCCATCAGCGTTCGGCCTGTGCCGGGATGGTCCTGGTGGCCGGTCATGGCAGTGGTGCGGTTGTCCAGCACAATGATGGTGGAGCGGCCTTTGTTGTAAACGATGTCCAGCAGACCGGTTATGCCGGAGTGAAAGAAGGTGGAATCTCCCACTACTCCTACAATCCGTCTCCTCTCTCCAGCCTTCTCCAGCCCCTGGGCCATGGAGACGCCGGCGCCCATGCAGAGGATGATGTCCATGCGGTCCAAAGGCTTGAAAGCTCCCAGGCTGTAGCAGCCGATGTCTCCAGTGACAACAACATCGTGCCTGCCCAGTGCGAAGAAGACGCCCCGGTGGGGGCAGCCGGGGCAGAGGACCGGAGGACGGGGAGGGAGATCATGCCATAGATCGGGCCGCGTCTCAGGGGGGGTCTCTCTCTTCTCGATCTTAGCTCGCGAGGCCAGTAGTCTGTCGACTGAGAGCTCTCCTATCCCCGGGATGTGCTCGCGGCCCTGGCAGGCTATGCCCAGCGACTTAATATGCTCCTCCAGGATGCTGTCAAGCTCCTCCACCACCAGGACGTTCTCCACGCGGGAGGCGAACTTTTGGAGGAGGGCATCGGGGAAGGGATAGGAGAAGCCCAGCTTTAGCGTCGATGCCGCAGGCCAGACCTCTCTTGCATAATGGTAGGAGATGGAGGAGGTGACGATGCCAAGAGTTCTGTCTCTCCATTCGACTCTATTGGCTGCTGATGTCTCTGCCTCCCTCGTGAGCTGGCAGAGCCGCTCCTCCAGCCGAATCCGCATGGGCCTGCCCCAGACGGGTATGGGCACAAAGCGGGGTGGGTTTTTCTCGAGGCCTATCTCTCTGCTGGGATTGATCCTCTCTCCCAGCTCCACCAGGCTGCAGGAGTGGCTGACGCGGGTGGTGGAGCGGAGGATGACTGGGGTCTTATACTTCTCAGAGATCTCCAGTGCCATTATGGTGAAATCTTTAGCCTCCTGGCTGTCTGCAGGCTCAAAGAGGGGCACCTTGGCGAAGCGGGCGTAGTTTCTGCTGTCCTGCTCGTTCTGGGAGCTGTGCATGCCGGGATCGTCGGCCACGCAGGCTACAAATCCTCCCTCCACGCCGATATAGCTCAGGGTCATCAGGGGATCGGCGGCCACGTTCAGACCCACGTGCTTCATGGTGACGATAGAGCGGGCGCCGGCGCAGGAGGCACCCGCTGCCACCTCAAAGGCCACCTTCTCATTGGGGGACCACTGGCAGTAGACGTCCTCATATCCGGCCAGGCTCTCCAGAATCTCAGTGGAGGGGGTTCCGGGATAGCCGGTGGCAACAGTCACGCCGGCCTCGTAGGCCCCGCGGGCTATAGCCTCATTGCCGGAGATCAGGCGTTTCATGGGGCTCCCGAGGCCATGGTCGACAATGTTGGCCATTTTTGCTCAGCTTTATACATTGACGGTCTTCTTGCTATTTTTGGCGCTGGATATAACCTTTTTGCATTGGTGGGCGGTTTTCTGGAGTGTGCTCGATATTATGTAAAAAAATGAATCGAAAAAAATTTCAGAACGGGTCAATATGGTAGGGGCAGCAGGAATCAGGATCTTGAGGTCGACCTGATCAATTTTGGCGAAAGGTAAAGCCTTCGTCTTGATCTGGGAACATGTGTCGGACTTGAAGTCCAAGCTCGGATGGGAGGCGAAATAATTGGGGGGGCCTTCACATCATTGGGGTGTCGATGCGAGATGCGGATTGCAAGGCCCCCCAAGCTGATCACACTACCCTGGGTAGATGCGGACCCTGTCCTCTCTCGGGCTTGCCTGGCAGTCGACGAACTCCCCTCGGGAGGGGTCCGTTCCCACGGGGGCAGCAAACTGAGCTGCGGTGCCGTTAGGAGCCGGCACATTGGAGGTCCGGCCGCAATCCGTCTGGGATCTGACCTCGACTGATCCCGCGCAGGTCTTCGAGCAGCCGTCCTTGGTCGCCTTGAGGTTTACCGAGTAGGTGCCTGGAGCAGAGTAGAGATGGCTTGCGTCCTGGGCCGAGCTGGCTGCTCCGTCGCCGAAGTCCCATTGGTAGGCGTCCATTCCGGCAGGGCCTGTGAACTGAGCTGGTGTGCCGTTGCAGACCGGCGCATTGGAGGTCCAGCTGCAGTCCGGTCTGGAAAGGATGGAGATCTCCTTGCTGCAATCCTTCGAGCAGCCGTCACCAATCACTATGACCCTAAGCGTCGCAGTCCCCTGTGAGCCCGCAGTAAAGTTGATCGACTGGGCATTGCTCGCAGATGTGACCTCGCCGTTGGTGATGGACCAGCTATATGCCGCCCCTGATTCCGCAGTCGAGGCTGAATTGCCGGTTGACCCAGAGCATACCACATCTGGCGCGGTTATGGTGCAATCTATCTCCCTTAGCTTCACCACCCAGAAGTCAAGGCCTCCGTGGTTTCCGCTCACATCGTTGTCATTAGAAGCCGTAGCACCGGCGACCAGATACCCTCCATCGATTGTCAGGATGCTGCGAGCTTCATCAGTACCGCTTCCACCCAGGCACTTCTGCCAGACCAGATTGCCTGACAGATCAAGTTTCACCGCCCAGAGGTCCCTTGCGTTGTTCTTTCCGCTAACATCGCCGTCATTTGATTCAGTGTAGCCGACGACGACATATCCACCATCGGCAGTCTGGCTGACGCTATGTGCCTCCTCATTTTTGAATCCGCCCAGGGACTTCTGCCATTCCAAATTGCCCGACCGGTTGAGCTTCACTACCCAGTAGTCCTTAGTGTTGCCATGGTTTCCGGTCGCATCGCCGTCATCTGAATAACCGTAACCGGCAACCACATACCCGCCATCGGCGGTCTGCTGGATGCTCCGAGCCTCATCAATATAGCGTCCGCCCAGGCATTTTTGCCAGGTCTTATTGCCGGATGCATCGAGCTTCACCACCCAGTAGTCAGAGTAGTTGAGCTTGCCGTGGGTGCCTCCCACATCGCCGTCCGGTGACGTAGCGTGACCGGCAACCACATACCCTCCATCAGCGGTCTGCTGGATGCTCCAAGCTTGTTCCCCAGGCATTCCTTGTTCCCCAAGCTTTCCGCCTAGGCACTTCTGCCACACCAGCTTGCCCAAATTGTCGAGCTTCACTATCCAGAAGTCTTCGCCGCCGTGGTTTCCGCTCACATTGCCGTCATTAGACTTTGTGTAACCGGCGACCACATACCCTTCATCGGCTGTCTGCCGGACGCTGGAAGCTTCATCATCACTGCTTCCGCCGAGGCACTTCTGCCAAATCAGATTGCCGGATTCGTTGAGCTTCACTACCCAGAAGTCCTTTGCGCCGTGGTTTCCGCTCACATCGTAGTCATTAGAACCCGTAGCACCGGCGACCACGTAACCCCCCTCGGCCGTCTGCCGGACGCTGGAAGCTTCATCATTGCCGCTTCCGCCCAGGCACTTCTGCCAGGTCTTATTGCCGGATGGATCGAGCTTCACTACCCAGAAGTCCTTTGCGCTGTGGTTTCCGCTCACATCACCGTCATTTGACTGAGTGTACCCGGCGGCGATATACCCGCCATCTGCAGTCTGCTGGACACTCTGGGCATACTCATCAGATCTTCCGCCCAGGCACCTCTGCCACTCAATGCAGATCGCTCTTCCGCATGCTGCCGGAGTGCGGACCTCGACATTCTTGGTGCATTTCTTTCTGCAGCTGCCCTTGGCGGCCGTGAGGTTGACCGTGTAGGTGCCTGGAGCTCTATAGAGATGGGACGGATCCTTGTCCGAGCTGACAGCTCCGTCGCCGAACTCCCACAGGTAGGAGTCCATTCCGGTGGGGCCGGTGAACCGGACCGCTGTGCCGTTGCAGACGGGCGCATTGGAGGTCCAGCTGCAGTCCAGAGGGGCAGCAACAACGACTGATCCCTTGCAGATCTTTGTGCAGCCTTCTTTCTTAGTCCAGAGGCTGACTGAGTAGTTGCCCGGAGCAGGGTAGAGATGGCTCGGGTCCTTGAGCAGGCTGATCTTGCCATCGCCGAACTCCCATCGGTAGGCTTCCATTCCCGCAGGGCCCTTGAACTGAACCGGTGTGCCGTTGCAGGTCGGTGCGTTAGAGCTCCAGCTGCAGTTCGCCTGAGGCTTGACCTTGATCGTCCCCGGACAGGACTTCACGATGCCGCACTGGGTCACAGTGAGCTTGGCGGCATAGGTGCCGGGACCTCGGTAAAGATGCATCGAATCTTCGCGCGAGCTCACCTGGCCATCGCCGAAGTCCCATTGGTAGTTGTCCATTCCTGCAGGGCCGTTGAACTGAACTATTGTGCCGTCGCATACAGGCGCATTGGATGTCCAGCTGCAGTCCGGCATGGGCCTGAAGAAGACTGATCCCGAGCAGGTTCTGGAGCAGCCAGCCTTGGTCACAGTGAGGTTCACAGTGTAGTTTCTCGGAGCTGCATAGAGGTGGGATGGATCCTTCTCCGAGCTGACAGCTCCATCGCCGAAGTCCCAATTGTAAGAGTCCATTCCCGAGGGGCCGGTGAACTGGACTGGCGTGCCGTCGCATACGGGCGCATTGGATGTCCAGCTGCAGTCCGGCAAATTGATGGCGATATCCTTGTAGCCATTATCCCAGTGGTCATCCTTTCCCATAATGACGCGTAGACTAACGGTTCCCGATATTCCGGCAGTAAAGGTGATCGATTGGGCGTTGCTCGCAGAGGTTATCTCGCCGTTGGTGATATACCAGGCGTAGGATGCGCCTGATAGTGCAACCGAGGCTACATTGCCGGTAGACCCGGAGCAAACAACGTCCGGCGCGTTTATCTCGTCCAGCTGCACTATCCAGTAGTCACTGCCGCCGTGGTTGCCGCCCACATCGCCGTCTTCCGAGTCGGTGTAACCGGCGACCACATACCTGCCATCGGCGATCTGCTGGACGCTATTAGCTGCATCAGAATCGCTTCCGCCCAGGCACTTCCCCCCGACCAGATTGCCGGATGGATCGAGCCTCACTATCCACCAGTCCCAATCGCCGTGGTTGCCGCTCACATTGCCATCATTTGAATGAGTGCCTCCGGCGACGATATACCCGCCATCGGCTGTCTGCTGGATGTCATGAGCCTCATCCTGGCTGCTTCCGCCCAGGCAGCTCTGCCAGGTCAGATTGCCGGATGGATCGAGCTTCACTACCCAGTAGTCCGACTCGCCGTGGAGGCCCTTAACATCGCCGTTATTTGAATAAGTGTAACCGGCGACGATATACCCGCCGTCGGCGGTCTGCCGGACACTCTGGGCTCTATCATCTCCGGATCCGCCCAGGCACCTCTGCCAGGTGAGATTGCCGGTTGCATTGAGCTTCACTACCCAGAAATCTTTCTTGCCGTGGCATCCGCTCACATCGCCATTATTGGATTTAGTATAACCGGCGACGATATACCCACCGTCGGCGGTCCGTCGGACACTCTTAGCTTCGTCATCCTCGGATCCACCCAGGCACTTCTGCCATTCAATACAGCTCCTATTTGCGCGCGTCGGCTGGCGGACCTCGACTGGTCCTGCGCCGGTCCTTTGGCTGCCGCAGCAGCTTACAGTGAGGTTGACATTGCGGGTGCCAAGATGAGAGTAGAGGTGGCTCGGGTCCTCGGCTGTGCTGTTCTGGCCATCGCCGAGCTCCCGATAGCATGAGTCCATCATTGCGGGGCCGGTGAACTGAACCTTCTCGTCCTCGCATACGTATGATTTGGAGGTCCAGCTGCACTTCGGCCCACTTAGGACCCTGACTGTCCCCGTGCAGATCTTTGAGCAACCGCGCAGGGTGGTATTGAGCCTAACTTTATAGTTGCCTGGAGCTGAATAGGTATTGTTTGCATTCCGGCCGGAGCCTTGCGATCCATCGCCGAAGTCCCATTGGTAGGAGTCCATTCCTGCGGGGCCGTAGAAGAAAACCCGAGAGTTAATGCATACGGGCGATTTGGAGGTCCAGCGGCAGTTCGCCAAAGCAACGGGGATATCCTTGTAGCCCTTATCCCAGTAGCCATATTTTTCCACATATACATTCAGGCTGACGGGCCCATATGCTTCCGCGGTGAAGGTTATCGACTGGGTGTTGTTGGCAGAGGTGATCGTGCCGTTGCCGATGGTCCAGACGTATACTGCCCCCGGTTCCGCAGTCGAGGCCACATTGCCAATCGAGTTGGGACATAGCGAATCCGGCGCTGTTATAGTGCAATTTATCTCACCCTCAACCACCTTCACCACCCAGAAGTCCTTCCCGCCATGGAGGCCCGTCACATCGCCGTCATTTGAACGGGCCGAGCCGGCGACGATATACCCGCCTTCTTTAGTCTGCTGGACGCTGTAAGCAACGTCATCCTTGGTTCCACCTAGGCACTTCCGCCATTCCCTTTTGCCGGACGAGCTGAGCTTCACCACCCAGAAATCTGCAGGGCATGATTTGCAAATATCGTCTTTGCAATCATCATCGCGGTGGATGCCGCTTACGTCTCCATTCTTTGAATGAGTGCTGCCGGCGACGATATACCCGCCGTCGACTGTCTGCTGGATGCTGTAGGCAGTCTCGTCCCATATTCCACCGAAGCACTTCTTCCATTTCACACTGTTGTTCTGGTCGAGCTTCACTATCCAGTAGTCCCAATAGCCATTGTTGTCATCCACACCTTCTTCCCATGAATGAGTGCCTCCGGCGACGATATACCCGCCATCGGCTGCCTGCTGGAAGCTGTGGGCAATGTCGCTATCGGGTCCTCCCAGGCACTTCTGCCATACAATATGGCCAGTCGCTTCTGCGGATGGCAGAAGAAGGCAGATCAGGAGTAGCAATTCAATTGCCGCAAGGAGCTTCCCTCCTGCGAGAGATCCCAGCCGCATTTCCATGGCGCACCTCATGATAGATCAGACGTGCTTTATCTTATCACTATTTACAACTTTCTAGAGTAATACTATATTACGTAATTTCGATATCTCCGGCCTCGCATACTCCGTCCCATTGCATGGACAGCCTGCCGATAATGAGTCCGTGCTCTAAGACCGCGGCTCTGGACTACTGTCTGCCCTTTTCCCGGATGAAGATGGCTGATTTCGCCATAGGTCGAGCGGGCCGGAATCCCTTCGGCCCGCCGGGCGCCGAAGAGAGGCAGCGCCAACTTTGGCGGAGAGCTGGGGCAGCTTCAGCTTCCGCTGCAGCTGATACTGGAGTGGGCGTGAGGGTTTTTTATCTTTTGCCAGAAGAATCGTGATCGAATAGCTAGCTGGAGCTCTCTTGAGCTCGTCTACAGAGAGTGATCCCGTAGACACATATTAAGCGATACCATCAGAAAATCAGTA
>Ga0315285_10007162_pt1 | contig 11461 bp, 12 predicted proteins | sample YL17G09_36_MG_FD_203698 | JGI IMG/M metagenome (GOLD analysis project Ga0315285, IMG submission 203698) | Sediment microbial communities from Yellowstone Lake, YNP, Wyoming, USA - YL17G09_36 | ecosystem: Environmental > Aquatic > Freshwater > Lake > Sediment | place: USA: Wyoming | collected... | reverse complement strand
AGGTGAGGACAGCGGACAGGAATTATGCGAGCAGTGCGGGCTCTGCTGTAAGATCTTTGGAGACAACGTGACGCCCACTGCACGGAACCTGTTCTGCTGGATAGAGCAGGGCAGGCAGGATGTCCTCAAGTATTTTTCCGCATGTAAAAGTGACGGTACCTGGGTGAACTGCGCCGATCTCAAACCCGATCAGCTTGATGATCTCATCGCATTCGAGATGAGAGACCCGCTCACCCATGATTATCTTCCGGTCTGCCCGTTCCTGCACAGGGCAGAAAGAAGAAGATACCTTTGCAGGATCCATGATGTAAAACCTGAGATGTGCTGTACCTACCAGCCGTGGATCTGGGGAGAGACGTATTTTAACCGGTGCCAGGCATTAAAGAAGCTGAACCATGATGGCCGGTGGCCGGTATAAAAAACGCCCCTTTTATGTACAGGGAACAGCCCCCTGCCGGTATTGACGGGATTTCATGGAAAAAATGAATCGGTTTTTTTCGATCGTTGCCATTTTTTCTGGCAATAATAATGGATACCAGACCATGTAACAGCCATGAGCACTCCTGCAAAAAGATGCATGGGAACGGATCTGTGTCGGTCACCCATGCGTTTGTGAAAAGGTAACCTGCGGTACCCGTTGATATGTGTTGAGAACGGTATGGGAAATTTCGGCGGGGGGTTCTAAACTCGGTCGGGAGAATCATATGTGAGCATGGGAGGATTCGCTCCCGTTTGATCCCGTCCTTACGTGCCGCTGATGCCGGTTGCTATTATAATACCGAACATCAAAAGGTATTGCATGCGCCCCCACGTGGTGGTCAATGTGGCAATGAGCGCCGATGGCAAGATCTCCACCCACAAGCGACGGCAGGTGAAGATCTCGGGCAGCGAGGATTTCTTCCGGGTCGATCGTCTCAAGGCAGCAAGCGATGCCGTCATGGTCGGTATAGGGACGGTGCTTGCCGATGATCCCTCGCTGACCGTGAAATCGGATGAACTGAAACGGGAGCGCCGGGCTCTGGGAAGGGATGACCATCCCGTCCGTGTGGTTGTCGACAGCACCGCACGCACCCCTATCACCGCGTCGGTCCTCACCAGGGGAGAAGGGAAGCGGGTGATCGCGGTTTCCCGGCGTGCGGATCCGGCAAAGGTGGCTGCGCTGAAAAAACTGGCAACGGTTGTTGTTGCCGGCGAAAATGAAGTGGATATTGCCATCCTGCTTGGTGAGCTTGGTGCGATGGGCGTGCGGCAGCTGATGGTGGAGGGCGGGGGGACGCTCATTGCGAACCTGTTCTCTTCGGGCCTTGTTGATGAGCTCTATACCTTTGTGGGAAACATCATTATCGGGGGGAAGGATGCACCGACACCTGTTGACGGGCCGGGTTTTGTGAGTGAAGGAGAGTTCAGCCGGCTCACGCTTCTTGAAGTGACCCGGATGGGCGACGGGGTGTTGTTGCACTGGAAGGTTGGGACAGGATCGTAGTGGTTCTGAAATGTTCTCTTTTTGGCCGTTGATAATCAGTGGCTTTCTGCCAAGAGATCAAGCAATGGTTCAGTTATGGATCAACGCGTATAAAAAAGGATAATTCCGAAGGCAGATGAATTACCCGCGTGTCTTGTAGGGCATCTGCTGGTCGATGATCTTGTACATACTGCCTGTATTCATCGTGACAATGACCTCGACACGGTCAGTACCTGGGGTCCCTTCCAGTTCAACGGTCTCCCCCCTGAGAGGCTTGAGCACCCCGGTCACGACCGAGCCGTCAGGGCGGGTGACCCGCACATCGACCTTGCTCACTGCGGACATACCTTTTCCCCCGTCAAAGTGGGTGATGATCGTGGTAGAGTACGTCCCGGCTTTTTCAACAGAGATTGAGACCGGGGTCGCCGGCGGGATTGTCTGAGTTGGGCCGGGCTGCGTCGATCCGCCGGTAGTTGACGGGAGTGCAGTAGTGGGAACGGACGTTGTCTGAACGGGTGTCGGGGGTTGTGTCTGTGGCGGGATCGTCTGTCCGCCGCTACCCGTGCATCCTGCGGCGAATATGGTTGCCACAAGAACCACGATGACAGGGATTAGCAGCCTGAATTTCATGCAGAGAGATTCCGTTCCGGACTATATGAGAATTTTGTTCCGGTGTGCCCGCATCCCCTTGCTGATGCCAAACGCTCATCTCCTAAAACAGGCACAATGAATGTACGCAGATCGCAGTCGTTATACTTGCTGCCGTGTTTCTGCTCATTGCGGTCCGGCAGGTGGGGAGGTTCCGGATCAGGATCTGGCAGATCATGCTCGGTGGAGCGCTCGCTGTCCTTGCGACCGGGCAGATTACGATTATGGATTCACTACGGGCAATTAATCTCGAAGTGATGGTTTTTTTATTCGGCATGTTCGTTGTCGGAGAGGGATTGGTCACCAGCGGGTATCTCGGATGCATCGCCCACCGGCTTTACCACCGAACGATAACAGTTGACCGGCTTGTCATTGTCACCATGCTGTGCATGGGTATCCTCTCTGCACTCCTGATGAATGACACGGTCGCCATCATCGGAACACCCCTTATGGTCTCAATTTCAAAGAAATATCATATATCCCCTAAGCTCCTCCTGCTCTCCCTTGCCATAGCGATAACGACAGGAAGTGTCCTGAGTCCGATAGGAAATCCGCAGAACCTGCTCGTGGCAGTCAACAGCGGGATGAGCTCACCGTTCGTCAAGTTCGCGTGGCACCTTGCTCTGCCGACCATGATCAACCTCATCATCGCGTATGCAATCCTCAGAATATTTTATAAAAGGGAATTCAGACCACTTCCGCTGGATAATGGTCTGCCAGTCACCTGTGACAGCCGGTTCATGCATATCTGCCAGTGCTCACTTGGTATCATTATCGTGCTGGTTGCCTCAAACGTCATCCTCTCGCTCTCCGGAGCCGGTTTTTTTGTCACGATACCCCTGATAGCGCTCTGTGCTGCTGCGCCCATCCTGCTCTTTTCTGACAAGAGGGTCGAGGTGGTACGCGGGATTGACTGGTATACACTTGTCTTTTTTGCCGCAATGTTCGTACTGATGGAGAGTGTCTGGCAGACCGGGGTCTTCCAGTCATTTGTGGACGTGAGCGTTGTCTCCTCTGTCCCGATGGTCCTTGCGACCAGTGTCGTGATCAGCCAGTTTATTTCCAACGTCCCTTTCGTTGCCCTTTTCCAGCCGATGATCCTGCAGGCAGGCGGGAGTACAGTGCAGCTGATGGCGCTCGCTGCCGGGAGCACGATTGCAGGAAACCTGACAATCCTTGGTGCGGCAAGCAACGTGATTATCATCCAGAACGCGGAGAAGCAGGGAGAGACGCTGACGTTCTGGGAATTTGCACGCGTAGGAATCCCGCTCACGATACTGCAGGTAGCGGTATACGCGGTGTTTCTTCTCGTGATGTAAAGGATCGGCATCCGAGAAAAACAGAGAAGTTCCGGTATTGGTGATGGGAAAAAAATCCCGGGGTTTCCCCAACTGGTACAATTTTTTAAGATGCAGCGACAGGATTGATACTACGGAATTGAAATCGATTGCGGCACCAGCGTCAGTTGCGGGTCATGCCGGGAGACATGCCCCGACCTGTCCGAACAGGATCCTGATGATTCATTTTCCCGGATTGTCGGGAAGTACCGTTTCGAAGGAAATATTGCGAAGGGGACACCACCGGAGACAATGGAATCCTGCGCCCGGGAAGCCGGAGATCTCTGTCCGGTGCAGATCATTAAGATCGGGGAATCATAGTGAATACTAAATGAATTCAGGTAATAAATGAAATCAGGTAATATAACCTCATCGCACCTACAGCTTTGTAAGGAGGGACGCTATGGTGGAATACAAACTGGAAGACCCGGACAAACATGAAAAGGCGGATAAGAAGCGCGAGGATCTGAAGGGAAAAGTCCAAAACCTCAAAAATCTCGTCAATTATGCCGAGGGCACGGTCGCAAGCCGGATGATCATCTCAAGAAAAGTCGGCAACATCACGCTCTTCTCGTTCGATGAGAACGAAGGCCTCTCCGAACACACCACGCCATACGATGCGGTGGTCACGATCTTGGACGGCGAGTGCGAGGTCTGGGTCGCGGGGACGACCCACCAGATGAAGGAAGGAGATACGATCATCTTCCCCGCCAATGTCCCCCACGCACTTTCAGCAAAAACAAAATTCAAGATGAGCCTTACCATGATCCGGGAGTAAAACGATGGGCGGGGACGACAAGGACGGGTACTACTGCTCGATCTGCGGGGGCATCCCGCCCGACAAGATCAAGACAAAGATGATCCTTGTGGACGGGAAAGAGACCGGCATCGATCAGCTTGACTGGATCGTGGCGGAAGTGAAAAAACTAAAACTTACCGATGACGCCGCGATTACCGAAGAACTCCTGAAGCGGATGCAGGCGCTCAACTACGTGCCAACAAAAAAGAAGGAGGCGTACGGGGCGGCGCTAGTGGAAGTGTATAAAAAATTCTTAACGGAATCTGTATAATAGCAGTCTTTTTAATCATTTATTCAGCCGTTCATTGAAGTCCTCGGTTTGTTGAGCCGGATCAGCCTACATCACCACCTCCCTCAACCTCATGATCCAAATCTTGCCCAGTTTGCCAAAATACGCTTAATACGGTCTTTGAATTTTCAGGTTGTTTTTCAGCTTTATTGTTCCAGTGGGAGCGGTGTCCACGCCGACAGAAAATACTGTTATATGGAGATATTTTGGTAAAATAAGCGTTTTAACCAAAATAAAACCCTGCAATTTAGCAGCGTTCTAAGGCATCTTATGTTTTACTTGATGCCTAGTCTGTTTTTCAGGTTATCGTGCCCCAGAAACGTGCTGTTGCCCCGATTTTTTGGGGCAGGAACAAGGGGTTTAAAACGCGTATTTTGACAAAATAACCAATTATTGTTGAATTTTCTCCCACCTCGGGAGAAGCAGGGCGTGATCCGGACACTTGCACAGTTGGAAGCCGTGCCCGGGTTTTTTATATGAACAGGATTCACCATGCATTGAGAATTTCACATGACTGTAAAACCAGATCCCCTGCGAATTGCCGCTGCGGTTATCCTTGGCATTATCACCGGGGCAATCCTGTTTTTGGTTGTCGCCATGTTAATTGGCATCATCAATGACATGGTCCATATGAATATATCAGTCAGCACGAACGTGGTGGAAAATATCTTCAGCGCAGTCCTCCTGGTCGTGTTGATTATCGCCTGTGTAGCCGGATTTTACCGGAAAGTTGTGACTACGCCGCCGACAGAGCCGGAGCAGGAAGACTGAGTCGGTATGGAAAAGAACCCGCTGCTCATCCAGCACCTTACCGCTGCAGACTACCGGGCAGTACCATTCAGTACGGTGATCCTGCCGCTGGGATCATTGGAAAGCCATGGGCCTCACCTGCCGTTTGCAACCGATACCCTGACGGCGTACCAGATCGCCCTCGAAGTCGCAGCCCGGGTCCCGGGAACTGCCGTGCTCCCTCCGCTCAATTATGGCATGAGCGAGTACTACAAGGAGTTCCCATTCACCGTTTCGCTCCAGCCGGAAACCGAGATCGCCATCATCCGCGATATCCTCGAATCGGTGTACCGCGAGGGAATCCGACGGGTTTTCATCATGAACGGTCACGACGGCAACATCCCCTCGATCGAGATTGCTGCCCGGCAGGTGAAAGTTGCGCACCCGGATTTTATGATTGTCGGCCTCGATGCATGGTGGAACACCCTGCTCCCGTTGCTCCCGGCAGGATTCTTTGAAGTCTGGAACGGTCTCGGTCATGGAGGTGAGGGGGAGTTATCCATTTCGCTTGCGCTCTTCCCCGAACTCTGCCAGCCGGAGCATGCAAAGGGGGTCGTCCCTGATCTTCCGGCAAATCTCGACGTCAAGTGGAGGTTTTCAGAGATTACCAATACCGGTGCATCGGGTGACCCGACAAAGGCATCACGGGATAAGGGGCTTGTCATGAAAGAGACGCTGGTTTGCGTGATCGTGGAATCCTTACACAAGCTCGATGCCTGCTGCTGGGATTATCGCTCGGCGGAAGTGAAAAGGGTCTCAGGTCCGGATGCCTGAGATCCGCGTCGGGCAGTCCAGCCATCCCTTTCTTTTCCATTCCTCGTATTCCGCGGTGCGGAAGTCGCGGTTCTCTTCCACTATGTTTTTGAAGTATGCCCGGTTGCCTGCAATTTCTTCTTCCTGCTTTGGATCGGAAAAATCCTGCCGGACCGCGCCGGCAAGTTTCTTCCCCAGCGCCCGGGCCTCCGGTTCTGCACGGTCGATCGCGCCGGCATCTTCCTGCGTTGCGATGCCGATTCCACCAACTGAGATGACTCCAAGGTAGTTGAGCACGTGCCCGAGGTACGCGACAACTTCGGTACCGCCCGAATCGTACGTCGTCGCAACAGCGCAGCCGTATTTTCCGGTCAGCACCTGATAGTGGATCGCATCCGCCAGCCGATCGAAAAATAGTTTCATCTGGCCGGTTACGTTGTCGATATACACGGGTGATGCGAACACGATCCCGTCTGCTTCCTTCATGCGTGCGACAAGTGCCGGGACATCGTCTTCGTACACGCAGGTACCGTTCAACGTGCAGCCCTCGCAGGCAGTGCAGGGCGTGACCCGGTAATCACACAGGTCAATCATCTCGGTTGTTGCGCCGGCGTCCTGTGCTCCTTCCAGCACAAAGCCCGTGAGCCTTCGCGTGCCGCTCCGGATTGTCCGGGGGCTGCCGTGGATTGCGAGGATCTTCATGATCTGGGATACTCCTAATGAGGAGATTGGGTTGGGGGGTTATTATGAATGATTATTACAATAGATTTCGGATTGTTTTTAAAAAAACAGGGATGAACGTCAAACGGCGTTCAGGCACGTTTGATGAAAAAGTCCGGACTTTTTCATGCCAAATGGAAGACTATAAATACCTTTTATCAATTTTTTGCATTCACTGAAATATAAATCAAAATTCGGGAACAATTACGTGAATTGGAAGGAGTTCCCGTTTAAAATCCCCGCCAAGGCTACCCGGATGCGTTTTGATGGCACTTTCTTGGGATTTTCCCTTAAAAATCCCTTTTTCTCTTTCTCAAATTTCACCCCATTTTTTTCAGGCCATATTCACTCCCGGTTGCAGGATAATCCGGTAAACGGGCTGGACTAACCCCCGTTTTTCCATGCTGTTAAACGCCCGCTAAATTGCACGGTTTTTTCCTGATTAAAACTGCCATTTTCAAAAAATAGTGGATTAGAAGAGGAATTTTGTCGGGCGTTGGCACCAGTTCTATTGGAGATTTCCCGCGGGGTTATCGACCGTACGGGTCTCCGTCGAAGACCAGACCATGAAGAGGCTGATGTCTTATTGGTGTGCTACCTAATGAGGGTGGATTGCGTCCACCCTGTACCGGGGTCTCACCGGGCATGGGGATTGGTGTACCCGTCCGGCCCCCACCACTCGATCTCCCCGACCGAAACTTCCGTGACATGTAGCCGGCGCCAGATCCGCTCGTGCTGGGTGCGGAGCCAGAGCTCGCGGAGGATGAATGGCGGGAACGGGAGTTCGCGCAATCCACGGACCTCTTCGGGAAAGGTTTTGTCATAAAACGCTTCGGGATCGATCCGGTACCGCGTCTGCCGGACCTTCACGAGTCGGACCGATTCCGGTTTGAAGATCTGGAAATCGTACAGGAGATCCGCGTGCGGGTTGTCGATCCAGCGGTAGCCCATCCGCTCCGCAAATGTTTTTGCCTCAGCAATAGCGGCCTCCGGTTTCCGTCCGCGGGTCATGCAGGTGCGGCCTCACCGGGATTTTTTTTGTGAACAGACATGCAGTATCCGGAATAATCCGGTTGCGGTTGAATGCCTTGTGGTCGGTGTGATGTCTGCCGGCAGGAAAGAACCGGTGTCCCGCGCACTGCCGCCTCCACAACAAATAAGAGAATCCTGGAGAGAACATACGACTACCGGAGATTACCGCCCGGAGGAACCCATGCCCGAACCCCAAAAGAAAAAAGCCGAACTGAAAATTTCGGGGATGCACTGCGCCACCTGCGCGATCAACATCGAGGAATCGCTATCAAAACTCAATGACGTGTCAAAGGCGCAGGTGAACTTCGGTACCGATACCGCCCATATCGAATTCGATCCTGCAAAGGTCAAACTCGCCGAACTGGAAAAAGCAGTAAAAGATGCCGGTTATGAAGTGGTAAACCGGGAGGTGACGATCAAAGTCGGCGGTATGGTCTGCGCAACCTGCGTCCAGACAATCGAGGCTGCGTTGCGGAAACTCCCGGGTGTTGTATCTGCGACGGTGAACCTTGGCACCGAAAAAGCGTACGTTGGGTATAACCCGTCGGTCTCTGATATCAGCGATATGAAGAAGGCGATCGAGGATGCCGGCTATCAATACCTCGGGATCGCGGGTGAAGTGAGCGAGGAAGCAGAAAAGCGTGCCAGAGAAAAAGATCTGCATGATAAATTTCTCCGGTTCACCATCGGGTTTGCTGTCAGCATTCCCCTGATGCTTGCAATGTACGTCCCGCTTCCTCTTCCAATGCACACGCTCGCCTACGTGATGCTGGTGATCTCAACACCGGTTTTCATCTACGTCTCGTACCCCATTTTCCGCGCGGCACGCATGGCGCTGCGCAACCGCTCGCTCAATATGGACGTGATGTACGCAATGGGCATCGGTGTCGCGTTTGCGGCAAGCGTGATGGGGACATTCGGGATCGTGCTCACCCACGAATTTATGTTTTATGACACCGCGATCATGCTCGCCGCGTTCCTCATGCTCGGGCGGTATCTCGAAGCGCGGGCAAAGGGGCGGACATCGGAGGCGATCAGGACCCTCATGGGGTTGCGGGCAAAGACCGCGATTGTGATCCGTCAGGGAACGGAAGTTGAAGTACCGGTGGAGGATGTTGTGGCCGGTGACGTCGTGGTCGTGAAACCAGGAGGGAAAGTCCCGGTAGATGGTGAAGTGGTCGCTGGCGAGAGTTATGTGAACGAGGCGATGATCAGCGGTGAACCGATCCCTCCCCTCAAGGTAAAGGGGAGCAGGGTTGTCGGGGGCACCATCAACCAGAACGGGGTGCTGTCGATAAAAGCGACGAAAGTGGGCAGGGAAACGGTCCTTGCCCAGATCATCCAGCTTGTGGAAGACGCACAGAGCTCAAAACCCCCCGTGCAGCGGATCGCTGATGTTGCGGTCACGTACTTCATTCCCGCTGTGCTCGCCATTGCCGTAATCGCGTTCGCAGTCTGGCTTTTTGTGTTCCCGGTACCGCCAGATCCTCTTCTTTTTGCACTCACGGCCCTTATCTCCGTGCTCGTAGTTGCCTGTCCCTGTGCACTCGGTCTCGCGACGCCGACTGCGGTAACAGTCGGGGTGGGACGCGGGGCTGAACTTGGCATCCTCATCAGAAATGGCGAAGCGCTCGAAATTGCCGAGAAGATCACGACTGTAATCTTTGATAAGACGGGCACGCTCACGAAGGGCAGACCGGAGGTAACGGATCTCGTACCAACCATGGTATCTGAAGAGACGCTCCTTGCGTTTGCCGCTGCATTAGAGAAGAATTCACAGCACCCGCTTGCTCAGGCAGTCGTGCGCAAAGCAGAGAGCCGGGGCGTGAAGGTTGAGCGGACAGAACACTTCGATACATTCAGTGGCAAAGGCGTTTCTGCGCACGTCCTTGGCGAAGAAGTGCTTGCAGGCAACCGCACCCTTATGCAGGAAAAAGGGGTGCAGATCCCTCCCGAGATCGAATCACAAATAACTGCGCTTGAACAGGAAGGGAAGACCGCGGTTCTCGTTGCTGCCGGTGGGCAGATGGCTGGTGTCATCGCGATTGCTGACACCTTAAAAGGGAGCACAAAAGATGCAGTCAATGATCTTAAATCGATGGGGCTTACCGTTCTTATGATCACCGGCGATAACCGGCGCACTGCGAATGCAATTGCACAGCAGATCGGGATTGAGCGGGTTGTCGCCGAGGTGCTCCCGCAGGACAAGGCGGCAGAGGTCAGGGCACTTCAGCAAAAAGGTGAGATCGTTGCGTTCGTGGGCGACGGGATTAATGATGCCCCGGCCCTTGCTCAGGCTGACGTAGGTATCGCGATCGGGAGCGGCACTGATGTTGCCATTGAGAGTGGCGATATTGTGCTGATCAAGGACGATCTGCTTGATGCGGTTGCGTCAATCCAGCTTTCAAAGAAGGTCATGGGCAGGATCCGGGGCAACATTTTCTGGGCATTTGCCTACAACTCGGCCCTGATCCCGGTCGGAGCAGGAGTACTCTATCCATTCTTTGGCATCACGTTCCGGCCGGAGCTTGCTGCCCTTGCAATGGCACTCAGTTCTGTCACCGTTATCAGCCTCTCGCTCCTCTTGAAAAGGTATATACCAGAGGCAAAGAAAGGAAAATAACTGAGGTGGGATATGGCAATTGATCCGATCTGCAAGATGACGGTGGACGAGAAAACCGCAAAATTCACAAGCGATTATAAGGGCAAGAAATATTATTTCTGCGCGCCCGGCTGCAAGAAGAAATTCGATGCAGAACCGCAAAAGTATGCCTGAAAGCAGCACCGGATAATCCGGTTTTAATCTTTTTTTTAATCTGTCCTGTTACATCAATGATTCCCTTAAGGAACGGTCTGACCCAAATAAAAGACCAAAAGGGTATCCGATAAACCGGGTAAGGTCGGGATTTTCCTTGATAGGAAAGAACCACTAAAAAAAGTTGGGCCGTAGATGGGTATCAGCACATTTTTAAATCAAAAAATTGCCACCAGATTTCGATTTTGCGAACTTTTCTGCCCTGTACGAAAGCATTAAGACAGAACAAAATAACATCTCGTTAGTTTCGGAGGACCATAGCATGTTAAGCAAGACCGTTGAAGAAGCGCTCAACAAGCAGATCAACCGCGAGCTATATTCCGCGTACCTGTATCTTGCGATGTCAGCGTATTTTGAAACCGCCAACATGAAGGGGTTTGCCAAGTGGATGCGACTGCAGGCAAAGGAAGAACAGGTGCATGCCTTTAAATTCTATGACTACGTGATCGCCCGCGGTGGAAAGGCAAGCCTGCTTCCGATCGAGGCGCCAAAAGCAAAATGGGCATCCGCCGGCAAAGTATTTGAAGAAGTGTATGTGCACGAGCAAAAAGTCACCGGCATGATTAACGCCCTCGTCGAGCTCGCGATGAAAGAGAAGGACCATGCGACGTTTGAGATGCTCCAGTGGTTTGTAAAAGAGCAGGTGGAAGAAGAGGAACATGCAATCGAAATTCTCGGGAAGATCAAGTCTATCGGCGATATTCCAGGGCACCTTTTCTGTCTTGACTACGAACTTGGGAAACGGGAATAAGCCCCGGATCTTTTTTTGCCATGGGTCGCAGGTAACGTACGGCTACAGGTAACCCCATGCTCTCTG
>Ga0315285_10007160_pt1 | contig 11462 bp, 9 predicted proteins | sample YL17G09_36_MG_FD_203698 | JGI IMG/M metagenome (GOLD analysis project Ga0315285, IMG submission 203698) | Sediment microbial communities from Yellowstone Lake, YNP, Wyoming, USA - YL17G09_36 | ecosystem: Environmental > Aquatic > Freshwater > Lake > Sediment | place: USA: Wyoming | collected... | reverse complement strand
GGCAGCCATGCCGTCGGCGCTGAAGGCGTTGAGGCCGTGCTTGTCGCAGACGTCCTTGTGGCGCTTCAGCATCTCGAGGAGGGTCGCATCGTCGTAGTACGGGAACAGGAGGTCCCAGTTCGGGATACAGTCCTTGTAGAAGGCCACCATGGGCTCGTCGACGAACTTCTCGAAGGTCCAGATGTCGCCGTGAGCCGGAGACTTGTCCTTGTTGGACCGCATCACGGAGAACAGCGCTCCCCGGGGCGACGGCTGGCGGTTGTACTGCGCGGCGAACCGCTCGACCATCGAGATGATCATGCCGCGCACCGCGTCGTCGTAGATCTCGACCCGCTTGGGGTAGTTCTGGAAGAGCTGGTTCTTCCGCTTGTTGAAGTAGGGCTGGTTGTCCAGGGCCATGCCCAGCAGGCCGAACTTGGGGTCGCGGCCCAGGGCCTTGCACTGGATGCAGGAGTGTCCTCCGACTCGCGGAATCCACTTGCCCTCGTCGTCGAATCCCCAGTACGTGCAGCGCACGTTCTCGCGGTTCGCGTACGGTCCCTGCTTGCTCCACGAGGAGTTGACCGTGTGGACGAGGACCGGCGTGAGCTCGGAGAGGAGCATGGTCTGGACGGGCTGTCCTCCCTTCTGGTACCTGAGGGGAGGGTAGGGGTCCCTGGCGTCCCACGCCGCCTTGAAGGGGTTGGAGAAGCTCATCCGGTGCTTGACCGCGTCTTCTCCGGCGCGCTTCATGAAGTTCAGGTTGGCCATTGGATCGTTTCTCCTAAATGAAGTAACGGTTCAAATCCTCCCGCGTCAGTCGGCGCGGGTCCTTCTCTACCGGGATCACCTTGTTCGGGATTCCTGCTGCGTTCAGGGTTCTGGAAATGACCGAGGTCGTGGGCTTATTGTTCTGGTCCGGATCGAGCACGATGTAGACCATCCTCGGCGCCGCTCGCTTTATCTTCTCCATCTTCTCAGGACTCAGGTACAGACCGACAAGACCGAACGCCCACTCCCCGACCGAGAGCAAGTGGGCATGATCCATCGGACCTTCAACCAGGATGATTCTCTTTCCGCCCACCTTCGATAGGAGATGCTCTCCGAAGAAGAACAGTCCACTCGGAAATCGGAATGCGGCGACGTACTTCGACTCCGTGGGTTTGACGTCAAGAGACCTTGCCTGGGCCCCCACGCACGTCGTCTTCCCTCCCTGGATCGACAGCACGGGGAAGATGATCATGCGTTCCATCGTGTAGACGGTTCCATCGGACCGCTCACAGTGGATTGAATCCGCCCAGCAGAACTTGAGCTTCTTGGCCCAAGTCTGATCGACCCCCTTCGACTCGAGGAAGTCCAGCGCTTCCTTGGGCATCGGGTTCTTCAACAGTTGCTCCAGTTCCTTCGTGTAGTCCTTTACCTCTGGTTCTTTACCTCGCCGTAGGGACGGCAGATCAGGGATCTTCTCCTCCGCCTCCGTCGCAATCGAGACGAGGTTCTGGATCCGGCCCTGACTCAGCGCATTGAGATCCACGAGCGCGTTCACCAGCGGCCTCTTGTACTGGCAGGTGTGGCATTTCAGGATGCTCTTGCCCTTCCCGAAACTCACCGCCATGGACGGTTTCCTATCCGTTCCGTCCCCGTGTTTCCATGCCGCGAACAGACACGAGATCCCGATGAAGTGCTCACCGCTGCGCCGGATCGGACCCTGGAGAAGGCCGAGATCTCGGATCTTCTCCATCAGATCGATCAGCGCGTTGTACTCCATGGTCTATCCTCCGCACGTTCCGCGCTCCTGTCCCGGGCACTGGTTTGGGCAGTAGGAGCACGTGGTGCTGGTTCGGACCTTCATGTTCCCGCAGACGGGACAGGTCTCGTACGATGGCCCATACGTCTTCATGGGCAGTTCGATCTTGAGCTTGGCAGCCTCGGCCGCGGTGACCGGCGGTTCCTCGTCCCCATCGATGAAGTGCTTCCTGATGTACCGGAAGATGTAGTCCACGATCGAGGTTGCGATGGGGATCTCCGGATCTCCCGTGACTCCCTGGGGCTCGAACTTCTGGGTGACGAACTTGTCCACGAGGATGTCGATCGGAACTCCGCTCTGGAGGCAAAGAGAGATCGCCGTCACGAAGCAGTCCATCAGGCCTCGCAGCGTCGATCCTTCCTTGGCGAGCGTCACGAAGAGTTCCCCGGGCTTCCTGGTTCCGGGGAAGAAGTTGATGGTGAAGTAGCCCTTGACGCCGCCGATCTGGAACGCCCTGGTCTCCCCGGTCCTCGTCTTCGGCATCGGCGTACGCCGATAGATCGTCCGCTTGTTCGTCGCATCCTTGGTCCCGCTGAGAGGCTGGATGATCTTCGAGCCCTGGCGATAGACGATGACCGCCTTGAGCCCGAGCTTCCAGGAGTTGATGTAGATGTCCCGGATCTGGTCGACGGTCGTGTCGTTCGGGCACCCCACCGTCTTGGAGATCGACCCAGAGATCAGCGGCTGCACGGCCGCCATCATCATGAGATGCCCCATGGGAGAGATGAACCTGACGCCCTTCCCGCTCGGGTAGGCGCAGTCGAATACCGGAAGATCGTGATCCCGCAGGACGGAACCTTCGATCGTGCCGTTCTCCTCGATGTACTTGAGGATCTTCTCCTGGTCCTCCTTGGGGTAGTGCAGGGCGTCGAGCGCCGTCTTGGCCGCGCTGTTGATGATGTGGGCTTCTCCGCCGCTCGCCATCTTCTTGGTCAGGGTCAGCCAGAGGGCCGGCTCGATCCCTCCCGTCGCCGCGTCCATCATGATCCCCACCGTACCCGTGGGCGCCACCAGGGTCACCTGGGAGTTCCTCACTCCCCGCGTGTGGATGTCCTGCACGAGTTTGTTCCAGACGGTCAGCGCCTTCTCCATCAGGTCGTTCTGGGAGAGTTGCTTCTCCATCATGGCTTCGAGCCGGCTCTTGTGCTTCCGGAGGATCCCCACCATCGCCTTGCGGTTCTCTTCGAACTCGCTGAAGGATCCCTTCACGTCGGCGATGTCCATGGACGTGCTGAACGCCGTGGCCGTCATGAGCGCCGTGATGCCGCCGGCCCACGACCGAGCGGCTTCGGAGTCGTAGGGCAGGCCCAGGCTCATCGCCAGCCCGCCCAGGTTGCAGAAGCCCAGGCCCAGGGGCCTGAGCGCCTTGGAGTTCTTGTCGACCTCCGGGGTCGGGTAGGACGAGATTTCCACCAGGATATCCTGGGCGATGATCGACAGCCTCACGGCCGCCAGGAACTCGTCCTCGAAGAAGATGCCGTCCGGAACGGAGACGAACGAGAGCAGGTTGAGGGACAGGAGGTTGCAGGCGTTGTTGTCCGGCGCCATCACTTCAGCGCAGTTGGAGACGAGCAGACCGTCGGTCCAGTAGGTGTGTTCCGGGTCGTCTACCGTGATGTCAAAGACGTTCATCCTACCGAACGATGCGACTTCGACGATCTCGTAACTGGTCTTTACCTTCTTCTCGTTCAGAGGACGCTTGCACGCCTCATAGAGACGCTTCTGTTTGTCCTGCTGGATGAACCCGATGAGATCCCTGAATGCGCTCCGATCCGTAGAGATGTTGACGTCGTAGCTCTCCTTGCACGTGTAGGTCCCGTTGGAGAACTCGACATCGTGTTCCTTGTTGATGGTGTAGTAGGACTTGATCCCGAGGACTGACAGCATCATCTGCACCGCTTCGACTACCTGTCGGCTGGATGCCTTGAGCGTGACCCTGGAGGATACGACTGATCCGTTGGCCGAGTAGAGGCCTCGTAGGAAGCCCCTCACTGTCATCGGCTTTCCGAAGAGGAAGCGGTCGGGTACCGTCCTTTCGTAGGTCCTGGGGCACTCCTCTCGCGAGATTGTGGTTGTCACCAGCCATGCGAACCGACTCAGTCCCTCTCTGGACTTCTCGAACAGATGAGCCACTTCGCTATCGAAGTAATCGTGGTCGTTCTCTCCGACACAGAGCACCGGAGGCAGACTGACCGATGCCTTGTGAACCATCCCATCGCCGAATACGAGACCGTCCATGACGTCCTGTGCCGAGACCTTGTATTCGTTCGTGTCCAGGTTCGCCATTCCGCACGACGTGATATCAATAGTCTCTGCAACGTCGGCTCTGACCTTGCTCCCATTCTGGACGATCCGATGATCCTTGGTTCCGTAGAACGTACCGGCTCTCGTCATGAATCCGAAGACCGGCTTACAGCCGGTTGCAACCTTCTTGGTGACTTTAGTCCAGCGCTTGCCGGACCAGATCGTGCTCCCAACGTCGATAGTGCCGAACGTACGGATGCCATCCGGGGTGAGGACTCTGGCCCATCCGGGTTGGCAAGGATTGCTACTCCTGATCTTCCCGAACTTCGGGACGCTGTTCCACTCGTTGATTCGATCGTCGAACTGGAGTCCCGGGTCCCCGCACTTCCACGCGTTGGCCGCGATGGAGTCCAGGATCTGGGAAGCGGGGAAGGTCTTGGCCGGCTTCTTGGAGAGGACGTACTTGAGCGTCCACGGCTGCTTCTCGACGGCGGCCTTCATGAACGCGTCCGTGACGCCCACGGTCAGGTTGCAGTTCTGCCCAGAGACCGTGGTGTAGGCCTCGTCCACCGTGAGCCCGCCGTCCACGAGGACCCTGGCCTTCTCCTCCTCCCGGGACTTGTAGGAGATGAAGTCGCTGCCGTCCTCCTTGCCGTTGAAGACATCGGGGTGATCGATGTCGAGGCGCTGGAGTTTCGACGCGCGCCGCTGCGTTCCCCCGGACTTGATGATGCCGGCCCAGGAGTCATATGCCTTCATGAAGGAGAGCGGTCCCGAGGCCATGCCGCCCCTCGAGAGGGGCTCCCCCATGGAGCGCAGGTTCGACAGGTTGCTGCCGGCGCCGCTGCCCTGGGAGAAGATCTTGATCTCCTGGGTCTGGAGGTTGGAGATTGAGTCGAGGTTGTCATCGAGGCCGAGGATGAAACAAGCTGCCAGTTGAGGAGAAGGCTCCGCCCCGAGGTTGAAGTAGACCGGCGAGTTGAACGCCAGCCGCTGCTCCAGCATGAGCTTCTTCAACTCAGCCCCGAAGATCTTCGCGTTGGGGCCGTCGAAGTAGCCGAGCCGCTTCCCGTTCTCGGCGATCGTGTTGACCACCCGGTCGAACAACTGCCGAACGGAGTGCTCGCGCTCCGGTTCCCCGACGTGGCCGCGGAAGTACTTCGAGGCCATGATGAAGGCCGCGAAGTCGCTCCATCCGGACGGGACCTCGACGTTGTCCTGATGGAACAGGACCGTGTCGCCGGACTTGAACTCGACGGTCCGCTTTCCGATGGGGACCTCGTTGTACGGGTTCCCGCTCTTGCAGAACCGTCTCTCGATGACGAGGGACTTCTTTCGCTTCATTAGACACACGCTTCCTAAAAGTACTTCTTCGATTTCTCCCGATTGGCGAGACGGTCCGGCTCCTGCCACACCCCGATGGGCGTGTAGTTGGGCGCCCGGAAGTTCCAGTTGAAGGTGAACGGCTGCACAGGAGCGGCGTCTCGTCCCTTGCTGACCTTCAGGATGATCTGGAGGCGCTGCTTGTCTCGCTTCCCCTGAAGGAGCATGACCACGTTGTTCGAGATCTTGTTGAACGTGTCGGAGCCGCCCACGGCGAACTCGTCAGACGACACAGGAGAGTTGGCCATCCGGTTGAACTGCGCCGTCAGGAACCAGTGCCTCTTGGTCGCCAGCGAGTACTGGCGGACGGCCAGGAGGTTCTCGTCGATCTTCTTCCACCGCTCGTTCTGACCCTTCTCCGGGAAGTCATAGAAGGCATCGGCCGCCACGAGTTGCGCCCCGAAGATGTCGGCCTGGGTCTCCACGGTGTCGATGTCCCTGATGGCAGCGGGGTTCATGAGCCGGAGGTTGTCCCAGTGCTTCCTCCGGTTGTAGACGTCGTCGAGCACGTCGACGAACTTCTTCTCCTGGTCGGGGATCAGTCCGCCCTTGACCACGCGGTCGAAGTCCACGCAGGCTTCGAGAGCGATGAGACGACGGAGGATCTCGAACTCCGTCATCTCCATGGAGGCGATCAGGACCTTGACCCCAGCCTTGAGCGCGCACAGGGCGTTGATGAGGACCATCCAGGTCTTGCCGACGCCGCTGCGAGAAATGAACGTGGTGATGTTCCCCGGGGCCCATTTGCCGAATGCGTCCCCCAGCGGGCTCTTGAACACTTCCGGGATCGGGATGCCGGGCTGCTCGCCCATGGTCGCCGACTTGTAGTTCTGCCACACGGTCTGCGAGAGGTCGTTCGGCGAGAACACCCGGACGTTCGTGGACTGGTGCTTCGTGACGACCTTGCGGAGGGACTGGATCGTCCCCCACAGCAGATCCTCGGGTTTCGTCTTCCGCTCGTTGTACTGCTGAATCACGCCCTCCATGGTCGTCTCGTAGTCCGCCAGGAGGATCGCTTCGGAGATCTGGTCCCAGTAGACCTTGGCCTTGCTCTTGGCCTCGGCCTTCGGGCAGATCTCGACGGCGCCCAGGTACGCGCACTCGGCCAGGAGGCGCTTCTCGGACGGCATCTCCTGATACTTCCGGTAGAACCCGATCAGCTTGGCGAAGACCTCGTTGTAGGGGTAGCGCATGAGGGCGGGGTCGAACCCGCCGCCGAGGAGCTCGGAGAGTTCCCCTCCCATCGCGCGCCTCAGGAGCTTGGCTTCGATCAGCATTCGGAGACATCCTTTCCGTAGGCTTCCTTGGTCAGCGTGAGTTCCCCGACCTGGGACCCGACCAGGATCGTGACCTTTTTCTTCAGGTCACCTCGGCCGGCCATCTCGTGGTCGATGTCCCGGAGTTCCTTCTCGTCCCTCTTGTCGATCCTGTAGATCCCCAGGATGTCGGCCGCGGTCAGCAGTTGGAGGACGCTCTCCCCCGTCGACTGGAGATGGACCGAGTCCCCTCTCATCGAGTGAAGGGCCGGCAAGACCGGAAAAGAAATCGCCAGGTCCGCGTGGTCCGCAAACGCCGCCAGAACGTCCGCGATGACGCCGGCGCCGGCGTTTCCGTCTTTTATGAGGAACAGACCCCGGAGTTTCTTCGGCCACTCCTTCCGGTTTCTTCTTGCATCCACCAGCTGCTCTATACCAGGAGGATAGGTCCAGTCCTCCAGGTACTGAGCCGTCGGCCGGCTCTCGTAGATCTTGTTGTCGTAGATCACGATCACTTCCTTTCATGATCCGTTCCGCTGCTTCTTTGACCTCGGCCTGGGCGGCCAGGAGGCGCTCACGCGCCTCCGGCCGTCCCGGCTTTCGAAGTTCGTTGGCGATGGCGGCGGCCCGGATGGAAAGCCAGACGGCTTCATCCTCCGGAGGGGGGACCCTGGGTCCGGCCGCCGAACCCATCTTACTACTGGAAGAGCTTCTTGATGATCTCATCGGGCTTCCACTCGAAGGTCTTCGTGGCCTCGTCCGCCATCTTGGCCCCGTCCGCGGTGACCTCGTAGACGTACGTGTACGTGGCGGGAGGAATCGCCTTCCCCTGGGGCTTGGCCATGCAGGAGAAGTTGACGGTGACCGTCTTCAGGTCCTCCCGTCCGCGCTGCGCCTGGACCGGGGCGAGAACGCCGGCGAAGTTCACGCTCTTGTCGTGGGCGAACTTCGTGACGCCCTCCCACCGGTTCGGGGACGGACGCGCGCTCTGGATCGGGGTGATCCAAGTCGTCTTCTTGTCGATGTTCTCCTGGCTGAGGACCAGAAGCCCGGTCGGCCTCGGGAACATCTTGAGGAACTCGGCGACCCTCTTGAAGGTCTCCGGGTCGACGGCGTAGTTCTTGATCATCACCGGCTGGAACTCGAACTCCCTGGTGACGGTGAGATCGATGCACGTGTTGGCCCGGTTTGGGTCGAGGACGGCGGCGAGTTCCCTGGCCTCCACGAGATCGCCCAGCCCGAGGTTCTCGAACACGGTGTCCCGGGTGTAGTTCAGGGTGTCCGTCGGCTTGCGCTCCCGCACCGTGAACGTGGTGAGATCCTTGTCGATGATGACCGGGATGATCCCGCCGAGCCGCCGGCTCAGACCGAGCAGCATGTTGGACATCCCGTGACGGACCCCCGAGGAGATCACGTTGAGGGAGTGGACCTTGGGCTGCACGTGGACCAGGAAGGTCCGGTCGGTCTTGAGGATCTCGTTCACGATCCACTGCCGGATGTCCCGGAGGTCCATCTCCATCTTCCGGAGCTTGGCCAACTCCGTCTGTTCCTCCGGGGTCAACTCGATCACGTCCCCGGCCTGGAACGTCTTCCCGCCCACCACGTACGTGGAGTCGTCCACGATGTTCGTGTAGAGCGGGAACTCCATGGTGTCGTCGAACTTGATGTTGATCTCGTACACCGTCAATCCTCCTTCTTCTGAACCACGCCTAAGAACTCCTTGACCGACACGGTCGGGGTAGTCTTGGCGCCGGGCTTGGTCTTCACCGGCTGGCGGTCCCGGAACGTGTCCAGGACCTCGTCGATCTTGTAGCGGAACCCGTAGACGGAGATCCCGCCCTTCTTGCCCATGATGTCGGAACCTCCCTGGTTCCATTCCTTGATGAGTCTTTCCAGGATTCGGCCCCAATGCTCATTGCTGACCTGCCTGACCGAGAGCATCTTTAACGTGTCGTTCATGGCCCTGGCAAACCTGGCAGGAACTCCCTGGGTGAGTTCCACGGGGTCGTTGACCTTCACCCCGTACCGCTGGCAGAGGTGAAGCATGTAGGCGTAGAACTTCTCCCCCTTCCAGGAATTGATGCTGGCCTTCCAGTTGGCCTTCTCTACCTCCATGTCCTTGTCCCATTTCCTCTCCCTGGATTGATGCTTGGCTTTAGCCTTATCCGAGAGGTCTGAGGCCTTAGAGGCTGAATCAAGGAGGGAGGAAGGATCAGGACGAGGAGTTTGGCCTACCGCAGGTAGGGCAACCTTCTCCTTGGATTGGTGTCCTTCCCTTAGTCTCCTTAGGGTACCGTTATTGGTACCCGTAGGGGTACCAGATGTGGTACCCCCAGGGGTACCAGAATTGGTACCCCTCTCCTCATCCTTCTCCTCGTACTTGGCCCAGATCCAGTCAGGAACGGACAGCTCGTAGTAGCACTCTCTTCCCATATCAATCTTCCTCTTGAGGATCCCGATGTCCTTCTTCTCCACGGCAGACATCGTGGAGAGCCTCTCGATTCCCTTGTCGATCTTCTTCCCCTTGTACCTGTTCTTGATCCACTTCTTGGTTGGCTCCTCGATTCGGATCTTTCGTCCATCCTTGTTCACGGTGAGCAGTTCCTGGACGGCCCGTCTCGCCGAGGATCGGCTGATACCGATGTCCTCGGCGATGGTCTGGAGAGACGGGCACATCTTTCCCCTGCCACCCTGCCGGCACCGGTTGGTGATCGCCATCAGGGCGTCCTTGGCGGCCGGGCTGAGCTCCGTCATCTTCTGGATGGCCTTGGGGATCCGGAAGAACTCCGTGCTGAAGAGTCGGTCCATGATCACGATGTTGTGCTCGTACGGACCGTTCACGCGGTGGCCTCCTTACCGTGTTGCTTTCGATGGCAGGTTTCGCAGAGAACGATCAAGTCGCCGTATTGCTCATCGCCGAGGTTGGCATACGTCTTATGATGCACGTGTAACTTTCCCTTTCGACCCTTGCATAGCTCGCACTGGTATCGAGCGCGTTTCCTTGCGAGATCACTAACACCTTTCCAGTGGTCGGTCTTCAGGTACTCAGCGTAAGGGAGGTCTCTCAGCTGATTTATTCGTTCTCTATCGAGCCGGTCTTTTTCAGCCCGTTCTGCCGTGTGGGCAGCGTACTCTCTGTTCTGTGCTTCTCTTTCCTCCGATGCCGTGCGGATACGGCAGGGTCGACACTGAGTCGTTGAGTGCCTGGATTTTCTTGGGAATAGCGCGTGACAACTTGAACACGGAGAGTCTTTCGGTCCGACGATCTCATGCAGGTGCGTCCTGCCACTAATCCCGAAGTAGGTAGCCAATTTGTCTTCTGATACGTGTGTTCCCCAGTAGAGTGCCTGTAGGATCTGAAGCCGTTTCGGCTCCTGAGCGTAGCTGGCATCGATTATCAGATTCTCGAGGGATTGCTTGGCCGACTCAATAGCCCTGCTACGCTTCTCGAAGATCTTGAGGATCTCTTCTGGGGTGACGGTCGCGAGGAACTTCTCGCGTCTCGAATGGGACGGCGTATCATCTTGGGCGCGGCGGCATGATACCGCCTGCCCCTTCTTGGTCTTGGGCATTGATCCAGCTCTCCGACGTTTCCGTTTCCGTCCGCCCTCCGGCAGAAGGCAGACGTGTACATGATACCCCGGCCTTGGCGGGAGTCAAGGATAGAAAAGGATTCCTGCGACGCCTATGTGGAGGAGGACGACGTTCTTCTCCTCTCTTCGCAGGAAGAGGACCTTCCAGTTGTTGGCCTTGCGGAAGAACTGGATGTAGTCGCTGAGGATCGCCATGGGCACGGACGCCTGGAGTTTCTCCTGCGAACTGAGCGTGGTGGCCGAGGCCTCCCCTTCCTTCAGGATGAAGGTGATCTCTCGGCCCTTCCGCTTGGCGACCTTGTGGTAGATCATCGACCGGATCTCTTCGCCGTCGATGGGGTAGCCGAAGCCCCCCGTCATGCAGCTCGAGACCTCGATCATCTCCTTGGTCGCCGCTCCGGTCTTCTCCCGCTTGGGATTCCACCAGGAGTCCTTGCAGAAGAGCATGGCCTTCTTTCCGTCGACGAACCGGAGATCCTCGTGGATGGAGTACGGGTTCTTGATTCCGAGGACGGATCGGAGCTCCTTGCTCATCGTCTCGCAGGCCGCCCCAAGGGCCTTGTCTGAAAGGTCCTCCTCCTGCGGGGACCACCGGGCGTAGAGGACGTTCAGGACCTGGTTCAACTGTTGCTCGAAGTTCTCCGGGATCTTGCAGCCCTGCTTCTCGAACTCCTTCGCCAAGGCCTTCACGTTGACGTGGCTCGTCAGGTGGATCATTTCCATCTCGCTCATGGGGTCTCCTGTGTTGGGGGTTTCAGTTCGTTCCACATCTGCTCGATGCACTCCGTCTGGAGCTGGACGATCGAGGCCAGCTTCATGGTGTAGGCGCCGAGGAACTTGATCTGTCGCTCGGTGAGGTTGCTCGGGACGCCGAGGGGAATGGAGGCATCGAAGAGCCTGAGTATCTCGTCGGCCTTGACGATCAGTTCCTTGCCGATCGTGACCATGAGGTCGACCTTCCCGGCCACGGTCTGCGGGAAGATGTCGGCCTCGTCAAAGGAGTCTGGGATTTCCACGGTGGTACTCCTCGGTGAACATCTCGATGTAGTCCTCCACCACCTTGGTGAAGGCCTTCGTGCTCTTGGGCGTGGCGACGTACCAGTCCCACTTCCCTTCTCGGACGGTCACCTTGAACCCCTTGTCGAAGCAGTTGTTCAGGTTCTTCGGCTCGACCCTATCCTTGCCGGTCAGGACGTCGTC
>Ga0315285_10007159_pt1 | contig 11463 bp, 10 predicted proteins | sample YL17G09_36_MG_FD_203698 | JGI IMG/M metagenome (GOLD analysis project Ga0315285, IMG submission 203698) | Sediment microbial communities from Yellowstone Lake, YNP, Wyoming, USA - YL17G09_36 | ecosystem: Environmental > Aquatic > Freshwater > Lake > Sediment | place: USA: Wyoming | collected... | reverse complement strand
GGCAAAGTCATCTATCTGGTCTAAAAGACCTATTACTGCCTCTTTATAAGGTACGGTTATATTTGCCCCCAGATTCTGAGGTTGCCTCAGTCGATTAATAGCCGATGGCAAATCGTCGGCTTTTACCTCCCAGGCTTCATAACGCATATCTAGCTTGCAGTAATCTAAAGCTGCCTGCTGGAAATCAGGAGATACTGAGTGCTTTAATGGGTAACCGATAACGCCGATGAACTGTTTCACTAGTCGCAGACTTTCAGGCTATCCAGGTATCCTTGCAGGATGAAAGCCGCAGCAGCAGCATCAAGATGCGACATTTTTCCAGCCTTCTTACTTCCGGCTCCTCTCAGCAAGCGCTCCGCAGCCACAGTAGACAGGCGCTCGTCCCGTAGCTCGATGCGGGCACTGGTACTCTGGGAAAGCTTATCGACAAAATCTTTTACCTTGTTCGCCTGCCGGCCAAGACTGCCGTCTAAAGAGTAAGGCAGACCAACCACAATTTGCTTTACATCGTATTGGCCGACGAGGTGTCCAATAGCATCTATGGTTGTGTTATCGTCGTCTCTGGTGATAACCGTCAGTGGAGTAGCTATAATTTCTACGGGGTCGCTGATGGCGACTCCTATTCTACTGTCTCCGACGTCCAAGCCTAATATACGCATCTTCAGTTACCCGCTGATTTTCTGAACCAATCGTTTCACCAGTTCCAGAGCCTCATCAAGCTTATTTTTATCCTTACCGCCAGCCTGTGCCATGTCTGCCTTGCCGCCACCGCTACCACCGGTAACTCCAGCAACTTGTTTAACGATGTCACCGGCATGTAGCCCTCTATTTACCAAATCCGGCGTGACCATAGCCACAAAACCGGGTTTGCCGTCGTGGACTGTCCCCAATACGATAACAGCGCTCTTCAACTGGTCTTTCAATAAATCTCCCATTTCCCTTAGGGTTGGTAATGAAGTCGACGGTACTTTAGCCGACAACACCGTTATCCCGTTAACTTGCTCAGTTTTACCCAGCAAAGATTCGACTGTATATCGGGACAGCTCTCTCTCCAGGGACGCTGAGCGTTTGCGTTCCGCGGCTAGCTCAGCGACCAGAGCTTTTATCTTATCTGTGATTTCTGAAGGTGAACTCCTCAGTTCCTCGGCTACCGTAGCCACTATTGATAGGGAATCTCGGACGAACTCTTCGGCTTTTCTACCGGTAATAGCTTCAATTCGGCGCAAACCGGTGCCGATACTGCTTTCGCCCGTTATTATGAATAATCCGATCTCTCCAGTTGATTTGACGTGAGTGCCGCCGCACAGCTCGGCGCTCATTGGTGGGTCGCCTATTTCCAACACCCTGACGGTTTCTCCGTACTTCTCCTCGAACAATGCGATGGCACCTTCTTGGATAGCCTGCTTGTAAGGAATCTCCTTGCTTCTAACCGATAAATTCTCTCGTATCCTTTCATTGACGAGGTGCTGTATTTCATCAAGCTGCTGTTTGCTGATGGCAGTTAGGTGAGAAAAGTCAAACCGAAAGCCATCGGGATGTACCAGCGAGCCTCTTTGATGAACGTGGCCGCCCAGCACGTGGCGTAGTGCTGCCTGTAGCAGGTGAGTTGTCGTATGATTCCGGGCAATATCAAAACGGCGGGCTGAGTCTACCGTAGCTTCAACCGAATCGCCAACCGAGATGGTTCCTTTAACAACTTTACCCAGGTGAACGATGGCGCCTTCAGCCAGATCGCCGTAAGGCGACCAAACGGTATCGGTAACATCGATTTGACTTGAATCAGCGGTTATTTTGCCGGTGTCTCCCACTTGTCCTCCCATCTCTCCGTATAAAGTCGTTTCTTCAAGAACGACAGCAACCTTTTGTCCTTTATTGGCAGATTCTACTGACCGGCCAGACTTCTGGTCTAGTAGGTAGCTCACCTTGGAGCTAGCCTTCAATTTATCATAGCCAACAAATTTAGCTTTAACTTTCCATTTCAAACCAATCGATGCCGTAAGAGTTACGCTAAACTTTTGACCAGCCCTAGCTCTTTCTCGCTGCTTCTCCATCTCAGCCTCGAAGCCTTCGAGGTCAACATCTAATCCCTTCTCCCGTGCAATTTCCGTAGTCAATTCCAGAGGAAAACCGTATGTATCCCAGAACCTGAAAGCCGCCTCGCCTGTGACAAGGTTTTTGCCCTGCCTCAGAGCCTCATCAACGGCTTTATCGACCAGATTAATACCGGCATCTAAGGTGCTGTTGAATTTCTCCTCTTCTATCTTTATCACTTCCTGTATAAGACTTTGGTTTTTCACAAGTTCAGGATAAACGTGTCCCATCCCGGCAACAACGGTTTCCGCTATCTGTCTGAGGAATGGCTCGTCTGCGCCCAGTTTCCTGCCGAAAAAGCAGGCTCTCCGCAATACCCGGCGTAAAACATAACCTCTACCTTCGTTGGATGGTAGAACTCCGTCAGCGATCAGGAAGGTGATGCCGCGACCATGTTCCGCTATAATCCTGACAGCCTGGTCATCACTTTGGCTTTTGCCATATTTCACGCCTGTTAAGTCGCTTATCATATTTCGCAGAGGAATGAAGAGGTCTGTATCATAGACTGAAGACACACCCTGCATCATGGCTACGGTTCTTTCCAGGCCCATACCGGTATCGATGTTCGGTTTTGGCAAAGGTGTTCGCTTTCCATCGCGGTCCTGGTTATACTGGGTAAAAACCAGGTTCCATATTTCGGAAAAGCGTCCGCAGTCGCAGCCAGGTCCGCATTCAGGCTTGCCGCAGCCAGCTTCTGTACCGAAATCGTAGTGTATTTCACTGCAAGGCCCGCAAGGCCCTGAATCGCCGGCCGGCCCCCAGAAATTATCTTCCTCTCCGAGCCGTACTATTTTGTCCTCAGGAAAGCCAATCTTGCGCCAATACTCAAACGATTCATCATCATCTAAATAGATGGATACCCATAGTCGTTCCGGCTTGAGCTTTAACCGTTCAGTGACGAATTCCCAGGCCCACATTATAGCTTCCTTCTTAAAGTAGTCACCTACGCTGAAATTTCCCAGCATCTCAAAGAAAGTGAGGTGCTTAGCATCGCCTACCGAGTTAATGTCGGTGGTGCGGAAGCATTTCTGGCATGAGGCTAAGCGTGGATTCGGCGGCACAGCCAACCCCAAGAAATAAGGCTTTATTTGGACCATGCCGGCGGTAGTCAATAATAGCGTTGGGTCGCCTTGAGGTACTAAAGACGAACTGGGGATAATATGATGCTGCTTTTCCGCGAAAAAGGCCAGAAAAGCCTTTCTTATCTGATCACTATTCACTGTTTCTCACCTGTGTGGATTTTAATGAAGTGTCGCTTCAGTGTCAATGTGTCTATCTGAGATGATGCTGCTTTTGTTTCTATGTTTTGCTCAGTTATGCTAAAATTCCAACACATCAGGAGTCAAGTATGCCTCTTTACGAATACTGGTGCCAACAGTGCCAGCGCAAACTAATGTTATACTCGCCGACCTTTTCTGACGCCTTGCCTTCTTGCCCCCAATGCGGCAATAACACGTTACGACGGCTGCTCTCCACTTTCTCAGTGCACAGTAAAACGTACAAGGACGTCTACGAAGATATACTTTCTGATTCGCAGTTGACTCGGGGTATGATGGCTGACGACCCTAGAGCTTTGGCAGAATGGAACCGGCGAATGGGCCAGGGTGAAGAAGTCGCCCCAGAATACGAAGAGATGCTTGGCAGGATGGACAAGGGAGAAATGCCTTCCGAGCCAGTTGGTGAAGGCGCCAGCGACATCTCTAAAGAAACTGATTAAGATTGTATGCTATGCCTGTTTATGAGTTTTTCTGTCCCGCATGCCGTAAAAAAAGCAGTTTTCTAGTTAGGAGTGCTTCCTCTTTCGAGCCGAAGTGCTCAATCTGCGGCAGCACTGATGTGGCACGCATTATTTCCACATTTGCCTATCATAAATCACTCAAGACCATACATGAAGAGAGCGGCGAACCGGGTAAGTTTGAAAGCCCGGATTACTACAAAGACCCGCGAAATATCGGTAGATGGGCAGAGAAGAAATTCCAGGATATGGGTATGGAAATGCCCGGTGAAATTCAACAGAAAATTCAGGCTGCCCGAGAAGGTGAACTACCCGAACCTGTAAAGGACCTACAAAGTGCCTCGCCAGACGCTTCGTATCATTGATGCCAACTGCAATCGAATAGGTGAAGGGCTACGTTTCCTAGAAGATGTGGCTCGCTTTCTGCTTAATGATGCTTCCCTGAGCCATCAATTGAAGGCGATGCGTCATAATATGGTCAAGAGCCTGAGCCAATTCGGTCCAACCCTGATGTCAGAGAGGAACGCAGAGACTGACGTTGGCATCGGTACTGAAATCAGCCATCAGCAAGACCTGTTATCACTGGTCACGGCTAATGCCAGGAGAGTAGAAGAGGCATTACGTGTTGTAGAAGAGCTGAGTAAGCTTCCAGACTTAAGTTCAGCATTGCACTCAAAAGACTTTGAGACAGCGCGGTTCAATCTTTATACACTGCAGCGGGAGCTGCTCTCCCGGCTGACACGTCAGCAGAAGATAAAACAGTTAACCGGACTCTACGTTATCATCGATACTCAGACGCTGGGTTTTAAAGGCGAGGTAGATGCCGCCCGAAAAGCAATAAATGGCGGAGCCAGAGTCATTCAGTTACGTGACAAGCAGCGTAGCAAAGGTGAGCTCCTAGCCATAGCTAAACAGCTGGCAGATTTGTGTCGCAAATCCAATGCTCTTTTCATAGTCAATGATTATCTTGACATAGTCCTGGCATCCGAGGCAGATGGTATACACGTCGGTCAAGACGACCTTCCCCTATCTGTGATACGAAAGGAATTACCGGTCGACAAGGTAATTGGCTTGTCGACATCCACTGTGGCTGAAGCACGGAAAGCGGAAACTGAAGGAGTCGATTATATAGCCGTAGGCTCCATATTCTCCTCGCCGACCAAACCGCAAGCTATAGTGGTTGGGCTGGAACGTCTACGCCAAATCGGTAAGGCGATATCTATCCCCATAGTTGCTATCGGTGGCATTAACAAGGATAATATCGGCGAAGTGATGGCTGCCGGGGCTGATTCTGCAGCGGTTACAAGTGCTGTACTGAACTATAAAGATATGGAATCGGCAGCACGCCAGTTGGTCAAAGAAATTGAAAAGGAAGCAAAAAGTCACCAAAAATCTTGAAACCCTAGCTGAGAAAATTCGTCTTTATTTCTCCGCCAAGGACGCAGCGCGAGAAAAGGCGCTGCGGCTCAGCCGTGAGATAATACGCTACAGCGCTAATACAATTCGTGCTGTCCATCGTCAGGAAAAACCGAACGCGGAGCAACTATTAGCCTCAGCTCAAGCTTTACTCAAAGAACTGACTGATGATGTTCTCAAGAAAAATAATGACCTGGCTTATACTGGCTTCGTGCATGACGCTCAGAAGGAGTTGGCTGAAGCAAGTACAACCTTTGCCATAGTCGCCGGTAAGCCCCTTCCTCAGCCAGAAGCACTGGGAGTTAGCTACCCGGCTTACTTAAACGGGTTGGGTGAGACAGTCGGCGAACTGCGGCGCTACATCCTCGATAGCTTAAGGCGAAACGACCTTTCTCGATGCGAGGAATTGCTCAGCATAATGGATGACATATACAGTGTCCTCATGACCATGGACTTTCCCGATGGCATTACCTACGGCTTGAGGCGGACCAGTGATGCCATACGTGGCATTCTGGAGAGGACCCGGGGCGACCTGACTCTGGCTCTGAGACAACAAGAGCTGGAAGAAAAATTAGAGCAGACTTCGAAAAAGAGAAGGTGACCTGATGGGCACGAAATCTGGTGCCTGGCAACTCTGTTGTCTGAGACATTTGTACCAAAGTACAATCATATTTAACACTAAATAATCTTGACTCTGCTAGCCAAAGACGATAGAATCTGAAACCTGGTGGATGTCCGCACTAGCTTGCGTAAATCATAATTCTTTATAAGGAGGTGAAATGCCTGGTATTTTCTGGATGGTTCCGATAGCTGTGTTAGTAACGGTGATTTTCGCCGCGCTCCTAGCTAGAAACGTACTACGACGCGACGCTGGAACGCCAAAGATGAAGGAAATCGGTGATATGATTTTTGAAGGCGCCTGGGCGTTCTTAAAACGGCAGTATAGCACCATCGGGATACTGTCGCTCGTAATTGCAGTTATCATCGGCGTTCTTGTAGCTTTACTGGGTGGAGAGAAGGGTATTGAAGGGATGACTGCTTTCGGAATTGGCTGGCGAACAGGAGTTGCATTCCTTGTAGGTGCTTTCTGCTCGGCAATTTCAGGTTTTATCGGCATGTATATTGCGGTTAAGTCTAATGTCCGCTGCGCTGCCGGAGCTCAAAAGAGCTTAACAGAAGCGGTCACCATTGCCCTCAGAGGTGGAGCTGTTTCTGGATTCCTCATTACCGCGCTTAGCTTAATTGGAGTTACCGCCATCTTCTTTGCCTTCGGCGGTGGTAGCAAGCCCGAGATTGCTCCTCACCTCATCGTCGGTTTTGGGTTTGGGGCCAGCTTTGTTGCCCTTTTTGCTCAACTCGGCGGTGGTATTTATACCAAAGCGGCTGATATGGGTGCCGACCTGGTGGGCAAAGTGGAAGCCGGCATTCCGGAGGACGACCCGCGTAATGCCGCGGTTATCGCCGACTTAGTCGGTGACAACGTTGGTGACTGTGCCGGCCGTGGTGCCGACTTGTTTGAATCAACAGCCGCTGAAAACATCGGCGCTATGATTCTCGGTGTAATTGCCTATCTTGCCACTGGTAATATAGCCTGGATTCTCTTCCCACTCGTGGTTCGTGCTTTTGGTCTCATTGCCAGCATGATAGGAGTGTTAATTGTCCGAGCCAAGGAAGATGAGAACGCCATGAATGCGTTGAACCGCGGATATTTTGTAGCCATTGCCCTATCAATTATCGGTATGGCCATAACCATATATTTTATGCTGGGTAGCTGGTGGCTTTTCGGTGCCGGCGTAGTGGGCATTATTACCAGTGTCGCTATCATATATGTTACGCAATACTACACTGAATCCCGATACAAGCCGGTACAGGAAATCGCCGAAGCCTCAAGAACAGGTCCAGCCACTAACATTGTCGCTGGGACGGCTGTAGGCTACGAAACAACGCTGGCGACGGCGGTCATAATCGGCACCGCACTATTGTTGTCTTACTGGATGGGCTCTATGAGCGGCGTTCAAGGTGCCGGTGCTTTTGGCACTGCGGTAGCTACCATGGGCATGCTGATGACCTGCCCGTATGTATTATCAATGGATACCTTCGGTCCTATAACGGACAATGCTAATGGTATCAATCAGATGGCTGGCGCCGGTAAAGACGTGCGCCGAATTACCGACCGTCTTGATGCCGTAGGAAATACTACTAAAGCATTGACCAAGGGATATGCCATGGTTTCTGCCGGACTGGCAGCTTTCTTGCTTTTCCAGGCGTATCTAAACAGAGTCTCATTCCTTAAGTTTGGCGTTGAAGGCCAATATAACATTGTAGACATCGCCAAGATAGAGGTCTTTGTCGGCGCTCTGCTGGCAGTAATGCTGGTTTATTTGTTTAGCTCCTGGGCAATAAAGGCTGTCGGCAAAACCGCAGCCAAGATTATCCAGGAAGTCCGGCGTCAGTTTCAGGCTGACCCGGGCATTATGGCTGGCACCTCACGGCCGGATTATGCCGCTGCGGTTGACATTACGGCTCGTGCTGCACTGCGAGAGATGATTGCTCCCGGACTTTTGCCGGTGCTGGCACCGGTAGTTGTCGGGCTGCTTTTCAAGTGGTTAGGTTATGATGCCGCTATGGTGGTAGCTGCACTGCTTATGGTGGGCACCATCGCAGGCATTATGCTGGCTTCATTCATGAACAATGGCGGTGGTGCCTGGGACAACGCCAAAAAAATGATAGAAGACGGTCAACTTAAGGACGAAAAAGGCAATGTAATAGGCAAGGGCACCCTAACCCATGCTGCTGCCGTTGTCGGTGATACTGTTGGTGACCCGTTTAAGGATACCGCCGGCCCTTCATTGCATGTCTTGGTTAAACTACTCAGCACCATCACACTGGTGATGTGCCCGCTGTTCATTTGATTTGGGACAGATTACGAAGGCTGTAGATATATAAAAAAGGAGTAGAAGGGGCAATCATAGAAAGGGATTGCCCCTTTTTTCTTCACCAATAGTAGTCGCGGGACCATGGCCGGGATAGACAATAGTCTCATCTGGCAAGGTCATAAGCTTATTCTGAATGCTGTCCACTATCTGTTCGTAGCTGCAACCCGGAAAATCTGTCCTGCCAATGCCATGGTTAAATAGTGTATCGCCGCTGAAGATAATTCCATGGCCATAGAGGCTGATCCCTCCAGGGCTGTGTCCCGGTGTATGCAAAACAGTAAAGCTTAGATCGTCTATATCTATGTTATCCCCATCCTTTAGTAACCTGTCTGGCTTGGGTGGTTGACTGAAGGAGCCTCCTGACATGGATGATAGCATTCTGGAAAACATGCCCAGGCCAGCCGCTGCTTCAGCCTCATGAATGGCGAACTTGGCTCCAGTACCTTCTTTAACCGGTGCTAGCGCGCCAATATGGTCGATATGGGCATGAGTAATCAAAATGAGATGTATTGTCAGGCCCAAATCGTTCACGGTTCTTAGAATCAGCTTGGCTTCAGCACCGGGGTCGATAATAATGCCCCGTTTGCTCGACTCCGAGCCCACGATGTAACAATTACTGGCAAAAGGGCCGACAACAAGGGTTTTCAAAATCATCTTTGCGCTCCTGCAGAGACGAGTGGCCAAAGTACGGCTTCGGCTCGCATGATGGGTTTAAGTTGCCCTTATTTCCTCGTGCATAAATCTAATATACGAGCCGGCAAAACATAAAGCGGTCAATGCAATCAGGCTGGTCAACTGAGGCCAGACCAGCAACAGACTTTGCCCTAATGGCAGAGGCGTTGGTGTCATACCACCAGCGTAGATATTAAGCAACATCAACGTTGCACTGGGATTTCCCATCTCCGGTAAAAGTATAACTTGAACTGTCTCTCCGTACAAAGTACTTGGCGAAATGCGACTGATGGTACGATAGATTTCGTCGTTCCTGGCTATCAAATCTAAACTCGAGTTCTGGTCAATAGGAACAACCGCACCGGCGATAGCTCTGGCAATCAAAGATACGAACAAGAAAACAAATATCCACAAGGCTATAGAAGCCAAAGCTGAAGTGGCTGTCCGACCAAAGGAAACCGAGAACAGTACAGCCAATGCCATCCAAAAAGCACCGTAGATTATACTAACGAAAATAAAGGCAAAAAGCCTGAGTATCTCCGCGGCAGTTGGCGGCACGCCAATCATGCGCAACCCCATCCCACCGACAAGAATCACTATGCTTGCCACCAATATGGCTAAGATGACCAGCCCAGCCAGAAATTTTCCGTTGATCACCGAATCTCGGTAAAGAGGCTGTGATAGAATCCGACTAAGGTTACCGCTGGTTCGCTCGCTGTTTATAGCATCAAAGCCGAGAGCTATGCCAACTATAGGTATAAAAAGTGAGAGAAAGAACGGGAAGGAAAAAGGCAGGTTTGCGCCGGAGACAATGAAAAGCCGCAAAAAGATGAATTGGGTGTTCTCAGTTATACCTGTTCTAATGTTTTGCGCTGCCACATATATGGTTGCTATACCGGCCAGGTAAATCAGCAGAGATAGAATGATAAATCTCTTGCTACTGAAATGGTCAGCCAGTTCTTTCCAGAAAACAGCAGCTATCCCGGACATAATTAAGACTCGCGGAAATATTTCATATAGATGTCATCGAGACCATATTCTTCCATCTTCATTTGAACTATAAGGCTGTCACAATCAGCTACCACTTTCGATATTTGACGTCTCAGGTCTTTGTCACAGCTAATAAGTAGTAGGTCTCCGGCGCTTTCCACGTTGGTCACACCTTTGACATTCTCTATCGACTTCACAAGTTTGCTGGTGGGCTCTGCTACCTGAACCTCTATCCTCAGCTTGCCACCGCCGATTTTCTCCCTACCGAGCTCGTCCACGGACCCTTCGGCTACCAGATGTCCTTTGGATAGTATTCCCACCCGGGTACAAATTTTCTGTACGTGGTGCAGCTGATGAGACGACAAAACAACGGTCACCTTCTGTTTTGCCATATTAGCAATCATCTCAAGGACCTGTTCAATTCCCTCAGGATCTATTCCGGCTGTTGGCTCATCGAATAGGGCTACTTTAGGGGCTTTAATCATAACATCGGCGATTCCGAGTCGTTGTTTCATGCCGTGGGAGAAAGTGCCAACCTTTTGTTTAGCCACTTCGGAAAGCCCGACCATATTCAGCAGTTCATCAATCTTCTTCGACGCCATTTCTCGTGGCAATCCGTTTAGTGCCGCCGTATAATCCAGGTTCTCGCTGGCGGTCAAATCATCGTAGAAACCAACCCTTTCCGGCAGATAACCTGTGATACGCTTTACTTTGATGGGTTCTCTGGTAGAGTCAAAACCGCATATCCGCGCCGTGCCGGACGTTGGCTCAGTAAGTCCAAGTAGCATGAGCAGTGTAGTAGTTTTGCCGGCGCCATTGGGACCAAGAAAGCCGAAAATCTCGCCCTGATTTACACATAAATTTAATTTATCTACGGCGATAAATTTGCCGTAGGTTTTAACTAATTCTTTGGTTTCTATAACGGCCTGTTTGCTCATTTTGTCTTCAACGTCTACCAAAGCGCATAAACATATATGCTAGACCGGCAATAACTAGAACTACGATGGCGACACCTACCCAGCCCCAGATTGTAGGCGTTAGCACTGTTACTCTGAGATCAAAACTGCCAAATGCATTCTTGGCTTGCGGCTGAGCCGATATGGTAACCATATAATCGCCGGAGATAGACTTCTTGGCTGGCTTTATGTCGACCTGAACTTCATGCGTACCGCCCACTGGTAATAGGTCAATCTCTTTCGGGTCGAAGGTGATACTCCAGCCAGAGGGGGCACTCGTTTTCGAGCTGAACTCAATTTTCTCGAGGTCAGCCGTCCCGGTATTTTTTACGGAAATAGTCAAGTAATTATCCTCTCCGGACGTGGCATTAGTGTTAAGCAAGCCGGTCGAAGTTTGTAGCTCCAGGTCATATTTGGCGGTTACTATAGCTTTAAGGTCAATGCTGGCTTTAATGTCTCCTGAACTGGCTGACACAGTTATGGGATACTCTCCGGGCTGTGCCGCCTGCCAGGCATAGGGCGTGGCCATAACAGTAATCGAATCCGGGTATGTCTTCTGAGGGTCAAGGCGAATAGCGGCAATTTGTGAGGTGCTTCCATAGCTTGGTGTAATTGCGGACGTGAAACCGTCTGGTACCTTAACCTGAAGGTCAAAAACGCGCGGCTC
>Ga0315285_10007157_pt1 | contig 11468 bp, 7 predicted proteins | sample YL17G09_36_MG_FD_203698 | JGI IMG/M metagenome (GOLD analysis project Ga0315285, IMG submission 203698) | Sediment microbial communities from Yellowstone Lake, YNP, Wyoming, USA - YL17G09_36 | ecosystem: Environmental > Aquatic > Freshwater > Lake > Sediment | place: USA: Wyoming | collected... | reverse complement strand
TGTCGTAGGTCAGGTTCTCCAGTTTCTGCACATAGCGGCGGTAGGCGGCCATGAGGAGACCGACGATACCCAGCGTTCCCACCAGGTCGAATAATAAAGACAGAGGAAGGGCCACCACGCGCGGAAGGGAGAAGTTCGCCTGGGTGATCACCACCACCACGAAGGGAACCAAAAACCCGTAGAAGATGAGCAGGTGCATCCATCCCGGATACACGTCCCGGAGCATCCGTTTATGCCCCATCACGTAGGCCCATACGGATTTCAGACGCTCCTTGGGCTGATCGGTCCTCTTCTCGGGTTTGCCCATCATCCACAGCCGGTATCGGCGAAACATCCCGTACAGGAATACCACAGCCACGATGAAGAGCAGGAAAAGGTCGAATGAACTGAGCATGTTGGTCCTCGATTCCGCGCAACCGGTGAACCCACCGGCTGAATCCAGGGTGAGCGGGTTAGGGCCCGCCTTCCTTCATCCGAAGGAAAGGTGCGAAGGCAAGCAAAAAGGGGTGGAACCCGTCCGGAGGAGGTGCTCCCCCCGGGGAGCACCTCTGGGGGGCATCAACTCTCCGATAGGAGTTTTTTGAATTCTTCGCGCAGCACCGGGACGACTTTGAAGAGGTCTTCCACGATCCCGTAATCGGCCTTCTGGAAAATCGGCGCGTCGGGGTCCTTGTTAATGGCCACGATGACCTTGGAAGATCCCATTCCCGCCAGGTGCTGGATGGCCCCGGAAATGCCGCAGGCGATGTAGAGGTTGGGAGTAACCACTTTTCCCGTCTGCCCCACCTGGTCGCCGTGCTCGCGCCAGCCGGAGTCCACCGCCGCGCGGGAAGCGCCCACGGTGGCCTTGATGACCCCGGCCAGTTCTTCCAGGACTTTGAAGTTCTCCGCGCCCTTCATTCCCCGGCCGCCCGACACGATGATCTCCGCTTCCGTCAGGTCCACCTTGGCGGCGGCGGATTTTACCACTTCCAGCACCGTCGTCCGCAGGCTGCCGGCGTCGATCTTGGCGTCCACCTTGACGATCGATCCCTTTTTCGAACCATCGGGCTGGACCATCTCCAGGACGTTGGGGCGAACCGAAGCCATCTGGGGACGGGCCGTCGGGTAGGTCATTTCGAGGTAAGCCTTCCCGGCGTAAACCGGCCGTTTGGCCACCAGCGCCCCGTTGTCCCCCATGGAGAGGGCGGTGCAGTCGGTCGCCAATCCGGTCTGCAGGCGAGCGGCCAACCGGGGAGAGAGATCCTTCCCGATCACGGTGGCCCCGCACAGGAAGATGGAGGGCTGATGCTCTTTCAGGATGTTGGTAAGCACCGAAGCGTAGGCGTCGGTGGTGTACTGGGCCAGAGCCGGATCATCCGCCCAGAAGACCCTGTCGGCAAATTCGGCCAGCCGGCCGGTCAGTCCTTCCACTCCGGACCCCAGCATCACCGCGACCAGTTCCTCTCCCAACTTCTCGGCCATTTTCCTTCCCTGGCTGAGAAGCTCAAAGGTGACCTTGCGGATATTGTTATTCTTTACCTCTGCGAAAACCCAAATTCCTTTGGCCATGGATGATCTCCTTTTTAATATCCAAAATGATTATTCGAAGGGATGCAGATTCTCCCGCTTCTCACCATTTTGTAGGGGCGGCCCCCCGTGGCCGCCTCGGCGAAGGGCAACCATCACGCCTAGGGCGTGATGGCCCCTGCGCGAGAAAAACTTAGATGATCTTGGCTTCCTCCCGGAGCAGTTTCACGAGCTTTTGAGCCGCTTCGAGGATTTCTCCGCTCACGATTTTCCCGGGCGGACGGGAGGGAGGAGAGCTGTATTTCAGGATCTTGACCTTGGCCCCGGCGGCGCCGACCTGATCCGCGGGAAGCCCCAGAGCTGCCAGGTTAATGGCCTTGACCTCTTTCTTCTTGGCCTTCATGATCCCCGGGAGGGATGCATAACGGGGTTCGTTCAACCCTTTCTGGCAGGTGAGAACGGCAGGCAGGGTGACTTCGATCACTTCCTTGCCCCCGTCCACCTCGCGCTCGACTTTGGCCTTTTTCTTATCCGCGCTGATCTCCAGTTTCGTAATCAGGGTGACATGGGGAAGATTCAGGAGCTCGGCCAGGGATTGTCCCACCTGGGCCATGTCGTCATCAACCGCCTGTTTGCCGCACAGGATCAGATCATACTGCTCTTTCTTGATGGCTTCGGCCAGGGCCTTGGCCGTGGCGAAACCGTCGGCTCCCTCGAAAGCCGGGTCGTTCAGGTGGATCGACCGGTCGGAGCCCATGGCCAGCCCGGTGCGCAGAGATTCCACCGCCCGCGCCGGACCCATGGTGATCAGGACACTCGCGCCGCCCTGCTTTTCCTTGATTCGCAAGGACTCTTCGACGGCGTACTCACAGTAGGGATTCATGACGTACTTGATGTCGTCGGTCACAATCCCGGACCCGTCGGGTTTCACCTTGATCAGGGTCTCGGTGTCCGGCACCTGCTTCATGCAAACCATGACATTCACCTTGAACCTCCTTCTTCCATTTTTTATATGGACACAGATTTACACAGATGAACACAGATAAAGAATTTTTAATTCCGGAAGCTTTTACGTCCTGGGGACTTTGCGAATCTGTGTTTATCTGTGTTCATCTGTGTCCAATGCAATTATGATTACGATGGCCAGGGGTAGGTCTTTCTTGCTTCCTCGCTCATCATCCCCCGGATGAAGACGTCGCTGATCTGCAGGGCGGCTTCGTCGATGCTGTGTTTCTTTTTCGTCGATAGCACCCAGTAACGGGCCATCTCATCCAGCGCGCCAAAGAACGCCCTTTTCATCACCCCCGGAGTAAGGTCTTTTCGCAGGAGTCCCTTCTCCTGCCCTTCGATGACCACCGAGCGGATGATATTCAGGTATTCGATGAAGGGTTGATTGACATACTCCTTCATGAATTTCGTGCTCTGCCGCACCTCGACCCCCATGACTTCAGCGAGGTGCGGGTGATGGGATACGATCGAAAGGTGAGTGATGGCAAAACGTTTGATCTTCTGCAGGGCATCTTTTTCTCGGGCCAGCTCGGCGCGCATGTCCCGAACAATCTTCGCGAACTCTTCCTCGAAGAGGGAAATGAGAATATCGTCCTTGTTCTTGAAATACAGGTAAATCGTCCCGTCGGCGACGTTTGCTTCTTTGGCAATCTCGGAAACGCGGGAATTGTAAAAACCTTTTTCGGAAAAAACCTTAATGGCCGCCTGAAGGATCTTCTGGTGCTTGCTTTCGTCTTTCATAGGCAGTTTTTTATCCCACAACCAATCGGAGAATAATCTCTCTCTCCCCAACCTGCAGGTCTTGTGCGGATACTACCGGGAAATCGTCAAATTTTTTAATGAATGATTATTCATTCAACGGTTATTTAACACAGCCGTTAAAGGGCTGTCAAGTTTTTTTTTCTATTTTCAAAAAAAATGGCCGGTTTCCCGGCGTTGAATTTTAACTATTTGTTTTTATTATCTATTAACTTTCCACCGGGAAAAGGATTAAGGAGTTTGGTCCATCCGGAGGAAGAGCAAGAAAAGGGAAGACGCAGGACTCTTCTGAGGAGTTTGGAAGATTATTCTCGAAGGATTGGTGATGGCTTTATAAGAAAGGTTCTGATTACCCTTCCAGGGTAAATTTACCCGTTTTCGGAGAGACCGGAACGGGGTATTTCCCGCTATAGCAGGCCAGGCAGAAGGTTTTACTCGGCTGGGGCATGGCCCCCACCATTCCATCCAGGCTGAGGTAAGCCAGGCTGTCCAATCCGATGAACTTGCGGATCTCCTCCACGGAGCGGGAAGAAGCGATCAATTCTTCCCGGGTGGGAAAATCAATCCCGTAATGGCAGGGAAAGCGGTGGGGAGGACAGCTGACCCGCATGTGGACTTCCTTCACTCCCGCATCCCGCAGGGCCCGGATCCGGGTCCGGCTGGTCGTCCCGCGGACGATCGAATCTTCGATGACCACCACTCGTTTCCCCCGCAGCAGGTCTTTGACCGGGTTCAGCTTGATCTTCACCCCGAAATCCCGCACGCTTTGGGAGGGCTGAATGAAGGTCCGGCCCACATAATGGTTGCGGATCATTCCCATCTCGAAGGGAAGGCCCAGTTTCGCGGCGAATCCCAGGGCGGCATAGTTGCCCGAGTCGGGAATGGGCATGACGAAATCCGCTTCCGCCGGCGCTTCCTCGGCCAGACGGGCGCCCAGCTTTTTCCTCACCAGATACACATTCTCCCCGAATATGTTGCTGTCCGGACGGGCGAAGTAGATGTATTCAAAAATGCAGAAGGCCGGTTTCGGTTTGGGAAAAGGCTTTTCGGAGTGCAGCCCGTGTTTGTCGATCATCACCACCTCGCCGGGGTGAATGTCGTTGATGTACCGGGCCTGGACCAGATCCAGAGCGCACGTCTCCGAGGCCAGGACAAAACTGCCGTTCAGCCTCCCCAGGCACAGAGGACGGAACCCGTGGGGGTCCCGGGCCCCGATGAGCCCGTTCTCCGTGAGAAGGACCAGCGAATAGGCGCCCCGGACCTGAGACAGAGCCTGGATGGTCTTTTCCAGATAGCCGGGCTTTTTCGACCGGGCGATCAAATGGACGAAGATCTCGCTGTCCATGGTGGATTGGAAGATCGACCCCTGGGCCTCCAGCTTTTCCTTCAATGGCCGGGCATTGACCAAATTCCCGTTGTGGGCCACGGCCATGAAGCTCTTCCGCCGCTGGGCCAGGAATGGCTGGGCGTTCTTCAAGAGCGAAGACCCGGTCGTGGAATAGCGGACATGACCGATGGCCGAAGACCCGGAGAGCGCCAGCAGGGTGTTGGGGTTGAAGGCGTCCGCCACCAGCCCCATGCTCCGGTGGCTCTTCGGTTCCCCCTCGTCGCAGGTGATGATCCCGGCGCTCTCCTGCCCCCGGTGCTGGAGGGCGTAGAGCCCCAGATAGGTCAGATGAGAAGCCTCGGGATGGTCGAAGATTCCGAAGATCCCGCATTCCTCCCGCGGATAATCGGTGTCGTACATATTCTTTGCTCTCTTATAGGAAATAATATTTGGGCAGCAGCCCGCTGCTGGTTACTGGTTGCTGGTTGCTCGTTACTGGTTTGCTCGTTCCTCGTGTCCCGTGGCCGGTTAGCCGTTCCTCGTCCCTCGATCCTCGTTCCTTTTCTCAAGCCTGTTTCTGATGGTATTCCTGCAGCGACTTCACCGTAATCTCTTCCTGCAGAAGGGCTTCGATGCCCTGGACCGATGCCGCCGCCCCCGAGATGGTGGTGATCAGGGGGACGTTGTGCGCCACCGCCACGGACCGGATGGAGACCTGGTCCCGTTTGGGCTGCCGGCCCGTGGGCGTGTTGATGATCAGATCGATCTCCCGGTTCTTGATCAGGTCCACGATGTTGGGTCTTCCTTCATGGACCTTGTTGACCCCTTCGACCGCGATTCCGTTCTGGGACAGAGCCTTGGCGGTCCCCCGGGTGGCGACGATCCGGAACCCTAAATCGGAGAGTTTCTTGGCGATGAAGATGATGGCCCGCTTGTCCCGGTTCTTCACGCTGATAAAGACCCGGCCCTTTCGGGGAAGGATCTGTCCGGCCGCCAGCTCGGCTTTGGCAAAAGCGATCCCGAAGGCGTGGTCAATGCCCATCACTTCCCCGGTGGATCTCATCTCCGGGCCCAGCAGCGTATCCACCCCGGGGAAGCGGTTGAAGGGAAAGACCGACTCTTTCACCGATACATGTTTCACTTCTGCTTCCCGGGTGAATCCCAGCTCCTCCAGGGTCTTTCCAACCATCACCTTGGCGGCCAGTTTCGCCAGGGGCACACCGGTGGCCTTGGAGACAAAGGGAACGGTCCGGGACGCGCGCGGGTTGACCTCCAGGATGTACACCCGATCGTCCCGGATGGCGTATTGAATGTTCATCAGCCCTTTGACCCGCAGCTCCCGGGCCAGGGCGTAGGTATTCTGCTTGATGACTTCGATCAAATCGTCACTCAGGGTGTATGGAGGAAGGACACAGGCGCTGTCCCCGGAGTGGATGCCCGCCTCTTCGATATGCTCCATGATCCCGCCGATGACCACCCGCTCCCCGTCGGAGATGGCGTCCACATCCACCTCGATGGCCTCCTCCAGGAATTTATCGATGAGGATGGGGTGCTCCGGGGAAGCCTTCACCGCGTCTCTCATGTAACGCTCGAGCGTCTCATCCTCGTAGACGATCTCCATGGCCCGCCCGCCCAGAACATAAGAGGGCCGGACCACGACGGGGTAGCCGATTTCCCGGGCCACGGCCCGGGCTTCTTCGAAGGAGGTGGCGGTTCCGTTCTGGGGTTGGATCAGCCCCAGTTTCTCGATGAGAACTTTGAAACGCTCCCGGTCTTCGGCCCGGTCGATGCTGTCCGGAGAGGTGCCCAGGATGGGGACCCCCGCTTTCTCCAGGGGAACGGCGAGGTTCAGGGGGGTTTGACCGCCGAACTGGACGATGATCCCCAGGGGCTTTTCCTTCTCCACGATGTTGAGCACATCCTCCCGGGTGAGGGGCTCGAAGTAGAGGCGGTCGGAGGTGTCGTAATCGGTGGAGACCGTCTCCGGGTTGCTGTTCACCATGATGGTCTCGAAACCCTCCTCCCGCAGGGCCAGCGAGGCATGGACGCAGCAGTAATCGAATTCGATCCCCTGGCCGATCCGGTTCGGGCCTCCCCCCAGGATCATGACCTTCTTCCGGTCCGAGGGGCGGACTTCATCCTCCGATTCATAGGTGGAGTAATAATAAGGGGTATAGGCCTCGAACTCCGCCGAGCAGGTGTCCACCAGTTTGAAGGTGGGTTGGATTCCCAGAGCCTTTCGCCGCTCCCGAACGGAGATCTCATCGGACCCCAGGAGGTGGGCCAGCTGGACATCGGAATAGCCCTGCTCCTTGGCCCGCCGCAGCAGTTCCCCGGGGACCGATTCCAGCCCCCGGCCGTTCTTGCCGAAGGGCCGGATCTCTTCCTCCAGGTCGCAGATCTGCTTCATGTTCTCCAGAAACCACCGGTCGATCTGGGTCAGCTCGGCGATCTCTTCGGGGGAGATCCCGTTCTTGAGCGCCGTCCGGAGGTAAAAAATCCTTTCCGGAGTGGGGGTCGCCAATCTTTCCCTGATCCATTCAACCCCCGCCTCCCCTTTTCCATCCATCCCCAGGCCGAAGCGTCCGATCTCCAGGGACCGGATCGCTTTCTGCAGGGCTTCCTTGAAGGTTCGCCCCACGGCCATGGCTTCCCCCACGGACTTCATGGAGGTGGTCAGGGTCGGGTCCGCCCCGCGGAATTTTTCAAAGGCCCACCGGGGGAACTTCACCACGCAGTAATCGATAGCCGGCTCAAAGGAGGCCATGGTTTCCCGGGTGATATCATTGGGAATCTCGTCCAGGGTGTAGCCCACCGCCAGCTTGGCCGCCACCTTGGCGATGGGGAACCCGGTGGCCTTGGAGGCCAGGGCCGAGCTGCGGGATACCCGGGGGTTCATCTCGATGACCACCATCCGGCCGTCCCGCGGATGAACGGCAAACTGGATGTTCGACCCTCCGGTCTCCACCCCGATTTCGCGGATGATGGCGACGGCCCCGTCGCGCATGCGCTGGTACTCCTTATCGCTCAGGGTCTGGGCCGGGGCCACGGTGATGCTGTCCCCGGTGTGCACCCCCATGGGGTCGAAGTTTTCGATGGAGCAGATGATGACCACGTTGTCTTTGAGGTCGCGCATGACCTCGAGCTCGTATTCCTTCCAGCCGATCACCGACTCTTCGATCATCACCTCGTGGATCATGCTGAGATCGATCCCCTGAGCCACGATGCGCTCGTACTCCTCCATGTTGAAGGCCATGCCCCCGCCCGTCCCGCCCAGGGTGAAGCTCGGCCGGATGACCGCCGGGAGCCCGATCTCCCGGATCACCTCCCGGGCCCCCCGCAGGTCGTGGGCGAAGCCGCTCCGCGGCACTTCCAGTCCGATGCGGCACATGGCCTCCTTGAAGAGCTCCCGGTCCTCGGCCTTACGGATGGCTTCCTGGTTGGCCCCGATCATCTCCACCCCGAACTTTTCCAGGACCCCCGTCTCGGCCACCTGGATGGCCGTGTTCAGGCCGGTCTGCCCTCCCAGGGTGGGCAGAAGCGCCTGGGGGCGCTCCCGTTCGATGATCTTGGCCACCACCTCAACGGTGACCGGCTCCATGTAGGTCCGGTCCGCGGTCTGCGGGTCGGTCATGATGGTGGCCGGGTTGGAGTTGACCAGGACGACTTCGAACCCTTCTTCCTTCAGGGCCTTGCAGGCCTGGGTCCCCGAGTAGTCGAATTCGCAGGCCTGGCCGATGATGATCGGGCCCGAGCCGATGATCAGGATTTTGTGGATGTCGGTTCGCCGGGGCATGATTCCTTAAAAACTATTTAGCCACAGAGTTCTTAGCGCGGCTGCGCCGCAACCAAAAAAATTTTATTGGACACAGATGAACACAGATAAACACAGAAAAGGATTCATGAAAAACGCTTAACAAAATTTAAAGATTTTACACTACAGTAGTACAGAGAGCACAGAGTTGAAAATGCAACCGATCGAAATAGGATTCCAACGCCCCAAACGTAAAGGACTCTCCCTAGCCGTTTTCATTTTTCCTTTTCGTTCTGAAACCTCGGTGACCTCTGTGGCCTCTGTGGCTGAAAAATTTTATTCCTTCGAATATTTCTCCATCAGGGTTATGAATTCATCAAAGAGATAGGCGGCATCGTGGGGGCCGGCCGAAGCCTCGGGGTGATACTGCACGGAGAAGACCGGCAGCCGGCGATGGCGCATCCCTTCCAGGCTCTGATCGTTCAAATTCACGTGGGTGATCTCCACCTGCCCTGCCGGGAGGCTGTCCAGGTCCACGCAGAAACCGTGGTTCTGGACGGTGATCTCCACTTTCCCGTTGAGCAGGTTCTTGACCGGCTGGTTGGCCCCCCGGTGGCCGAATTTTAGTTTATAGGTCTTCCCCCCCATGGCCAGGCCCAGGAGCTGATGGCCCAGGCAGATGCCGAAGATCGGCTTCTGGCCCAGGAGCGCGCGGACGGTTTCGATGATGTGAGGAAGGGCCGCCGGGTCCCCCGGCCCGTTGGAGAGGAAGATCCCGTGAGGTTTCAGGGCCAGGATCTCCTCCGCTTTCGTCCGCGCCGGAACGACCCTCACCCGGCATCCCCGGCTGGCCAGATGGCGGACGATGTTGTGCTTCATCCCGAAATCCATGGCCGCCACGCGGTATTTTTTTTCCACCGCGGGAGGAATCGCCTGCCCTTTTCCCCACTCCCAGAGTCCCAGACCCGTTCCCCGGGCGGCTTTCTTCCCGATTTCCCCCTCCCCCCAGTCATAGGGTTCCCCGCAGGTCACGGCCTGGACCCAGTCGCTTCCTTCCATGGGTGGCGAGCTTCGCGCCTTTTCGATCAGCGAGGAAGGATCGAGGTCCTCCGTGGAAATGATTCCCCGCATGGCCCCAGCCGTGCGGATGTGTTTGGTCAAGGCTCGCGTGTCGATCCCTTCGAGGCCCACGATCCCGCAACGCTTCAGGTAGTCGCTCAGGCTCCCCTGGGAGCGCCAGTTGCTGGGAAAGGGGCAGTTCTCTTTCACCACGAACCCTTCCACATGGGGATGGGTGGACTCCAGGTCTTCCTCATTCACCCCGGTATTCCCGATCAGGGGGTAGGTCATGGTGACGATCTGGCCCTTGTAGGAAGGATCGGTGAGAACTTCTTGATAGCCGGTCATGGAGGTATTGAAAACCACCTCCCCCGCGCGCTCGCCCCCGGCGCCAAAAGACTGGCCTTCGAATACCTTCCCATCTTCCAGAGCCAGAACGGCTTTTTCTCTTTTCATCTCTTCAGCAGTTTCCTGACCAGTTCCAGGTTTCGCTGCGTCGCCCCCCGCTGGGCCAGAAGGGCCTCCTTTCCCGCCTCTCCCCGTTCTTCCCGTTCCCGGGGATGGTGTAAGAGATGGAGGCAGCGCTCCGCCAATTCTTCTTCATTCCGCACCATAATCCCCGCGCCCGCACTCGACAGAAGGGCATGAGCATCGAGGAAATCCTCCATGGAAGGTCCGTAGAGGACCACTTTTCCCCAGGCCGCGGGTTCCAGGATGTTCTGGCCCCGTTTGGGGACCAGGCTGCCCCCGCAGAAAACGAGGGTTCCCAGGCTGTAGATTTTGAAGAGCTCCCCAAAGGTATCCCACAGCACCACCCGGGCCCCCTTCCGCCCTTCCCCGTTCAGGCGGCTGCGCCGGACCCATTCCTGAATTCCATTTCGCTCCAGAATTTTTTCCACCCCTTCGCAACGGTCCACGTGCCGGGGGACCAGAAGGAGAATCATTTCCGGATCGCTCTCCTGAAGCCGGCGAAAGATTCGGAGGACGATTTCTTCTTCTCCTTCATGGGTGCTTCCGGCCACCCAGACCCGGTCCTCCTCTCCAATCCCCAGGACCTGTTTCATCTCTTCCTGATAGCGGGGGTCCGCGGAAGCAGCGGCCTGGTCGAACTTGCAGTTTCCGTTGACGGAGACGTGAACCGGGTTCGCCCCCATGGCGATGATTCTTTCCCCGTCCTGGACCCGGATCATGGACATGGCGTCGAAATGGTCCAGCACCGCGGTGAAAAAGAACCGGATCCTGCGGTACCGGCCGGCGGACCGGTCGGAAATCCGGCCGTTCACCAGCAGGGCCTTGGCCCCCTCGGCCTTCAAAATCCGGAGGAAATTGGGCCACAGTTCGGTTTCGGCAATCACAAAAAGGTCGGGCCTCAGACGGCGGATGACTTTTCGGACCACCCCGGGATAGTCCCAGGGGAAGAAGAAAGTCCCCGAGGCTTCGGTCACCCGCTCGCGGGCCATCTTCTGCCCGCTCTCCGTTCCGGTGGAGAGCATTAAACAGGCGCCCGGATAAACCTTCCGGAGTTCGCGGAACAGGGGATGGACGGCGCCGACTTCTCCCAGGGAAACCGCATGAACCCAAACCCTGGGTTCGCCCTTCATTCGATCCAGTGTTTCCCGGGGAAGGAACCCCAGTTTCTGGGCAAAGATCTTCCGCTTTTTGGGGGAGAAGATGACCTTGGCCAGGAATAGGGGAAGCGCGCCGAGTGAAAAGAAGAACAAAAGGAGATTATAGAGAATATACACAGACGGATGTGCCCCTGATTCTCAGGACGGAACCTTGGCCCCCTGCCCACAAGCACCAAGCACCAAACAAATTCCCATGCACAAATTCCAAACTTCTTTTAGCCTGATGCCTTGGTCATTAAAATATGGGGTTTGGAATTTGCTGCGCCTCCTATACTACTTACGTTCAATTTCTGAATTTTTTGTTAACCAAAAACCATCCCCCCCACCCTAACCCTCCCCCTCGAGGGCATAAGCGCTAACTTAGAGGTTTTTTCCTTTAATTCCCCCCTTTTTCAAAGGGGGGCCAGGGGGGATTTCTGCATTC
>Ga0315285_10007152_pt1 | contig 11470 bp, 4 predicted proteins | sample YL17G09_36_MG_FD_203698 | JGI IMG/M metagenome (GOLD analysis project Ga0315285, IMG submission 203698) | Sediment microbial communities from Yellowstone Lake, YNP, Wyoming, USA - YL17G09_36 | ecosystem: Environmental > Aquatic > Freshwater > Lake > Sediment | place: USA: Wyoming | collected... | reverse complement strand
CGCCCCCTCCCCCTCCTCCCCCGGAGAGCTCCCTCTCCGCCGCGGAGGTGATCGCGGAGGCCAGAGGGTGCGTCGAGTGCGCCTCGAGGGCCGCGGCGGCGGCCAAGAGCGCGCGGCGCGGGAAGCGAGCCGCCGGCGACGCCGAGGTCGCGCCTTCTCCGCCGGCGCTCCCACTGCCGCCGCGCCCCTCCCCGAGAAAGACGTCGACGACGCTGGGCACGCCCAACGTCAGCGTCCCCGTCTTGTCGAAGATGACCGCGGACAGCCTGGCCCCTCTCTCGAGCGCGTCGCCGCCCTTGACCAGGACACCGTGCGAGGCCGCGACGCCGGTGCCGACCATGACCGCCGTCGGCGTCGCGAGCCCCAGGGCGCAGGGGCAGGCAACCACCAGCACCGCGATTGAGAAGCGCAGCGCGAAGAGGAACGGCGTGTGGCCGCGGGGGAGCCACTCGGCCGGGTAGAGCCTGAGGACGCCCGCCGCGTACCAGACCGCGAACGTGGACGCCGCGGCGAGCACGACGACGGGGACGAACGCGCCGGCGAGCCTGTCGGCCGCGGCCTGGATTGGCGCCTTCGACAGCTGCGCCTCGTCGACGAGCCGCGCGATCTGCGCGATCGCGGCCCGCCCCCCCACGGCCGTGGCCTTCACGAGCAGAGTGCCCCCGCCGCGGTTGACGGTGCCGCCGAAGACGGACGAGCCCGGCATCTTTGACACGGGGGCGGGCTCGCCCGTGAGCATCGACTCGTCGACGTACGAGCTGCCCGCGACGACGATGCCGTCGGCGGGCAGGCGCGCTCCCGGGACCGTCTTCAGGATGTCGCCTCTGTGGACGAGCTCGGCCGGGAGCTCCGTCTCGCTGGCGATGCCGCCGCTGAGCAGGTCCCCGTCGGCTCCTTTTTCGCCGTCGGGCCCCGCCTCGAGGGTCACGAGCAGGGCCCTGCGCGGCGCGAGCGACAGCAGCGCGGCGACCGCCGCGCCCGTCCTGCCCTTGGCGCCGGCCTCGAGCCACTTCCCCAAAAGGATGAACGACAGCAGCATCGCCGCGGTCTCGAAGAAGTCGGTCGGGACGTAGAGCATCGAGTGCCCCTTGCCCGGGACGTCGGGAGGCATGACGTGGTGCCTTGCAAAGTGGTGGTGGAGCACCGAGACCGCCGAATAGAGGTACGCCGCGCTCGTCCCGAGCGACACCAGGACGTCCATGTTGGCCCTGCCGGCCCTCAGCGCCCTCACGGCGCCGGCGTGGAACCTGCGGCCCCCGGCGCCAAACTGCACGGGCGTCGTCAGCCCCCACTTGAGCAGCTCGTCGAGCGGGAACCCAAACACCATCGTCGTCATCAGAGCACGATAAAGCTTGGGCGTCGCCATCGGCACGACCATGGCCAGGAGGTAGACAGGGAGCGTGAGCAGGGCCGCGCTCGCAAACTCGTCGCGCCAGCGCCGCACGTCGGCGGCCACGGCCGCGGCGGATCCGGCCCGGTCGGCGCCCACGGGAGCGACGTCACAGGGTACGCGCGCAACTTCTAGCGCGGCGCGGACGAGGTCGCGGGGTCCCGCGGCGTCCGGGTCGAACGCGACAGAGGCGGACGCGGTCGCGGCGTCGACGTCGACGGTCGCGACGCCCGGCACAGCGAGCAGGGCGCGCTCGAGGGCCGAGGCCTCCGCGGCGGCCAGCTGGTACAGGGGCGTGGGCAGGGAGGGAGGAGGAGCGGCGTCGCCGGTGTCGCTCGACGTCGAGGCCGTCGTCGCGCCCCAGGCTGCCCGCGCCCGCAGCAGCACCCTGTCCGGCGCTCTCCCAGGGGGGCCCCTCGAGAGGAGCCTGGCCTCGAAGCCGGCCGCTTCGACCGCCGTGATGAGCTCGGCTGGGGAAGGCAGTGGAGGAGGAGGCGCCGCCCCAGGAAGAGGGGGAGTAGCCGCGGCAGAGGAAGAGGAAGAAGTCGAGGCGGCGGCAGCAGCGGCAGCGGCTTCGGCGGCGGCAAGGGGCCTCGCCGCCGCCGCCACCACCGCCGAAGAAGAAGAAAGGCTCACGTCGGCCCTCCCCAACTGCGCGGAAACCGTCGCCGACGCCACGCCGGGCACCTTCAACAAAGCTCGCTCGACAGCGCCGGAGCACGACGCGCAGCTCATTCCTCGCACCTCGAGGCGGACGATCTCGGTGATGGCCTGCGCACGGGCGACGCCGGCGACGGCAGCGCGGAAGCCGACGCCGTCGACCGCGGCGATGAGGTCCGAGGGCTTCAGCACCGAGGCGTCGAAAATGACCTCTGCGGCCTCCTGCAGGAGGGCGACGGACGCGGAGTGGACGCCGGGGAGTGCGCTGTTAGATGAATGGATCGACGGGAAAGGTGGGAAGGAGAGAAAGAGCGAGAGAGAGCGAAAGGGGGAGAGAAAGATGAGGTTGAGTTTTCGGGTTTCGTTCAAGCGTCGCCCGAAAATGAAGGTTTCGTTCAAGCATGAGAATGAGCCCCAAACTCACCTGAGAGCCCCCTCCACCGCCGAGGAGCACGAAGAGCAGTGCATTCCTTGGATCGAGAGCTATGAGGGATTGGTTTGTTGGAGTCGAGCAGGAGGAAGGAAAGAGCAAGGTTAGGAGCAGGTCGAGTTTTTCTTTTCTTTTCGTGTCTCGACGCCAATCTCAGTTATCTCCCTTTACCTTTGCCTTCGCGGCCCCACTGTGAGGTGCTTCCTTCCCGGTCGAGAGCAAGCCACGCAGCTCCGCGGACACATCCTCATCGTCGGAATTGTCCTGCGCCGTCAGGCGGGACCAGCGCCAGGCCATTTCGTCTTTTGGGGGGCGTCGACTGTTTTGATGTCGACTCCTTTCGGGATTTCGTTCTCAACGCTTCTCTCTCGTGCGCAAGCAGCTAGCAGAGCTGAAGATGCGCCATGGCAGTTGACACGCACAAGATTAACACGCCGGCAGGTACTGAGAGAGACGAAGAGGGGTTCTGCCCGTCCTTGGCGCCTCGAGAAGAAGGCGAAGAGTGAGCACGTTTTTCTTTTCTTTTTTCGATCGCTCGTTCTCTCTCGCTTGTTCACTTTTTTCTCTTTTCTCGGCGCCGACGCTCTCTGGCCATTGACCCCCCTCTCTCTCCGACAAGAGAAACCGCGCGTCTCTACTTTCCCTCAGCCGCCTCTCTCGACCCCTGCAGACTATCGGCGTGCTCCCTGATTTCAAGCCAGCGATACCAGCTTCGCGCACCTTTTTCCCCGACAAGGAAAGCGCTCACGAAACAAGAGACATTGCCTTTTTTATTAGCCCGAGAGGCACGCAGCACTCGCTGTCTTCTTCATTCCCTGCAAATGTCCGCCGCTGACTTCGCTAACGCCAAGGGCGAGCGTTTCGCCGTGGCGCTGCTTGGCGAGGACGGCGCCCCGACGCAGAACGTGGTGGTTCAGGTACGAGAGAAGCCAACAGAGAGGCGCGAAAGGAAGAGCGAAAGCAGAGCTGAGACGAGAGAAACGGCGGACATCGAGATGAGCGGGCGGAAGAAGAAGAAAAAAAACTCATGAACCTCCCGCTTATCTCTTTTCTCTTTCCGAACTTCCTTCTCCCTCTCAGGTCGGCATGGACGGCCTCTTTCTCATGAGCCCGGACGCCTCACGCACCCTCCGAAAGTTCCCCCTCTCGCACATCGCCCGCTGGGCAACGCCGCCCTCCGCGGGGGGGGCAGCCCTCGTCCTCTACACCCGCACGCCTGTCGACGTCGAGGAGGTCACGCTGACGCTCTCGGGCCCGCCGCCGACGGTGCGGGCGGTGCTCGACACGCTGACGTGCTGCTGCATGCAGATGGTCGAGCTGCTCGAGAGCGAGAGGGAGGCGGGCGAGAGCGCCGCGAGCGCCGCAAACGGCGGCGGCGGCAGCCCCTCGCCGTCCTCCTCCCGGCACCGGCGGCACTCGTCGGGGGGCTTCCGACGCCGCAGGGCGGCCCCGGCCCTGCCCGCCGCGGAGGACGTTGAGTTCTGGCACTCGCCCGACAAGGAAGGCTGGCTCCAGTCCCAGGGGGACCACATCAAGACGTGGCGCAGGCGGTGGCACGTGCTGAAGCAGGGATACCTCTTCCGGTTTGCGTCCGAGCGCGACGCCGGCGCGGGGCCGGCCTCGAGGCCGCGCGGCGTCGTCGACCTGTCAAAGATCACCGACGTCTCGGGAGGCGGCGGCGCGGGAGGGGCCGCGACGATCAGGCTCTCGACGCCGCAGGGTGCCTCGATCTCGTACCTCGCCGACTCGGAGACCGAGGCCGTCGAGTGGGTCAGCGCTCTGGAGAGCTCGGTCGCGCGGATCGTGCGCGCCGTCGCCGGCTTTGACGACCAGGATGACGACGAGGGCGACGACGTCGGGCGCCGCTCTTCCTCGTCGCGCAGCGCTCGCGGCGGTAACAACGGCGGAAGCGGCCGCCCCTCGAGGCCCACGGCGCAGCAGCAGCAGCAGAACTCCTTTGACGCCGCCAACAGCGCCGCGGCAAGCCTGGCCGCGGCCGGCGGCAACCCCTTTGTCTCCGTCGTCGGCTACGACGGGGTCCTCGGAAACGCCGCCGCCGCGGCGCCTTCTTCTTCTCCGCACCATCACCAGCAGCACCAGCACTACTATGCGCCCACGGCTCCCGCCTACGGAGACGGAGGAGGAGAGAGCGCTGGATACGACCGCGGCGGCGGCGGGGAGATGGCCGGAGGGGCGGTCTTTGGCGGCGGCCCGACATTTGGCGGCGTCGCTGGCGTCGCCGGCGTCGCTTCTGTCGCGCCTGCTGCGGCCCCTTCTCCTTACGCCGGTGGCGGAGGGTACCATGCCGTCTCTGACCAACAGGCCGCAGCTGCTGCCGCTGCTGCTGCGCCGCAGCCCTACGCTCCCTACCAGCAGCCCGTTCAGCAGCATCAGCAGCCTCAGGAGCTGCAGCCTCGGCCTCCTCAGCCTGCCGCCGCTCCCCCCGCTGCTGCTGCTGCCCCTCCGGCCCTGCCCGAGCCCTGGCAGGTCCTCTACACCTCGGACGGCCGTGCCTACTTTTACAACTCGGCCACGAACGCGACGCAGTGGGAGCCGCCGCAGGCTGCGAGCCTTGTTTGAGTGTGCTTTCTTTTTAATAGAAGAGAAAAGGGAGAGGAAGAGAGCTGTTTTTTTCACTGTCTTTGCGTCTTCTGTATCCCGTCTAGATTGATCCATTGTTCCAACCCTTCTCTCTTTTTTGCTTTCTTTCTCTCCCCCCTCGGGCACGCCTGTTGCGCAGTCACTGCATGCGCTGCTGCGCGCCCCGCTCGACTGTGACCCCGACGAGAAGAGCAGGGAGCAGCATCGGCAGCAGCGCAGCGACGACGGCAAGAGCATCGACAGAGACGACGGAGACGGCATCAGCAGCTGCAGCGCGGCTCGCGCGGCAGCCACTGTCCCAGGTCTTCTGTGCCTCCAAACGCCGCATTTTTTCGAGGAGAGGTGCGATCCGATGCTCAAGTAGACGTCTAGAGGAGGCGACAAAGGCTTCAGAAGGCGAGAAGTTCACGGAGAGAGCACTCTGAACCAAAAATCTCCTCCATCAAACAGTGTTTTCTTCTTCGTGGACCTCTTCTTCTTCCTCTTCGCCTCCTCTCCCTCCTTCGTCCGAAGACCTCGACGCCATGTTCCAGGCCGAAGTGACCCCTCTGCCTCAGCGCGAACGCGACGAGGAGCACGCCAGGTCTTTCGAGCTGGCCACGGAGGTCATCAAGCGGTAAGACAACAGCAGAGGCTTATTTCCTTCGACCTCTGCTTCGACCCCCACCTCTTCTAAAAAATCTCACCTTTCGCCGTCGCTCTTCCAAGTCCCTTCTCCTTTTCCTTCTCCAAAACCCCAATCAACCGACGGCAGGCTCAACGACGCCGGCCACGTCGCCCTCGTCGCTGGCGGGTGGGTCCGCGACGAGCTCCTGGGGAGGGCAAGCCTCGACGTCGACATCGCCACGAGCGCGAGCCGCGCGGACGTCGAGGGGGCGGGGTTCGACAAGGTCGTGCCGATGCCGAACGACACGCTAATCGTCGTCCACGGGGGCGTTCCCTTCGAGGTGACGCCGTTCAGGGGAGGGGACGGAAGCGGAGTCGGAGGCGAAGCAGCAGCAGCAGCAGCAGCAGCAGCAGCAGAAGCAGAAGCGTCGACAACGGCAGCGAGAGCGGCGGCAGCGGCACCAGCTGCGCCACAGGAGCGAGAACGCCAGCAAGCCCTTCCTCGTCACCCTCCTCCTCCTTCCTCGCCTCGCCCCCCTCGCCCGGCCCTCCTCCGGGGCTACGCCGCCGCGGCCCTCGACGCCCGCCTCCGCGACTTCACCGTCAACGCGCTGATGTGCGACCCGGCCTCCGGGACCGTGCTCGACTGGGTCGGAGGCAGGAGCGACCTCTCACGCGGGTTCCTGCGCTGCTGCCGCTCGGCGCCCGGGGGCGGCGGCGACAGCGGCGGCGGCAGCGGTGGCGGCGGCGACGGGTCCGAGCGGCTCAGGGAGGACCCGCTCCGGTGCCTGCGCGCCGTGCGGTTCGCGGCGGGGCTCGGGCTCGCCGTCGCATCAGAGACTGCGGAAGCCGTCAAGGAACTGGCCCCGCTCTGCTGCCCTGAGAAGGGCGTCGCCGCGGAGCGCATCTGGAAAGAGCTGGTGAAGCTGTCTAACTACGAGCCCGAGAGGCCCGGGGCGTTTGCGGAGGGCATGCGGCTGGCGCGGGAGCTGGAGGTGCTGCAGGTGATCCTGCCGGAAGCGCTGCACGAGGAGGAAGAAGGAGGAGGAGGAGGAGGAGGAGGAGCGAGGATGGCGGCGACAGACGCTGCCCTCCGCCGCCTGCCCTCGGACTCCCCGGCGGTGCTCCGCGTTGCGACGGCTCTGCCTGACTCGCTCGTCTTCTCCGACGGGGCCTCATCTGCTCTCACGCTGCGGTTCAAGCTGTCGAAGAAGGAGACCAGGCTGCTGGAGACGCTTTCTCTCTTGAAGGCCCTCGACGAGTTGACGACGGCGGCCGGCGACGACGACGACGACGACGGCAGCGGCGACGGGGGCGGCGGCGGCGACGGCGACGGCGACGGAGAAAAACAAAGAGAAGAACAATACTCCGCGCAGGACAGCAACAAGAGACAGAAGACAGCAGCAGCGTCCAAGAAGCGGGACACGATGGCGTGGGTCCGCTTCTACGCAGGCGAGGGCAGTGGCAGCTGCGTCGCTGCGATGGCAGTCCGGGTCTCTGGCGAAGCCGAGCGGCGCCGCTACGCTTCGGCGCACTCGAGGAGGCTCGAGCGGCTTTCTAAAGGAGTCGAGCGCGCCAGGAACAGAGCGCCCGTCGTCACGGCCAAGTACGTGCAGGCCGAGCACGGCCTGAAGCCGGGCAAGGCGATGGGAAAGGTGTTGGCTCTGGCTGAGGAGTTTGCCGTCGAGCAGGGCAGGGAGGGCGCGGCCGAGGTGGTTGCGCTGATGAAAGAGAAGGGCCTGTGGCCTTAGAAGATAATCTTGTTTTATCCTTCTTGTTCTTGACTTGTGAATGTTTGTTTGAGCACTGAAAGGAGGATTGGGGCGCAGGGACTGGGAGAAGGGGAGAAAAAGGGGGGGAGGCGGGGGAGATGAAAGGAGGAGGAGGGGGTCGAGAGAAAGATTCTTCAGAGAATTTGGAGCGTAGCTCGCCTTCACAACAATTTCCTTTTTTCCCCTTTCGAAAAGGTACAAACGCACACTGAAATACACTCTCATCTTCGCTATGCGTTTCTGTTGATCGCTACTACCCTAGCGTCGACGGAAACAAGGGGCAGAGCGCGCTTGTGGCGCTTTGGCGAAAACTGAAAGCCACAGGGCACATTTGAACGTGTGTCGCTCGCCTTATCTGAGAGCGCGTTCCCCGCGTTTCTGAAGGCGATGGCCCCCCGGTTTCTTGATCGACTCCGAAAGGGGGACGCCGGGGACGCCCAAGATCAGCGGGAGTCCGCGGCAGCCGCTGGCACCCCCGCGCGCTTGCTGCCACCAGTGCACCCGAAGGTGCACTGGTGGCAGCACGCACGTGTCAAGAAAAAGGCGCCAGCAGCTGAGCAGCATCAAGGAGACCAACAGCCAGACGACTGCTTCGCCGCCCCGGGCGGCGCTGGAGCTCCGGGCCACAGCGGCTCTTCATCTCGCGATGACGAGCAGGATCCGGTGAACGCGCAGCAGCCGACGGCGGTAGCGAGGTCCGGAAGCCGTGCGGCCATTGACGACAACGTCGCCACGGCTGCGACAGCGACGACAAACCTCGGCCTTGGAAATTTGGTGCTCCCTCCCCCGGGGCCCTCGCCGCCACTCACCAGCTCGCAGCAGCGCCGCTCCTCTGCCGACGACCGCTCGCGTTCCGGAGGGGGCTCCAGCGGATCCAGAGACGCCAAGCCGTCCCTCGACTCGGTCCTGCCGAGCAACAGCGGCGGCGGGGGAGGAGCCGAGGGGGGGGGAGGCAGCGGCGGCTCTTCGACGCCGCCCGCGTCCGGCCGCTCCTCCGCCGCCGCCCGCGCTCCTCCTGCTCGTCCGCAGCAGCAGCAGAAGCAGAAGCAGACGCAGACGCCTCCAGCCCCGCTTTCGAAGCCCCCGCTCCCGCCGACAGCAGCGGAGCAAATCATAGCCTCGTCCTCCAAGCAGCCGGGGGCCCTTCCTTCTTCTTCTTCGCAGCAGCAGCAGCAGTGGCGCTCCTCTTGTTCTTCCTCTTCCTCGGCCGCCGCCGCCCCTGTTCCCCTCGCCGCCACCCTCAAAGAGGTCGCGCCCGCTGCGCCGCTCCCGCAGAAGCCGAAGCTGACGGGAATGGCCGCCTTTGACGTCGCAGAGAGGTACTCATTCGACGTCGCCGGCTCTGCGGCGCTCGGGAGCCCCGCGCGGCCCGAGAGGGCGGGCGGAGGAATCGACGAAGGCGGCACTGCTGCCGCCGCCGCCGCGTCTGCTCCCACCACCACCCCTCGCCCCGCTCCGCCTCCCCAGGCCCCGCTCCGTAGCTCTCTCGACGCGCCCGTCTCCCAGAGGCAGTCGATGGAGTCCACCGGCTCGATGGGGAGACCCGGAGGAGGGAACGCCGCGGGGGGGTACACTTCGGGCGGCGGCGCGAGTGCCGCGTCGTCGACGGCGCGCTCGGCGAGGTCGAGCTTCGCGCTCGAGGCGGCAGACAGACCTGCCGCGGCGACGGTGTCGCGCGGAGCCTCCCCTCCCCCTCCTTCTCTGCACCCCTCCTCCACCGCGACGGTGACGGTGGGCTCCGGGGGGCCACCGCGACGAAGCAGCGAGGAGCTCTGCCCGCTCGCGGGCTCCTTCGGCGGAGGAGGCGCCTCTTCTTCTTTTTCCTCCCCGGCCGCCGCGGCCGTGGCGGTGGAGTGGCTCCCGCCGCTCGAGGCCTCGGCCGCCTTCCTCCCTTCGCTGCCATCCTGCCTGATCTCGAGGGCCTCTTCTCTGGCCCTGGTCCCGCAGGACACGCCCCTGCCCGCGTCGCTGCTTTGGAGGCTCTGGGGCCTGCAGAAGGGGAGCGAAGAGGAAAAAGGCGAAGAATCCCTCCTCGCCGCGGCTGCGACGGCGATCGCGGACGAGCTCGCCGCGCCCGGGGCCGGCGCCGTCATGAAGGTCGCGCGCCTCGCCGACGGCAGCGCGTGGGCGCTCACGAGCCCGGCAGCGCACGCGGCGCTGGTCCAGGCGAGGCTGGGAGGCCCCGCGGGAGAGCACAGGGAGCTGCTGAGCGCGTACTGCCTCCGGGGAGGAGCGCTAGAGGGAGCAGACCGAAAAACCCCAGGCTCCCTCTCCGGCTCGCTCCTGCCGACCTCCGACCCCGCCTCGGCATCCGAAGCGGCGGCCCTGCTCGCCACGTGCCCCGACGACGGCTACCTGATGCACAACGTCGGCCACCACCTCGCCGCGGCCGGTGCCCTCCCGGCGATGGCCGCCCTCCTGGGAGACGCGAGCTGGCTCGACGCCAAGCTGCGGAGCTACGGCGCCGCGGCGGTGACGGCGGACTTCCGCCGCGCGCTGGCGCTGGCGCAGCAGGCGGAGCAGCGGGCCAAGGACGAGGAGGAGGCGCAGCGGAGGGCGGGGGGAGGAGGCGGGGAGGAGGCTGCCGCCGTTCCTTCCTCTCCTCGTCCGCCCCCTGTCTCGACCGCCGAGAGGATCCGGCTGCTGCTCGCCGCTTTCCAGATGTCAGCCCCCGCCGCCGTCGCCTGCCCTGCCGCTCGGGGCGTGCTCGGCGCGCAGATGGCGTCGAGGCTGCTCGCCGCCGAAAGAGCGCTCCTCAGCCCTCGAGCGTCTCCTGCTGCTGCTGGTGCGCCCGCCGTTGCTCCGAAGCTGCTGCAGCTGCCCTTGCCGGCGGCGGCCGCGAGGGACAAGGCGGCCGACGAGGAGGAGGAAGCGGAGCGGCTCCCGCCGGCTGCCAGGGGCCTCCGCACTGCGACCCCCTCCCTCCAGCAGGCCGGCGGGGCGGCCAGGCTCGTGCTGCGCGGGCACACCAGCCCGGTCCTGCGCGTGCTGATCGCGCCAAACGGCGTCGACGTCGTCGCCGTCGCGGCCGACGGCGCCGTGCGCGTGTTCGACCTGGAGGTGGGAGACTGCGTGCTTCACGTCCCGGCGATCAGCATGGCGCCGCCCTCGCCCTCCTCTGCCCCCTCCTCCTCCTCGCCGGCGAGGCTTCTCGGCGGCAGTGGAAAGACTGCCGCCGCGACGGCGTCGTATTCCAGCCTGTCCGCGTTCCCGCTGCCATCGGCGGCGGCCGCGGCAAAGGCCGCGTCGCCGGCGGCGTTCGCCGTCTCGCCGGCCGCCGCCGCCGCGACCAACCCCAGGCTCAGAGACGGCAACGCCGTCGAGGACGCGGCGCTCGACGGGTCCGGCAGGCTGCTGCTGACCGCCTGCGCCGACGGCGTCGCTCGCGTCTGGGACCTGGCCGCGGCGACACCGGCGGGCGGAGCGGACTCTCCCTCGTCCTCGTCGGCGTGCCTCGTCCGCGAGCTCGACGGCGGGCCGCGCGCCGCGCCGCTGCACGCCGCGGCGCTCTGCGCCTCGGGTAGGACCGCGGCCACAGCGGGGTCCGATGGGCTGCTGCGCCTGTGGGACGTCGAGGCCGGCGCGTGCGTCGCGGCCCTGTCGGCGCACTCGGGCGCGGGGGTCAGGGCGCTGGCGCTCTCGCCCGACGGCGGCGTCGCGCTGACCGGGGGGGAGGACTTCGGGGCGGTCGCGTGGGACGTGCGCCGGCTGCGGCCGCAGGCGGTCTTTGAGGGGCACTCGGGCTGGGTCGTCTCCGTCGCGCTCGTCCCTCCCCCCGCGTCCGCCCCCGGGTCCGTCCGGCGGGCCCTCACCGCGTCGCACGACGGCACGGCGCGCGTCTGGGAGCTGCGCTCGGGCGCCTGCGCGCACGTGCTCGAGGGCCACGGCGGCCGGCTCTCGGCGGTGCGCGCCTCGCTCGATGGCCTGACGGCGCTGACTGCCTCGGACGACGGCACGGCGAGGATCTGGGACCTCGATTCGGGGGCCTGCCTGCGCGTCATGGACCCGGGC
>Ga0315285_10007151_pt1 | contig 11470 bp, 6 predicted proteins | sample YL17G09_36_MG_FD_203698 | JGI IMG/M metagenome (GOLD analysis project Ga0315285, IMG submission 203698) | Sediment microbial communities from Yellowstone Lake, YNP, Wyoming, USA - YL17G09_36 | ecosystem: Environmental > Aquatic > Freshwater > Lake > Sediment | place: USA: Wyoming | collected... | reverse complement strand
GGAATTTTGACACCAACTGGTTTTACTCCAGAGGGAATGGTGGGGAATATGGTTCATTTGGCAAGGTCATTGCGGAAGGTGACGCTGCAACCGATCAGAACGGTATTCTGCCCATACGACTTTCAGAGCTACCAAGTGAGACTGACCTGCAGCGACTGACTCTGGAAGTGACCGCACAGGACGAAAGCGGGCAGCCGGTCAGCGCGCGGGCGTCAGCCTTGCTTCATCCGGCGGATTTCTACATCGGTCTGCAGTCCGATCTGTGGGTAGGACGGGCGGAACTGGCAATGGGTTTCGATGTCCTGACCGTGGATTGGGCAGGCAAGGCTTCTCCATCCCGCAGGCTGCACGCCGAGTTCAAACAAGTGACGTGGGAGCGACAGGAGCCGGCTAACCCGTACGACTATGCAACCTATATCCCGGTTTATACCCCCGTAAGCAGCAGCGACATGGTGACAGGTTCAGACGGCAAAGCGCGCCTTTCCTTTACGGCCCCGCAGGCTGGTACGTACGTGCTCGATGTGCGGGGATCTGGATCAAGCAGTCAGATCTTGCTATGGGTGGGGGGTGGGGAACAGGCTGTCTGGCCCAACCTGCCCAACCAGCACCTGCAGTTGACTGCCGACCGTGCCACCTATCTGCCCGGTCAAACGGCACAAATATTCATCCCCAATCCCCTTGACTCGGAAACGTCGGCCCTGGTTACGGTGGAGCGCGGCATGGTGCGCAAGGCAGAGGTCATCCAGCTGGAACCGGGCGGAACCACCTACACAGTAGCGCTGACCGATGAGGATGCGCCAAATGTATACGTATCCGCCACGCTGGTGGGAGGGCGGGAGTTCCGCCAGGGTTATCTCAACCTGGAGGTCGCTCCGCAGGCAAAGACCCTGAATGTGACCCTGACCTCCCAGCCCGAGCGCAGCCAGCCGGGCGGAGAAGTCAATTTCGGCGTGCGCGTGACCGATGAAAAGGGGAAACCTGTCCAGGGAGAGTTTTCACTTGCCGTGGTCGACCTTGCCGCGCTGGCACTGGCAGATCCTAATGCACCAGACATCCTGCAGGCCTTCTACGGGGAACAACCGCTGGGTGTGCGTATGGGTCTATCCCTGGCAGCGGATAGTGTGCGTGGCAGCTACTTCGATGGAGGCCGGGGCGGAGGTGGAGGCGATGGAGCGACCATGGTCGTGCGTGACGAATTCCCGGATACTGCCTACTGGAACGCTACCATTCTTACCGATCCCGATGGATCCGCACAGGTCAATCTTACCCTGCCGGATAACCTGACGACATGGCAGGTTGACGTGCGAGGCCTGACCCGGGACACGCGCGTCGGGCAGGCAGTTGAACAGGTGGTCAGCACCAAGGACCTTCTCGTGCGTCCGGTTACGCCGCGCTTCCTGGTAGCCGGTGACCACCTTGAACTGGCTGCCATCGTTCATAACAATACATCCATTTCCATGCAGGGTACGGTCACACTGCAAGGAGTGGGTTTCCTTCCCGACGAGCCCAACTGGAGCACCCAGGAGGTTACCATCCCGGCTGGTGGTCGAACACGTGTATCATGGTGGGGGACCGTTCAGAACAACGAGACAGCCGAGCTGGTCTTCTCAGCACAGGCAGGAGGCTATCAGGACGCGACCCGTCCAGGCCAGGGAGCGCTGCCCATCCTGCATTACGCCGCTCCTCAAACCTTCGTCACCGGCGGGGTGCTGCCTGAGGCTGGTTCCAGGCTGGAGGTCATCAGCCTGCCGCGCAGCTTTACACCGACCGGTGGAAAATTGGACGTGGAAATGGCTCCATCGCTGTCAGCTGCATTGCTGGACAGCCTGGAGGCTATGGAAGTACCAGCCTACACCAGCAGCAGTGAAATGATCCTCTCATACTTCCTGCCAAACCTGGAGACCTACCGCGCCCTGCAGGCAGCCGGATTAGAGTCGCCCAGGCTGAAAGAACGGCTGGAAAGCTCGCTTGACGAAGGCGTGCGCTGCCTGCTCACTCGCCAGAACGAGGACGGAGGCTGGGGATGGAGTGTGAAGGGTAAGAGCAATACTTACACATCCACTTACGTCCTGTTCGGGTTGTGGCGGGCGAAAGAAGCCGGCGTACAGATAGATGAGGCGGTCATCCAGAAGGGACGCAACTACCTGACCGCAGCGAGGCCGTATCTGGATGACAGCACCCTGGATACATGGCAGATGGAGCGCCTGGCATTTATCGAGTATGTCCTGGGGCAGACCGGTGGTGCGGAAAGCCAGGTCGTCGAAGCCCTTTACGGCTGGCGTGACCGTCTCAGCCCATGGGCAAATGCGCTGCTGGCGCTGATACTGGAGATCATGACTCCAGGAGACAGCCGGGCACGTGACCTGATCTCGAACCTGGAAACCAGCGCCATCCGTTCGGCAAGCGGTGCGCACTGGGAGAGCCATGAGGGAACCTGGCAAAACCCCGGTACTCCGCTATATACCACAGCCACGGTGGTGTACGCCCTGGCGCAACGAAACCCGGCTTCAGTCATCATTAAAGACGCAGTGCGTTACCTGGCAAGCCAGCGCGGGGCAGCAGGCATATGGGGCTCGAGCTATGAGAATGCCTGGGTCATCCTGGGATTGACCGAGGCGATGAAAGGCTCTGGTGACCTGCAGGCTGATTTTTCATTCTCGGCTGCGCTGAACGGCGTACAATTCGCCGAGGGGAAAGCCAGCGGTCCACAAAACCTGACCCCGGTGTCCGCCAGCGTGCCGCTGGAGAATCTTCACCCCACGGCACCCAATGGCCTGAGCCTGAGCCGGCAGGAGGGGATTGGCAACCTGTACTACCGGGCAGCGCTGCAGGTAGACCGCCCGGTCGAGTCAGCGCCGGCGCTCAACCAGGGCATGGAGATCAGCCGGACATTTTACGAGACGGCCTGTGACAAGGATTGCGTACCAGTGGGATCCATCAGGTTGACGCCCGGTGCAAAATTGAACGTGCGCCTGGCATTGACCCTGGTGCATGACGTTTACTACCTGATGGTCGAAGACCACTTCCCGGCCGGAAGCGAGGTGCTCAACCAGGCGCTGAAGACCAGTAAGCAGGGTGAGCAAACCACCAGCGCGGGATTCTACGATTCCGGGAATCCCTATTCCGGCGGCTGGGGCTGGTGGTACTTCGACGAACCGCAGATCTACGACGACCGCGTGCTGTGGACAGCCGAGTATTTGCCTGCCGGCAGTTACATGCTAACCTACACACTGATCCCATTGCAGGCGGGTGAGTACCGCATCATCCCTGCCCGCGCCTGGATGTCTTACTTCCCGGAGGTGCAGGGAACGAGCGCAGGGGAAGTGTTCAGGATTGAGGATTGAGGATTAAAAACAGGTAATTGGGAATTTGGGATCGGGAATTAGGGATTGATGATTGAAGAATGGGTGCTGGGTCCATGAGCGATAAAGGTATCCTGACCGAGGTGGGTTTGCGACCGCGGGTCTCCCTGGTGTAACCTGATAGTGGAGACCTACGGTCGTTTTTATATCTGGTTCACCCCCTGCGCATTTTTCAAGTGTGCTCCGTGAGGGACGCTTTGCGGTCGCCGATGCAAAGAGCGCATCGGCTTCCTGACAAAACCCGCCAGGGCAGGCAGAATGACACCCGGCTGAGTTATTGGTGACGAAGTATCTTCCCTATGACCGCGAAGAGATTCTTCGCCGATGCAAAGAGCGCATCGACTCCCTGACAAAACCCGCCAGGGCAGGCAGAATGACACCCAGCTGAGTTATCGACACAGGATCTACAAATTCGGAAGGTTTTAACCCCCTCAATAACAGCCGGGGAATCGACCACATATCCCTCCGTAACTATGTGTAGATAGATAAAAAATGATTGTGAAATACAAAACATGATGAAATCAAATGCGCGCAGGTGATATATAATTAACCTGGTTTTATCCCATAAAACCAAAGATGGATCATGTTCCGCGATAACCTGTAAATAATAAATACAATATGGAGGTCATCATGAAAGATAGGAAGGAAATAGTAAATACCTTGTACCCCGTGTCTGTCATCCTGGCGGGGGTGTCCTGGCTGGCGACGGTCATCAGCGTGGGGATACTCAACCGCTCGCTTTATGCCGGAGTGCTGGCGGCGTTAAGTTGTGCCTGCTATGTAATGGGCTATATCAAAGTGATGGATATCGGCGGGTATGAAAAAGTGACTCCGGATAAATATCGAAACTGGTTCATCTTCAGCGCCGTATTTGCGCTGGGATCGTTATATCTCGCGAAGTTCCATTATTCCTGGATCTGGATCTTCCTTGCGTGCCTCCAGGTGCCTCCTTATGTGCTCGATAAGATCATGATGGCACAGATACGGGAAAAGAAACAGGTCAAGCAGCCAGGCATGAAGGGTATCGACATATTAACCGAGATCTGCACACGAGATGACCTGATGTCAACCCAGAGCATGTGGGACAAGGCGGTCGAGGATCTCAAGCAGCATGGCGAAGAGGGCAGCAGGGCATTGACGAGGCTGTTAAACGAGATGCTGCAATGCAGGGCGGATTCCATTGGAACCGTCATTGTGGCAGCACGTGAGGTCAAACCTGTGCCGGAGCTCATCTCTGCCCTGGAGGCGATTGTCTCAGCCTCAGCGATTGCGCCGGCTTTCTATGGAGCCAGGTTCAGACCGCAGATCGAAGGAGGAGGGAAGATCGGGTGGACGGATGGCAAAGCCAGGGATGTTAAGGAAATGGCTGAGGAAGCGCTGAAGGTGATCAAAGTAAGTAGCTGAGTGGATAGATAAGGTTTAAGATAAAAGATCAGGTATTGGCAATTGGAGATTTGGGATTGATGATTGACGATGGTTACTTATTGAGCCGGCTTTGTTATTGCTGGGGTCCCTGTTGAAACATGACAATGGAGACTTGCGGTCGTGTTTGTGATTGGTCAACTAATAATCCCTTTTAAAAACATCGTATAATTCATTAAGTGGAGGTAAAAGGTATGTTAAACACAACCCGGTATTATCTACCCCTTTGGCTGACTGTTGTTTTTCTACTACTATCTACAGCCTGTTCTCCCAATAACCCCATATCAACTCCCACTGTTTATTCTTTAAAACCAACAAAACCAGCCACACCTACATTAGCTCTAACCAACACATTGACCCCTACCATTATACCAACCCCGACTCCCGAGCCGGCAGCCAGACTGCAGGATATCGAGATTGTAAACGATACTTTCCATCCGGAAAAGTTTCCGCAGGTAAACTGGGAAGATGTTATTTCAGGAGCGCTGGTTGAGGTCTTAAGAGAAAAATACGACCGGGGAGAATTAGGGAAAATATCCGATAAAGCCAAACCGTTTATACCAGTCATTTATCCTGAAAAAGATTTCCATCCATATATTATTGCGTCGACAGCAATTGACCTAGGGAGTTTTTCTCTCCAGTCAGGAATATATCTTGATTCTGATGTAAAACCATATATTATTATTCCCGCGTTTTTTGTGACTGATATCGGTGGAGAAAAACACATTCTCTCTTACAGTATCTGGAGGAATTTAAACCAGAAGCGGGATAGCTTTTTACCTTATCTCTATGATTACGATATGGTCGCAGAAAATATAAACGACTTCCAAGAATTTTTCAATAAAGAAATAGACCCGACGTATATGTTTTTCCCAGGCAAGTTTTTCAATAAGGACGATTGTAAAGAATACGGATTTAGTCTTCTATACTGCGATTGGTATTTTGAACAAAAAAGTACGATTAATTCGTTAATGGACGAGTGGGCAAAAACCGGCGACATACCCGAAGAACTGGAAAATTTTCCCGTTTGGGGTCAGCGAACGCATGCAGTACTTCATTAGTATTAATAAGAAATACTCCGCATTTAAGCATCTTGAAAGGTAAGGTTCTTTCAATATCGATTCGAGTATTTCTGTCATATTTTTGCTATACTAAATTGACTGCCGATGTTTAGAGTTAAAATATCAGTACTTATCTTGGCCGGAGTTTTGTTCTTTACTTTATTTAAGCCTTCCTTAACATTGGCAGGGGCTATATAAGACAGGTGCTACTTTGATTGGCAATGTCAAAAACCGGACTGTAGTTCCGGGGGGACTGCATATGCTTATTGTAAAAACCCCCGTTGTTCTGGACCTATAAATTTGATAGAGCTTGGAGATTGTACTATCGGCTGCAAAGCTATTGATACCTGTTGCGGGAATGCGGCGTACCCGGCCTGTGACGGTTGGTGTGAAACCGGTCCGTGTATGCCCAAGCCGGGCGGAAACTGGTGTACTTGCGGCGGGGACTGCGGAGCAACCCTGTATACATTACCCGGGGATATAGTACAACGCGACATCACGCGATCGGGGGAAATACTATATGGCAAGTAATAGGAATCCATATTAGAAACCAGATCGCGGCCAACGATGTGGTTACTGAGGCAACTAACCTTCGCCGCCGCGTTCGATGGGATAAGTATGCTGGTATCTATTTGAGAAAACCGATCTTATTACCAGATACTAATCAATTCCGGCAAGGGTATTATCGCATAAAATCATTTCAACCGTGGCATTTTTATCAGCGTGGTTGTGGAACACAATAGGTTGGAGCTTATCCATTACGATTCTGACAACGTACCAGTATCCACCCTAGGAATCTAAAATTTTATTATGGCACTTCATAGATGACCACATCCCCCTGGCGAAAGACCGGCTGCAGGAAGCGCTGGAACTTGGTCTCGATAACGCGGTAGGTGGTGCGTTCCAGCATACCAATGTAAACATAGCGGATGTTATATTGCTGGAGGATGTCCTGAGCCGCCTCCCAGTGAGGGGTAATGTACAGGGTTTCGATGTCCCGCTGGCGCGTGCCCTGTTCTTCGTAACCACCGCGCCATTGCCCTTCATGACCTATCCAGCCAAGAACGGTGGGCAGGCCGGTGTGGGTGGAGATGCGGGCATAGTCGGTGTAGCTACCGCCCACAGCCTCGGCTATAACCCCCAGTGGAGCGGATCGCAGCCAGCGGATGGCGGCGGCCTCATCCGGCGAGCCGCGTTTGATATAGGCTGCGCCATCCAGGGTCCAGCCAAAGGGCGGTTTAAAATTGTTCGTTTTGGTGAGGAGACCAAGGACCGGGTAGGTCAGTGCCACAGCCAGCAGGACGGAGAACAGGATGCGGTACAGCTTGTCCCATATACCGCGCAGGTCTCGGAGGAGCACGGCTGCAGCGAACGCGGCTGCCACGCTCCACAACAACCATGCCTGGTAGTAGAACTTGAAGATGGTGTTCATGCGCGTACCGAACTGGTCGTGCAGATAGAGGAACTCCGGGCCCAAAACAAGCAAGGTTCCAAGAGCAATCAATAGCAATATTAAGGGCGCAGGAGAGATGTTTGAAAGGTTATCGGGTTTGTCCTTAGATTGGATTGCTGAAGGGATGAGCAGGGACAACGGCAGTCCCAACAAAAACAGCAGGGTCATCAAGCTGCCGATGGTATTCAAACGCTTTGATAGAGTCTCCACGAAGAGAGTCCGCATGTCAGCGGCACCCTGCGACTGAAGGAAGGAAAAAGCCAAGCCAGGCCTGGTTACGGTTACAATCCATCCGAGCAGCCACGAGAGACCCCATAAGAATAGAATTACACCCACAGCCAGTCCAAAACCATTTTTCCATCTGGCAGAGAGCTTTTCAGCCCTTCCCTGGTAGAACAGGTAAGCCAGGCTGGGCAGAATCAAATAGCCGAACATGACCCACAGGTGGACGCCGCGGGTCGGGTTGACCAGGTTGGGCAGGATGCCACCCGCTTGCGATGAGAAACCGAAATAGAAAGGCAGGTAGAGCAGGATGGCGCTCACCCCCACCGCCAGACCGAAAAACAGGAAATCCTCCAGGCGTCCCCACTTCCAGCCGTCCTCACGCACCTTGAAGAGCAGGTATGCGCCACAAACCAGCACTCCGGCGACCAGGATATCCCATGTGTTCAGGAAAGCCAGCCCACCGAGCAGGATGGCTGTAAAAAAGAATCCGCCGGGTGTGATGGATAGACGCATTCCCAAGAGTTTCATTTCACCCTGCCAACCGCCAAGGAAAATGTTCAATGCCACGGCAATAGCCAACAATGCGAAGGGCATTGCCAGGACGTGCGGGTGTAGGTCAGCCAGCAAAAAGGAGAAGAAGGGGAATTCATCTATGACCTCGCGCCAATTACCAGCCAGGTCATAGTCCTGGACGACGCGCGAGGCACGCCACCACCACCAGAAGCGTTCAGGCACCCAGCCATACGGTTGAGCGGGGGGCAGGCTGAGCTCTTTCATGTCCAACCAGGTCCAAAAAGAGGAGGTTGCACTGCCATCCGGATTGATCTTCCAAAACAAGCCGCGGCGGTGCAGGATTTCAAGGAAACCTTCCAGGTTGCTAACAAGCAGGAGGAATAGTGGTCCGAGCAGGGGCAAGATACTCCCCTGTTTTAACTTTCGCCAGGTTGCGGCAAGCAGATCATAGATAAGACCATAGGCGCCAACCGCGCTCAACCCAAAGAGGAGGGATATCATCAGATTGAATGCCACGCTGCCAGGGGTGGCGGTCAACCTGGCAAGCATGGCGGTCAGGATGTGACCGAAGTAATAATAGGAGATGGCATACCCCGAGAGCCAGGGGTCATTGGGCGGGAAGACCGGTGAACGAAGGATAGCGTTGATAAAGGCAAGGTCCATCGGCTTTTCTGTTCCGGTGATCTCAGGGGTTGCTGCCCGGACAATAGCAAGGAAGGCAAAAGCGAGGAGGAACAGCAATTCGACAGTACCAACCAGTCGTAAATTGGTTTTGAGCCAGGTGATCATAACGACCCGTTTTTCCTGGCTGCGCAAAATAAACAGGTTCAATCCAGCAAGGATGGACAATCCAAGCACCAACCCCCCGAGGTCGTTTTGCGCCAACCTGAGTGACGCCGACAGCCAGAAGATATATCCCCAAAGCAGCAAGCCGGCAGCACGCGCCAGGCTGTAGCCACGATCAGCCAAGGCAGGGAACAGGCTGTAGACCAGCGGGAAAGCCAGCCAGCCAATAAGCGTGATCGTGAGATACCAGGCGATGAATGCAAGCATGGATCGTTAGACCCTGGTTTGAAAGTCAAGATGCAATCTGATGGCTCCGGAAGTGTTCATAATGATTTAACCATTCGTTGATATCCGCTCTCTCCACTGCGTCTCAGCCAGCGGGAAAATAGTTTGGTTTTCACAACCTGATATCCACGGCGTAAATAGAGGCGGCGCGCGCCTTCGTTTTCCAATGAGACGATCAGGGAACACTTATGCATATCCTGCCTCACAGCTGCTTGCTAGGCAAACTGCATCAATTGCCTGCCCACGCCCTGACCCTGGAATCGAGGCAGCACAGATAGAGCGCTAATATAATATTCACCCTGTTCTGCTTCCCGGCTGCCGACCAACGGTAAAGAGCGCAATGCAAGGCTGAGCAAACCGTTCGATCCCAGGATGGGGAACAAATGTTTACCAGTAGAAAGCTCCAGGTGTGAGATGATCCCCGCCGGGTAAGCCACCAATAGTCCAATGACCTGCCCGTCTTTCTTAGCCAAAAAGGTAAAGTTATAACTGAAGCGGTTGTTCTTACGAGCAACCAACCGTTCCAGGATGTCCAGCGTTCGTAAAGGGTCACCATTCCCAAAAAAGATGTCTCCAAGCCGGCACATTGCCTGGTGAAGCAAAGAGACAGCCGATCTGGTGTCGCATGGCCGGGCAGGACGGATGACCAACTCGCTTTTCATTTTATCTCTCGAGGATTGATAATTGGAAGGATATAATGCCCATCCGGGTCGGGGTTAAAGTCAAGAACCTGTGTCACCGCATCCAGATTGAGCGAGCCATAGATATGCGGGAAGATCTCGTCGGGTTTATCGGCACATGGCTCCCAATGCAGTTCAGCCTGCAGCCGATCCGGGTCGATGACAAGCAGCACCAGCCCATGTTGACCAGCGTAGAAGGTCTCGGCGACATACGCGACCTGCCCGGGTTTCGAGCAATGAATGAAGCCCTCCTTCGACAGGTTGCCCGGGCAGTATTCACCAGATAACTGAGCAAGTGCCCAATCGTCATGGTGGGTGATATGGATGATGGGTTGGGTCATGGAAGTACCTGGTAGATGGCGGTCTGCCTATCACGAAAGACCTCCCGCCAGAGGGTTCCATTGTGGGCTTCGAACTTTTCCAATCCCTGACCGGGATAGTAGAGCTGCTCCAATTGACCGACGACTATGTAACGTACATTGTATTTTTTCAGGAATGTACGGGCTGTTTCCACATCGGTCGTATTGTAGAAAACGGCGATCTCATCAACGCGGTCGGTGATCCAGTTGGGAGGTGTCAGGGCGCGCTGCTGGCGCTGGTGCCAGTTCCATCCGACCACGCCGGGCAATCCGGTGTAGATGGTGAAACGACTGCCCCAGCGGTATTCAACCGTATTGCCTTCAACAATCACGGGGGAACCTTTGACGTTCTCCTGCATCCAGCGGATGGCATTGTAATCCTGGCTCAGGTCCATGGTCTCGGCATCCCAGTATTGGGAAGAAGCCATATAGGTCATGCTATCCAGGGTGTGAGGTACCTTGGGATTGATGCGGTCGCGCACCTTGTCCATGGTACCCAGGATGGTGAACATGGCAGCCCCGGCCAATAACATCACGCCGGCTGTCTGCCAGGCAGAGCGCCAGTTCGGCAGCCATTTGGGGATCTCGGGCAGGAGCCAGCCGAGGGCAGCCGCGACGCTGACCGCAAAGAGCACCCAGGCTTGCAAATAAAACTTAAAGACAGTGTTCATGCGCCCAACGTCCCCGCGCACCACCACCACCTCGACAACCAGGGTCACCAACAATGCAGTGCCGATCCAGAAAAGGACGATGCGCTTGGCATCTGGCATATCAGGGCGAAGGATCAGTAACCCGGCCCAAACCGCCAGGGGAAGGACAAGCCAGCCAACCTGTATCTTCAGAAAGGCGAGAGCGAAAAGTGCTGCCAAGAACAGAGCAGCCAGGGCTTCGATCACGAATCGGCAGCGGTTGAGTCTGTTTAAAGCCGAGACCGGAGTGGCTGCCATCCATTCGCGCGTTTCCCAGGTCATCCAGGAGACGATCACGAAGAGGAACAGGCTCCAGTGGGTCAGGTACGACCAGATCGGTGTGTGCGAACCCTTCCACAAGTCGAGCTTGCTGTAAGCCTGTCCATACCACATGCGGTAAGGCTCATATAACCAGAACGAGAGGGTGGTAAGCACCAGGATGCTGAGAATGATCAAGATCACGCGTTTGACCGCCGGCTGCAGGTCGGTCAGCCAGCGCCTGCGCTCGATCACGGCGTAACGCCAGATGGCGTATCCCAGGGCAGCGAAGCCGAGCGGCAGGTAGGTGTAGATGTCAGACAGGTTCGTTGGATAGAGGGCGCCGATAGCCAAGCCGCCAAAGAGGAATCCCATCA
>Ga0315285_10007150_pt1 | contig 11472 bp, 9 predicted proteins | sample YL17G09_36_MG_FD_203698 | JGI IMG/M metagenome (GOLD analysis project Ga0315285, IMG submission 203698) | Sediment microbial communities from Yellowstone Lake, YNP, Wyoming, USA - YL17G09_36 | ecosystem: Environmental > Aquatic > Freshwater > Lake > Sediment | place: USA: Wyoming | collected... | reverse complement strand
CAAGGAACAACTCGACCGCGTGACGCTCACCTCGCGGGCCTTCCACAACGATCAACTCGGCCCCATGTGCAAGGCGCTCGCGGAGCTATGCGGGATGGAGGCGGTCCTTCCCATGAACACCGGGGCGGAGGGCGTCGAGACGGCGATCAAGACGGCCCGCAAATGGGGCTACACCAAGAAAGGCGTCGCCGCCGGCAAGGCCAAGATCATCTGCTGCTCGGAAAACTTCCACGGGCGGACTACCACCATCATCAGCTTCAGCACCGACACGCAGGCCCGCGAAGGCTTTGGACCCTACACGCCGGGCTTCGAGATCATCAGGTACGGCGACATCGCGGCGCTCAAAAAGGCGATCGACGACAACACCGTCGCGTTCCTGGTCGAGCCGATCCAGGGTGAGGCCGGCATCATCGTCCCGCCCGAGGGGTTCCTCCGCCAGGTACGACAGCTCTGCACCCAACGCAGCGTTCTCTTCATCGCGGACGAGATTCAGTCGGGCTTGGGACGCACCGGGTACACGTTCGCGTGCGAGCATGAGGGCGTCCAGCCGGACATCTACATCCTGGGCAAAGCCTTGGGCGGCGGCATTATGCCGATCTCGGCGGTGGTCAGTTCGCGGGAGATTCTCAGCGTGTTCACTCCCGGCGATCACGGCAGCACCTTCGGCGGCAATCCGCTCGCCTGTGCGATTGCCCGCAAGGTCATTGAGATTCTGAAGACCAACCGTTACCAGGACAACGCCCGGAAGCTCGGCGAGTATCTGTTCGGCAAGCTCCGGGCGATCAAGACGGACAAGGTGAAGGAGATTCGCGGCCGCGGGCTATGGGTCGGCATCGAGTTCCAAAAGAGCGCCGGCAAGGCGCGGGAGTATTGCGAGCGGTTGATGCAAGAGGGAATGCTGTGCAAAGACACCCACGAGCAGACGATGCGGCTCGCCCCGCCTCTTTGCATCACTAAGGATGAGATTGACTGGGCCCTCGCCCGCCTGCAAAAGGTGCTCGTATCCTGAGCCGCGAGCAGGCAATCTGAGCCGCGGGCGCTAGCCCGCGGACAAGTCACCGGGCTTGCGCCCGGCGCTCTGTGGAGATGAGGGATCATGCCAACGTCGGCGATTGAGAAAGACTGTTCCAGCAAGATGGACAAGGCCGTCGAGTTCCTCAAGCAGGAACTTCGCGGCATCCGCACCGGTCGCGCTCACCCCGGCTTGGTGGAACACATCAAGGTCGAAGTGTCATCCTATGGCAGCACGATGGAGCTGCGCGAACTGGCCACCATCAGCGTCCCCGAACCGAGCACGCTGCTGGTCAAACCCTTCGATCCGGGGACGCTCAAGGACATCGAGAAGGGGTTGCAAACGTCGACGCTGGGGGTCACGCCGCAGAGCGACGGCAAGGCCATCCGCCTGCCCATTCCGCCGCTGTCCGGCGAGCGGCGGCAGCAGTTGCTTCAACAAGTGAAGAAGATGGCCGAGGCCCAGAAGGTGGCCATCCGCAACGCTCGCCGCGACGCCAACAAAGCGATCGACGCGGCGGAGAAGGCCAAGACCATCAGCGAAGACGACGCCAAGGAAGTGAAAGACCGCATCCAGAAGGTCACCAACAAACACGAAACGGACATCGACGCCGTGGTTACCGTCAAATCTAAGGAAATCCAGGAAGTCTGAGTTGCGCAGTCGTGACGATCGCTGCCGGCGGTTTCGGCGGCGTTGCGTCGCCCCGGAGACCTACACGCCGGGGTGCATCCCGATGAAGGTGGCGGGGGTCGTCGTTTCGCGTCATGCTGAGCAGAGCGAAGCATCTCGACACGTAAGAGGATTCTTCGCTGCGCTCAGAATGACATTCCGCCGACACCTTCGCCAACCGAAACGGGATGTACCGCACAGCCCGCGGTTTCACGATTGTGACAGGGCGCGCCTTGCGCTTGCGTCTGTAGGTTCGCACGGCTAGATTCCTTCCCCTTCAAAAACTTTTTCGGACCCTTGAAAGGAGCACCGGGCCATGCCTACAGCGGAGTTGGACGTAAAGCAGATCGGGGCCCATGCGGCCGCCGCGAGCGAGCCGTTTCGGCGGTTGCTGGAGCAGATGCACCGCGTGATCGTGGGGCAGGACGAGTTGCTGCATCGGATGCTCGTCGCGGTGTTGTCCCGTGGGCACGTGCTGATCGAGGGCGTGCCGGGGTTGGCGAAGACGACGGCGGTGTCCTGCCTGGCCCGCGGGATCAACACCGGTTTCCAGCGGCTTCAGTTCACGCCCGACCTTTTGCCCGCGGACTTGATCGGCACGTTGATCTATCGGGCGAGCGATGGGGCGTTCATAGTGCAGAAAGGTCCGATCTTTTCCAACATCATCCTCGCCGACGAGATCAACCGCGCCCCGGCCAAGGTTCAATCCGCCCTCTTGGAGGCGATGCAGGAACGGCAGGTCACCATCGGGCAGGAGACGTTCCCCTTGGTGGAGCCGTTCCACGTCCTGGCGACGCAGAACCCCATCGAGCAGGAGGGCACCTATCCTTTGCCCGAGGCCCAGGTCGATCGGTTCATGTTGAAGCTCAAGGTCGGCTACCCGTCGAAGAAGGAGGAGCGTCTCATCCTTGATCGAATGGCCGTCACCTCACCGGTTCTGGAAATAGACCCCGTGATGTCACCCTCGGACATTGCGGTCGCACGGAACGTGGTGGATGAAATCTACATCGACGACAAGATCAAGGACTACATCGTGGACATCACCCTGGCCACCCGCGAACCGGCGGCCTATCAAATCCCGATCGCCGACTGGATTCAATACGGCGCCTCCCCGCGGGCGACACTGGCGTTGACCATCGGCGCGAAGGCCACGGCGTTTCTCGCGGGTCGGGGCTACGTGACGCCGCAGGACGTCAAAACCATCGCCATGGACGTGCTCCGCCATCGCGTGATCGTGACCTATGAGGCGGAGGCGGAGGAAAAAACTTCGGAGGACGTGGTGAGGGCGGTGCTCGACAACGTCGCGGTCCCTTGAAACGCAGAAACGCAGAAAACAGAAACGCGGAAAACAGAAACGCAGAAACGCGGAAAACAGAAAAGCCCGTGTAGAGGGATCGTGATGGGGCGACTGACCGGTGATCTGAAAGAAAGAACTTTGCGATTCGGGGTCGAGGTCCTCGGGATGGTGGGCACTTTTCCGCAAAGAACAGTGGGATGGGTTGTGGGAAAGCAATTGGCCCGCTGCGCAGCATCCATCGGCGCCAATGTATGGGAGGCGAATGCAGCGTTTAGCAACCCAGACTTCGCCCACAAGATCAGCATTGCTCACAAGGAGGGCAACGAAACCCAGTATTGGCTGGAGATTTCACGGCGGGCAGACCTTCTCGATTCGGCTGCGTATGATCGTTTGCACGCCGAAGTCGAGGAGCTGATCTGCATCCTTGCAACAATTGTGCGGAAGACGAGGAACCACATCGATGAGGACCGCTAGCTGCTTGATCGTCCGTCCGGCCTCGACTCTGTCGGACGGGTTTTTGGGGGGCGTTTCTGCTTTTTTGCGTTTCTGCTTTCTGCTTTTTTGCGTTTCTGCGTTTGTGCCATGATCCCGAAGGAGCTGCTAAGAAAAGTCCGTCAGATTCAGATCCGCACCCGTCGGACGGTGAACGACGTGCTCGCGGGGCAGTACCATTCCGCCTTTCGCGGGCGGGGCATGGAGTTCGAGGAGGTCAGCCCGTATCAGATCGGCGACGACGTGCGGCTGATCGACTGGAACGTGTCGGCCCGCTACGGTGAGCCGTTCATCAAAAAGTTCCGCGAAGAGCGGGAACTGACCGTCATGCTCGTCGTGGACGCCAGCCGATCGGGCCTGTTCGGCAGCACCCACCAGTTCAAGCTCGACGTAGCCGCCGAGTTGTGCGCCGTGCTGGCCTTTTCGGCCATCCGCAGCAACGACAAAGTCGGGCTGATCCTGTTCACGGACGAGGTCGAAAAGTACGTTCCGGCGAAGAAGGGCACGCATCACGTGCTGCGGATCATCCGCGAATTGCTCTATCACCAACCGCAGGGACCGGGGACCGACATCGCCGAGGCCCTCAACTTCTTGAACCGCGTCACCATCCGCAAATCCGTCTGTTTCTTGGTGAGCGATTTCCTGACGACGGGCTACGAGTCGGCCTTGCGGATCGCCCGGCGGCGGCACGACCTCATCCCCATTGTCGTCAGCGACCCGCGGGAGTGGGAGCTGCCCGACGTGGGATTCGTCGAACTCGAGGACCCGGAGACGGGGGAGGTGACATTGGTTGACACTTCGAGCCGGGGTTTGCGCCGGGCCTACGCCGTGGCCTGCGCTCGCCGGGCGGTGGATCGCCAAGGAATGTTTCGCCGCATGGACACCGAGACGATCGACGTGCGCACCGATCGCTCGTACGTCGACCCATTGGTGAGGTTCTTTCACAAGCGCGAAAGGCGACGATGAGATTGTCGAATGTCGATTGTCGATTGTCGAATGGCTCGCCGCGGCGCCGCGGGCTGCAGAGCCGCGACCGTAAGGGAGCGGTCACGCGGATGCAAGCGGCGGTAGGTATCCTCGTTTTGTCATTCGCCGTTTCGGGTTGCGGCAGTCGGGGCGAAAAGACCGAACGAACGATGGCGACGGTCGGTGTTACGCGTACGGCGCATGACGGGCCCGTGACGGTGACTCTCACCGCCAGACCGGCGGAATTGCCTTTCAACGAGCGGGCAGAGGTTCTCGTTGAGGTGATCGCGGAGAGCGGGGTGACGGTTGACGTTGACGATTACGAACGGAGCGAATCTCTTGCCGCGCACCAGTTCGAGTACCGGGTGACCCCGTTGGAGCGAAAGGCGGCCGTACCCACGAGCGATGGTACGCTCAAGTGGACCTACCGATACGGGATCGAGTTCTTCCTACCCGGCCGTTATGAGCTTCCTGCGGCCGCCGCTTCCTTTGTGGACGCGCGGCAGACCCCCGAATCAGCAACCCCGGCCGAGGCGCACAAGCTCACGACGGAACCGTTGACCGTTGTGGCCCGCGATCCGAATGCCAAACCGCTTACGCCTGAGGAGCTGAAGACGATTACGGTGTTGCCGCCGGTGGAGCTTCGCGAGCCGTGGAGTCGATGGTGGTGGGCGGCACCTCCGGTCGTCGCCGCTGCGGCGCTGCTCATTGCCGCGCTCGTCCGCCGCTCGCGCCGCAGGCAGCAGTTCGTGATCCCGATCCCCGCGCACGAATGGGCGCAGCAACAGATCGCCGCGCTGGTCGCCGAGGACTTGGTGCGTAAGGGTCGCGTGCAGGAGTTTTACTACCGAATCAGCGACATCGTTCGCGGGTACGTGGAACGGCGGTTCGGAGTGTCGGCCCCGGAAATGACCACGGAGGAGTTTCTCGCGGCGGCGGCCTCGGACGGCCGTTTCGGCGAACGCAACACAACCGAACTCAACGAGTTCTTGAACGCCTGCGACTTGGTGAAGTATGCGCGACAGCTTCCGGGCGCCGGCGAGGCCGACGCCGTGCTGCGGGCCGCCGGCGGATTCGTCGAGCGAACCCGCGAGTCGCTCTACCGTACTGACAACAACGGGAGTCCGGCGACCCCCACGATGGAACGCGCCGCATGATCGAGTGGTTTCGTGACAGCTTCGCCCCAGGGCCTGTGTTTTTTTGGCTCTGCCTGGGGTTTTTCGGGCTTATTCCGCTGGTGTGGATTCGACACCGCCGAGGAGGGCGTACCGCTGTGCGGTTCAGTTCTGTGCAACCCCTGCGTGGCTTGGGCGCGACCTGGGCGGGGCGGACGCGGTTCGTTCTGCCGTTGCTCCGGATGCTGGCGATGCTCGCCCTGATCGTCGCCCTCGCCAGGCCGCAGTCGGGCGGCGAGTATCGCGACACGAGTGAGGGGATCGCCATTCAAATGGCCCTCGACGTGTCTGGCAGTATGGCGACCGATGACTTCGTGCTCGACGGTCAGCCCGTTCGCCGGCTCGATGTGGTGAAGCGGGTGTTCGAGGACTTTGTGCTGGGACGCGGGTCGCTGCGTGGACGCGAGAGCGACCTGATCGGCATGACCACCTTCGGGATGTTCGCGGACACGCCCTGCCCGCTCACGTTGGACCATGGGAGCCTGCGCGATCTCTTGCGGGAAACCGAGATTCCGGGCTTCGTCGATGGACGCCAGGTGCGGCAGCAGGAGGAGGCCGGTTATACGGCGCTGGGCGACGCTATAGCCTTGGCGACGGACGATCTGCGCCGCGCGGGAGAGCAAGCGGTGTCGGGCGTTCCCGGTGCTGAGGCCGCTAGGAGCCGCGTGATGATCCTTCTGACCGATGGGGCGGACAACCCGCCGCCGATCTCTGGCGTCACGCCGACCAAACCGCTCGATGCGGCGAAGGTGGCCGCGACGTTGGGAATCAAGATTTACACCATTGCGGCGTTTGGTACATCGCCGCAGCGTCAGCAAGGGTTCGGAATCTTCGCCCCAATGCGCGGCGGGTTCGACCCCGTGGCCGAGGCTGCTCTGAAGGAGATCGCATCCGTGACCGGCGCGAGGTATTTCCGCGCGACGGACGCCGACTCTCTGGTCAAAATCTATGATGAAATCGACCGCCTGGAGCGCCGGCGGACAGGCGAGCGCACCTTCCGCGACAACGTCTTCGCGAGCAAAGTCGCCATGCTCACGGCGTTGGGGATGTTGATGGCCGAAGTGCTGCTGACCAACACGAGGTATCGAAGGATTCCATGAGTCGACGGGCGCTGTATCCGCTCGGTGTATGGTCGGCGTGGACGCTTGTCGTCCCGCTCATCGTCATGGCGCTCGCCGCTCTGGTGGTTGCGACCAGCGACCCCAAGACGTTGGTGTTCGACGACCCCGGCCTGTGGTGGCTGGGGGCGGTCGTCCCGGCGACGGGCTGCGTGTTCTTGTACGGTCTGGCGCGGCGACGGCGGGCGTTGCACGCTTTCGCTTCGGCGGAGCTTGCGCCGTTGCTGGCGGCTTCGGTCAGCCCCTCGCGACAGGCCGTCCGTGCGGGAATGCTCACCCTCGCGGCGGTGATGATCGTCTCCGCACTGATCGGGCCGCGATGGGGAATGTACCTGGAGAAGCAGAGGGTCTTCGGGGTCGATGTCGTCGTGGCGTTGGATTTGTCGAGATCCATGCTCGCCGGCGATCTCCAACCGAATCGGTTGGAGCGTGCCAAACGCGACCTACGGCAACAGCTCACCGAGCGTGGGGCGTTCAAGAACGCCCATCGACTTGCGTTACTGGGGTTCGCCGGGACGACCTCGTTGCGCTTGCCGCTCACCACGGATCACGTGGCCTTTCGCTCGAAGCTCGATGCCCTTCGCGTCGGGGTCATACCGCGCGGGGGGACGGCGATCGCTCAGGCCATCCGCGCCGCGGTCGATCTCTTCGCCAAGTCGCCTCAACAGGCTACGAAAGTGATTCTCCTTTGCACCGACGGGGAGGATCACGAGGGCGGTCCGGTCGAGGAGGCGCGGGTCGCGTGGAACGAGCATGGCATTCGCGTGTTCACGATCGGCGTGGGCGATCCGACGCGTACCGTGGGGGCCGAGGTGCCGGCGGCGGACGGCGGAGCCTCTAAGCCATTGTTGCACGACGGGCAGATCGTATTCTCCAAGCTCGACGTGAAGGGACTGCGGAAGATCGCCGAGGCCGGCGGCGGCGACTATGCTCCGATCGCGGACTTACCTCGCGTCGTGGACAAGATCGCGAGCATGCGCACGACGGAACTTTCCACTGAGGAGCGGATGCGGCGCCAGCCGCAATTCCAGTGGTTCGTGGCCATGGCGTTGTTGCTTCTGGGCCTTGAGACGATGATCCGTGAGGGTCGGCCGTCCGTCGGCGAGCAGTTGCAACGGACGTGGCAGCAGGGGGCCTACGCGTGAAGTTCAAGGTTCAAAGTTCAAAGTTCGAAGAGTGCGCGTGCCTGGACTCGACACGTAGCCTTTTTCGAACTTCGAACTTCGAACGTCGAACTTTTCTTCCGTTCGCGGCTCTGATGATGTTCGTAGCGGCGACCATCGCACGGGCCGGCGACGAAGCGCCCAAGCCGCCGATTTCCGCTCCGAAGGCGGTGCGCGAGGGGAATCTTCTGTTGAAGGCAGGTGATGCGGCGTCGGCGCTGGAGCACTACCGCCAGGCCGAGACGGCGCAGCCCAGCGCTCGGGAGATCGCCTTCGATCGCGGCTTGGGGCACTACGCCCTCGGTCAGTTCGACGAGGCAAGACAGGCGTTCGAGAAGGCCGCGGGTGGGGCGGGGGACGCCCTGGCCGATGACGCCGTCTATAGCGCCGGGGCCTGCGATCACGCCGAAGCCCTCGCCGGCGGAGCGAATCCCAAAGCCGCACTGAGCAAGTTGGAAAACGCAATGCAGCGATACCAAAGCGTCTTGTCTCGCCGACCCGAGCACCAACCAGCGCGAGATGCGAACTACAAGGCCGCCTCGATGTGGCGGGAACTCAAGCAGAAACTCGAACAGCAGAAGCAACAACAGCAGCAGCAGAACGACCAACAGGATCAAAACCAACAGGACGAGAATCAGGAAAAGCAACAGTCGTCTGAGCAGCAGAAGGAAAACGAGCAGAAACAGGAACAGTCCGCCCAGGACCAGCAACAGCAACAGTCCCAGGAAAAACAGGAAGAGAAGAAGCAGCAGTCCTCCGCCGAGCAGAAGGAAAACCAGGAGGAACAGTCCAAGGAGGCCCAAGCCAAGGAAGAGGAGCAGAAGGAGGATGTTTCGCGCGAGCAGGCTGAGCGGAAACTGCGGGAGATGATGCAGGCCCTGCGCGATCGGAAGAAACTGCGACGCGAGGCCGTGAAGAAGATCCCCATCTCACCCGTGGACAAGGATTGGTAGGAAAGTGCAAGACTGGAAGTTCAAAGGTCAAAGTTCAAAGAAGGCAAGGCCCATCGCGGCGCGCAGGACGTTCCGTTCTTCTTCGAACTTTGAACTTCGAACTTCGAACTTCGCCGCGGTATTCACGCTTCTAACTGCCGGGGCCGCATACTTTAGCGCGCTGTCGATTGCCGCGGCACAGGATAGCGGCGTCGAGCTGCGACTGGAATCGACGACGATGGAGGTCGGCGAGGCCGTCGATGCCCAGTTGGTCTGCACGAACATAGGCCAGCCGGACACGCCGCAACTGTCCGTCCCGCAGGGGCTGGACCTTCAAATCACCAATCCGATGCCGGCTCAGTTCTCGCAGATGTCGATCGTCAACGGACGACGCTCGCAGAAGACCACCTATACTTATTCGCTACGACTGACGGCTCGGAAAGCGGGAACCTACATGCTCGGGCCCATCTCCGTCGTCGCGGAGGGAACCACGTACAAAACCGCGCCGGTGAAGGTTACGGTGCAAGAGGGTCAAGTCGCCTCGCACCCCGAACAGGACCAGTTCGTCTTTGTGCGGATGAGCGTCGAACCCAAGTCGCTGTATGTGACCGAGAGTTTTACGGCCACACTGGTGATCGGCATCCGCAAGGTGGAGATCGACGGGCGCGTCACGGACCTGGACAACCTTCTGCAAATCATCGACGGCAGCGCCTCCGAGCTGTCCATTTTCGGAACGCGGTTCAGCTCCAGCGAACTCGCCATGACCGACTCCGCCGGGCAGCGGCACCCGTACATGCTCTTCAAGTCCACAAAGGAAGTGCGGGCCGAAGAGATCGGTCCGATGGCGGTCGGTCCGGTTTTCTTGAAGGTGAACTATCCGACGGCGCTGCGGCGTGGGTTCTTCGGCGGGATGGAGGTCTCTCGATCGCGTAAGGAGACGGCCCGGGCGGAGGCGATGACCGTGGACGTCAAAGGGCCGCCGGAACAAGGAAAACCCGCCGATTTCACGGGGGCGATCGGACGGTTCACGATGAAGGTGGAGGCGAAGCCGACGCGCATCGAGCAGGGGCGACCGGTCACGCTCAGCATTTTTGTCCAGGGCGCGCCGCTGGACGGACTGGCCGGACCGGACCTCGCCAGGCAGGCCGAACTCGCCAGCCGATTTGATTTCGCGACGGATGAACTGACCGGTGATGTCGAAGGCAACGCCAAGGTCTTCCGCCGCGCGATCTTCCCCAAACAGCACGGCGAACAGACCGTGCCGCCGATGTCCTGGTCCTATTTCGATCCCCGTTCCGAACGCTACGTCACGTTGGCGAGTCAGCCGATCCCGATCGTGGTCGATCCGCCCGCGCCCGGCGCGGTCGCGGCCTCGCCGCCCGACTTTGGGGCCTCCGAACGAAACATCGCGAAACTGACCGTCGTCCAGGGCGGCATCTCGCCGAACTACGTGGACCCCGGTCTTGTGCTGGTCAACACGTCGGTGGGACTCTCGACGCCGCAGACCGTCGCAGCGCTGGCGTTGCCCCCGCTATTGTGTTTGAGCCTGACGCTCACGGTTCGGCATCGGTCACGGTTAAAGGAAGACGTCGGGTACGCTCGTCGGCGTCGGGCGAAGCACAACGCGCGAGCCTTGATCGACCGGGCCTTGCATGACGGCGACCCCGCGCGGCAGTTGACCGGGCTGTCGCAGGCCATGACCAGCTACCTTGCGGACCATTTCTGCCTGCCGCCCGGCGCGATGACGCCGGACGAGGTCCGGATCCTGCTGGCGACACATGGCGCCGACGCCGTGACGGCCGATCAGATCGCCCGATTTCTCGAAACCGGCGATGCGGCGCGATACGCCCCGGGCGCGATGGGGGCGTTATCGCCCCGCGAGGCGGCGCCCCTGGTCCGCGAGTGGATCGAGCGGGTCGAGAGAAGCACGCGATGACCGCGCGTTCCTTGGGGTGGGTGGTCCTGCCGGTCTTGATGCACGCGGCGGCAGCGATGCCCGTCGCGGCGGCACCGGCGCGTGCTGGTGCGCAGGTCGAGTTTGACCAGGCCCTGCGCGACTTCGACGAAGCGCAGCGCCTCCAGAACGATCAGCCCGACCGCGCCAGACAGCTCTTCCGTTCCGCGGCGCAGCGTTTCATCAGCATCGCGGCCGGGGGCGTGGTCAACGGTCGGCTGGAATTCAACATCGGCAATTGCCTTCTCCAAGCCGGCGACGTAGGCCGAGCGATCCTGCACTACCGCCGGGCGCAACGCTTGATCCCCCGCGACGCCTTACTGGCCGACAACCTTTCAGTCGCCCGTTCCCGATGCCTGACCCAGATTCAGCCGACCCGGCGAAGCGAGTTCTTCAAGAGCGTGTTTTTCTGGCACTACCAAACCGCGCTCGCCACGCGGTTCCAGGTCGGTCTGGTGTTGTACGTTGCGGTGTGGGTCTTGCTGTCAGCCCGGAGTGTGGCCCGTCGTCGCTGGCTCACGGTCTGCGCCGTGGTCGCCGCGAGCCTGGCGGGCGCTTGCGGGGCGTCGGTGGCCGCCGAGCGATGGTTCGAACGCAACGCCCCGGAGGCGGTGGTGACGGCGATGGACGTGGTGGTCTACAAGGGGCCTGGAACCGGCTACCAACGGCAGTTCGAGCAGCCGCTCCAACCGGG
>Ga0315285_10007148_pt1 | contig 11473 bp, 19 predicted proteins | sample YL17G09_36_MG_FD_203698 | JGI IMG/M metagenome (GOLD analysis project Ga0315285, IMG submission 203698) | Sediment microbial communities from Yellowstone Lake, YNP, Wyoming, USA - YL17G09_36 | ecosystem: Environmental > Aquatic > Freshwater > Lake > Sediment | place: USA: Wyoming | collected... | reverse complement strand
TACTAAGATCAAAGCAGGTGGGCGCTACGATAACGTAGATCCTAACAGCCACATGCTGTTAGCTCCCGGTGTGCGTATGTCAGTAGCAGTGGTCACTGGCATTGATGACTGCGTGAAGATTCAGCCTGAGGAGGATATCTCCTACTCGTGGGTTATCTGTCGCATCGACACCAGCAATTACTTTGAAACCATCAAACGTAATGATGCTATCGTTGCACTGGTTCAAGAGTCCTACACTCAGAATCTGCGTAAGACTTTCGCTCAGAAGATTCTTGCAGAACTCCCTGCTAATACTGCTGAATCCGTGAAGCTACTGTTGGGAGGTAAGTAATCATGCTTGGAACTTCTAAACTTACACAGTTGATTGCTGTTGCTAACGCCCTCGCGTTTACTTCCCACCTACCTGATATCCAGCAGATTGAAAACCGAATGGTGCGTAAGGTCCGCAAAGGTAGCAACAACGAGCTGTTTCATGATGCTTATTTTAGTAGTAGCTACATCAGCAAAGAAGGTGCTCGCAGAATCAAGGATCGCCATGCACTGTACGCAGCTCAAAGCAAAGAGCTTCAGTCTCTGAGTAATACTCAGCTCAAGAAACTGGGACTTATTCACCCCAAAGGTAAGCGCCTATCACCAAACCCAACCAAGTTTCACATACAGTACAACAACTTGGCACTGATTGCAAAGCATCCGATCCGTGAACGTGAGCTTAAGACGCTAAGCAACTAATTACTCACAACACCTACACCCGAGGCTACTACTAATAAACTGGTAGTAGCCTTTTTCTTTTAGTATGAACTCCACCGAAGTATTTGATATTCTCCTAGATAAGAGGAAGATTACCCTTGCAACATCTAGCAGGGATGCAAATGTATTACGGGTAGCAGTGCTGCGGAAGTTTAAAGATTACAAAGAACAAATGGATAGACTTGGTTTTCTTGATCCTACACTAGAAGAATGCAGTGTCTCTCTAGAGTATGATGAAGAAAAAAATATCGCAAAGTTGTTTCTCCGTCCAAGAAAGAGAAGCAGTCTAGTGTTTACCATTATTGAAGAAACTGATCCTGAGACTGGAGATACTCAATGACTCGGAAGTACCAGCCAATCTGGGAAGCTATTAAGAAGGCAGATGTTGGAACAGAAGTTCCTATCAAATGCCACGGCACAGCAGTTAACACCCTACGGCAAGCTGTGTTGAAAGAAAAGAGTAGAGAAACTGCTGCTCGTCGTAGACTTGGTATGCGATTTGCAGGTAACTTGGAGATAAGAGTTGTAACTGATGGAGTTGTTCCTACTGGTTATGCTCTTGTTTATTTTAAACTCTCATGGGATGGAACCAGACTATGATTGCAGCTCTTGTTCTTGAGTTCATACTCCTGTACTGCTGGCACTATGTTGATGCTAAGGCAGAAAAGAGATTTGTTTATAACGCTTGTGCGTTGGTGTTCCTGATGCAACTTGCTGTTACTTCTGTATACCTTGCTTGGAGATATTTACCATGAGTGGTCCAGTTCCTAGATACTACAAGTATTGCTCACTGTGTGAGAACTTCTTATCTAGGGAGCAGCATTTCAATCCAACCCGTCATACAACTGATAGATATTCTAAGGAGTGCATAACATGCAAACAACTACAGCGGCAGACTTACAAGCTACTACTTGCAGAGTGCAAGCCAGCACCAAGAGTTCCAAGAGCATCCGTACCAAAGCCAGTGCTATACTCTGGGCCGTTACTTACAGTCTGGCGTTAACTGGATACATATATTACGAAGGATATTTACAATGATGATACTAAGCGGCTACGTCTACCCAGATACTGGCGTACCAAATCTTTACTGGTCACGATGCACTTGCTCTGAGTGTGGGGCTATGGAGAAGGTATCTTACAGACTACCGTCCCCTATGAGCAAACAAGAAGTAGCAGAAAGGCTCACGGATGCTTTAAACTCAAAGGGGTGCAGCCGATGCAAAAAGACAGCTGTTCCTCGCATCAATCACATCAGGTCAATTGCTGCTCATATTGAACAGAGTGAGAGTGACGTACAGGAGGCATTCAAGACATTCGCAGCTACTCGCTACGAGATTGATGCTGTAACAGTAGTTCAAACAGTAATAGATTACCTAGCTGCCAATTATTATCTACGTGAAGGAGTAATTCAAAATGCGGGCGCCTATACTTCTACTGATCGCTATGCACTCAAAGGGATGCAGCAACTGCAAGAGAATCACTATCTACATGAAGGAGTAACTAGAAATGAAACTGATCCCAAGTCTACTGATCTCTATACTTCTATGCAGCGGCTGCTCGGCCCTGCCCTCAAAGGCTCTTCAGTCAAGCCAACAGATAATATCTGAAGAAGATACTCTCACCAAAGTTCTTAACATGTGCGTACTCATAGCACAGACGCAATAACCAACAGGTTCAATAGGTTCAATAGGTTCAACAGGTTCAATAGGAAACTATCATGGCACATCCTGATCGACGATCCGTACAAGTACAGATTCCTTCCCTAGCAAAAGCTATCAAGGAAGAAGAAGCTAGGCAGCTAGCAGATTACAAACCACAAACTGTTTTGGGCCCGGAAGATTCTGGCAGTTCTGCACACAAGATTGGTGACAATCCTAATGCGCACATCACTGACAAGATCTACCTCTTTCCTGAATCCTACAATGCATTGCGCCGTGAAATCTCCGATCACTGGCCCAGTCTCTGGATGCTAGTAGGTTGGACAATGGCACATCAAGCTGAAGATTTCGTAGCAGTTATGAATGACGCTCTTGGTATGAAGATTCAATTTGATGGGAACAAAGTAGATGTTACATGTGCAACCTATCTCAATGAACTGCGTAGACTGCGGGGTCTCAGCGGGTTTGCACTACCAACAGGAGCGTAATATGAATTCACAGAGCATTGTAGAAACTGCTCTCAGCAGTGTCACTCCACAGGACCAGCAGAAGCGAGTGCGGCCCAAAGCTCCAAGAGTTACTCACTTCATTCAACTGCAACCATTTGGTGTATTTGTTGTTGATGCTGAAACTTACGTAGCAACTGGCGGCGATCCTTACTCCCCACTCTGGATGCCAGTAGTAGCCCACACAGCAGATGCTGCTCGCGCTATCGGTGAGAATCTTATTCTTCGGTTTGCAGGAAAACAAAGTCATGTCAACAAGCTCTGAAACAACTGCTGACGGTGCAGTTCAAACTACTCGCAGTCCTCAGCATGATGCTATTATGCAGCGTCTGGGTTATCTGGAAGAGTGTCTGATTGCTCAAGATCCCAAGATGAAGGATCACCTGCGTGAGATTCACAAACTCATGATCTCTCATGAAGAACTTGTGCATCTGCTACCAGACAGTGAGATTGCAAAGATCATGACTGGCCAGCAGATCATTACCAATACCACACTGGTCGCTGCTACTACAGGTACAGGCAAGAAGGCTACAAGTACCAAGAAGGCTACTGGTCTAAGTCTGGGAGATTTGTAATGGCACATGCAGCCACTTACCGTTGCAACAGGTGTAGATTTGTTAGTACAGTGCCCAGTAGTTACGGCTGTCCTTACTGCGATGCCAAGGTAAGTTATCCTCCTACTAAAGAACCTCCCACATGGCAACAACTTACGCACACGCAGTCAGGATCAGAAGTCTCCGACTCCCATGGAATTTCCAACCATATAAAGCTTCTACATACTGCGATCCTTGCATTGCACTCACAGTATGCTGGACTCTGCTCAGGACTGTTGACCAATTCCCAAAAGAACATTGGCACAGACGATATGCAGAAGCTGCAATCTCTGAGTGCTTCTATTGTAAATCTAGAAGCAACGCTGGTGGACTTTCGTACGATTGTGAAAATTGTAGATCTGAGGCAAAAGTACCAGACTACTTCCACATTTACAAACAAACCTTAGAACTGGCACACGCACTATGGCATCCTCCGACACCTCAGCAATCTTCAACAGATTGGATGAAATCTTTCACGGCTCCAGTAGTGAGTTCACCGACACCAGTTCTATCCAAGAAGGAGCAACTGCTGGCCAGATTGACCAAGCGAAACTGATCTCTGCTAGTACCAGTGACAAAGGTTATCGCCGTCTTATGGCGCATGGTAATGTTACCAGTTACAGCAAGCTGAATCTGCTGCACTCTTGCCCTCGTCTATACGAACTAGAACTGTTTAAAAACAATGTACCAAAATCTCCTATCTTTGAAGAAGCTCAAGCTGCCAATCTTGATTTTGCTTTTGGTCACGCAGTTGGCTCTGGTATTCAAACCTTCGCAGCAACGGGCAGCTTACAAGCAGCACAGTTAGCAGCGTGGCTTGCTTGGAAAGCACCTTATGATGCAGAGAAAATAGATAAGCGTGGAACTCCTGCTGGTAAGAGTCTTGCTTATGCTCTGTGGGCAGTAGAGAAGTTTGCATGGTTCTTTCAGAATGAGCTGGCAGATTGGGAAGTTCTTACATTACCTAATGGAAAGGCAGCAGTAGAACTAGCGTTCGCTGTTGACACTCAAAATGGATTTTATCATTTCGGTCACATTGATACTGTGCTTCGTCATCGCAGCACTGGCAGGCTTGCTGTCTGGGAAGGAAAGACTACTGGCGTGGAAACAGTTGCTGAAGCAACCTATGCTAATAGTTATCAAGCTCTCGGCTATTCTGTGGTGGTTGATGCTATTGCTCATTCTCTTGGTTTTGACAGTCCAGATTATGAAGTAATGTATATTGTCTACAGCAGCAAGACTCGTGAGTTCCAACTGCTTCCATTCACCAAGAGTAAAACTCAACGAGCTGAGTGGCTGCAAGACTTACTACTGGATCATGCACTGATTAGTCAGTACAAAGATCTAGGATTCTTTCCTAAGCGTGGTGAGCATTGTGTTAATAAATACGGTAGAACCTGCGAGTGGTTCGGAAGTTGCCAGATGCGGAACACTAGCTTGTTTCCTAATGTGGAAGTTGTGAAACTAGCTCACATTGAAGGTTTAGAATCTGTTGACTTCACCTTCACACTGGACCAATTGGTTACTGCGCAGCAAAATCGCTCTTGACAGCCGCGCTGAAATGTGTATAATTTAACACTTACCTTGGAGTTTTTATGGCTAATTTTAAACAAGATATTTTAGAAGCAGTTGGTGACGAAGTAATAGAAGCAATCAAGATACTTGGTGTACAGGTTAGCTGGTCTGGTGACGATTCTAAGTTTGTCCCGGGCGATGCTTACGCAGGTAAACTTGTTAGTGGTATTGAGATACCTAATGTGTTGAGAGCATTAGACTACGAATACTCCACTGGCTACGGTTCTCAAGATTGCCATACTATTTTAGTTTGGACTACGGCCCCTGACCATTCATACTCTACAGGTAATGTCTACTCCATTCATGAATACGACGGATCAACCAGCATTATATCAGTACCAAGGCACCCACAATGAAACTCACAGATTATCAACCCGCCGCAGCAAGAAAGATTCTAGTCTACGGTCCACCAAAAACAGGCAAGACTGATCTTGTCGGTCAACTTGCTAGCATCAAGAAACTCTGGTGGTTTGACTTGGAAGATGGTATCAAGACCCTTCTCTCCAGTCCTCGCATGAAAAAAGAGTGGCTCAATAACATTGAGCTATTCAAACTTCCAGACACTCAGACATTTCCAATAGCTATTGAAACCATGTTGCGTGTAATCAAGGGCGGCAAGCACAGTATTTGTCATGCTCATGGGGTTGGTAACTGTGTGAAGTGCAAAGCTCTTGGTGCTGCTGGTGCTACTGAGATTGATGTAGGGAGCTTTGGCCCGGATGATGTTCTGGTAGTTGACTCAGGCTCACAGCTCTCGGCATCTGCAATGAACTACATTCAGCGAGAGCTGATCCTCAAAGATAACTACGACAAGAAGCCGGACTGGGATGACTATGCTAAACAGGGCAGAATCTTGGATCGTATTTTCTCTATCCTGCAGCAAGCTCCATTCCATGTAGTAATCATTACTCATGAGAACCTAGTGGAGATGGAAGATGGCAAGAAGAAGCTTGTTCCTATTGCTGGCACAAGTCAATTCTCCAAGACTTTCGCAAAATATTTTGACGATGTAGTTTATTGTGACATTGTCAATAAGAAACACAAAGCTGCGTCAAGTACGACATACTCAGGTAGCATTGTGGCAGGCTCCAGAACTGGTAAAGACCTGGAAAAATTAGATGCACCCTCACTCTTGGAGTTATTTAAATGAAAGATAGAACTTTTGAACAAGCATTGGAAGCACTTAAAAATGTAAAGTCCGTTGCACGATCTGGGTGGAATGGTAAGAACATGTACTTGTTCTTGGTGCAAACTTGGGAATCTCCCAGTATACTAGACTCTACCGAGAAACTTCCATTCATCGCTATGTGTACAGCTCAAGGAGCTTTTGTTCCTTGGGTTGCATCGCAAACTGATATGCTAGCAGACGATTGGGAGATACTGTAATGACAAACAAGAAAACTATTGGCAACCCAACAATACCACTGTCTATGTTGCAACGCGCACATGATACTATCAATGGCGCACGACAAGAAGATTACGGAGACAAACTCCAGAACTTCTCACAGACTGCAATGATCTGGCAAGGTTTGCTGGCACATAAGTTGCAACCTCATGCGACAATCACTGCTGACGATGTAGCACTGCTGATGATTGGACTGAAAATGTCCCGTCTTGCTAAGACTCCAATGCACAAGGATTCCATTCTTGATATTGCTGGCTACGCTGGCTGCATGGATATCCTGCAAGAAGAGCGTGTCAACAACAAAGAATTGCTCGGCGCCACAGTGGATTACGCTGCACCACTCTGATCTTTCCCCCTTACAAAAACACCTTAGTATCTTTTTTCAATCCTCAACTTAATAGGATAATATCATGAGCAACGATAACTTCACACCGCTAGACGAAAACGCATTGTTCGCAGCAGACTTGGATGATCTTGCTGATCTCCCCAGTTTTGAAACTCCTCCTCCCGGCAGCTACATTCTGAATGTAACTGTTGGCGTGAAGAAGATCAATGGTAAGGATGCAGTGGAAGCTGCGTTTGAAGTTGTGGAAACTGCGGAGCTTGCAGATTCTGATGACAAGCCAGTTGCCAATGGGACAAAGTTCTCTACTGCGTTCTTCTTGGACAACGAGTATGGCGTTGGCAACATGAAGAAGTTCATTGCTCCTTTTGGTGCACACTTCGGCATCACCAACATTGGCTCCTTGATTGCTGAAATCAAGAATATCCAAGTTGCCTGCAATGTCAAGAACCGCAAGGACAAGCAAGATCCTACCAAGGTGTACGCCGCTGTTGATAATATCAATATCGCGTAATCGGTAAGGTGGAATGAGGTTGTGCCACACTAAAAACTACCTCACTATTTCTTTTGTGTTTTGGCCCGGCAGAAGTCTATTAAAATCCAAAAGAAAATGTCTACAATACTACTACACCTTGGTACTCACGAAGATGCTGACCACCAGCATCGTCTTACTACACTAGCTGCTGGCCAGCAGGTAGCATGGAAGAACAAACTAACTGCGCCGCTCACTATCACGGAGCTTGAAGGAGCTTGTGAGAAAGCAGGAGTGCAGGGCATTGTTTGTTCTAATGAGGAGTTCCTCAAGAAACTTCTGTACGCACAGAGTGACTTCATACCACCAAACAATAAGCGCGGTGTAACTCTTGATGACTATCAAGGGTCTTTCCTACGTCTGCCTAAGACCCACATCCCAGTAGTTATCATCAACCCACTACAGAATCTGATAACTGTACCGTGGGCACAAGCAGCAGCTACTCGCTTCGTTTCCAAGCTAACAACTCCCAGCAAATTCTACCAGCAAACCAAGTTCACTTGGACACTGGCAACACCTGAGAATCTACCAGAATTCTTTGCGCGCTGGGAAACCAATGCTGCTCTCATTAGCATTGACATCGAGACTGCCATTGATGATCCACTGCGCAGAATCAATTGCGTAGGTTACTGTGCTTATTTCCCAGAGACTCACACCACTGAATGTTTAGTGATTCCATTTGACAGCATGTTCAATCTGGAATGGGTACGTAAATTTAACAGACTACCACAAGGTAAGGTGCTGCAAAATGGACTATACGATAATGTTTACTTCATGCGTTTTGGCTGCCCTGTTTACAACTGGCTGCATGATACTCAGCACTTGTTTCATTCTATGTATTCTGAGTTTCCGAAGCGTCTGGATTTTATTACAGTTTATGCGCTGCGAGAAACAAGATACTGGAAAGATGATGGAAAGTCTGGCAGTCTTCAAGACTACTATCGTTATAATGCTCGGGACTGCTGGGCTACTCTTAATAGCTATCTGGCTCTCCTTCTACTTAGTGAGCCTTATGCCATCAGAAACTATCTTGAAGAATTCCCTCTCGTATTCCCTTGCCTTCATGCAGAACTAGAAGGTTTGAAGATTGACACTGCTCGCATGGCAGTAGTGAAAGCTGAGAAGGAGCAATCAGTACTGGTGAGCGAAGCTCAGTTTCAAAAGATGATTGCTGCTCCCGGTTTCAACCTTAACAGTTGGCAGCAGGTTAAGAAGCTGTTTACAGTCTTGGGCGTCGGCGGTCTTGCCAGTACCGGCAAAGCAGATATGCTGAAAGCACAAGCTGCGCACCCACTTAACAATAAGATTCTTTCTGAGCTGGTTGCTATAAAGGGCGACAAGAAACTTCTCAGTACCTATTTTGTCGAAGGGAAATTCTGGAATGGAAGACTCTACTATAAACTCAACCCAGCTGGCACTGATACCGGTAGACTAGCAAGTAGTGAAAGCTCTTTCTGGTGTGGACTACAGATCCAAAATATCCCAAGAGGAGATAATGTTAATTATTAGCGATCCCGGATGGTTGCTATGTGAAATTGATAAAGCACAGTCCGAAGCACGTTGCGTTGCTTATCTGTCGGGGGAAGAAGCCCTTATAGATCTTGTAGAATCCTCCCACGATTACCACTCTTGGAATGCTTCTGCTTTCTTTGGTGTTGCTTACGAACTGATCTATGATGAAGCTACTGGCAAGCAGTTAAATAAAACTCTGCGTGATCTGGCAAAGCGTACTAATCACGGTGCTAACTACAACATGGGGGCTGGCGTGATGCTAGATACCATGGGACCGAAAGCAGTAGCGACTGCCAAGATTGCACTATCTCTTAAGGGTTCACTCCGCCAAGTCTGCCAGCATCTGTTAGACGTCTATGAGAAAGCCTATCCAAAAGTAAAAGGTCTTTGGTATGAGTCTATCATTAAGGAAGTTAATCTAACTGGCCGTATTGTTTCTCCGCTAGGATGGACTAGAATCTTCTTTGGTCGTCCGAGTCGCCAGAATAAGCCAATGCTTAACGCAGCGGTTGCTCACCCACCGCAGAATCTTTCAGTTGCAATTATCAATAAAGAATTTTATAATGTATGGCGCGCAAGCGTTTACAACAGTTACATCAAAAATGGTACAGAGATAGTTTGTCAGTTACGAAACATCATACGCATCAAGGCACAAATCCATGATAGTATCTTCTTCCAATACAGAACAGACCGTCCAGATGCTCCAGATATAGTAGCAGGTATCATGGATACCCGAGTACAAATCAAAGGCGCTGACGGAAAAACTAGAACAATGTTTATCCCTTCTGACATCTCTAAGGGAAAGACACGTTGGTCAGAACTAAAGTAACTACTGTCTATGACAACCACAAGAGATGATAATAACCTGTTTGATCTTTACTTCTCCTATGTGCAGGATACAGAATCACCACTGATTTTTCATCGGTGGAGTCTGATAGCTTCTATTGGCGCGCTACTTGGTCGGCAGTTCTGGGTTCCTCACGGGACCAACAGAATCTTTCCTACTAGCTACGTGATGCTTATAGGAAACCCCGGCACCAGAAAAAGCAGTGCGATCAAAACAAGTAAAAAGATACTGGCCCATAGTGGGTACAGTAAATTCTCTGCTGAGAAAACAACCAAGGAAAAATTCCTGTTAGACTTAGAAGGTCTACCAGAATCATTCGGAGACTCTTATGGAACTAGAACCTATGGCAGCGGCAGAGCATCAGGCTCTGGGGCTAAAACTCTTACACCTCAGGATGTGCTCGCAAATCTTGACCTCGGAACTAACGAAGTCAGTCATGACGGAGTTCCTAGAGAAGTCTTTGTCTGCGCTGATGAGTTTAACGAGTTCGCAGGAAGCGGAAATCTTGATTTTCTCTCACTCCTCGGCAGCTTGTGGGATTGGGACGATGAGCTTGGCACTTACAGACATAGGCTCAAGAACAGTAAAAGTCTCTCTATCTATCAGCCTACAATCTCCATCTTGGGGGGTAATACCCATACTGGATTCCAAGAAGCATTTCCAGTTGCTGCCATCGGACAAGGATTCATGTCAAGACTGCTACTCATACATGGAGAACCAAGTGGTAGAAAGATTGCATTTCCTACAAAACCTTCCGATGGACTCAGAGATAAGCTCCAAGACTTTATTAAAGAGATACATGCTAGGGTCGTAGGAGAGGCAACACTATCACCAGAAGCTAAGCATGCGCTGACTATTATTTATAGTAGCTGGACTGAGCTAGAAGATTTCCGCTTCAAGCATTACAGCACCCGCAGGTTTACGCATTTGTTGAAACTGATACTGGTAGTTGCGGCCATGCGCCTATCTACCGAGATTGCATTAGAAGATGTGTTGCTAGCAAATACAATCCTGACTCATGCTGAATCTGTAATGCCGAAAGCTCTAGGAGAATTTGGTAAGAGCAGGAACAGTGAGGCAACTCAGAACGTAATGTCTGCACTTTACGAAGCTAAGAAGCCATTGAGTTTTGAGGCACTGTGGAAAATAGTAAGTCGTGATCTTGACAAGAGAGAGCAGCTTACAGATATTCTTTCTAGTCTACTCCAGTCTGGAAAGATTCAACCGCCAGCAAAAGGTGCAAATCCTAATGCTGGATTCTTACCACTACAAAAGCCGATGAACACTAAGGCTCTGTATGTGGATTTTAAACTGATGAAAGAAATGGAGGGTAAGGTATGATTGAATATTGGAGGTCAACAGTTCGTGACACTGTGACCATTTGTATCGCAGGAACTGAAAGCATCGAAGCTTTCAAACAACTAGTCCAGCGTGGTGCAAATCTGTGGCCAGATGCACCTGCAAGTATCAAGGGATTTGCAGACCTTGTTACTACCGGAACCATTATGCAAGATTACAAATCACAGGAACACAGCCATGAAACAACCAGTAGCGCCAATGACAAAGTTTGAATTAGACATTGCGATGTTTAATGAAATGTACGGACTCACACAATTGCAGGATCAAAGCAAGACTGTAGTTCGTGAGCGATTCGTAAACTATAAGAAGATCCTGCTTGATGAGGTCAACGAATATGATGACCTCATTGCAATGCTGGATGCATCCAGGGTAGATCGTGCAGAAGTACTCACAGCT
>Ga0315285_10007144_pt1 | contig 11475 bp, 14 predicted proteins | sample YL17G09_36_MG_FD_203698 | JGI IMG/M metagenome (GOLD analysis project Ga0315285, IMG submission 203698) | Sediment microbial communities from Yellowstone Lake, YNP, Wyoming, USA - YL17G09_36 | ecosystem: Environmental > Aquatic > Freshwater > Lake > Sediment | place: USA: Wyoming | collected... | reverse complement strand
TACCACGCATTCGTGTCCGAAGGATCGATGCGGATTGCCTGTTCATACGATCCGATGGCGTCGTTAAATTTCCCAAGATCATAAAGGGCAATGCCTTTAAAATAATGGGCCTTGGCCAGTTTCGGGAATGCCTCAAGCGCTTTATCAAAGGTAATGATTGCTTCAGCAAACCTGCCAAGATCGTAGAGTTCAATGCCCCGGCGCAACAGATGTTCCGCCTCTGTCCTGCTCATACGTCGGATTCTCCGTAATGGTATTTGATTGCCATGGTGTCCTGACTGCGTTTACGTTGTATTCTTATACATTTTCCAAAAACGGATATACCCTTTCTGGTATGGTAATGTACTACCGGCATTAAAGAATAATATTTTTATAGAGCTCATTGGGATCTTTCGGATTGCTGCTTCGTCATGGCCGTTTTCCTGTCTTCTTGTTCGGGGACAGATGGGGCAGGTTTCGGACCGGATATGATATCTTCTGGAGCGGGCAGGTTCTCCAACCTGCCACGGACTTCATAGTTCACGTTCGGGTTGCATAAAAAGGCCAGTACGAAAATTCCCTGCGTGTCATCGGAAAAGCTCATGGAGGTACAACCGGTACTGTCCAAGTTTTCCCCCAAAATTAGTTGCCCCGATATACATGACAGTACCCGTTCCGGTTGCAGCCCCGATACCTGCCCTCATCGCGTTGCTAACCGCTGTTTCGTCAATACCATTGACGACAATTTCATACACTGCGTTTACTCCGTCAGGTACCTGGGAATCGCGGATTTTTCCTTTGAGGGTAGGGCAAAAGTGATGGTTTGTGCTTGCAGGCATCGGGAAACGGTAGTTTTGGCACCCCACTTTGGACCCGCTTGCCACAATACCCCCTGCAAAACCTGTAATGACACCTTTCATTCCTGCAATGGTGTCAGCTGCCGCCTCAGCACCGGCAAGTGCAGATCGCTGGTCTTTTCCCATAACAAGGAAGTTACCCCCGGCTATCCCTTTCACCGTCCCGAACCGTTCCTCCCCTACATAGTGACCCTGCATAACCGGGATCTTCCAGCAGTTCCTGTCCCCGATCGTGCACCGTTCCTCATACCCGTCCCCAAAATAATGCATTTTTACAAAGAACCTTGATTCAGCTTTTGGAAATCCATCAAATGCCGAAGCGGTTGGTGCAGGAAGGATGCACTGGGCAATCCTGCCGGAAACATTTGCCTTGATCATCTTTTTTTCAGAACAGACCAGGATTGAAACCCCCGGCCTTCCATCAGGTGTCTCATCAGGCACGAGATGACCTTCGATCCCTGCTTCACAGGGGCACCCGATCTTCGATGTCGCAAACCCTGTTGCAACAACCGCAGCCTTCTGAGCCCATTCTTTTGTTGATGCGGTGATAATCACGCGCGAGATCCAGACCGGAAATGCCTCGGCAAATGTGTCAAGTATTTTTGCACCGTTCATCTCCATGGTTCAGCACATCCCGTCCGAATATACAATTCCATCTTCGGTCACGATGCAGTTCATATGGATATCGTTCTCATCAACCGGCAGTTGTTCTGCCTCCTGACAGCCAAACGCGATCCCGATCTTCCGGATTCTTTGGTTTTTCGCTAAAAACCTGTCATAATAACCGGCTCCATACCCAAGCCTCCCTCCATACCTGTCAAAACCGAGCATCGGCAGGATGATTGTATCAACGTCTCCGGCAGCGGCAGGGATCTCGTTTCCTATCGGTTCTGGAACTCCGAATGTACTTGGGACAAGCACTGACAGGTCGCTGAGATATGACAGCCGAAGGCTGACATCCTGCTTCACGATAATCGGGACAACCACCGGGTTGTTGCGTTTAAAAAGGGTTGTAATAATCGGAACGGTATTCACTTCCAATTCCTTTGAGGAATAGACCATCACAGTCTCTCGGTCCCTTATGAGTTCAAGAACATAGCTGCAGACCTTCCGGCTCTTTTTCTCTCTCTCTTTGGCAGTCATTGATTCCCGCCTCCCCCGGAGAATCTGCCGGACGCTGTTTTTCAGCTCTCTCATGGGCAATAGTCTATCGCAAGTGTATTTATGGTTTAATATTCCCCTAAATTCCGATGCCCACCGCTGGAAATTATGGTCGAATTGCCATATTTTGCCAGAACGAGACTATCCTCGGAATGAAAAAAATCTCAAAGAGTGTTTATTACGACAACCGAGTTACTATTCATAAACATTTGACGACAGGAAAAAAACGTTAAGTATTTGGATTTATTAAAGCCTCAGGCGAGAATCGAACTCGCGACCTTGTCCTTACCAAGGACACGCTCTACCGACTGAGCCACTGAGGCAGGTTGCCTAGATACGTAGGCAGTAATCGTTATAAAACATTGCGGAACCGGTATGAGTGCTATCGTTCTAGGACAAGGGAAAAAATGCTGTCCTGATCAGATTGCATTCAGCCGTTCCATACTTCTTATAACACCGTCAAATGTGGCAACTTCGATGATTGGCGCAACGCCGTTCTTTTTTACCGCCTTCATGACAGGGATGAAATCGATTGTTCCGTCCCCGACAGCAAGGTGGAAGTCCTCTTTCCCGTTGTTGTCATGGAGATGGAAGTGCCCGGCCGGGTAGGCGAGGAACCGGTCAAGACAACGGTTCTGGTGGGCATGCCCTACATCGAGAGCGAAGGAGGTATTGCCGATTAAGGACATTTCATCAGGAGTCTTGAGAAGGAAGTAATCCCAGTTACCCATATTCTCGATAAAAAAAGGGACACTATATTCATCTGAAAGACGTTTGAGTTCTGAAATTGATTTTTTACACCGGTCCTGTGCCTTTGTACGTTCTTCAGCCCAGGCAAAATACCCGGGATGGACAACAACACCGGCATTAACGGTCGCCGCAACCGAGAAACACTGCCCGATCACCTCCACGCTTGCACAGCGGATCGGTTCGAGAAGACTTGCGATATTGGTTCCGCGGCAGGGGGAGTGTATCGTGAAGCGTGCGGAGTAGTTCTCCAGCGGTTCGGCATTTTCAAGGGCATGCAGCCCCTCATCCATCACCTCGATGAAATCTGTGATGGCAGCAATCCGTTCCAGGGCTGCAGGAAGCGGCTGGTCATGGAGACAGAACGTGGAGACCCCAAACATTATGAAAAGGTGCACAACGGAACACTTATACCCGTCGGATCGGGACATATCCTGTTTGAAGATGTGAATCAAAATACAAAGTTGAATGATTTTTTGGCTCTGTAGAAATCCCTGATCTCACATTAATACCAGAGATCCATGATGAACCGGTTTTCGACGGGTATCGCAAGGGGGGCTGCCGCAGTGGCGGGGGCGAAGCCCCCAAGAACGTTATGAAAACCGATGATTTCTACAGAGCCGATTTTTTTATTTTTTGTACCTCACTTCCACCTGAGTAAACGAATTCACGATGCCTTCTGCAGCGAAGCGTTCGGCAAGCCGGGAATTGATCGCGATTTTGACTTCATCGGGCAGGCTGAATTTTTTTGCCCAGACATAGAGAACGAATTGTAATCCCGATTCACCCAACTCCAGGAAGAACTCTTTCAGGGCCGGGCCATCGAGAAGGTACTCTGTCATCTTTATCACATCATGGGCTGTCCCGAGCAGGACCTGTTTGACTTTTGCGATATCACTCTGAGCAGGGCTCCAATAAGGATCGTCACTGCCGCATCCACAGATCCCAGATCCATAACCTACAACTTAAGTGGTGCGGCGGTAAATAGCTATAGACGTTCATGACGGCAGGAACGGAAATTGCAGCGACGCTGCGGAGACTTGTTGATCGCGATCTCACCTTCATGCATATCTGCGGGACTCATGAGGCGGCAATAGCCCGTGCAGGACTGCGCGCCGTCCTTCCCGAACATCTTAAGATCGTGATGGGTCCCGGCTGCCCTGTCTGTATCACACCTCAGGGAGAAATTGATGCAGCGCTTGAACTGGTGGAGAAAGGATGTATTGTCGCCACCTACGGGGATCTCCTCCGCGTGCCCGGAACGAAGGGGTCGCTTGAGTCAAGCGGCGGTGATGTCAGGGTTGTGCAGGGTGTCCATAAGGCAGTTGATATTGCACAAAAAACCAGCAAGGATGTAGTTTTTATCTCTGTCGGGTTTGAAACCACCGCACCGACCGTCGCAGCAACTATTCTCACCCGTCCTCCGGACAATTTCTCGATCCTCTCCTGCCATAGGATCGTCCCGCCGGCGATGAAGTGGCTTCTTGAACAGGGAGAGGCAAAACTGAACGGTTTTATGTTGCCAGGTCATGTCTGCACCGTCACTGGGTATGCAGATTACGAACAGTTCCCGGTGCCGCAGGTGGTGGCGGGTTTTGAACCTGAGGATATCCTGCTCGGGCTCGTCATGCTGGTGCGGCAGGTTCGTGAAGGCACGCACCGGGTGGACAATGCATATCCCCGGGCCGTCACCCGCGAAGGCAATATGAAGGCGAAAAAATTAATGTTTGATGTTTTCGAACTATCGGATGTTGAATGGCGCGGCTTCCCGGTCATTCCGAAATCAGGGCTCATACTAAAAAAAGAGTTCGAGCAGTATGATGCACAAAAGAAATTCGGGATTGTATTCAAACATGTGGGCAAGCATTCTGCCTGTATCTGTGATAAAGTACTACGGGGTATCTCACAGCCTTCGGACTGCAAACTGTTTGGCAGGATCTGTTCCCCACGGAGCCCGGTGGGTCCGTGCATGGTAAGCCATGAAGGCGCATGCAAGATCTGGCACCTGTACCGCATTAAAAATGGATAATACATTTTTATCTGGTCAAATCATCCTCTTCTGCTCAGAGCTGGTTTTTTTTAATAAGACAGTTCCGGTTTTGCGCGGGTTTTTTCTATTACAGGTACGCTATTAGAAACAGTCCTGTACGATTGCCCTGACCCGCTCAACGAGACCGGGGATACTCGTAATATCCTGAATCTCATCCATGCCATCGATCAGAATCTCTCCGGATTGTCTGATCCCGAGATTTTTAAAAAACGCTCTGGTAACGCTGGTGACACAGGTAAAATGAGACCTGCCCTTTCTTCCGGCGACTGACAATGTGAGCCCTTTTTTTCCCTGTTCACCCTGCCCGGTGAGACTCAGTTCTGCATGGTATGCCTGGCAGCGATCAATGAGGAGCTTCAAACCTCCCGGAACAGTGTTGGTATACACCGGACTGCAGATCACCAGTACCGATGCATCCCGGATTGTATCGATGACCTCCCGCATCTCATCATCAAATGTGCAGGTCCCCGTATTGTAGCACTGGTAGCAACCAATGCAGGATTTGATATTGAGGTCGTGAGGATAAATGATCCGGGCCGTCTTGTTGTGTTCCTCCGCAACCGTTTTCACCCATGCAGCAAGGATGCTGCAGTTTCCGCCACCCCGGGGGCTGCCCTGAATAATTGCAATATCGGTCGGTGGAAGCGAGGATCGCTGTCTTTGGTGGATCTTGTGTGACAATAAAAATTTCTGGGTATCTTCTGACAGATCTTCTTCCCATTCGTGTGCTCTTTCCAATGCGATCTGCTCTGCCCTGAGCGGGACGGTCGGTGAATACTCGTAGGTATTCGTACAGAACCTGGCAACGGTTTGTTCACCGCGAAGTGCCAGAACCATAAAACGAATCATACCGGGATAGAGGTGGGATAAATCTTCTTTTTCAACCGAGATTGTGTGAACGCCATTCTTTAGGTGCATTTCCCGGTGAAAAACCAGATCCATAAAATCTCCTTAATATATGTTCCTTTTCTGTGGCTTTTATAATCATACTCGTTTGTCAGGAACAATAATCTGCCGGAGGTCATCGCACCTCGCATCGGCCATGAAATTGTACCTATATATAGCGGTGGGGAATTATGGCTCGAAGTCCAGATTTCTGTTCATTGTTCCAGGAAAAGTACAGACCGGATTCCTGAAAAGAAGAATGTTTTAATAGTAATTTTGTTATCTCTCTTATGGGGGTGGTTTGGATGTGTTCGGTTGGCGGCGCCTTGAATCTGGATATCGAGGAACTCAAATGGATAAAATACCAGTGCAATAATTGCGGCAAAGTCTATAAAAGCACAGGAAAAAAATCGGTCTGCCCCGGTTGTAAATCTGACAATGTGGACCCGATATAAGATAAACCGGAATCCATCTATTATCAACAAGAGACAAAAAAACTGAGAATGTTGTGCGGGACGGCAGGCATATCAGGCAGGACGTATCGAGAGATTTATTATTGTATGAAATCTTATTGATATGAAACCGTTAGTCAGTACGTATCAGCGGGTACGGATTGCATGTGGTGCCTGCCGTAAAATCCGTGTATCGGATCGTTACCGTTCCATAGCCGAACTGACCGCGGTATTCTCGCCCCGGTAGGGTAGTGGACATCCTAGAAGCCTCCGGAGCTTTTGACCCGGGTTCAAATCCCGGCCGGGGCGTCAGTTTGGAGGAATCTACTCTTTTCACTCTCAAAAAATTCTTAAATAAAGGTCATGCCAGCAGTTTGTCAAGGAGGCCGCACCCTTTTTTGGAATCTGGGGGTGGCGAACTGAGATGCTGTCCGATCGTTCTCTCTCTTTTACAGCCCGGCTATTAATTCCAGATAACAAAATTCATTGCTCACCCCTTCCTTCACGTGATATTAGGGGCATCGGCCATGCTGTTTGAGCCAAGCGAAGAGATTTACAGAGATGCGCTCGCACTTCATGAGGCTTATCATGGCAAACTGGAGATCCGTTCCAAAGTCCCGCTCAAGACAAAAACTGATCTTACCCGCGCTTATACTCCCGGTGTCGCAGAAGTGTGCCGTCAGATAGCAAACGACAAAAATCTCGCGTATAAATACACACTGAAAGCGAATACAATTGCCATTGTTACTGATGGTTCGGCGGTGCTTGGATTCGGTAATATCGGCGGTTACGCAGCCATACCGGTGATGGAAGGTAAAGCGATCCTTTTCAAGGAATTTGCCGGAGTTGATGCGTTTCCCATCTGTTTTGAAAGTTATGAAACGGATTTTGTGGATCAGGTGAAAAATATTGCCCCGGTGTTCGGGGGAATCAATCTCGAGGATATCGCTGCGCCGAAATGTTTTGAGGTGGAAGATGCCCTGCAGGATATCGGAATCCCCGTCATGCACGATGACCAGCATGGAACGGCCGTTGTCGTCCTTGCAGCCCTTATCAATGCGTGCAAGGTCACTGAAAAAAGGTACGAGGACCTCAATATTGTGATAAGCGGGGCAGGGGCTGCCGGGTATGCAATTGCCCGGTTACTCAAGTGCATTGGGTATAATCCGGATTTCTGTACCATGGTCAACGAGATTATCGTCTGCGATACAAAGGGGACAATTTTCCGGGGCCGGGATGGATTGTATAAAAACAAGTACAAGTTCATTCTCGGCGAAGAGACCAACCGCGTGGCGCTTGACGGAACACTTGCAGACGCGATGACCGGTGCGGATGTATTTATTGGTGTTTCAGCACCGGGAATCGTGACCGAAGAGATGGTACGCTCGATGAGCAGGGACGCAATAGTCTTTGCAATGGCAAACCCGGTTCCGGAAATTATGCCGGATGTGGCAAAACACGCTGGAGCCGCAGTTGTCGGGACCGGACGCAGTGATTTCCCCAACCAGATCAACAACGTGCTTGCTTTTCCCGGTATATTCCGCGGGGCTCTCGACGCTCATGCAACCAGGATCACTGATGAAATGAAGGTTGCAGCGGCACATGCAATTGCAGGATACCTCCAGAAACCGACCCGTGATCGCATCCTCCCCAATATCCTGGACAAGGAAGTTACAAAGCAGGTTGCCCGTGCAGTAAAGGACGCCGCGGTGCAGTGCGGGTGCAGCAGGCGTTTCTAGATACAAGAAACAGAGACTTTTTTTAGCTATCCATAGCCGGTTATCTCGTAGTCGATTGCCGTGGAATTTCTGGCACATTCTTTGCCGTGGATGAGCACTTCATCGACAGCCCTTTTCAGGAGTGCAGGATAGACCGCCCCGACCATCTCCTGTACGGGTTTTCCGTCACAGAAGAATTTGAATGTCGGGGTGCTCTTCACTCCGTATCGTTCTGCTGTCCACAGGTTGGTTGTGATGTCGAGGCGAACAAATATCACGCGATCATGGTATTCCGTTGCATAGGTTCTGAAGTACGGTTCCATCTGGTGGCAGAAGGCACATGTAGGGGAGTAGAACATAACCACCACCGGCTTTGTCCCCTTTTCCACTGCGTTCTCCCAACCCAGATCATTCACTTCGAGCACGGTCGGCTGGTCCACGGCATTTCACCCGGTTCAGACTGGTGTGGATTCAGTTTTATAGTTTGTCCTGCATTTGGTCCGGATTATTGTACCAGTGATGGCGATCCCGGTGATCGTGAGCCAGAACGGGAGAGGAGTCGCCTTCGTTGTCGGCATATTTTCTGAGGTATATGTTGCAATCGTTGTGGGAAATGCTACCGGAGTCACGACAATTGTTGTCGGAGTAGGTGACTGCACCATCCGCGGGACAATAATGAAGGTTGCAGAGCTTGTTACATCCTGGTGTGCTGCAGACACCCGGACAATATACTCATCGGGTTTGAAGCCGGAGGCATCGATATCGAACGACCATCGGTTGTCGATACCGTCCCCGGGTTGTACCTTTACCATCCCAGTCTTTCCAGAGAACTCCCCGGCCTGCTCTTTTTTGGTCGGGACAAATGATGAAGAATATACTTCCAGAAGGATGTCATCACCGGCGGCAAGGTTTGTTGTACCGGAAATGGCGAACATTTCCCCAACATAATGTTCGCCTGCCGGGTCGATAAGTACCTTTGGTGCATCCACAAAAAAAGATACAGATGAAAAAGTGTCATCGATATTCTGATCATTAACGGCACGGATAAGAGCCGACGCTGCATCCGATGACTGGAGGCTTCCGGGCCCGGTGAGTGTGAAGATGGCTATCCCGCCTCCCAACTGCCTATTGATGACCTGTCCGGTGCCGGCATTGTAGCTGATGTCAAACAGTCCGTTCATCATCGGGTGCTGGATGAGTACAAAATACTGCCCGGCTGCAAGGTTCTGTGAATCTGCAGGCCTGAGCTCGTATTCAAACGAATTGTCTTCCTGTACCGGAATCGTTGTCACCCGCGCATAGTTGTTGCCAATCAGCCAGATCTGGAGTCCGGGTTGCGGGTGCCCGGTAGCATTCCCCCGAACGAAGACCGGGTCCCCCTGAGCGATAGTATGCAACGCTGGTGGTGGTTCACCCGCGACGATGATGAGGGCAGTGACCGGAGCGATGGCAATAAACAGGCAAACCAGCGTGACAAAAAAGATTATTATACGAGATTGTTTCGCAGCCATAGTACTGTACAGAAAATACAGCGTGACATCTCTTCAATTAGCAGGTAAGGACTAAATTCAGCTATGGTTTTTCTCTCCTCGGCCTTATTCAGCCCAAAACAGGCCGATTTGACAAATATTTTCAGTCAGATCGTTTCACGATGTAATATGCAAGGAAAAAGGGGGAATGAACCCGATGAAAAATCTCTTCTACTCTACGTTGGTGAGCCTGCGCTGCAGCTCGTACACCTCTGCCTTTTTTGCCTCCATCAGCGAGGAGATGATCGCGTCAGAAAAGACCAGCGCAAGGGTCTCAAACAATGTTCCAAGCGGCGCGAACACAGGGGTGACCGACCTGTACATACCGGTCAGCTGCCGGATTTCGAATGAATTCTTGTCCCGGTGGTAATACCCGGTAAGATCCCCGAGGTTCACAACACAATCTGCGATCCTGCTCATCCTTGAGTCAGGCGAAGAAGTAATAAGACAAACCTTTCCGTCGAGTTCCTTTGCAGTCTCGCATATTGACACCATAGACTGGGTCTCACCCGATCCGGAAAATACCACCAGCGTATCACCTTGGTGAAATGCCGGGGTGATGGTTTCGCCGACTACGTAGGCATCATACCCGAGATGCATTAACCGCAACCCAAACGCTTTGGCGATGAAACCTGAACGCCCGGCACCTGCCACGTATACCCTCTTTGCCTCAAGCATCTCGTTGAAGAATACTGCCATCTGGTTCCGGTCCAGCGTGCCGGCCGTTTTTATTATTGATTCTCCCATCTGCTGCATGAATGCCGGTATGTGGGGAACTTCATCGGTCATTGTTTCTACCGGGTTTATTGTCTCAGGAGATATGATTGTATCGGTAGGGTGGCTTTATTCCCGGAATAGAGATGATATCAGGCAAATGATTTGGCAGAAAATTGCGGATAAAAAGGATTCTTTATCGCAAAATCGCCCAGTATCTTGCGGATCTCCTGGAGCGATGGCCGGGAGGTGGAAAAGTCCTTTTGGTTCTGCCAATCGGTTCCTACCCGCCGCAATACCAGCAATTGTCTCATATCCCCGTCATGATTATTGGTTTTTACCGCTTGGGTCGCCGTTCATTGGGATCCTTTCTGCACAGGAGGTCTGCAAGGTTGTTCTCACCTGCAAATCCAACCGTCTTCTGGCTCCCGTGCATGATGTCAATGTGTTCAATCCCGAGCGCTTTTGCTATCGGGAGCTCCAGCATTCCTCCTATTAGCAGATCAATGGAATGATCCTTCAGCTTTTGGACAATCAGATCGTGATCCGGCTCGATCAACACTTCGCATGCTGAGTTCACAAGGGGTCTGATTTTTTCGATGACGGAACAGTCAGAATCGACCACAATGAGCCGTGGGACAATGCCGTATGTTGCAAAAAAACGGGTCAGGGATACCGCACGGGTGGGACCACTGACAATGGCAACACGCCGGTGCATCAGGGATGAATAATCCGGCATATGGTTCTGATCGTTGAGGAGGGCAGTATTTCGGGGGAGTTGGAGATTTTCTGCCACCCGTTCCAGCAGCCGGATTCCACCATGGTACCCAACCGGGAGTTCTTCGATAATATAGGGTGTAGCGCATGTTGCCTGCAAAAGCTCAGCCGCCTCCTTCCCTGCTGGTTCACAGAGCACGATGTTCAGCGAAGCCGCGCCAATCCGTTCAATATCTTCCAGCGTTGCATCCGCAGTCAGAACCGCATTCACCTTTACATCGATCAGATGAAGCATGGATCTCAGTTCTTCGAGATCCGGGCCGGATCGTAGCATGCCAATCAGGTTGACAGAGCGGAGATCTATGTTGTCAGTTTTTTTGACAAGTTCCTGAATCAGCTGGCAAAGGGTCTCGCTATAGCCCTTACGGAAATCTCCCTCAAATCCCCCGGATGATATGGAAATCACCCGTGAGCGGGTTTTGGAATCCCGGGCAGCTCTGCCGGCGTCTTCACCAATGATGTCCGACGTGCAGCATGAGAGCACGAACATCAGTTCCGGGCGGAGCGTCCGGTCCAGTTCCTCAATTGCTTCCCTGAGTTTTTGTTCCGCGCCGAAAATCACGTCATGTTCATCAAGGCATGTCGAGTAGATCTCTGACGGGCGGT
>Ga0315285_10007143_pt1 | contig 11476 bp, 14 predicted proteins | sample YL17G09_36_MG_FD_203698 | JGI IMG/M metagenome (GOLD analysis project Ga0315285, IMG submission 203698) | Sediment microbial communities from Yellowstone Lake, YNP, Wyoming, USA - YL17G09_36 | ecosystem: Environmental > Aquatic > Freshwater > Lake > Sediment | place: USA: Wyoming | collected... | reverse complement strand
CCCCCTCTCCTTCGCACCTTGATGTTCTCGTCCCACTCGAGCCCGTCGAGCCCCTCGAGCAGCCTGTCCGCGTACGCGGTGATCCGCAGCATCCACTGCTTCATCGGCAGGCGGACCACGGGGTGCCCGCCGCGTTCGCTCACGCCCCCGACGACCTCCTCGTTGGCGAGGACCGTGCCCAGGGCGGGGCACCAGTTGACGGGCACCGTGGCCTGGTAGGCCAGGCCCTTGTTGAAAAGCTGCAGGAAGATCCACTGCGTCCACTTGTAGTAGCCCGGGTCCGTCGTCGAGAGCTCGCGGGCCCAGTCGTAGGAGAAGCCGAGGGCCTTGAGCTGCTGGCGGAAGCGGTCGACGTTCTTTTCCTAGTTTTTTTTTGGGTGGGGTGGGGGGGCAGAGAGAGAGAAGAGGGAGGAGAGAACGGGAACGGGAGGCAAAGATTGAGAGAGTTTTTTTTTCCCCTGAAAAAGTTTTCGGGTTTTTGTCGACGTTTGACGCCGAAAAACTCGACCTCTTCTCGCGCTTCTCTCTTTCTCTCGCTCTCTCGCTCTCGCTCGCCCGTTTTTGATTCATGTGCATCGCTCTTGCGCGTCAAGATTTAATAATCAGAAGAAGAAGGAACCAAAGGGCGCCCTTTTGAGCGGCTCCCTTTTTTTCAGAGCTCCCCTCTTCCTTTTAACCTCTCAACCGACCGAAGAAGCCTGTCCTGAAAAAAAAATCCATCTCCTCACCGTCGTCACCGCCGGGTGCGTCCCCGTCTGGATCGCGTACTGCTCCGCCGGCAGCCCAAACGCGTCCCATCCGATCGGATGGAGCACGTTCCGGCCCTTCATCCTTGCGACTCGCGCGACGATGTCGGTCGCGGTGTACCCCTCCGGGTGGCCGACGTGCAAGCCGGCGCCGCTCGGGTAGGGAAACATGTCCAGGACGTAGGCCTTGGGCCTCGAGGTGTCGAGCTCTCCGGGGAGGTCGGGCGTCCTAAAGGTCTGGTGCTCCTCCCAGACGCGCTGCCACTTGGCCTCGATCGAGGAGAAAGGGTAGGCCTTGGAGGGCTGAGGCTGGTTTGCCGCCGACGCCGACGACGTCGAAGCCGCGGAGCTGCCGCTCTCCTGCGTCGTCGGGGCTGGTGTTGCAGACGCAGACGCGGAGGCCGAGACGGCCGCGTCCGAGGAGGAGGCCGCGGAGGCCGCGGAGAGGGGCCTGGGGGCGAGAGGATCCGAGGTTTGGGAGAGGAGGTTGAGAGGGGGTGGAGGAAGGAGGGACGAGAGAAAGAGCGAGAGAGAAAAAACTCGTCGGCGTAGAGTGCTCGACTTGCCCCCCGAGTTAGCGCTTTCGCTGTTTGTTTTTCTCGCAATTTGACAGGCTGCAAGTGAAAAGTTGCATCTCGTCGTACCTGCGCGAGGCTTCAAAGCTTTTGAAATGGGAGGGAGACGACGCGGGCGCGAGGATCGGGACTCGAGTCGCCAAAATTGAAATCGACGACGACGACTGAGCAGTCGTCGCCGCCAGAAAGCCACTCCGCAGCCTCGCCGCCAGGGCCCTGGCCGCGAAGCGCGACGACATCGTCGAGAGGTGACGAGAGCAAGTGAAGCAGCCGCTCGTCGAACTGGTGGTACTCGACGCGGACTGCGCCGCCACCGAGCGCATTGAGAAGAGAAGAGAGAGAGAGGAAAAGCTAGCTTTTTTTCTTCCTTCGCTGTCGAAAAAAAGTGGGGGCATTTTTTCTTCAAAACTTTTTCCGATTGAGCCGGACGAAAAAACGACGACGACGGCGACGACAACGTAAAATGACCAGCAGCACCAACAACGTCGACGTCGCCGCGGGCGTGACCGCGGCGCTCGTCTGCGCCGGCGTGGGCTTCCTGGCGGAGCTGGTGCTGGCCGTGTGGGCGTACCGCAAGCCCGGATTCAGCAGCTTGAGGGTGAGAGGTTGGATTTTTGGTTGAGAGATGACGAAGGCGACGAAAGGAGGCGATCGTTTCTTCTTCTTCTTCTTCGGCCCCAACCCGCTCTCTCTTCTCTCTCTCTCTCTTCCCCTCTCTTCTCTCTCCCTCTCCTCCTGCCCAACGTTTCTTCTTTCGCTCACAACCGAATCAAAATAAAACCTCTCTCTCTACAAAAAAAACAGGAGACCGTCGAGCGCGAGGGCCGCGCCGCCGACCTCGCTCGCCGCAACGCCGCGGCCGCCTCAGGCTCCTCCGCCGCTGCTGCTTCCGCTGCTTCCGCCGCCTCCCCCTCCTCCTCCTCCTCCAACAAGCTCAAGCGCGCCGAGAAGCTCCAGAGCTCTATGAAGCTCGAGCTGCTCAAGGAGATGGGCGTCGTCCGCGTCAAGCAGGTCTTCATCGGATTGATCTCGATGATGGGCCTGCTGCGAATCATGACGCACAACTTCGAGGGCGTGCCACTGCTGCTGCTGCCGTTTGAGCCGTTCAAGATGCTGCGGTCGGTGGCGCACAGGGGGCTGAAGGAGGAGGACGCGCTCCCCGCCGTGGCCGGATACGTGCGTGTTTTGTGTTTTTTGTCTTGAAGAGCTCGAGAGAGAGAGAGAGAGAGAGAGAGAAGGAGAAAACTGAAAAGACTGACCCAAGGAAAAAAAATGAAGGAAAAAAAAAAAAAAAACAGGCCCTGATCTTCATGCTCGTCCAGGCGGGGCTCCGCCCCACGATCGCCAAGCTCATCGACGGGGGTCCCACGAGGCGCATGACCGAGCTGCAGGTGCAGTACCAGAGCCAGGTCACGGAGAGCTCGGGCGGGGTCGCGGGGGCCGCGGCCGCGGCGGCGAGGGGCGGGGGCAGCGGCGGAGGAGGAGGAGGTGGGAGCAATGGCAACAACGGGCTGAGGCGCAGGCGGTGATTCGTTGGACGGGAGCGCTTTCGAGTCTGTAAGCAAGCACGCGAGGAAGCTCAAAAGCCGCCGACGGGAGGTCCAAACGGAGGGTTGAGGTTGAAACAATGGTTTTTTTCCTCCCGTTTTTTTCCGCTTTTCCCCCTCCGCCGTTCCTCGCAGCCCCCCCCCCCTTCTCAACCCCCCGCCAAATCCTACCCCACTCTTGCCCCCCCCCACCGTGCTGCTTCTTTCGACGCCTTTGACGTCTCTTCGGTGTTGTGCTTGGACGCATAAATAGAAAGGCGGAGAGAGGAGAGAATGTCTCGGTTTTGAGCTGGAAAAAGAGCATTTTCCAACCCCCCAGTTTCTCCCGCGCTCGACGCGGCCGCCACGCCTTGTTTCTTTGCTTTCGCTCTCTCTTTTTTACTTCCTGGGACCTCGAGGCCTCCCCCTCCCCGTGGTTTCTTCGCCGTTTCGGCTGCCTCAGAGTCAGAGAGATCACGTAAATATGCAATCGAGAGAGACTCGGGGAAAGAGCAAGGGGACAAAGCGCTCCAAAACGACGGAAAAAGGCCAATTTATTCTGCCTTGGCCGCATTATTGCAAAAAGAGAGCGAATCGAAAAAAAAAACGAATAAATAGCAGCTGATTTTTTTTTTCGAAGCACACTCTTCACTTTTCCCGTCTTTTTTGTCCTTTTGTCTTCCACTCCTCGCGCCCTCTCACCCCCTCCGAAAGAGCATCATGAGGTTCTCCACCTTCTGCGTCGCCACTCTCCTGGTCGCGGCGCCTTCCGCGCTCGCTCTCAAGCAGCAGTTCCTCGGCAACCAGGGCGCCGCCGCCGCTGCCTCGTCCGCGAGCGGCGGCCTTGGAGGTGGGTCCACCACCTCCACGGTCGCCGTCGGCAAGAAGCTGCTTATGAAGCAGCAGTTCCTCGGCAACCAGGGCGCCGCCGCCGCTGCTTCGGCCGCTTCCGGCGGCGGGTCGACGACCTCCACCGTCGCCGTCAACGGAAGGAAGCTGTCGGGCAAGGCTGCCCCCTTCGTGAACCAGGGCGCGGCCGCCGCTGCCTCGGCGAGCTCCGCGGGCGGCGGCCTCGGCGGCGGGTCGACGACCTCCACCGTCGCCGTCAACGGAAGGAAGCTGTCGGGCAAGGCTGCCCCCTTCGTGAACCAGGGCGCGGCCGCCGCTGCCTCGGTGAGCTCCGCGGGCGGCGGCCTCGGCGGCGGATCGACGACCTCCACCGTCGCCGTCGGCAAGAAGCTGCTGATGAAGGCCCCCGCAATCATCACGCCCGCCGCTGCCGCTGCCTCGGCCGCATCGGGCGGAGGCTCGACGACGTCGACCGTCGCCGTCAACGGCAAGAAGCTCCTGATGAAGCAGCAGTTCCTGGGGAACCAGGGAGCTGCTGCTGCCGCTTCCTCTTCCTCGGGGGGCTTTGGAGGAGGCAGCACCACCTCCACGGTTGCTGTGGGAAAGTAAAAAGAGAGCTACACTTCTCGGGTAGGGCCTGATTTTTTGATTTCTTGAGTTGAGTTTTTCCCTCGGCCCTTTTTCCTTCTTCGGGGAGGACCAAAAAAAAAAAAAAAAAGGAAAAAAAACCTCGAAACTTTTTCCTTTCTTTCTTTCTCCTTTTTCCGTTTCTTCCTCTTCTCAACGCGAAGCAAAAAAAAAGCTTGTGTAGAAAAAAAACACCAAAGCAAACAAAAGCCGCGAGCATACCAAAACACACAAAAAGAAAGAGAGAGAGGGGGTTTCTTTTTTCCTTCTGGTCTCTCTCTTGCCTCTCTCGCTCTCTTCTCCTTTCCTCTTCTATTTTTTCTTTCTGCGACCGTCTACTCTTTGCACAGTCTACTCTTTGCACAGTTCACATCGAACAAGAAAAAAACGGGGCAAGCGGAGAGAGGTGAGCAAAAAAACAAAAGATGAAGGGAAACAAGGAGGAAAAAGGTCTCATGCGACTCGGGGAGGGTGGGGGTGCGTGCTCCAGGGTCTGTGTTGCTTTCGAAAGTCGTTTGTTTGCTAGCTATTTTCTCTCTTTGTTTACAATCGCTTTCAAGAAGAGCCCGGAGGAGGCGGAAGAGTGGCAGCGGCAGCGTTGTCGTCGTGGTCGTCGTCGTTGCACGCTCGCTCGCCGTCGCTGTCGCTGTCGTCACCGTCGCCCCTCTTTCGCTTGGCTCGAGCGGCGCCCGCGCTCCCTGCGGACCGAGAAGCATCGTTATCTGTCGTCTCCGTCGCCGTCATCGTCGCAGCGGCGGCGGCAGCGTTGGCTCCTTCTCCTTCTCCTCTTCTTCCTCCTGCTTCCCCCCCTTCCTCTCCTCCTCCTCCACTTCCTCCTCCTCCTCCCGCGTCCCCCTCGATCCAAGACCGCTCCACCACCTCCTTCACGCGCCTGTTGTACTCCCTCCTGTTCTCCCCGTACAGCCGCGCGGCCTCGGCGTTGGCCGGCGAGTCCGGGTTCGGGTCGCTCAGCAGCGACTGGACCGACGTCAGCACGGCCGCGACGTCGTAGATCGGCGACCACGCCTTCTGCAGGATGTCAAGGCAGATGCCGCCGTCGGCGTAGACGTTGGGGTGGTACACCTGGGAGACGAACTTGACCAGCGGCGGGCGGTTGGGGTACTCCTCGGTGAACTCGAGCGTGAGCTTGAAGGTTCCTATTCGTTTCGTGAGGAAGTCGTTTTTTTGGTTTGAGGGTGAGGGTCGAGGGCGGAAACTTCTCCCGCCGACGCCGCCTCTCCTTTCCATTCTTGCCCCCCCCGTCTCTCTTCTCTTCCCTCTGTTCACCTCCATCCCACGGCGTGTCCTCGGGCCCGAAGATCACGGCCTTCCAGCGCAGGATGTTGTCCGAGGTGGGCGAGCCGTTGACGCCCTGCGGCGGGTCTTGCTGCAGACGGCGAAAGTCCCGCATCAGACGCTGCGTTTTTTTGGGTTTTTGTTTATGTTTTTCGACGGGGGTTTCGTGAGCAGGGTGCGGCCCTTCTTCTCTTTCTCTGTATCGACTGATAAGCTTCATGGCGCTTTCTAGGCGGGATCGAAAGCTGGGATCGAGATCGAGCCAGAAAGAGCCCCGGAAAGGACGGCGGTGGCGCGGAAGAGATTGATGTTAATTCAGAATGCGTTTCTTTTTTATTTCTCTTCATCAGAGGCGTCGGTCTTCAGCGATGACGTCACGCACCTTGCGCGCTGGCGTCGACATCGCGGCAGAGCGCGCGCGTGCACGAGAGAGCAGAGGACGAGAGCGAGCGAGAGAGGCGAACAGAGCTCGTCGCCTCACAGCAGACTCCCGTTTCCCTTTTGAGAAGAAAGAAAGAATGAAAAGTTGATGAGCGGCGAGAGCGTGCGCGCGAGAGAGAGGCCAAAAAGAAAAAAGGAAAAAAACTCGGCCTCGAACGACAATTCTCCCGCGACACTTGCCGACAAGGAAAACGACAGAAGAAACGAAACGAAACGACAGAGAGCTCACACCTCTTCGCCTCCTTCTCCTCTCAGTTGACGTCCTTTAGGCACCACTGGTTCCCCCTCGATCTGCACAGCACCTTGACCACCCTCGCCAGCTGCGCCTCGGAGAGCGCGGCGGCGGCGTCACCCGCCGCCGCCCCCGCGGGCAGAGAGGCGGCCTTGATCGCGCTCTGCAGGTCCGTCTTGCGGAACGAGGGCCTGTCCGAGAGCACCTCGAGCATCAACCGGTAGGCCGCGTCCGCGAGCGACGAAGGGGGAGCCAGAGAGGGCGCCGAAGCCGCCGCCGCCGCAGGCGCCGAAGCCGCCGCCGCCGCCGCCGCCGAAGCCTCGGCCAAGGCCTCTGCGCCCGCGGCGCCCTGCGCCACGGCCAGCGTCGGCGGCACGTAGACCCCGCGGATGCACACGGCGCCGCATGCCGCGAGCGCGTCCCTCAGCGGCCCGTCGGCGAGCGCCGCCAGCGGCGACGACGCCGGCAGGGCCCGGAGCGCGGCCCTCGCCCCCTCGAGAGACAGGATCGGGGCGGCGGCGGAGGAGGCCGAGGCTGAGGCCGGCGGCGGGGCGGCGCAGGCGTCGCCCCACCCCCGCGAGAGCGCCGAGAGGGCCGCGGCGAGCAGGGCCGGGGTCGCCGTCGGGGCGGCGGAGGCGGCACGCAGAGGGCCTGCGGTGGCGGTGGAGCCCCCCCTGGGAGGCAGCACGGCCGGCGCGGCGCCCAGAGAGGCGTTGCCCCTTGCCGCCACTCCGCCCCCTCCTCTTCCTCCTCCTCTTCCTCCTCCTCCTCCTCCTCCCTCGGATTTCACCTCCGCCACAGAGTCCGCCACGGGCTCATAATCCGCGGGCTCTGCCCCCGGGGACAGCGCGTCGACGTAGTTCCTCGCGGAGACGTCCATTGGAGCAGCTGCAGCGCGAGGGGCAGCAGTCCCGGCCTCTCCGCCGCCGCCGCCGCCCACCGCCGGCGGCGCCGCCGCCGACGCAAACAGCGTCTCCAGCGCGGCCCTCGCGATGCCGGACCCCCTCTCGGCGACCGCCAGCGGCGTCCAGGGCTCCCTGGCCCTCGCGGCGGCGAGGTGCGCGTGCGAGGCCGCGCGGGCCTCGGCCTGGCGCTCGGTCTCGCGCCGTGCGACGCGGACAGTCAGCGGCGTCAGCGGCCCGTCGGGCTTCGCGCCGTGGAGCTGCTGCTGCTGCTCTCGCAGCTGTTGCTCTCGCTGCTGCTGCTGTTCTCGCTGCTGCTGCTGCTGCTGTTGCGCCGCCGCCGCCGCGGCTGCCGCCTCTGCTGCCTCCGCTGCTTCGGAAACAGTGTCTCGCCCTCGGCCTCGGCCAGAGGCAGGAGCCGTCGTCGTCGTCGTCGTCGTCGTCGCAGCTGCCGCCGCAGCCTCCGCCGCGTTGATCGCTGCGGCCGCCGCGCCGCCGGCGTCGAGGTGCGCGAGCGACGGCAGCAGGCACACCGTCGACGCGACGGGGATCAGGTAGAGCGTCCCTCCGCGCCTCGCGGCCAGCATCTTGCGGCCCTCGGTCGGCGTGACCGTGCCGGCGAGGCGCACGACGCCGGCGTCGTCGTCGGTCCTGGGGGGCAGGCGACGAGGAGGAGGGGGGGCGGGGGCAGAGGCCGCCGCTGCCGCTCTCCGGCCGCCTCCTCGGCTGTTCCTCCTCCTCCCGTCGCCCTCCTCTTCCTCCATTTCCTCGTCGTCGTCTTCGTCTCCCTCTCCCTCGTCGTTGTCATCGTCATCGTCATAGACCCCAAACCCTCCCCCGCTCTTCCCCACGCCGACCAGCGGAACCACGGCCTCGAACGCCCTCGCGTCCGGCTTCACCCTCGCGGCCCTCACGGCGCCGTAGGACCTCTCGAAGAGGTCGCGCCTCGAGGAGCCGACGAGCGGGAAGCGGAGCACCGCTACGTCTGCCAGGGGCAAGGGCTGGCAGAGCACGAGGTCGAGCTCGGCGACGACCGGGTCGTCGTAAAAGTCCGCGTAGTCGTCGTCGGAGGCGGAGGCGGAAGAGAGGACCTCGGGGTCGCGGGATTGTTTGCGTTGTCCCTCTCCGGCCGAGGTCGACGGCGGCTGCTGCTCGTGCTGCCGGCGTGAGCGCGGAGGCATTTTTTTGGAGCGATTGGAGCTTCGGGAGGGCGATTCTGCTCAAAGCCTGTGCGTGGATGCGCTTCTGCGCGGCCTGCACAGCTCTGTGCGTGACCGCAAGGCGAGAACAAAGGGCGAACACGGGAGCACGCGAGGCGTTGGAATCGAGAGATCGAATGCCTTTTTTTTGTTTTTTTAGCCGTTTTCGAAAACGAGTGACGAAAAAAAACTGAAGTCGGTCGAAGGGTTCACTCCTCGTTCGTCAATTGTTTGTGCTGGGAAAATTCGTCCCATCAACTCGCTTTTTTCGCGCCCTCTACCTCGGCATGTCGTCGATCTACTCGACCGAGCCCCCGACCAAGGGAAAGGTGAGCGTATGGAGGTTGCCGACGGCGAGCGTGGCGTCGAAAGAGAGAAAGGCGAGAGAGGCGAGGAGGGGGAGAGAGATGATTTTCTTCCCCCTCTTCTTCATCGGCGTTTTTCGACGTCGACCTTCTCTCTTTTTTCTTCTTCTTTCTCTCGACCTCCTTTCGAGCGCGTCGAGTGGCCTTCGATTGCTTCTTTTACCGCGCCGCGCGCTAGGAACGAAGAGGAAGCTGCGACGCTCGGCGGCATGAAAGGCGAAAAGAGCGATTTGCGTTTCTCCTCCTTCCTCTCTCTCTCGACTTTTTCCAACCTCTTCTCCTCCCAAAACCTCTTTTCAAACTCATTTCGCTCTCTTTGGCAAAAAAAAAAAAAAAATCTCCCTCTCGCCCTCCCTCTCTCTCTCAGGTGATCCTGCACACCACCTCGGGCGACGTCGACATCGAACTCTGGCCCAAGGAGGCCCCCAAGGCCGTCCGCAACTTCGTGCAGCTCTGCCTCGAGGGCTACTACGACGGCTGCCTCTTCCACCGCGTGATCCCCGATTTGATGGTCCAGACGGGCGACCCGACGGGGACCGGCCTCGGCGGGGAGTCGGTGTACGGAAAGCCGTTCGGCGACGAGCTGCACTCGAGGCTGCGGTTTACGCGCCGGGGGCTCGTCGCGGCGGCGGGGAGCAGCGGCGGCGGCGAGGGCGGCGGAGGCGGCGAAGGCGGCGGCAAGGCCGCCTCTGCCGCCCCTGCCGGCGCCAACGGCTCCCAGTTCTTCATCACGCTGGGACCCGCCCCGCACCTCGACCGCAGGCACACGATCTTCGGCCGCATCGCCGCGGGCGACACTATCTACACCGTGGCCGCGCTCGGCGAGGCCGAGGTCGACGAGCTCGACAGGCCGTGCTCGGACCCCAAGCCGCGGGTCCTCTCGGCCGAGGTCCTGTGGAACCCGTTCGAGGATATCGTCCCGAGGACGACGGCGCGGGAGCGCGCCGCGAGGCGGGCGAAAGAGGACAGGGTGAGGAGGGAGGCCGAAGAGAGGACGTCGAAGCCCGGGCTGGTGGCCGTGAGGGACAAGAAGCTGCTGAGCTTTGGTGAGGACGGAGTCTCCATTTTTTTGGGGGGGGAGGGGGTCGAGGTCCAGAGGGCGTTTGAGAGCGAAAGAGATGATCGAAGACGAAACAAGCTCACTCTTTCTCTTACCCGTCTCTTCTTTTCTATCGAAACAAAAAAACTCCCGAAACAGGCGACGGCGAAGAGGAAGAGGAGGAGGACGACGAAGGCGACGAGGAAGACGACGCCGACGCCGACGACGCCAGCGAAGGAGAGAGGGAAGCCGCTGCCGCCAGACCCCGCGCAGCGAAAAGGAGCAAGACCTCTGGAATGGTCTCCGCGCACGAAGCGGCCCTCGGAGACTCCAGGCTGGTCGCTCCTTCGGATCGGGCGAGCGCCGCCGAGGCGTTGGCCGAGCGAGAGTCCGAGCGGGAGAGGCTGGGAGCAGCCCCCACGGCGAGCACTTCGAAATCGACGAAAGCGGAGGGCGCGCCGGCGGCGGCGGCAAAAGAAGGAGCAAAAGAGGAGCTCGAGCGGGCCGCGAGAGAAGAAGAAGAAGAAGAAGAAGAAGAAGAGGAACGGAAACCTCCACCTCCACCGCCAATCGCTTCGACGGTCTCCTCCCGCCGCGCCGCGGCCCTCGAGAAGGGCGCCCTCCGCTCGTCGGCGGTGCAGCAGGGTGCCGCCGCGCTGGCCAGGGAGCGCGACGCGCCGCTTCTCAGCGAGTGGCAGCGCAGGCACGCGCGGTTCGCCGCGAGGAAGAAGGTGAGCGGGAAGAGGGACGAGGCGACGCTGAGGGCGCTGGACGCGTTCACGGCGAGGCTGCGAGGTGGAGGAGGAGGAGGCGGCAGCGGCGGAGGAGGAGCCGGAGCGTTGACGGCGGCGGCGACGAACAACAGTAACAGCAGCAGCAACAACACCGCCACTGCGGCGAAGGCGGGCGCGGCCGTGGCTGCCGCGGCGTTTATCGAGCAGGGGGACGTGTCGCTGATGGAGGTAGCTCGACACAAGATGGTGGCGCGGAGGGAGGAGGAAGACGACGAAGATTAAAAAACAACAGCTGCTGCTTTTTTTTGAGCAATCAACTGTTGAGTCGTTTCGTTCGGTCTATAAAATTGATCAACTTTTTTGAACTCCACACTTTTTTCCAGTCTGTTCTCCTCCGCCGCTGCCGCCGCCGCCGCCTCGCGTCGCTCACAAAAAAACAAAAAACTTTCGGTAGGTTCCTTTTTCGGTTTTGAAGAGTCTTCCTTACCGCACCATGCCTCTCACCTCCCACCGCAGGCTTTGATGCGAGCACTCAACGCGCAGACGAGAGCGCGAGATAGATGGGAAGAGCGAGCGATGCAGCAGAGCCCTTGAAAAAAAGTACGTGCGTTTCGGTTTCAACTCTCTCGTCGCACCTCCCTCTCACCCTTTTTCCTCCGCTTCCCTCCTCCCTTCTTCTCCTTCTCCTTCCAAAAACCGCACCAGAGCCACATTACTCTACTCTCCTTGGCAAGCATGACTCGCTTTTTCTCGACGCTTTCGCTCGCGGCTGTCGCGGCCGCCGCGGTGCTGAGCAGCTCTTCTTCGAGGTCGTCGCTCTTTGTCCGTGCCGACCCCGCCGCGCTTGGGGTCCTCGCCAGGGAGATTGGCCTCCGCGGCCCCATCATCAACGCGCCTCTCGGAGGAGGGGCCCCCGTCGGTCCCGTCGGTGTCCCTGTCGGTGGA
>Ga0315285_10007142_pt1 | contig 11476 bp, 7 predicted proteins | sample YL17G09_36_MG_FD_203698 | JGI IMG/M metagenome (GOLD analysis project Ga0315285, IMG submission 203698) | Sediment microbial communities from Yellowstone Lake, YNP, Wyoming, USA - YL17G09_36 | ecosystem: Environmental > Aquatic > Freshwater > Lake > Sediment | place: USA: Wyoming | collected... | reverse complement strand
CTCTCCACCTCGACGGGCAGGGCGCGGAAGCTTGCCGCGGCCTTGGCGGCCGCGCTCAGCTTGAAGCCGAGGTTCTTCTTCCCCTCCTCGCCGCGCGCCGCGGCGTCGGCCTTGTAGGCGTCGCAGAGCTTGGAGAAGAAAGCCAGGATCGGAGCGTTGTGGCTCTCCTTCTTTTTCGTCTTCTCCTTCTTCTCGCCGCCGCCGTTCTCGGACTTGATGCCGCCGCCGCTCGGGCCGGCTCCGTCCCCACCTTCCTCTTCGTCGTCGTCGTCCCCTTCGACGTTCCCAATAATTCCCTTCCACCCCGAGTCAAACTCGTTGACGTCGGTCGGCCCGCCGAAAAACTCCTCGGGCGTCTGGAATTTGAGGCTGGCGGCCTCAGCGAAGCCCTTGTCCGAGTCGGCGAAGTCGCCGAGGCGGCCGGCGGCGTCGCCGACGTACGTGGAGAGCGAGGCGTCGGGGGAAGAGGAGCTGTTTGAAAAGAAACATTTTTTTGATTCCGGGTTAAAAAAGGAGTTTCTTCTTTTTTTGGGTGGAAAAAACGTCAAACTCTCAAGTTCTCTCTCTTTCCCTCCTCACCCCCCGGAAGAAGAGGAAGAGGCCAGCTGCGACACGAAGAGGTCCCACATCCCGCGCCCGGGCTTCCTGTGCGGGTCGTTGTCCGCCTGTTTGGAGGAGAGGGAGAGAACAGCGAAATTGAGGGGAAGCGCGTGAATACTTCCGATCCGAGAGAGAGAGAGGAGCATAAAAAACCCCGAAAAATTAAAAAAACTCGAAAGAAAGGAAACACAAACCTTGGCCGCCGTCGCAAACACCACCGTCATCGGCAGGCCCCCCAGCGCCCTCTGCACCAGGTCCATCCTCGTCGTCTGCTTCCACGCGTTCTTGCCCTCGAGCGCGCCCCTGATCGTGCCCTGGTTGGAGAAGATCGCGAGGCGCTCCCCGCGCTCGACGCACGCCCTCAGCGCCTCGGGCGCGTCGCGGCGGAAGAAGACGAAGTCCCCGGGCTTGGCCGGGCCGAGGGAGCGCTCGCGGCGCCAGGAGGCGCCCTCGACGACGAGGGTGCCGTCCTGTTTTTTTTGTTTTGGTTTTTTCGAGGGGGAGGGGGGAGCGAGGGAGACGAGAAGGAGAGAGGGTGAGCTCTCACGCTTTGCTCTTCGCGCTCAAAGGGAGAATAAAAAAGGCGTCGCCTTTTAGCTCCCTTTCTGTTTTCTGAGAACGACATCAACTCACGAGGTCAAAGGCGGCGATCTTAGACGACGCAGCGGGGGAGCCGTAGGTCCTGTTTTGCGGGACGAGAGAGAGGGAGAGAGAAAGAAAGAGAGAGAAAGAGAGAGTTGAGAATTGAGCGAGAATTGAGGGTCGAGCGAGAGAGCGTCGTCTTCGGTTCTTGTGCCTGCTCGATCGAGAAAGCTGTCTTCCCCCCCCCAAAAGGCGGCGCCTTTCCGCCCTCTTTCTGCATCGCACCCCACTCACTTGGCGATGACGTAGGGACCGTACTTGATCCAGCCGGGGGCGAGGCCCTTCGGCCCGTCGTCGACCGGGGATTTCTTCTTCTTCGAAGCCGGCGACTTTTTCGACGCAGCAGTGGCATTCGAGGAAGCCGAAGCTTTGGCTTTCTTCGCCTTTGGCGCGGGCGAGGCCTCAAATTCGCTCCCGGAGCTGGCCGAGGCCGAGGGGGCGACGGTGGTGCGCTTGCGGGGCGGCATGGTTGCGGTGAAAAGGGGCCAAAAGCGGGGGCGAGGAGCGGGGAGAGCGACGACGACGGCGCAGGAGCAGCAGCGGCGGAGCAGCAGCAGCATCGGTCGGAGAGAGTGCCGCACCCTCGAGAGAGAGCGAGAGAGGAAAAAAAGCACCAGAGCATAGAAAAGTTACAAAAGGGCTCTCCCGCGCGCTCCCCCCAGGAATGAAGCGCGCGCTCTCACGCGCACGCGCGCACCGGAATACAATCAGTTGACCCCGCCGTCGCCCCCCCCTCCTCCGCCCGCCCCGGACTTGTCGAGGGATCCCCCGAGGAACCGCGTTGGCGTGTCGATCGCGTGCAGGAAGCCCGCGCCCGCCGCGAGCGCGGCCCCCACGGTCAGCGCGAGGATCGCTCCCTCGACGAGCTTGACGTGCCTCTGGCAGGCGTCGTCGCAGGTGGTCGTCGTCTCGGCCTGAGTGTTGTTGGTGTTTTTGTTTTTGTTTTTGTTTTTGTTGTTGGAGGGTGAGTGTCGTGTCGGAGGGGAGAGCGAGAGGTCAGTACACACACGAAAAAAAAGGTCAAGGGGAAGAGGTCGAGAAGGAGTTTTTTTTTCCCCTTCGGCATCGTCGACGACGATCTCGCAACGCTTTCTTTCCAGCCTCTCTCTGCCCATTTCCTCTCGCCGCGCGTCTTCGCTTTTCTCACCGCTTCTGCCGTCATCGCTGCCGCCGAGGCGAGCGCGACGAGGAGAGACAAGGCGCGACGCATGGCTTTTTTGTGCGCGCGCGTTTCTTTCCTTCTTCGCAGTGGAAAAAAGAGAGAGAGAGAGAAAAATGAAAAACCAATCACTCTACTCTCCTAGTCGTGCAATGCGGTCCCTGCTCGGCTCCTGCGCGGCCCGCGGTAGCGCCGCGCTCCGAATAGCGCACGCCAATCGATTACCTTCGTCGAGCAAGCAACAGCAGCAGCCAGCTAGCGGCAGCGGCGGCAGCGGCGGCAGCGACAGGGGCAGCAGCGGCAGCTCGCCTCGGCTGCCGATCGGCGCCGCGCCGACCTCTCCGTCGTCGCCGTCGCCGCCGTCGACCTCTGCAGCGACCCCTTCCACGCCTCCATCGAGCAGCAGCGACCGAGAGCACCCCGTCTTCCCTCGCGTCGGCGTTGCCGCGGTCCTCTTCAGGCCCCGAACGGGCGAAAGCGAAGATTCCGAGCCCTCGCTGCTGCTGATAAGGCGGGCCAAGGCCCCCAACGAGGGGCTCTGGTCGTTCCCGGGAGGCGCGCTCGAGCTCGGCGAGCCCCTCGTCGCAGGCGCGGAGCGGGAGCTCGGGGAGGAGGTGCCCGGACTGGAGTTTGAGCGCGAGGGCTCCGTGGCCGGGGAGCTCGCCGGAGGGGTGGCGTTCGCCGCGGCGGACTCGATCCATTACGACGGCGGCGGCGGCGCCGACGGCGGCGCCGACGGCGGCGGCGAGAAGCGAGGAGGAGGGGAGCGAGAAAGTCCTCCCCCGCGCTTCCACTGGGCGATCGTGGAGGTCGCCGCCGTCGCCAAATCGTCGTCTGCCTCGGGCTCGGGCCCCTCGCTCCGCCCCTCGGCCCCCCCGCCCCCGACGGCGGACGACGCGTCGGGCTCGAGGTGGGTCGGCGCGCTCTCGGAGCTCCGGCGCCTCGAGGAGCGGGGCGAGGTCACCCGCGGGTGCGCGCGCGTCGCCGCGGAGGCGGTGCGGCGGTTTGGGAAGGACCTGAGGTATCGAGAGTCGAGTTGAAGAGCTGGGGAGGACGGGAGAGAAAGAGAGAGAGAGAGAGAGAGAAACGAGAGGCGCGGAAACATTTTTCGCTCTTTACTTTTGTACCTTGGATTCTTTGACAATGAAAAGAAAACAATTGAAATCCAAACAACGAGCTAGTGGCACAATGGACTAAAATGAAATTCTGTTTCGTACAAAAAAGAAGAGGGGAGAAGCAAGGAGAGAAACCAAAAGAGAGAGGGGGGGCGAAGCACGCTTTCAAGGAGCTGCGGCGGGGGCCTCCTCCTCGGGCAGCGCCGCCGCCGCCGCCGCCGCACGGAAAGGGACGACGGTGTTTGCCACCGCCGCTGCCGTTGCCGGCGCTCCTCCTCCTCCGGCTGCTGCTGCTCCTCCCTTCGCGCTGCACGGCGCGGGCTGCGGCGGCGGGACTACCCCCCCTCCGCCGCGCACCTCGAACTCGACCTGCCCCGCCGCTGCGGCGGCCCGGGCCCACGAGAGAAAGTCCTCTTGGAGAAACGCCGCGGAGGGGCTCGGCACGGCGGCGTCGCGCGGCGCCGGGGAGGGGCGCTTTTTAATAGAGACGCGCACTCTTTCTCCTTCTTCTCCTCCTTTTGCGATGCCGCTGCCGCTGCTTTCCAAAGACACGGAGACGGCCCCGCCGTCGCTCTCGTCGCTGCTGCCGCTCTTTAACCTTTTAACTTTCGAGACGACCGAGTCGAACCACGACACCATCGCCGCGCCGGCGTCGCCCATCGCCGCCTCGCGCCCCATGTCCCCGCCCCCGCACAGCCAGTCCCCGAGCTTGTTCCCCAGCCTGCCCGCGTCGTTGAACGTCGCGTGACCTGCACCTTTGAGCACGAGCAAAAAGGAAGAATCCCCGCCGACGGCGGCGGGCCAAAAGTGGTTGTAGCCGCTCTCGAGCGGGTTGCAGGCGCCGATCCTCCCCGCGGCGGCGATCGCCAAGGAGGCCTCCGCGCCCTGCGCCCGCAGCGCCGCCGCGGCGGAGGGGTAGGCCTCGGAGGCCGGCGTGAAGCGGGTGTTGTCCACGGGGTCGATCAGGAAAGCCGAGGAGATTCTGAGGCTCTGCCTCGGCAGGAAGGAGCCGTCGCCGGGGTCCCCGCCCCCGCTCGCCCCGCTCGAGCCGCCGCCGCAGCGCGCGAACTCGAGGCTTCCCGCGTACTGCAGCGCCGCGAGCTTGGCCCCTCGCGAGTGGCCCGCCGTGAAGAGGAGGTCGGGAGAAGAAGGGGCGGAGCTCGCGCCGCTGCTCAGCGTCCCCGCCGGCGCGGCCCGCAGCGCCCACGCGACGACGTCGGCCAGCCAGCCGAGCTCCCTGCTGTCCGGCGTGATCGACAGGAGCCGCGCGTCGTACCGCACGGACGCGTAGCCCCACGAGGCCAGGTGCCTCGCGTAGCGGTCGTAGGAGGAGGCCCTTGACTGGAACCCGGAGAAGAAGGCGACGAGCGGGAAGGGCGCCGAGCAGCGCGCGGCGGCGGCGTCGGCGGCGAGCACGGCGGCCGGGCCGAAGAGCGGCGGGGAGAGGGCGAGGCCGGGGCCCTCCGCCGTCGAGGCGTCGTCGTCCCTCGTCGGGAGTACGAGCGTGGCCTTGAGGAAGTCTCCCGTGGAGGCCTCGACGGTGCCGCGGACGGGCTCCGAGACGCCGCAGGGGCCCGGGGAGGCGAGGGCCGGAGGAGGGGGTGGAGCAAGGGGCGCTGCCGGTGTCGCCTTCGTGGACATCAATCGGGCGTCGACGCTCGAAGCCATCGTTGCCGCCGTCGTCGCCCTCAGCGCAGAGAGCAGCACTGCCGCGCAGCAGAGTAGGCCTCGCTGCTGCTGCTGCTGCTGTCGCGCGAGGAGGAGCATCTGCCGAAAAGCTAAACAGAAAGCGACAAGTGAGAAACGAGAACCGGAAAAACGATTCACAGAGAAAAGTTTCTTTTCATCTGTTCGCTGTACCTCTGTTCGCTGTCCCTCTGTTTGCTCTTTTCATTTTTTTCTCGACCTCCTCCCGCGAACGAAAAAAAGGCGGGCACGTGAGTTTTTTCCGTTCTTTCCTTCTTTTCGCTCTGTCTCTCTCTACAAAAGCTCCGATGTCCTCCTCCCGCGAGATCATCGGCCGCTTCGACTTTTCCTGCGAGATCGAGGTGCGCGCGAGATAGGAAGAGAAGAATAAGGAGAGAGAAAAGATGCGGGCTGCTCTTTTTCCTTTCTCTCCTCTCCGCCGTCGGTCGCGCTCACCTTTTTTTTTCCGCCAAAAAAATAAAAAAAACTTCAGGCTGTGGAGTGGCTCCCGCTCGACTGCCCATCCCGCCTCCGCATCGTCTGGACCAGGCCTGTGAGGCACAGGGTCGTCGGAGGGGAGCTCGTGGTGGTGGACGGCGGAGCCGCGGGCGTCTCTGCTTCTTCTTCTTCTTCTTCTTCTTCTACTTCTTCTTCTTCTTCTTCTTCTTCTTCCTCTTCTTCTTCTTCCGCCGCCGCCGCAGGCTCCGATCGCGCCTCTGCTTCCTCCGCCTCCTCCGCCTCCTCTTCCCGCCATCTCCGCCTCGACGCGGTGCCCTCGGGCCCCCCAGCCCCGCTTCGTTTCTCCTCGGCGCGCATCTGGAGGAGCGGGAAGCCGGCCGCAGCGGCGAGAAGAGATCATCATCATCATCAGCAGCAGCAGCGGGAGCAGCAGCGCTCCTCGCTGCTCCCGAAGACGACGGCCGTCGAGCTGCGCTCGCTCCGCGGGGCGCTCGTCGGGGTGGCCGCCCTCGACCTGGCTCCTTTCTGCGCGCCGCTCAAGGTCGGGAGGCCGCAGAGGCTGGCGCTGGAGGTCGTCGTGGCGAAGAGGCCTCCGCCTCCTCCTTCTCCTCCTCCTTCTGCTTCGTCCAAGGCGAGGGGCGGCCTCGAAGGGGAGCTGTCGCTGTCGCTCGCGCCTCTGCCGCCGCCTCTGCCGCCGCCGCCGACGAGCGGCGGCTCCAGCAGCCTCCGCCGCCGCCCTTCTCCGCGCCTGCTGTGCACCGTCATCGCGAGGCCGAGCGCCGCCGGGGCCGCGGCGCTGAACAGGGCGGGGCTGCGGGTGCCGGAGCAACTCACGGGGGCGGCGGCGGCGCCGCCGCCGCCGCCGCCCCTGCAGCAGCGGCAGGTTTTCGTCGCCGCCTCTGCTTCTCTTCCCCCTCCTTCTCCGCCGCTCCGCCTCCCGGCGATCCGGACCTACCTTCCGCGCTTCCAGAAGAGGAGGCCCTCTGCTCCCGCCTGCCTCCTCGCGAGCGGCGACGGCGGAGGCGGCGGCGGCAGCGCTGTCTTTGCGGAAGCGGCGGCGCCGCAGCACCTCTCCCCCTCCCCCTCCTCCGTCGTCCCGCCATCGACGGCCCCGACGGTCCCGAAGAGGAAGAGAGAGGGGTTCGGCAACGCCACGGAAGCATTCGCTTCCGCGGCTGCTGCGGCCGCGGCAAACGAAATCGTCGTCGCCTCGGTCCTCGTCGACGGAGGCACCTCTTTCCTGCCGCCGCTCTCTTCCCCGACGGAGGCGAGAGAGAGATCGATCTCGACGACCATTTTTGACCTGGGCGAAGAGGGCGGCGACGCCGAAGTGGAGGAAGAAGAGAGGGCTTCGAAGAGGGGCGACCTTTTCGTCACCGCGGACGCGTCTTCTTCCTCGTTCGCCGCCGCTGCCGCCGCTGAAGGAGAGAAAGCTCTCGACGACGACGGCGGAGAAGAAGAGGACCCCTCCGCGTCCAGCGACGCCGCTTCCGCCCCTGCGGCGAGCAGCGAGAAGGGCGCGAGCTCCGACGGCGCGAGCACGTACGAAGAAGAAGAAGAGGAAGCGGAAGAGGAAGCGGAGGCGCTCGAGCTCGCCGCCGCGGCCGCCGCCGCTCCCGCTTCCTCTCCTCCTCCTCCTCCTCCTCCTCCTCCTCCTCCTCCTCCCGCTCTCCTCAGCCGCTCGACCCCGGCTCCTCCGAGTCGCCGACCCACCACCCCTCTCTCTCCTCCCCCCATCTCCCCGGACGAGCTCTCGAGGCTGGAGGCTGCCCTGGACGAAGCCAGAGCCGAGGCGCTGGCCGCCGCGGAGGACGCGTCGGCGGCTCGCGCAGAGGCCGCGGCCGCGGGCAGGCGCGCCGCCGAGGCCGAGGCGGCCGCCTCTCCGGCGGCGCCCTCGGCCGCCGCCGCCGCCGCCGCCGCCGCCGCCCTTGCCGCCGCCACCGCCCGGGCCGCCGCCGCCGAGGAGGGCCTCTCCCAGCTGCAGGCGAGGCACGAGGCCCTGGCCCCGGAGTGCCGCTGCGTCTCCCTGGACTGGGAGGCCGCGAGGGCCGCCGCGAGGGGGCCGCTCGCGCGGCTCGAGGCCGCCGAGGCCGGCGCGGCGTGGCAGGCGAGGGAGGCGGAGGCCTCTGCGCAGCGGGTCCGCGGGGCGCTGTCGCGGGCCGAGGCCGCCGAGCGCGAGCTAAGGGAGGCGAGGGAACTGTCGAGGCTGCACGGGGAGAGGAGGATGGAGGCCGAGGAGGCGAGGAGGAGGCTCGAGTGGGAGGTGGAGACGCTGCGTGCGCAGGCGGCGGCGACGGCAGCGTCTCCTTCTTCCTCCTCCTCCTCGACTTCGACCTCGAGCTCCCTCTCCTTCTCCTCGTCTCCCTCCCTCCCTCGCCCTCCCTCCCGCACCCTGACGGCGACGACGACGTCGACGACGGCGACTACGGCGAAGATGACGGCGGCAGTGGCGGCGCCATTCGCCTTCCAGCAGCGGCAGAGCAGCAGTACCGGCGTCGGGGTCGGCGTCGGCGTCGGCGTCGGCGTCGGCGTCGGCGGCGAGCAGCAGCTCGCAGCGGAGCAGGCTCGCACGGAGGACCTCGAGCGGCGGCTCGCGGGTCAGTCCCTGAAGTCGGAGGCGCTGGAGGCGGCTCTCTCTGCGGCGGAGGCGGAGGCCGCGGGGCTGAAGTCGAGGCTCGCGGAGGCCTCTTCTCGGCCGCCACGGGCGCTCCCGCCGCCGCCGCAGCCCCTCCCCGCCGCCGCCTCGCGCGCCGCCCCTTCCTGCGCCTCCGCTTCCTCCTCCTCCCGCTCCTCCGACGCCGACGGCAGGGGACCGCGCCGCACCCCTTCGGGCTTCGAAGAGGTGATGGAGGAGCTCGTCTCGACCAAGCTGAAGATGGCGGAGCTCGCGCATGAGCACGCGAGGGCGCGGAAGGAGCTGGTGGACGCGAGCGAGCAGCTGCTGTCGAAGAGCGGCGGCGGAGCGGCGGCGGCGGCAGCGGCGGCGGCGGCGGAGGAGGAGGTGGCAAAGTGATTGTTGGCGCGCTTCGAGAGAGAGCGTGAAACAAATAAAAAAACGAAAACAAACCTGGGGAAAATAACTGTTTCTTCAAAAACGGTTCGTCGTCTCTCTTCCAGCGACCTCCCTCTTTTCTCTCTCTCTCTCTTTCTCTCTTCTCCCGATATGCCTCTTCCGCGGCGAGCCGAGCCCGACGGCTTCGACCGCGGCTGCCTCCTACTGCTCTCCCTTCTGGAGGAAGAGGCGACCAGCAGCAACGTGAGAGGGACGAGGGAGGAACAAGGAGCGAGCGAGCGAGCGAGCGAGCGAGCGTTTTCTTCCCCCTTTTTTCTTTTCCTATTCTCGCGAGCCCCTTCCTCTTCCCACGTTCCCCCTAGTCTCCTCCCTCACCTTTTTTTTTCCGTCCCCTCCCCCCCCCGCTCTCCCTCCGCAGGCCTCGGCCCCTCTCATCGATTCCTGCCCCTCGCTGTACCTCCGCTACCTCTCCTGCGCCTCCGCGATCGACGCCGCCGCGCTGCTCGAGGGGCAGCCCCGCAGGGCGCGCGCCGCGGCGGCGGCGGCGGGGGCCGCGGCGGCCCGGGCGCTCGAGCTCCGAGCGTGGATGGTACTTCCGTGTTCTTTCTCCTCCTCCTTTTTTTTCGTTCTTACCGGCTGGAGGTCCCCGCGCGCGGGGCCCCTCTCCGCGAGACTCACGCGGGAGAGCGAGAGAGAGCGAGAGGGGGAATGACGCGATACACACACAAAAAACATCAGGTCGCGAGGCTCAACGGCGGCTGCGGCGTCGTCTTCCCGCTCCTCCTCCTTCCTCCTTCTTCCTCCTCCTCCTCCTCTTCTCCTTCTCCGTCTCCTTCTCCCTCTTCTTCGACCCCTCTCCCCTCCTCCTGCCTCCTGCCTCCCGACGGCAGGGAGCCCCCGCGGAAAGGGCTCCGCTCGCAGAGGCTCCTCGAGCGGGGCGGGGAGGAGGGGGTCAGGCTGCGGACCGAGGCCCGGGACGCCGCGATCAGGGCCGGCGCGAGGTGGAGGGGGAGGGCGAGCGAGGATGGAGGGGCGAGCGAGGGGGGAGGGGGGGGAGGGGGCGGGGGTGGCGCTCGCGTCGGCGGCGAAAGCGGCGGCGAGAGCGAAAGGAGAGGCGACCGCGACGGTGACGGCGGCGGCGACGAAGCGCAAAGACAGCAGCAGCAGCAGCAGCAGCAGAGAGCCCGCGACGCCGCCGCCACTCGCATCCAGGCGGCGTGGTGGGGCCGCGCCGCCCGCGCCGCCCACCCTCGCGCACGCCCCCGACCTCCTCCCCCTCGCTCCTCCTCTCCCTCCCCCTCGTCGTCGTCGTCGCCCTCGTCGTCCTCTCCTTCGACCGCCCCCTCGCTCGCCGCCGCAGCGAGGGCCTCCGCGGAGGGGCTGCGAGCGAGGCTAGTCCCCGCGGTGCTCTCCGACCTGGAGGCGAACAGCGCGGAGGCGCGCGCCGCCTCGGAGGAGGCAGCGGCGAGGGCGAAGGAAGAGGCAGGGGCGGCAGCCGGCGGGGGAGAGGAGGGCGAAGGGGAGGAGGAAAAAGGCGCAATGGGGGGTGGAGCTTCGTCTCCCTCGCCTCCCCCTCTGCCCCTCCCGCCCCCTCTCGTCCTCGCCGTGGCCCGCTGCCCGCCCGCGGGAGCCTCCCTCGGCCGCGTCGAGGCCGCCGTGCGCCTCTGGGCCAGAGAGTTCAAGAGCGGCGGCCGCGGAGAGAGAGAAGGAGGGGAGGGGAGCGGCGGCGGCTGCGGAGACGGGGACGAGGGCGAGGGCGAGGGCGAGGGCGAGGGCGAGGGCGAGGGCGGCGAGAAAAGCAACGCCTCTTCTTCTCCCCCCTCCTCGTCGCCTCTCTCGGCCAGGAACGAAGCGGCGCTCTCCGCCTCCCTCCTGCCGCTCGCGGTCTCCCGCGCGGCGTCCGCGGCGCGGGAGAGGGTTGCTGCCGAAAGAGCGGCGCAGGTGGCTCGAGCTCCTCCTCCTCGGCCTCCCCCTCCGGGCGGCGCGGCGACGACGGAGAAGACGACGACGACAGCGGCGAACGCCGCCTCTTCTTCTTCTTCTTCTTCTTCTTCTCCTTCCCTTCCCTCTTTCCCTTCCACTTCTCCGCAGAGGAAGAAAACGCCGCTCTCCCCGTCTGCTTCGCCCACGAGGAAAGGATCGACGACGAAGACGTCGGCGAAGACGAAAGGCAGCGAGAGGCAGACGAAACGGCAGCCCCCGCTCCCTCCCGCCCTCGACCCCCCCCCGCCTCTCGTCCTCGCCTCCCCTCCGGAGGCGCTGCTCTCGCTGCTCTCCTCGCTCGGCATCGCGAGGCCGCCGGCGCGCGGCGACGTCCTCTTCGCGACCTCTCCCATCGCCCCGGACTTTTCCTCCTCCTCCTCCCCCATCCCCTTGTCGAGCTCTCCCGGAGGAGGAGGTTCGGGCTTCGCAGGCTGGCCGTCGCTCGCGGCCTCGGCCGCGGCGGCCGTCGAGCTGATCTCTCTGCCGCTCTGCTCGCGGGCGCTCGCCTCCGCCGCGCGGCTGACCCCGCCCCCCTGCTCTTCCTCCTCTCCCGCTCCCTCTCCCTCGCCTCCCTACCGGGACCACGCGGGAAACAGGGTCCTGCTGTTCGGTCCCCCGCGGGCCGGGAAGTCGCAGCTGCTGCGGCGCGCGGCCGCGGCGGCCGGGGCCGCCGTGTTCTCGCTCGACCCGGCCGCCGTCGAGGCCGCCGCGCCGGCGTTATACGAGCTGTACGGGAGGAGGAGCGCCGCGGCGGGAAGCAAAGGCGGCGGCCCCTCCCCGTCCTCCTGCGCCCTCGTCGTCGCCGCCGCGTTCGCCGCC
>Ga0315285_10007141_pt1 | contig 11477 bp, 23 predicted proteins | sample YL17G09_36_MG_FD_203698 | JGI IMG/M metagenome (GOLD analysis project Ga0315285, IMG submission 203698) | Sediment microbial communities from Yellowstone Lake, YNP, Wyoming, USA - YL17G09_36 | ecosystem: Environmental > Aquatic > Freshwater > Lake > Sediment | place: USA: Wyoming | collected... | reverse complement strand
GTGGTGGCGGAGGAGGAGGAGGAGGAGGAGGAGGAGGAGGAGGAGGAAGAGGAGGAGGAGGAGCTTGCTCCCGAAACTTTGCGTATGAGTGAGCTTGATAAAGCTCTCGCATTGGTCATCGGCGGCGCCTGATTAATTCTTGTTTCTCCTCGGCGCAGCAGCTATCTGCTGCGTCGCGATAGTGATAAGAAAATGAAACAATATCTAACAACTCTTTACTGGTTGTGGCGATTCAGTTCATTTGCTGAACCTTGGTTCGCATTGAAAACTTTTATCCATCTGCATTGGCACGCACGTGCGACTGCGATTGCATTGGATAATTATTGCAGAGCATCTGGACAAATGGATCACGTATCCACAATGGTCAAAGGTGAACCCGGCTATATGCAAATGCCGACTGCAACGAGAAGCAAACTAACTGTTGAAGCGCATAGCACACTTCCTCGATGGAAGTGGCGTTGAGTTTCTTATAGAGGAGTTAGAATAGTTAGTAGGTTCTTTTGCATAGCAATACCATAACGAAAGTTATGTGAAGCACTTTTCTAACAACTGAACACAAAGTCTAACTCTTCTATTAGAAATTCAATGACCCCATTACTCAAACTTAAAGTAGATATCACCGAGTATTGGGATAAACCTCCGCCAGTATTGTCGGAGCGTTGTGTATTTTGGATAACAAGAATACGTGCTGGCTGGACGCGCAACTACAGGTTGCGCCAACTTGATCTTGAAGAAGCTAGCGAATTCTTCGGAGTATATATCTGGGAGTATATCAACATACTCTATCCAATGTTACACATTAAAGATGTAATAATAAATAAAACTTTACCGAAAAGATAATGAGAAAATTTCTATTTGCATTGTGTTTGATTGGTTGTTCCAACACTGATTCAACAGATAAACAAATTGTTGATTCGGGTAACGATGCGTTGCAGCCCAGCGATGCTGGCATTAAAGATGCGTCTCAAATGGAACCGTCAATTAATTCTGACGCTTCTGTAAATGCAGATGGAGAAGTTGTTGACGTAGAAGTACCTCGCCCCTATCTCAATAAAGATATTAATCATATCTTGATAGCGGGACAGTCCAATGCTGTAGCCCTGAATGCTGATATAACTTCTTCAACACAACCATACTCCAACGTATCCTTTGATACGGGAGTTATGCCAATGAGCGGTTGTAGCGGTGAGGGTTGTGCAGCTTATCAGCAACCATCAAGCTTTATTCCTCTTGTCGAAGGTGATAGTTTTTTTTATGGAAGCCCGGTAGAAACAGCTTCATCATCCTTTGCTAATGAAGTTTCACGTCTCTTCAGTTCTCATACTTCATTGGTAAGCAATCACGGTCGTAGTGGTAATACTTATAGCTGTCTACGTAAAGGCAGTTGTAATTATAAGCCTGGACTTCTACCTGCCTTTACACAAGGTATGATGGAAGTGCAAAGCGCAAAAGACATTGCATTGGCAATGAATAAATCATATACTGTGAGAGCCGTTCTAGCCATTCACGGCGAGAGTGATCATTACAGTTATGCTAGCAACATTTCAGAATTTCCTTTGCCGGGAACAGACGGCACTCCGAATAAAATCAAAGACTATTCTGATGGTATGTTGGAATGGCAGTCTGATTACGAGACTTCTGTCAAGGAAATTACGAAACAAGAAGAAGCAATTCCTCTTTTCATTTCGCAAGTTTCTGGTTGGAGTGGAGCTAAAATAAGCGTAGTTGCTCAAATGCAATTGGACGCACACACCCGCGCGCCTGGAAAAGTTATCTTGGTTGCGCCAGGATATTCGCTTCCCTTTCAATCTGATTGTCGCCATCTCACCGGAGACGGACAAAGAACGCTTGGTAAATATTTTGCCAAAGCATATAAAAAAGTTATCATCGACGGACTAACTTGGAATCCAGTTCGTCCCAATAAAATTATTAGGCAGGGAAACGAATTACTAATTAAGTATTACGCTCCCTCTCTACCGTTGGTGTTGGATACCAATACTATCAGTGACCCTGGTAATTTTGGTTTTGAATACACTAATAATGATAATGCCAAAATTGTAAAAGTAGTTGTAACATCTCCTGATACTATTACTATTACATTCTCGTCAGCATTGAATTCTGACGGCACGCTATCGTATGCACAAAATCAACCCGTAAATGGATGTACGGGAGTATATGGTGCTCGCGGTAACGTACGCGATTCTGATGAACTATCTAATTGGGGAGTGATGTTTATCGTCAAGACCCCGTAAGGTTTACAATGAAATTCGATATTTTTAATGAACGGACTTGGGCTCCCGAAACTGTTAATGTTGAGAAGCTTATCCGCAATAAAGCTCTCGGCAGTATTGGTCAGATGGTTTGTCAGCTTCGTATTCTAAAAGCAAAGCTTGAGAAGCATAATCATATTGATACTAATGAAGAGTTGCAGATCGCATCACGACTCAAGTCAGATACGTATAGAATTATGCAGATTGAAATCATTCATTCTGGCGGACAGATTGCTGATACACTTCAAAGTATTAATAAAGTTTTGGACTTCTGGAAAGATACTGCTGCGCGAGAATTGAATTGGCGCGGTATTCTTCCAACCCTCACACAAATCAAACCATACTTGGATGGCAATAATTACGACGAAGATTTGTATCACGAATTGGTAACTACTAAAGTTACCGGCAATGCGGCGTGGGAAGCATACCTTGGTATGGCGCTCGATAATATTCGCAATAGGAAAACTATCGAGACTCTTCGTAAGCGTCAGGGCGCTATCACTGACTTCGATGAGTCTCCGGAATCTTCGGATGATTGGGACGGAGACTAATGATCTCTTACTTATCATTCCAAATGAGGATGCGTTCTCTAACAAGGAATGTATCACGACATTCATCACAATCTAACATTAGATCCATTAAAGATGGAATCATTGCTCGATGTAATTTTGTAATGAACGATGCAATTCTTTTACAATATGTAGAAGGATTTGATAACGTACTAACCTCAATCGGATGGAATGAACAAACATTACTATCCGAGATTGATAAGAACTGGTAATGTTTCTATTGTCTTTGTATGGTAATCATAAGTTGTATTCTACCAAGCAATTGGCAGAGCGTAATGCTTCCAATTGGCTTTTTAAATTTGTTATCGACAACCATTGGTTGTGGGAGCAGGGTATTACCGCCGAGTATCGTAAACAGTTTGAAGCTTCTTTTCAACGAGAAGATTATGCAAACTGCGTAGAGGTTTGGAACAAATATGCTGCCGATAAACACGGCTCCAATTATCCTGCTTACATCGGTAATATGTCAGCGAACATTAAAGCAATGAAAATTGATGAGGCATTCACGTGAAATGCGTAGTAAGAATTTTTACTATTGGATTGTGTCTCGCAGGACTTGTTGCTTGTTCCGCTACTGGCGAAGTCAATTGCGAAGGTAATTTTTACTACGATGATTCATTTACTCCTGAACAGCAGGAATGGATTAAAGAAAGTGCAACCCGGTGGAACGCTTGGGTCGGGCGACCGATTACTTCGGTTAGACCCGGCTCCGATTATGCCTGTACAATTGGCGTAGGCAAAACACAAAGAGAGCAGGCTATTGGAGAAACAAGCACTCGACTTCAAAATATCATTATTGATATGGACGATCTCAAGCGTTTGAATAAAGCAACGAAAGCCTATTTTGAAGGCGTAGTAATGCACGAAATGGGTCACGCACTTGGATACGATCATAAAGGAGCAAATGGCAAGGCTCTAATGGCTCCTGCTGGCTCTGTGAATTTTACCGATATTGATCGAGTGGAGTGCATTAAAAAAGAAATGTGTACTACTCTAAATCCACCAACAGCTACAACTGATATCAACACTTTGCCCGACTGTAACAAATGACATATCGACAACTAGGAGAGGTTCCAATGTATCCTGTCGAAGAGACTGCTGAAGCGCGTAACATTCGTATTGTACGTGAGCAAGAAGTTGCAAAAGAGAAAAAGAAAATTCGTGACTCACGAGCAGCGCTAGGGCTTGCGGCGTTCCCTGCCGTAGCTATTATGGGAGTTGGTTTGGAATGGACCAATATGAACTCTGCCACCGCCGCAACTTCTATCATTGCAATTGTTATTGCTTCGATTGGAGTTGTAGCAGCAACTGCTATTAGATTGGATTGGTAGAAGTAATATGGATTGACGGAGGCTTATGTCTCCGTCAATCTTATTTTCCATCGTTTGTTTTTGCATATTAAACTAATTGTTTCTCTATGAACTTTGAATCGTATGGATAGCTCGTTGTAAGAAGCGCCTCCCGTACGTAACTCTCTAATCTGATTTACCTCGTTCCAAGTAAGTTTTACGTGAGGGCGTTTATCTTTATTGATAACCGATAATTTCAATTTAGTTTCGTCGGTATGATGTTTTCCAAATCGAGATAATCTGGTTTCATTTGAAATAGATTTACCTTTCAATGCATCAGATATTTTTTGTTTAGCCTCGTTCGTATGATTTTTTCCATACATAGGATTTTTATCTCCGGTAATACTTTTACTCAAGATTTGAATAGTTTCTTTGGAATGAGTAAATCCAGTTACCCCATCACCGCCATCAGTTCTATTATATAGAACAATTCCACATTCTTTCAGATAAGCTATCCAAAAGATTTCAGCCTGTTTCGCCTCTTCAATACTAGTGAAATATTGAATAACATTCCATTCGAAATTTTCTTTTCCGTATTTACGCAAAGCCCTATGAAAATAGGTGTCACTTCTATTTTCTTTATAAGAACAGTGTTCATTCCACCGCTTATTAATGGTTTGAGAAGTCCAACCTATATAATAGATGCCGGTTAAAATATGCATCACAGAATACACACAAGTCATATTTAATATATATCAAGAGTGTTTGAAAGTTTCGACAGATAATCTGTCAATTTTGCGAGTGTGCGTCCTCTCCGCTAATGTTAGACGGACGTGGAATAAAAATATAGCACATAGGTAAGGTAGTGGGTCTATCAGAAATGAAACGGAAAACGCAAATACAAAGAGTATTATGCTATTCCAATATGTTTCAGTCTTAAATTGACTCGTTCCAAAAACATTCCCTATGTCATCACATAGGAAATACTACACGAAGAAGCTTGCGATTAGCTTCACTCGCGCCTAATTATATTCAGGAACAAATTATAATGAAACTCTATTGGTTTTTTGTTTGTTGCATTGCAGCAATTATGATTGTGGGTTGCCGTAATAGTTTTTACAAACCGGCAGGCTCATATACGATTACCGAAACTTATCACGTACCTGATGGTGGGAAGCCGGTTACAATCATTCTCAACGAAAGAGACTGTGGTGGTTGGGATCCTAATGTAGCTTATGGTTGGGAGTTGTGTGATCCTAAAACTATTACCAAGCGTTGATATAAGGATATTATGAGATTCTTTACTTCCGACTATCATATTGGGCATAATAATATTATCGCCTATTCACAACGTCCATTTCAAAACACCGAAGAAATGACTCGGGAAATCATCGCCCGACATAACGCTGTGGTCGGACCCGATGATATCGTATATAACGTTGGTGACTTTGCTCTCAATGAGAAACTTGTTCAAGAGGTGTTGGGACAACTTAATGGCACGCAGCATTTGATTGCTGGCAATCACGACTCTTGCCACAGTCATCGCACCAAACATAAAAAGTCTGCTCTCAAATATCTTTCATATGGTTTTGCGTCGGTGCAAGAACAGATTGAATTGCAAATCGGCAATCACGAAGTGCTGGTTACTCATATGCCATTCCTTCGACCAGATGATAAAGATCAGCGCTATCCACAGTTCCGCCCAACGAATACAGGTCAGTTTCTAATCTGTGGACACGTTCACGAGAAGTGGAAAGTCAACGGTCGTCAGATTAATGTCGGAGTAGATCAGTGGGACTTTACTCCGGTATCTGAAGCGGAGCTATCTGATTTGATGGCAGATATTATTGAGTTGGAGCAAGTATGATTTTTGAAATTATTGCCACCGTAACTAGCGGTGCTGCAATTATTAGTGCGCTTTGGACTGCTACCAAAATGCACAGGTTGCAACTAAAAAACAAACCTCCTCTTCCTCCTTGTAGCCTGACACAAGAGATTCTGGCTTCCAAAGTAAAACCTAAGCCTGAACATCAGGGTACGTTGCCCTGGTCGATATATGCTTTAGGTAAAGGTTTTACGTGTCCTAAATGTTGGAACGTAAGTAAGAATCAAAAACAGTATCCCATCTGTAAATGTAAACAGTATCCTCGCGAACATTATCATTTCAGATGCGGAGATTGTAAGTATACTAACACTCTACGAACGGCAGATGATATCTAATGAGAACACAAGAACTTCTTGAAATCGTGAACGCGATGGCTCATAGTCCGGTGAAGCAGTATGTTGTTCCCGGACTTACATCAGAGCTTATTGGAGGAAAGGATAGCGGAACTGTCCGCCTATTCTCTTCGGAGCGGCAGGTGCGTGAATGGATTACTCCGCATAGTCATCGATTTGATTTCTCTTGCATCGTACTTGATGGTATGGTTGAGAATATTCTATTCACTCTTGCCGACGAAGCTCGTTATGCCGATTCTTATTCATCTGGTACATTGAAGTGTATCGGCGAAGGAATGGGTAACTATGATATTGTCAGAAGTAATATTCCAAAAAAATATACAGAGACTGCCACTCGTTATGGAGTTGGCGAATCATATTCGATGAAGTCGAATCAGATTCATAGCATTAAGTTTTATCGAGATACGAAGGTTCTCTTTTTTGAGGGACCTGCTTTGAGTGACACTTCTGTATTCTTGGAACCATTTAGTAATGGTCAGGTTGTTGAAACCTTTGAGACTCGACCCTGGATGTTTAAGAAATAATGGCAACAGGTCATCCTACCAAAACAATTTCATATAACGGTTTGACTGCCGAGATTGACGAAGACATTGCGGAGTTAGTTCTCAATTGTTGGCGTCTCGGCATTATGACTAACAATAGTTGTCAGAACAATATTCCAGATAATTGGGTCTGGTTATGTTTTAACGGCGCAATTAATGCTCAATACTTTATGAGTATTGTTGCACCAACATATTCGGAAGATCCTAATTCTATTTACTATAGAATTGGACATCACGATGAAGATAATAGTTGGCAGTATGATAGTCATCTTGACGATCATAACGTCGAAGGTCACGAAGAAAATGATGAGTGGGTTGAGAAACCTATGAGTCCTGTTAGTAATTTTTCTTTTGACATCTCGGTAAGATTTCCACGTACCGATCTTGAAGCGGTGTGTGCAAAGATTAACAGACACGCACGTCGTTGGGGCAAAAAGGAAAGTAATATCAACGAAGATACTGGCGGTCATATCGCAGCGCTACCTGGATACGATCCAGCAACTCGAAGCGTTATCAGTCAGGGTCCTGATAACTGTGTTGATTGCGATGTTAGCTTTGAGGATTACCCGGAAATGCGAACCGGAGGAAGCAAGTGTTCCACTTGTTCAAAGGAATAAATATGTTGCGTCGCAAAGCTCAATTATATTGTTTCCTTCGTTCCATTACCAAACGATTAGAAAAACATATCGTTACTGAACTGCGAGCCAAAGGATTTCATTTCAGTGATGAGAAAGCTTCAGACGTTATATGGAGCGTGACTATTGGAAGTGAGGGTTGGAAATAATATGAATCGAGGTAAGCCTGTAAAAGCGAATTATGGAGATAAGGGTGGCGTCTTTATTCCAGGCAAATCGGAATTGAGTGGTGGATATCAATTCGATCAATACTTGGATGCTGTATGTATTGGTGCATTGAAAATTCGTAAAACAGAATACGTCAGCATTGTTTTCTTGCAGAGTAATGGGCATATTAAACGCGGTGACATTCATACAATACCTGCCAAACATTGGCACGGTAGTGCTTATCTAGAATGAGTAATCCTTATCGTATTGCTGCGGAACAACCATAATAGAACAATAAAAATGCGTTCGCCCGCTGATCGGGCTAATTATGCAAGAAACATTTTCACTGATGAGGAGGTAATTAAATTCGGTAAAGCGGTAGCAGAATACAATAAATCTAAATAGATTTATATTTAGGGGCTGAAATAGATTCGCTAGCGAACTATACTGTTGTCTGCGTGTCGTGGAGATTGTTAGAAGTCCACGTTAATATCTTTTGACAAACGTTAATCGCCAACGATAATAGCGAATTCGATTACGTCGCGCAAGCGGCTTGATCGGTGGTCCTTTAGAAAGATATGTTTTTGGTATCTATAGGATTATAAACCCACGAAGTTTTTTTATTAAAGCATTTGATTGGCTTGTAAAAGCAAATCAAAACACTGAATGAAGAAATGAAAAACTGGCTAATGAAAATTGTCTAACCGTTCATTAGTAAGATTGCAGAATGACTTTGGTTCAGCAAGACCTGAAACGATTTATAGGAATGCCGTCGGTGGCGATAATATAAGTTGTAAGAAAAAATAACCGAATACACACGTGAATGAAGGTAATCGTTATGTTTACTATACCGCGGGGCAGTACCGCGCAGCTCCACTAACTGTATGAAATCATTAAGGAATATCACAAATGAGAATGGGTCCCGAATATAAAGCATTTTTCTGTTTTCTACGTGTGCAGTTGGTCTTGCAATTCTGGTCTGCAAATGATTATCAATCCTGATACTGTTTTACCTACAATTGATAGGGTGAACTGGAAATTGATTTGCGCTAATTGCGGTAAGGATTGGGGTCATTCCCATATTAGTGGCGATGGCAGTTGTGTGGATTTACCGGGTTCTTTCTGGAAACGCTCAAAAGCATCTCCTAATATGAATGGAGATATTCTTCCAGAGAATACTTGGAAGTATACTCCAAGCTTTAAGCCTAAGTCTCGCGAGTGTCCATGTGGAATTGCGCGAGTTGATTGCGATTATCATAAATGAAAAAACAATACACCTTCAGTAGTGAAAAGAAAACCAATCAACTATTAGATACTCTTGTAACTCAAGGTTCTCTTACGTCATATTCATATTCTAAAGAATATGAAGAGCCTGGAAGAGATATGAGAACAACAGAAAAATTAACGCTCGTATTTCCAGATGGCAATCAACTAACAGTTGATACTTTTTGTAGTGGATGCGCAGAAAATACTTCGTTAGATTTCAGCGGTGTAACTGAATGATTGCTGTATATCATTGGGAACAGGGCAATCAATTTGCTCTTTATGTTATTGATGTTGCTAACAGCAATACCGAAACGTTGTTACAAGCTTGCAAAGATCAGGGTTATCCAATTCCCGCTATTGGAGATGAGGTTTTGTTTCTTGAGTACAATCGTATTGTAGATCAGACTTATATCTAAATGAATTTTTGTAACTATTGTAATTGTGAGCAATGTAAAACCGGCATAGGATTGCCAGGACTAACGCACGCTCCCACTGACAATGGACATTTCATTTGTGATGTATGTTATAAGTACGATGAATGTGTAAGGCAAAAACGAGAAAGCGGTACTCGCGGTGGTCCTTGCGATAATCTTAATTGCGAACACCGCCCCACAATCATTGGCGAATGGACTAAAGTAAATGCATAAACATAGCGTACTATCTGTTGCAAGAGACCTCTCTCGTTTTCCCGCAGGCAGGTTCAAGAAAGAACACGGCATTCATTCTGGCGAAGCCTTCAAAGAACTAATTGCAAAGAAGTTGCAAGAGAATGATACCGTAACCGTATTGCTTAATGATACGATGGGATTTGGATCAAGCTGGATCGAAGAAGCCTTCGGCGGTTTGGTTCGCGATAATATTTTTTCAGCTTCTGACTTACACAAAAAATTGACTATCGAAGCGGATGACAAAAGCCTCATTACCGAAGCGTGGTCTTATATAGATGGATAAATAATGTACTGTACTAAATCAAATAGCTTACTTATTGCTGCCGCACGTAATTACATACGTCTCGGCTATCAAATAGGTGTCACCAAACAAAAAGCTTTGGTGGACGAAAGTTTCTCTCCCTATATTCCCTGCGATAGCTGGGATGGTATTACCATTATTTTAAATGGTTTAATTTGCGTAGATATGGATTGTTTTACCAATCTTGGATATAAATTGCCACCCACTTTAAAAGAACGTAGCCCTCGTGGGTTGCATTATTTTTATCGTTTACCTTTGGGGCGAAGGCGAGTTTCCAAAATTGGTTGGATAAAGAACGTCGATCTTTTAACGCAAACGCCCAATAAAAAATTACTCTATAGTTCCAAAAGAGATTTTGAAGGACACGTTGTATGTAGTCCCTCAAAAGGATATTCCAGATTATATCCCAATACAACGCCTCACAAAATGCTGTTGCCAATGGCTCCAGACTGGTTACTTGAGGCGATGCGAGAGTAAGTTATTCAGATGAGTTTTGTTTGTTGTGACGCTCAATAACAACATCTAAACTATCACTTAATTTTTTATAGGCTTCCATCAGCCTTTCCCGGCGGGTTTTAGTCTCTAGTTTAATTAATTGTAATTCTGGATAACTTTCATCATTTAATTGGTGGGCTGGTTTATTCATTAATTCTCTCTATTTTGGCAACTATTAACTCTAATGCGCGAAGCGAAGCTCTCATATCGTCTTCAGTATTCTCGTGCTGATTAATACATACAGCACTCTGACTAGCAAGTGTAGAAAGTTTCTCATCGTGAGTTTCTAACTTGCTATCAATACGAATAATAGCGGATCTAATTACTGTTAATTCAGCTTGAATACCGTCAGCTTTCACGAACTTATCCATACTGCTTTCTTTGCGAGCAGTGCGTTGGTGAAAATATTGTATAATCTGAAACACGCCAACTATTATAGAAATAAATAAGCCGACTGTTGCTAGCGAATGTCCCGCAAATACGTCCATACTCTAATACCAGAGTTTGCCTAACAAATTAGTGATTATGTCATACCTAGAAGATCCCCTCGATCAATCCAATACCCAGCGTGAATTTAAAATTGGAGATAAGCTTTCTGTTAGAAGTTTTGATTCTAAATTTCACGAAGGCATAGTTGATACTATTGAATGGTCTATCACATTTAAAACGTGGTGTTATCGTTTGATGGGTGGAAAGAGTACCCCTTATTGGGTATATCAAAAAACTAATCACGTTTCAAATCAATTCGATGTCGTCTATTCTCGGCACTCTGGCAAGCGCCCTCCGGCTAGACCACCAATGATATTTTTACTCGCTTATAGCTATCGGCGGAGGCAATAAACACGCATACCTACACTTAAGGACTAACATCATTGATTTGGTCTTTAAAACTCACTCTGCAATGATGAAAAGATTCTTTGGTGTGAAGCATTTAAAGATTGCAAGTCGTTGATTGATGGTTATAATTCAGTATAAGTAACCAGGGTAATAGGTTCCACGGTGGAACAGCAGGCTGTAAACCTGTCGCTTTATGCACAGATAGTTCGACTCTATCATT
>Ga0315285_10007139_pt1 | contig 11478 bp, 16 predicted proteins | sample YL17G09_36_MG_FD_203698 | JGI IMG/M metagenome (GOLD analysis project Ga0315285, IMG submission 203698) | Sediment microbial communities from Yellowstone Lake, YNP, Wyoming, USA - YL17G09_36 | ecosystem: Environmental > Aquatic > Freshwater > Lake > Sediment | place: USA: Wyoming | collected... | reverse complement strand
AACTTTAATTATTTATGCTATTATTTCTCTCAGTATCTTTAAAGCCATACCCATTACTTTGACTTTAGCCGGCATCACTGGTTTTATTTTATCCATTGGCATGACTGTGGATGCTAATATTTTGATTTTTGAATATGCTAAAGAAGAAAAAAAATTAGGCAAAGCTAAGGGACCAGCCTTAGAAGATGGTTTTTTAAAATCTTGGCCAGCTATCAGAGATTCTAATATTTCCACTATTATTTCTGCGATTATTTTATATTATTTTACCTCCTCAATGATTAGGGGATTTGCTTTAACTTTAGCTATTGGTGTTGGTGTCGGATTATTAACTGCTCTTTATATCACCAGAATTTTTCTTAAGGCAATCTATTTTAAAAATATTTAGTATGGATTTTATTAAAACACGAAAAATTTTCTATTGTCTCTCTGGAACCATGATTGTTATTTCGCTTTTGGTGATAATTATTTTTGGCTTTAAATGGGGGATTGACTTTACCGGAGGCTCTTTATGGGAAATCAAAGCTTCTAATTTAAATGCTCAAACCAGTCAGCAAATCGTTTCTTTTTTAAACAATCAAGGAATAGGACAGGTGACAAGCCAAATTACTAATGATAATAGTTTAATCTTGCGTTTTCAGAATATTTCCGAAGAAAAACATCAAGAATTATTAAATGCTTTAAAAACTCAGATACCATCTTTAGAAGAGAAAAAATTCGATTCTCTTGGACCGACTATTGGTAAAGAATTAATTAAAAAATCGATTTGGGCAATAATTTTAGTTTTTGCTGGAATTTTATTGTATTTAACTTATGCCTTTCGCCATGCTTCTTATGATATCCCTTCTTATAAATACGGTTTATTAGCTATTTTAGCTTTGCTTCATGATTTGACTTTTATTTGCGGTTTTCTGTTTCTGATGGGGAAAATTAAGGGTTGGGAATTAAATTCTGATTTTCTCGTGGCTTTATTGGTGGTGGCTGGCTATTCTGTTCATGACACAATTGTGGTTTATGACAGAATCAGAGAGAATCTCAAACTTAACACCTTACAAACTAACAAGGGAGAAAGAATAACCTTAGCCGAGCTTATTAATAAAAGTATCCATCAAACTCTTTTAAGGTCATTAAATACTTCTTTGACTACTCTTTTTCCTCTTATCGCTCTTTATTTTGCAGGACCCAGTTCTATTAAGATTTTAGCTTCAGCCATGATGGTGGGTATTATTGTTGGCACTTATTCTTCTATTTTTATTGCTTCAGCTTTGCTCTATGATTGGCGAGGGAAGAAATTCGCTAAATGATTGACCCCCACACCATAACAGGCTTAAAGGGCTAGTGAAATTGATAGTTATTAGTTATTAATTGATTATTGTAAATGAGATTAATGATCTTTATTCATTAGTTAACGCCCCTAAGAGAATTAGGGATTAGTTTCTTAAAGAGAAATCACTCTCTTAAAGATAAATGATGCTTTAATTCGTAAGAGTTTCATTACTTGAGACCCTAATTCTAAAGCCTGTTTGGTGTGGGGGTTGACAAATTTTTTCTTCCGAGTAAAATAAATATTTAGCAATTAAGGTCGGCGATTGCTAATTATATTTTAAAAATTAAACCTGCCTGCGCAGGCAGGAATTAAAACTTATGAACATTAAGCCTTTATCTGATCATATTTTTGTCGAACCCTTAAACGAAGAAAAAACCACTAAGTCTGGAATATTTATTCCAGATACAGCAGAAGAAAAACCAGTAGCGGGGAAAGTTATTGCTATTGGTCCGGGAAAAACCACTGAGGAAGGAAAATTAATTCCCTTAACCGTAAAAGTAGGAGATAAAATTCTTTTTACTAAATATGCGCCTAACGAGATTAGAATAGATGAAAAAGAATATTTAGTAATAAGAGAAGATGACGTTTTAGCAATATTGGGGTAATTAATAAATTTTTAATTCAATTTTAACACTATGGCAAAACAAATAATTTTTGACGAGAAAGCCCGTCAATCTCTAAAAAAAGGAGTTGATAAATTAGCCCAAGCAGTAATTGTTACTTTGGGGCCAAAGGGGTCTAATGTTATTTTAGACAGAGGATTTGGTTCACCGTTAATCACTAATGATGGAGTCACAATTGCTAAAGAAATAGAATTAGAAGATAGAGTGGAAAATTTGGGAGCTGAAATTTTAAAAGAAGCAGCCGAAAAAACTAATGATGCAGCTGGTGATGGTACTACTACCGCTATTCTGTTAGCTTGGTCTATTATTACCTCTGGTCTTAAAAATGTGGCTGCAGGAGCTGATCCTTTGAGTATTAAAAAAGGAATCGAAAAAGCTGTTAGTAAAGTGATTGAAGAATTAAAAAAGATCTCCCAAAAAGTTGAAGGTCATGAGGCAGTTTCTGATGTGGCTACTATTTCGTCTAAAGATAAAGAAATTGGTAATTTAATTGCTGATATTATTGATGAGGTCGGTAAAGATGGCGTAATTACGGTCGAGGAGGCGAAAACGTTAGGTCTTTCCAAGGAAATAGTAAAGGGTTTGCAATTTGATCGAGGTTATATTTCTTCTTATATGATTACTGATCCTGAGAAAATGGAAGCGATTTTAGAAGACCCTTATATTTTGGTTACTGATCAAAAAATTGCTAATATCCGCGATATTTTACCTTTATTAGATAAAATTCTTCAAAGCGGCAAAAAGGACTTGTTAATAATCGCTGAAGATGTTAGTGGTGAGGCTTTAGCGACAATCATTTTGAATAAACTACGTGGAGTATTTAATGTAGTTACTGTTAAAGCCCCGGGTTTTGGTGACAGAAGAAAAGAGTCAATAGAAGATATCGCTATCATGATTGGTGGTAAAGTGATTTCCGAGGAATTAGGCATTAAGTTAGATAAAACAGAATTAAATGATTTAGGCCAGGCTCGAAGAGTTGTTATCAATAAAGAAAATACAACCATTATTGAAGGAGCTGGTTCTAAAGAAGGAATCGAGAAAAGAATTAAGCAAATTAAAAAAGAATTGGAAGTGACAGAATCAGATTTTGATAAAGAAAAGCTTCAAGAGAGATTAGCAAAACTCTCCGGCGGAGTAGCTGTTATTAAAGTTGGTGCTCCAACCGAAATAGAACAAAAAGAAAAACAACATCGCGTGGAAGACGCAGTTAGGGCTGCTAAAGCTGCTTTGGAAGAAGGTATTGTGCCTGGTGGCGGGATTGCTTTTCTTAAAACCGATCAATCTTTGAAAAATTTAGCTACAGAAAATAGCGATGAAAAAGTGGGGGTGGAAATTGTAAGAAAGGCCTTGGAAGAGCCAATCCGCAAAATTGCAGAAAATGCTGGCAAAGATGGAGCTGTTATTTTGGGGGAAGCAAGAAAAAGGGGTAATAATGAAGGTTTTAATGCTTTAACTGGCGAATTTGTAGATATGATTAAAGCTGGCATTGTTGATCCTACTAAAGTTACAAGAAGCGCTTTAGAAAATGCTGCCTCAGTAGCTAGCATGCTTCTGACTACCAAAGCTGTTGTTTATGAAATACCTGAGAAAAAAGATAGATCTATTTCAGAAATGCCAAGCGAAGAATATTAATAATCGCTCGTCTTTTCTTCTGCTCATTTGGCAGGGGAGGAGCCTCGTTCACCTCTCCCTATCTAATGGGGTTTAATAAATAAACCCCTAAATAGATGACCCCTCCCCTGAATCATTCGCAGAAGAAAAGACTCGCTCTTCAGGATCAATAATCAATAATTTAAAATTTAAAAAAATAATAATATGAATATACTTTGGTTCGTTTTAGTTCTGATAGCTCTTTTCGTGGTCGGAGTTTATAACTCTTTAATTCGAAAAAGAATGAGAGTTAGAGAAGCTTGGGCAGATATAGATGTTCAATTAAAAAGGCGTTATGATTTAATTCCCAATATTGTGGAATCTGTTAAAGGTTATGCCAGTCACGAAAAAGAATTGTTTGAAAAAGTAACCACGGCTAGAAGTCAAGCCATGCAAGCCACTGGTCAAAATAAAATGACAGCAGAAAACCAATTAAGTCAAACCCTTAAATCTTTATTTGCAGTAGCAGAAAATTATCCAAACTTAAAAGCTAATGAGAATTTTTTGCAATTGCAAAATGAATTAATTGATACTGAAGATAAAATTCAGGCAGCGAGAAGATTTTATAATGGCAATGTCAGAGATTATAATATTGCCATTCAAACTTTTCCTTCAAATATTATAGTCAGCATGCTTGGTTTTAAATCGGAGCCATTATTTGAAACCAGTGAACCCGAAGAAAGGGAGGCAGTGAAAGTGCAATTTTAATTTTAATGACTCTTTACACTCAGGCTGATGTTAATATCCGCAAGACTTGGTTTTTGATGACCGGTTTCTTGATTTTTATTATCCTTTTAGGATGGTTTTTTAGTTATCTTTTCGATGAACAATGGATTTTGATTTTAGCAGTTGTTTTTGCTGTTTTTCAGAGTTTTTTGAGCTATTGGAATTCTGATAAAATTATTCTTTCTTTATCGCAAGCTCAAGGCCCGATCAAAAAAGAAGATAATCCAGAATTATATCGGATTGTTGAGAATTTATCGATTACTGCGGGTTTGCCTCTGCCTAAAATCTATATTATTGACGATCCTTCGCCTAATGCTTTTGCTACTGGTCGTGATCCTCAGCATGCAGTTGTTTGTGTCACTAAAGGGCTTTTAGATAAATTAGAAAAAGTAGAATTGGAAGGAGTCATTAGCCATGAACTTTCTCATATTGGCAACCGGGATATATTGCTTTGTTCAGTAATTGTGGTTTTGGTGGGAATGATTAGCCTTCTTTCTCACTGGATGTTAAGAGGAATGAGTTTTGGAGGAGGAAGAAGGAGAAATGATGATAATGGCTATTTAGGATTGATTCTAATGCTTGTAGGATTAGTAGCTGCTATTTTGGCGCCCATAGCTGCTGTTTTAATACAATTAGCTATTTCCCGAAAAAGAGAATTTTTAGCTGATGCTTCAGGCGCTTTATTAACCCGTTACCCAGAAGGTTTAGCGAGGGCTTTAGAAAAAATATCCAAAGATCCAGCGCCTTTAAGAACTGCTAGTCAAGCTACAGCTCATTTATTTATTGCTGATCCCTTCAAACTGAAAAGGACTAATTGGTTAACTAAACTCTGGCTAACTCATCCACCAATAGAAGAAAGAATAAAAATTTTGAGGCAAATGAGCCTGTAGCGTTTCAATTTTAAGGAAAACTTGCTATAATACAAAAAGGTCGAAAAATAATTTTAATACTAAAATTTAATAAAAATTATGGAAGAAAATAAACCATTAGAAACGCGGCCCTCAGCGCAAAGCCCTAACAAAATGGATGAAAATAAGATAATGGCCATTTTAAGTTATCTTAGTATTCTTTGTTTAATTCCTCTGTTTACGAAAAAAGACAATGAATTTGTTTATTATCATGCCAAACAAGGCTTAGTGCTCTTTGGTTTTGAAGCCATTGTTTATATAGTGCTGCGTTTGCTTTTAAGTTCTTTAGCGTACTCTTTACTGTTTGGGTTGCTTGGTGTATTAGGTATTCTTTCTACGGTTTTGGATTTTGCCTTTCTTGCTTTGTCAATCTTGGGGATAGTGAATGTTATTCAGAATAAAAAGACAGCTCTGCCTTTAATTGGAAAAATTGCTGAAGGCTTAAAATTCTAAAATGATCTCTCCCTGGAAACAGAGAGAGAGGAGGGGTCGCATAGTGGCCTAGTGCGGTTGCTTGGAAAGCAGCTGTGTCCTTCGGGGCACCGTGGGTTCGAATCCCACCCTCTCCGCCAGATTCTTGTTTTTTAAAAACCGTTGTAATATAATCTTAAAGTAATGGAGGATACACTAAAAGGAATAGGAATCTTTTTGGCTGGGGGCATGTTAGTTGCACTCTTTTTTGTGTCAAAAGGAGGAAATATAGCTCTTAGCCCTATCGATTTTATATTCTTAATACTTGCTATTGTTTCGGCAGTCCTAGCGGTAATAGCGATTATATTTTCGTGGATCTTTTATAAGAACGGGCAAGAACTAAATCAAGATACAAGCAAGATCTTATCTGATATAACACAGAAGATATCAAAAATGGACGATGTAGTTACTAAGCAATTTGATAAAGTCCTTTCAAAAGCAATCGGGATTGAATATCAGGGAGATGTTTCGATTACGGACATTCAGTTATTGAAGAAGACTAAAAAAAGTAAAAATAGAAAATAAAATGCCACCTTTTGATCCAAATACATTCAATATATCTGAAGGGAAGGTTGCCTTTACGATTCAACCTAGTCAAGTTAATTGGACCGATAACCAAGCCAGAACCCTAGTTAAATTAACAAGGGAAGCTAATTTTATTTCTCTTTTAAAAAATGAGGGTAATAAATTAATATTTTCTCATTTTTCTGTCGATAGCGGTTTAAACACATTGGAAATCGATGCAAGTGAATTCAATAGAGAAGGAGAATATTCTTTTATTTTGTCTTGGTCTATACCTGAAAATAAATTAGAGGTTTTTGTGAACGGCGAACTGAAAGCTTCGGGACCCATAACTCGACCGGAAACATAGCCTTTCCCATAACCCAGGGGGTCACTGCGACAAAGGTCCCAACATCGTTCTATAAGGCCACAAGAGCGACTATAAAAAGCCTTTATTAATGAGGCTTTTTTGATTAGGGTTAAATAATGTTCGAACTTGTGATATAATTATATAGAACTATTTAAAATAAAAATCTATGAACGAAAAAATTAAGCAAATATTTAAGATAAAAGGAATTTTAACTTATTGGACAATAATTCTAATTATTTATGGAGTTTTTCTTACCTTTACACGAAACTATGAAACTTTCTCAGCTTTTTATCATTTGGCTTTGCTTTCTTTTCCTTTAATTCTTATTTTTTCTAAAAAAGAAACTTGTGAAAGTTTGGGATTCAAAAAAGGAAATGTTAGACAAGGGATTTTATGGTTATCTATGATTTTGATTTTTTGTATTAGTGGGGCATATTTCCGTGCCTTTTTATTACATAAAAGTGTGAGTTTAGTTTTTGCTTTTTCTTTCCCGTTTATTATGGCAATCACTTTATCTCCAATATCTGAAGAAATATTCCATAGGGGTCTTTTACAAACTAAACTTGAGAAAATATTAGGTAAAACACAAGGAGTTGTCTTTCCAGCTATTTTATTCGCTCTGAGTCACGTTCCGAAACTATTATTTGTTAAAGGGTATATTTCAGTTTCTGCACCATTAATTCCAGTCTTATCAAATCCCATTATGAATTTATTCTTATTTTTTGGGATAGGAATGATATTCGGATATATTTATCAGGACACAAAATCAATTTATTATGCCATCGTGGCACATATTTTCGTTAATTTAATTCTTGGGGTCTTTATATACTAGCTTTTTGGAAAGACAGTGTTTATGAAAGAAAAAATTAAGAGATATCTTCCAGACATACTTATACTTATTGGAATATGGATATTTTTTTATGTTTGTTATTTCCCGGTCTCTGGTGGAGGTCCCCATCTTAATATAAAATTGGGCTATAATTATTCGAATAACTTTAAGTTTATAGGGATAATTTTAATAACAACAGGTATAGATATAGCAATTAGAAAATATTTATCTTCTAAAAATGAGAGGGAAAATTAAAAAGTGGTTAAATTGGACCTGGGAAAATATTAGTGCGATACTCAGAATTTTAATTGTTTTATTTATTGCTATTAGTACTATTTACGCGATAGACTCGGACGTTCTTAGAAGCTCTATTAATGAGTGGTGGTTAATTGCAGGAGCAATTCTTTTAACCTTTTATTTTTTAGATGATAGTGCTAACAAACAAATGCACGGGAAATAAACTATAGGGCCAATAATAAAAATTTATGAAAATTTATAATATTACTAAGGGGCAATTAATAACCATATGGGTAATCGGGGGTATTGTATCCTTTTATGAGTTATTTATGTTCATAGATTCATACGACGGAGGGATTCATGCACTTTTTTGTTTCCTTATCCCCCTTATTTTAATATTTTATACATTAGGATGGAAAAACTATAGGCGATCTAGTTCAAAAGAATAGTAAGAATAGATATCCTATCTTTTTAACATGAGAAAAATAGATATTATAATTTCAAAGTATAATGTAATACCAAAAATTGTTTTCCATGACAAAACATTTAAAAAATGGGCAGATTTTATAGCTAAATTATTACAGTATATTTCATTTGTGATGGCTCTAATAGATCTGATATACTTTCCCCATAGAGGAATTGTGACTTTTGTTGTTTTTCTTTTAATGTCAATATCTTCAGCCATATATTTTTCACCTTATATTTATAATAAACAGTATTATGCTATTTGCAAAAAAAATGGATGTGGCGATAAAATTTTCGTTCTAATGAGCGAACCTCCTGAAGTAGTTTCTTTAACGTGTAGAAATGGGCACACTAATATTTACGAGAAAGAGGAATTAAAAAGTTATGAAATTGGTATCGCATATGGCCCAGAAGAAACTGCATATAAATCATTTAGATTATATCGGAAATAAAAGTCTCTTTTTGTTAATCATTCAAGATTTGTATATTGAATCAAATAGGTTCCAACATCGTCCCATAGGGCCAGCAAGATAGGACAAGAAGACGCGAAAGCACTTTTTTGTTTAGCGTTTATACCGTTTTTTCCGGTCCGAAAGTACTATTCAGCTTCGAGCACAAAAAATCCGGATAATCCAACTGGCGTTTTTAATTTAATATTTATAATAATGAATATTCTTCTTTTTGCCCTCGCCATACTGCCAATAGCGGCTTTTATATTTCTTCTTTTCTTTAGGAAAACCTCATTACTCAAGGCCTCTCTTTCCGCTCTTTTTATAACTGTGCTTCTCACTTTTCTAGTCTGGCGGGTTATTCCATTAGTCTTTTTTTCCTCGGTCGCAAAAGGAACTTTTGTCGCCCTTGATATTGCTCTCATCATTATTGGTGCCATTTTTTTTCTCGGCGTTTTGAAGGATATGAAAACTGTCGAGAAAGTTGCGAGGTATCTCAAATCTTTTTCAAAAGATTACAGGATTCAAGCTGTGATGCTCGCCTGGTTCTTTGGAGCCTTTCTTGAGGGGACGGCCGGTTTTGGTACAGCTACCGCGATCGTAGCGCCGCTTTTGATCGGTATAGGTATTTCTCCACTCCGAGCCGTTATTATCGCCTTGATCGGGAATAGTGCACCAGTCGTCTTCGGCGCAGTTGGCGCACCAATAAGGGTTGGTTTCGCGGGATTTGATATTTCTTCGATGCCCGTCATGGCCGCTACCGTTAATCTTGTTGGTGTTATTGTTCCGGCATTCATAATGTGGTTCGCTGTTTCTGAAGAAAAAGACCGCCTCAAGGCCTTCAAGGAAGCCTTGCCTTTTGCTTTTTTTTCGGGAATTACCTTTTGTACTTTTTCTCTTATTGCTTCTTTTATTGGAGTAGAATTTCCTTCGGTTATCGGCTCTATTGCTGGTATGATCGCTTCCGGGGTGGCACTGAAAGCCGGATTCTTTATTCCAAAAAAGGAACGGATTATCGAAAAGAAGGAAATAGTTTCTCTTCCGCGAGTTTCTTTCATTAAAACTTTTTTTCCGTACATCGTCCTGATTTTCATACTCGTTGTGGGGAAGATCCTCATCGGCGATATTTCTGTTCTTGTCCCGTTTGGCATCGATTATCGAATCAATCTTTTTAATCCCGGTTTAGTATTCCTTATGACTGGCACTCTGATCGCCCTCTTTTTTCACGAGCGGAAGAAAGTCATTTTCGCTTCGTTATCCAATGCGATTAAAAGATCCATTGAACCGTTCATTGTGATCGCTTCCATTTCAATCCTTGTAAAGGTTATGACCGGATCAGGTATGAATGGCTCCGGGCTCCCTTCTTTTATGGAACTTATATCAAAGCCTTTTGAAACAGCCCTTCTTCCAATCATTGCTCCTTTTGTCGGCGCCTTTGGGACCTTTCTTACTGGTAGCGCAACGGTTTCAAATATCATGTTTGGTGAATTCCTTTATACCGCTTCTGGAGTAATGGGCTTCGATTGGCTAAAGATTCTAGTTCTCGCATTAGTTGGTGCTGCGGCGGGAAATATGATTGCCCTTGTCGATATCCTTGCGACCGAAACGGTCATAGGACTGAAGCATAAAGAGAGGGATGTCGTTCTTGCCGTCCTTGTTCCGTGTATCGCTTATGTCTCACTCGTTGCCATTATTGGGCTGATTATCTCCCGATAATTCTTCTCTAACCGAGATAGCAGGACGACCCGAGTGGTTCGAATCCAAGTCTCCAACTCGAGCCAAACTATATCTTTTATCTTCTGCGTATGATAAAATAATATAAAGGTCGATGATAAATTATTAATTACTTTTTATATGAATCAAGTAAACGCGCATAAAATAGGTTTAGTGTTTGGGGGAATGCTCGCTATCTGGCATGCCATTTGGGCACTCATGGTTTTTATGGGATTAGCTAAGCTATTTTTGGATTGGATCTTTGGCTTGCATTTTTTGAATTTCCAATACAGCGTTAATCCCTTTGCCTTTTTAAATGCTTTGATGCTCGTTATTGTGACTGGCGTGTTCGGCTATATTACGGGATATGTTTTCGGCTGGCTCTGGAATTTGGCTCATCGTACAGCGCACGGTCAGTAAATTCGCTGATCAATCTTTTGAATTTTTAGGGGGAGCCAATAAAAAATTTCCTTAACAAGGAGACGGTTTTTTGGTATAATAGAAGTAGGATTATATATTTTAACAATTAACAAATTATTAATATGAATAATAAATTAAATACATTGAAGTTTGCCTTAGCTGGAGGAATTTGGCTCGGTTTATGTGCTTTATTAGCAACGATTTGTGCAGTAGTGGATGCTCCTGGTTTTCGTCCATTTGCCGAATTATTTAATCAGTTTTATGGGCCATATGGTTATTCTATTTCTTGGGTTGGATCAATCATTGGCGCTTTTTGGGGTTTTGTAGAAGGTTTTACACATTTAGGTTTTTTTGCCTTAATATATAATTGGTTGAATAAAAATAATTAAAATAAATAAAAATATGAAAGGATATGTTGCTCCTATTGAAAAATTAACAACAGAGAATAATAATTTTCGCAAAGTGCTATATACGGCTAAACATAGCCAATTAGTGTTGATGAGTTTAAAACCAAGAGAAGAAATAGGAATGGAGGTTCATCCTGACAATGATCAGTTTTTTCGTTTTGAAAAAGGAGTTGGTAAAGTTATCATTGATGGCAATGAATATGAGATAAAAGATGGTTTTGTAGTAGTTGTACCTGCTGGCGCTCAACATAATGTCATTAATACTTCCGAGACTGGGGCGTTAAAACTTTATACTATTTATTCACCAGCTCATCATAAAGATGGCATCGTCCGCGCTACTAAAGAAGAGGCTGTAGCAAATGAGGCAGAATTTGATGGCATGACA
>Ga0315285_10007138_pt1 | contig 11479 bp, 10 predicted proteins | sample YL17G09_36_MG_FD_203698 | JGI IMG/M metagenome (GOLD analysis project Ga0315285, IMG submission 203698) | Sediment microbial communities from Yellowstone Lake, YNP, Wyoming, USA - YL17G09_36 | ecosystem: Environmental > Aquatic > Freshwater > Lake > Sediment | place: USA: Wyoming | collected... | reverse complement strand
AACCGGACGTGGTGGGACGATCTGGACGACCCGAGGTGCAAGACCCTGGACAAGGGCAACGATGAGCTGTGGCGCGAGATCGAGAGCAACATCAAGCGCATCCATAACCCGCGGGCTGAGATGCAGGGATGCGGCTCCTTCGTCAGGGAAGGGGAGGCGCTCAAGCCCCTTCCCCCGTTTGAGGGCGATCCCGGATCCCTTTATCAGGATTTCCTGCCCGACGAGATCGTGCATCGCCCAGATCACCAGATATGGTTGGTCGTGGTGGATGGCCGCGGCCGCCTGAGAACCGGGTACAAGGGAACCGAGCATCCAGGAAACCACATGCTGCACCTGACAAGCTATGGCGCGCCGGCCGAGTATCTTGCTTTTCTGCAGCGGGAAAAGATCCCCTATCTGATTGCCGGAGAACAGCGCGTTGACCTCAAATGCGCCATGGAAAAGCTGAAAGCCATTCTTGCGGTGGACTGCGTGCGCTCGACGGCCGGGGCCAAGTTGAGCGGCGCCCTCTTGAAAGCTGGGCTGGTGGACGAGATCAACATCATCTTGCGTCCCGAGATCATCGGCGGTTTCGAGACCCCATCACTGTTCGACTCTCCCGAGTTGAGACCTGACGAATGGCCTACCCGGCTCAAGCTGATCTCGGTCCAGGTTCGAGTGGAAGGACACATGTGGCTGAGATATGAAACCGTCACGAACGAGCAGGGGTCGGGATAGGCTCTATTAGGGTCTGCCACCATAAGCAGCGATCCCTTTCGTGTCGTTCGCGAGTTTTCGCGCCTTTCGCGATCCAAATGCCCCCTGCCCCCTCGCTGCACATCCACGACGAGGCCAACATCTCCTACGACGCGCTGATCGTCTGCCGCAAGCAGATGTGGGAGCCGCAGCTGCCTGGAGGAATACAGCCGTTACTACTGCCGGGGCCGCCCCTACGTCCTCTGGCAGGACCAGCCCGTGACCGTCGAGGAGGCGCTGGACAGCAGCGAAGCACGCCCCATCCGCGGCATCGGCGAGATCGTGGACCAACTGGTCGAGGAGGCGGAGGGGCGGCTGTGGCCCGCCGGGCTCGACCCGCTCAGCCGCTTCTGCGCCATCAACTTCCTGGGCCAGAGCGAGGTGCCCTGCGACCGGCTCAAGCGGCGGCTGCTGCACAACCCCCACGTGACCCAGGAACTGCTGGAGCGGCAGCATCTGGTGCGCCAGGCGGGAGGTAAGGTCAAGGTGCTCCCGGAGATAGAGCGGGCCGGCTATCTGCTGGAGCAGGTGGGCGGGATGGAGGCGGACCTGGTCAACTGCACTTGCCCGGGATGGACGTGGATTCCGACAGGCTGACAGCGGTTGACCGGCTGCACCTGCTGGTCGTGCTCGGCCGGCGCAGTGCGCTCACCGGCGGGCTGATCGCTCGCTGGGCGCAGGGCCGCACGTTCGTCGAACTGGCGCGCCGCCGTCTTCGGCCACATGCGCCAGATCACCTCAGACAGAGACCCTAAAGGTTTTCCCAAGCGATTCCTATCGCCACCTTTAGGGTCTGCCGTCACCCGACAGCGAGGGAGTGGTGACCTGCAGCACAGCCTCCAGGACATCAGGAACGTTCATGGCAGGGCTTGGCTCGACCCCGCCTTGACCATCGTGGCAGTGGTCGGGAAAGGTGGGTACAGCAGAGTGATGCGGCGCGTTGTCCCATCGGCTGACCAATCTGCCGTCGGAGGTCTGCAGGTGATACCGGTACTTGGGGCGCGTGACGTTCGGCTCGGTAACGACGTACTCGGCAATGTGCAGCTCAAAACCGCCGATGAGTGTGATGACGCCCCGCACGTAACACTCGTTGACGTCAATCTCCTCAAAGTGCATATCTGAACGAAGCACGTGCGGGGCAGTGTGGATAGTGGTTTGCAGGTTCAGGTAATAACTGCGCGCGTTCAAACCTCGACCCCTGACAAGATGCGAAAGCGTCGCTCCCATAGGTCGAGGCCACGCTTGGCCGCGTACCAGTCAAAGTAATCGGCATCGTCGCCCAGCGCACCGGACTCAAACTGCCGCATGAACTCTTCCGAAGACATCCGGTATCGCCGTTCGAAGGCACGACAGGCACGTTCAAAGTGAGCCCGTCGTGCATCGGCCAGATCGGCCTCGTGACGCAGTGCGCTGCCCAGGACTCTGCGAACTTCATCCGAGTTGACCGCCATCGAGAACTGGGTTCTCAGCGCGATTTCTTCCATTGCTCTCCTTCACATCGCCGCTTGCGCACCGTACAGGCAGGTTATAGACCAGTGCCCGTAATCATCACTTATGAATGCACATCCACCGAACTCACCGATCGAGATGAGGACACAATCCTGGTCAGGTCGGTCAGCAGGCTTGGAGAGCATCCTCATTGTGCTCCTTTAGTCAGATTATAGCACCTTTTCTCGTTTTTTGACAACTGCGCGCGGGAAGCCCCTGTTCCACCAGGTCGTCCAGGTCACCAGACCACCACAACTTTACGGTGAGCCAGGTATAGCCCCCGGAGACCCTAAAGGTTTTCCGAAACCTTTAGGGTCTGCACGGGCCAGAAACCCGCGTTGCGTCGCCTGGTTGCCGGTGGTAGAATGTGCTTACGAGGTGACGCCCATGCGACAAACTGACGTGGTGACGACACAAGACCTGGCCTACTTGCGCCAGGCTTCACTGCGCGCGGCCCTGTTCTGTATGCTCGCCGTACTATACGCCTGGTGCCTGATCTCATTCCAGCCCATCAACCAGATTGGGGCTGCTGCGTGGGGACCAGTACTGCTAGGTGGCGGGCTGGTCATCGCCTTCCTCGCCTACAGGTACAGCCTGTCGCTGGCGGCGGCGGCGGCCATTGCAGGCGCCGCCGCCGCCATTCTGCTGACCATGTGGGTGACCGGGGCGCAGGTCGCCCCCTACCTGTTTGCCGTCGTAGTCAGCCTGACCGGGTTGCTGTTCACCATGAAGGCCGTGGTGGGGGTGACCGTGCTGTGTAGCGCTGCGGTCGTCGCCGTCGGCTCCCTGCACTGGGGATACTCGCCCGCTTCCACCCAGGTGCTATCGCCGGTCCTGGTCATTGGTGTGGTGGGCGTGTTGTCCTTCCTGGCGGTCCGCGATCTGCACCTGGCGCTCCACTGGGCCCTGGACCGCACCATGGCGGCGCAGCGCAACGAGGAAGAAGCACGCGCCCACCGGGGAGAACTGGCCCGGACCCTCAAGGCGCTCACCGAGGCTTACCAGCGACTGGAATACGCCAACTATGACCTGGCCCGCGCGCGCGAAGCGGCCGAGGAAGCCCGGCTCAACAAGCAGCGCTTTGCCGCCATCGTCAGCCACGAGATGCGTACCCCCCTCAACGTGCTCACCGCTCTCAGTGAGATGATGTATCTCTCACCGGAGAGATACAGTGCCGCCCCACTCCCTCCAGACCTCCGGGCAGACGCCCGCGAGATCTACCGCAGCAGCAAGCACTTGCTCCGCCTGATAGACGACGTGTTGGACATGGCACAGATCGAGGCCGGGCGCATGAGGGTTGACCTGGAGCAGGTTTCGCTGTGCGACGTGGTCACCGAGGCGCTCGACATGATCCGCCCTCTGGCGCGTGAGAAAGGGGTCGCTCTCCGTGCCGAGTTACCCTCAGAACTGCCCCCGGTTTTGATGGATCGGGATCGCGTGCAGCAGGTGCTGCTCAACCTCCTGAACAACGCACAACGCTTCACCGAGCGCGGCAGCATTACCGTGCGCGCCGCCCTGGAGGGGGAGCAGGTCAAGGTCACCGTGGCCGACACAGGAGCCGGCATCCCGCCCGCTGAGCACGAGGACATGTTCAAAGAGTTCTATCAGGTTGCGGGACTGGTCGCTCGCAGCCGGATTGGGCATGGGCTGGGGCTCGCCATCTGCAAACGGTTCATCGAGATGCATGGCGGGCGCATCTGGGTGGAGAGCGATGGGGTGCCTGGTCACGGCAGCCAATTCCACTTTACCCTGCCGGTGACGAGAGCGGCGCGGGTAGAGGTGAGCGCGCTGCACGAGACCCGCCAGCCTGTGAGATCACCCACCGGCCGCGGCCGCACCCTCCTGCTTCTCGATCAGGATGCGGCTATCCTGCGCGTGTTAGAGCACGGGTTGGAGCAATACCGGGTCGTACCGGTGGACGACGTCCTCCAGGTTCCCAGGCTGGTCCGCGAGCTACAGGCCCAGGCGGTGGTAGTAAACTCGGCCCACAGGAGAGGGCTGGGGCGCCAGATACTGGAACTGCGCCGGCAACTAGGCCATTCCTCCCTGCCCCTCATCCTGTGCCCTCTGGTGGGCCAGCGCCAGTTGGGGCGGGCCCTGGGCGTGATAGACTACCTGGTCAAGCCCGTCACACGCCAGGTGCTCACGGACCTGCTCGACCGGCTGGATGAGAGCGTGCGCCGGGTGCTCGTCGTGGACGACGACCCGCAGATGCTGCATCTCCTCTCGCGCATGCTCCAGACGTCCGCACGCCAGTACGAAGTGACGTGTGCCCGCGATGGCCGCGAGGGCCTGCGCCAGATGCGCTCCCGGCGGCCGGACCTGGTGCTGCTGGACTTGGGTATGCCAGGCATGGATGGCTACGACGTGCTCGCCCACATGCGGGAAGAGCCCGTCTTGCGCGACGTACCCGTGGCGGTCATCACCGCTCAAGCGCACACGCCCGCAGAGGAACGCCAATTGGGCGGCCAGACGCTGCTCGTGCGCGCCGAGGCCGGCTTTACCAACGAGGAGGTTCTGAACTACCTGCGTGGTATCCTCGATGCCATCAGTGCCCCTTATCGCCCCTACGAACCACCCGGCAGCCTGCTCAGCACGTCCAGCAGATCAGCCTGAGAGATCGGCTTTTGCAGGTAAGCCACGGCACCCAGCGAACGGGCCAACTGGGGATCCTCCAGGACGGAGCAGATGATCACCGGGATAGACCGGGTGACGGGATCGCTTTTCAGCACCTGCAGGATCTCCCATCCATCCTGCGTGGGCATCATGATGTCGAGCGTGATGGCGATGGGGCTCACCTCGCGCGCCAGCCTCAGCGCCTCGTCCCCGCTCGTGGCCCCGATCACCACGTAGCCATAGGTCGCCAGGTAGCCCTGGAAAACCCGCACGATCCCCTCGTTGTCCTCGATCGCCAGTAGGACTTTGCCGTCCACCGGCAAATCGAAACGACACCGGCACCCCTCAGGCCCCACCCTGGCGCCTTGCCAGTGCCCACCCACCATCTCCACCAGGCGGCGCACGGGCTCCAGGTCCGCTTCGTGGTGCGCTCCAGCCTCACCCGAACCATAACCGGGCCTGCCGGGCTTGGCGGTCAACTCTGTGATCAGTCGCTGCCCTTCACACCACATCCGGATACACACACGTTGGCTACCGGGCTGGGCGATCAGAGTGCTCAAGCCCCTCAGAAGCACCTGCCGCAGCAACGTGCGGCTAACGGTGATGGATGGCAACCCAGGCGCAAGGTCGCACGCTATGGCCACACCGGTTTGTTCGGCCAGGTGCTCGACCACCTCCAGCACCCCTCGAACGACCTCGGCGGGGTCCACGGCCTCGCGCTGGGCCAGCACACGCTCGGCTTCGGCATCCAGCAGGGTCTCCACTCCGGCAGGTGCAGGTGCCTGCTGCGAGAGTTTCTCCCGCAACACAGACGCCAGCATCGTGATGGCCTTGTGCTGCTCGCGGAAGAACTGGCTCCGGCTGCACCCCAGCCTCCGCAAGACCTCTGGCAGAGGCCGCTCCTCCACGTAGCGGTATACCAGGAGGGAGTAGAATCGAGCATGCGATGTGTCTATGGTGCCTTCGCCCGGTGGGTTCAACTCCTCGATGCTCTCCAACACGAGACGGTTGAAGCGCTGGGCGCGGCTCGGCCCTCCTCGCCTCACCTCAGGCCAGCGTCGCTTGGCCAACGGATGGCGTTCGAGGTAGGCGTAATCGTACAAGTGGTGCAGGACATCTCTGACCTGCCGGTGGAACTCGTCCCGATTGGGCATCTGGCATCCTATTCGAGGCCAGGCTACAACCCCTGGCGGATTCTGGGACTAGTCTGGGACTGACCTGGGACTATTTGGCGGTGTATCGTCTTGATTTCTGCTATGATAGTTCTGGCTGAAACCGCAGTCTATCAGATATTGTGCCACAAACTGGCCGCGAGCGCAAATTGGGACCGGGGTGTCCCTGAGACAGGATAGAGGAGGTGGTCAGATTAAGGTTACAGAGGGTGTGTTCAGTTTCTTGGCCAAGTGTAGGAATCAGTCTAAAATAGCATAGAGTCAGGAGGAATGAAGATGAACAGCAAAAAGCTGAACCGGCGCGACTTTCTGCGCATCAGTGCTCTTACCGCTGCTGGAGCAGCGCTGGCCGGGTGTACGACGCCGACGCCACAGGTGGTCAGGGAGACCGTAGAGGTACCGGTCAAGGAAACGGTCGAGGTCCCCGTTCAAGTCCTCGTAGAAGTGACTCCCACGATCGAGGAAAAAGAACCCGTCGAGCTGCGCGTCGCCTGGTGGGGCAATCAAACCCGGCACACTCGCACGATTCAGGTGATCAAGATGTTCGAAGAGACTTATCCCTGGATCACGATTACCTACGAGTTTGCTACCTGGGACGACCACTGGACCCGCTTGGCAACACAGGCTGCCGGAGGTAACTTGCCCGACGTCATGCAGCACGACTATGCCAGGCTCGCCGAGTGGGTGGGGAACGGCCTGCTGATACCCCTCGACGACTACGTGGACTCCGGCGCCATTGATTTGTCCAACGTGCCCGATGAGACGTTGGGCGGCGGCCGGGTGAATGGCAAGCTGTACGGCATGAACCTGGGTGTCAACGCGCTGTGCATGGTACTGGACACGGACGCTTTCGCCAACGCCGGCATAGAACTGCCTGCCCAGAATTGGACGTGGGCCGATTTCGAAGCCATCGCCGTCCAGATAAAAGACAAGTTGGATATCTGGGGCTATGGAGGGAACTCGCTCGCCCACGACCAGATTTGGAGGTCGGTCGTCCTGTCGAATGGGGAGTGGATCTATACCCCTGATGGCAAGGCCCTTGGGTACACCGACGATCAGGTGCTGGTTGATCACATGAACATGATCCTGCGCCTGCAAGAAGCGGGCGTGATCGAACCCCGCGACGAAGAGGTCGCCCGAGCATCGCTGGGCCAGCAAGGAGATCCGCTCGTCGCCGGGAAGGCGGCCATGGGCTTCATGTGGAGCAACCAGCTCGCCAGCACGTGGACCGCGGCCGGCGCGGAGCGCCACTTTAAGCTTGTACAGATCCCCAGGCTCGCAGGCGGCCTATCGGCCATCTACGTCAAACCTTCCATGTTCTTCTCCATCACGGCCCAGGCCAAGCATCCCGACGAAGGGGCGATGTTTATCAACTTCTTTACCAACTCGGTCGCCGCGAACCACGTTCTGTTGGCAGAGCGGGGCGTGCCTGTTTCCACAGTCGTTGGAGAGAGCATGCAGGCAGTCCTGACGCCAGACCAGATTGAGATGTTCAACTACATGGCCGTGGTCCCCAGCGATTGCCAGCCCGTCCCACCGCCTGACCCCGTGGGTGAAGCCAACGTCCGCAACAACGTCTACTACCCGGAGTTTGTTGACCCGGTCCTCTATGGCTTGACCACGCCTGAAGAAGGTGTGGTGGTCCTCAGAGAGTTGGCGGATGAGATACTGGCCGCATCCTGATCGTACGGCCGGGTGGTGAAAATCCAGGAGCTAAGGGCGTAGCGACTGGTGAGCCGTTACGCCCTTAGCCCAGGTTTGCAAAGGGTGAAGTAGAGTGAGTGACACGACACGGGAATGGCTGCTGCGCAAGGCCCGCGGGAAGGCCCGGCCCGTCCTCAAGCGGCGCAGCAGAATCACGAGACAGAACAACTTGATGGGCTATCTGTTTCTGTCTCCCTGGTTGATCGGCTTCTTTATCTTTACTCTCCTGCCGATTGTGGCCTCCTTGGTTTTGGCCTTTACCGAGTACGACATCTTTTCGCCGCCGACGTGGGTCGCGCTCGACAATTTCCGGAAAATGCTCTTCCAAGACAACCGATATTGGCGATCGGTCAGAGCCACATTTTACTACGTCTTCACTGCCGTGCCCTTGAGATTGCTGGTGGCCCTGGGGGTGGCCATGCTGCTCAACAGGGGGCGCAGACTGGTCGGTGTTTATCGGGCTGCTTACTATGCGCCCTCCATTGTGGGGGGGAGTGTAGCAATCGCCGTGATGTGGCGCCAGATATTCGGGGTGGATGGGCTGGTCAACTATGCACTGGGTGCTTTGCGCATCCCCGGCGTCAATTGGTTAGGGGACCCCAGGACCGCCATCTGGACCCTCATCACCCTGGCGGCCTGGCAGTTTGGCTCTCCCATGCTGATTTTCTTGGCCGGGCTCAAGCAGATCCCGGTTGAGCTATACGAATCTGCCTCCATAGATGGCGCAGGAGGCTGGGCCAAGTTTGTGGGCATCACGTTGCCTATGCTGACTCCCGTCATCTTGTTCAACCTGGTGATGCAGATCATTGCCGGGTTCATGGCCTTTACCCAGGCTTATCTCGTCACCGCGGGGCGGCCTTTGGACACGACCAATTTCTATGCCCTCTATCTCTACCTGAGGGCCTTCGAGACTCACGAGATGGGGTACAGTTCGGCCATGGCCTGGGTGCTGTTGTTGGTCATTGCTTTCTTCACCGCCCTCGTGTTCAGATCGTCGTCTTATTGGGTCTATTATGAGTCAGGGAGAGTCGAGGAATGAGCGTCGTTGGGACATTGAGGTCTCCTGCTCGTCTGAGTAAGAGGAACAGAGACAGAATCGGGTCGGCCATCTACCATCTGATCGTGGTATCGTCCTGTTTTCTGATGATCTACCCGATTCTATGGATGTTTGCCAGCTCACTCAAGGGGCCGTCTGAGATATGGACGCGTCTGTCCTCCTTGATACCCAAGGTGCCCACGTTTGAAAACTACGTCAACGGTTGGGCTGGCTTTGGCGGCATCACGTTCGCCGTTTTTTTCAAAAACTCGCTTTTTTTTGCTACCATGGCGACCATAGGCGCCGTGGCTTCGTCCGCCTGCGTGGCGTATGCGTTTGCCAAGATTCGGTTCGTGGGCCGGGGATTCTGGTTTACCGTCATGTTGCTCACCTTGATGCTGCCGGTTCAGGTTCTGCTCATCCCCCAGTACATCGTGTTTAGCAAACTGAATTGGATCAACACCTTCAGACCGTTGCTCATCCCGCGCTTTTTCGGCAATGCCTTCTTCATCTTTCTGATGATGCAGTTTATACGCGGCCTGCCCAACGAACTGGACGAAGCCGCCGAGATTGATGGGTGTAGCAAGATAGGAATATTCTTCAGAATCGTCTTGCCCTTGATCAAACCGGCCCTGATCACAGCGGCCATCTTTTCCTTCTACTGGACCTGGGAGGACTTTTTGACTCCCTTGATCTATCTGAACGAACCCAGGCTTTACACCATTTCGCTGGCGATAAGATCGTTCTCTGATCCAAGTTCCACCACGGATTGGGGCGCCATCTTTGCCATGTCAAGCCTCTCACTGGTGCCGGTGTTTGTCATTTTCATCGCCTTCCAGAGATACCTGGTTCAAGGCATCAGCACCACCGGCCTCAAAGGTTAGCAAGGGACAGTGAAGGATTCCTCGATGAAACGACGGCTGCGTCGTGAGCCTGTCGAGGGATCGGTCATCCAGTCACTACCCCTGGCCCGACCCCGCCTTAGACCCTAAAGGTTTTCCCAAGCGATTCCTATCGCCACCTTTAGGGTCTGCCACCACAAGCAGCGGTCCCTTTCGTGTTTTTCGCGAGATTTCGCGCCTTTCGTGGTCCAAATGTCCCCCTGGCGCAATTGCACAACATGCGAAAGGGAGTAGAATACACACGTATTGGTCAGATAAGGCAGATACTCAACACGGAAAAAGGAGGAAATTCCATGACCCTGAAAGCCCTGATACTCAAGAACCGCAGTTACCGCCGCTTCCACCAGGACGTCCCCGTAACCCTGGACGCTCTGCGCGCCCTCGTGGACCTGGCCCGCCTCTCCGCCTCCGGGGCCAACCTGCAGCCGCTCAAATACGTCCTCAGTTGCGACCCCGCCACCAACGCCCGCATCTTCCCCCACACCCGCTGGGCCGGCTACATCAAGGACTGGGGCGGCCCCCAAGAAGGCGAACGCCCTGCCGCCTACGTCGTCATCCTGGGCGACACCGAAATCGCCAAGAACTCTGGCTGCGACCACGGCATCGCCGCCCAGTCCATCATGCTCGGCGCTGCCGAACAGGGCCTGGGTGGCTGCATGATCGGCTCGATTGACCGCGACGGCCTCCGCCAGGCCCTGAGCATTCCGCAGCGCTACGAAATCCTGCTCATCCTGGCCCTGGGCCAGCCCAGGGAGACCGTCGTCATCGAAGACCTCGGCCCCGACGGCAGCATCAAGTACTACCGCGACGCCCAGGCCGTGCACCACGTGCCCAAGCGCTCCCTGGCCGACCTGCTCGTGGGCGAGTACGAAAACACCTCAACAAGTTGAGGACTCCGGAGTCCCGAACTTGTTCGGGGTATTCTCAGACCAGGGTAACGCAGGCAAGAATCAATAAAATCTGCGTTCATCTGCGTTCGTCCGCGTTCATCCGCGTGCCCGGATTTGTCCGCCTATGGGGTACTATAAGCATCAGCGGCCCACGGCCGGCGTACTGGCCGGCTGGGAAGCGTACGAAAACGCCAATCTCGTGAACTTCCTCGGCCCCCTCTTTCACGGGATTCGTGCCGCCGCGCACGACCGCGGGTGCAACCTGCTGCTGGCCTGCGGCATGGGCTTCCCCGGTGGCCAGATCGGCGGCATCCATCCCGCCTGGCCCACCCCCTCGCCCGACACCGATTTCGTGCCGGTCGGCCCGTGGAACACCGACGGGCTGATCGTGGTCAACCCCCTCGTCTCCGAAGCGAGAATCCGCCACGTGCTCGACCTGCGCGACGCCGGCCACCCGGTCGTCTTCGTGGGCGCGGCCCTGGGCGGCCCGGCCATCGCCATTGACAACGCAGGTGGCATCCACCAGGCAATGGCCCACCTGGTCCAGCACGGCCATCGCTCTATCGCCTTCATCGCCGGCAACCCCGAGGACACCCACGGGGATAGCGAAGAGCGGCTGCAAGCCTATCAGTCGGCCGTGCAAGAGTACGGCCTGCAAGCCAATCCGCACCTCGTCGCCTATGGTTACCACATCGTGGACGGCGGCCGGCTGGCCATGCGGCAACTCCTGGGCACCGGGGTTCCCTTCACCGCCGTGCTGGCCAGCAGCGACGAGTGTGCCATCGGCGCCATGATGGAACTCAAAGAGGCCGGGCTGCACACCCCACAGGACGTCGCCATCGTCGGCTTCGACGACCAGCCGGAGGCCATCGTCCAGGTCCCACCCCTGACCACTGTCCACAGTCTGACCTATGAGAGGGGTTACCGGGCGCTGGA
>Ga0315285_10007136_pt1 | contig 11480 bp, 14 predicted proteins | sample YL17G09_36_MG_FD_203698 | JGI IMG/M metagenome (GOLD analysis project Ga0315285, IMG submission 203698) | Sediment microbial communities from Yellowstone Lake, YNP, Wyoming, USA - YL17G09_36 | ecosystem: Environmental > Aquatic > Freshwater > Lake > Sediment | place: USA: Wyoming | collected... | reverse complement strand
GATGCGAGCGTGGGCTTCGCCGACGTCTGCGGAGAGGTTTCGGCAATCTGCCACGCCCTAGCCCACGGCGAGAAGGACTACGAGGCGATAGTCGCGCTATGGAAGAAGGGGGATAAATTCGAGCTGCCAAGCCCATGCGGCCGCTGCCGGGAACTGATCAGCGACTTCAGCAAAGAGACGTGGGTGATAATGGGGACCCCCGAAGCCCCCTTCAAGGTGAAGATAGGGGAACTCCTCCCCCTGAAGAACGACTAGTCTACAACCTCAGCCTTTGGAGGAAGCCCCGGACTTCCTTCTCGAACTCCGCCGGTTTATCCTGCGGGACCATGTGGCTGGCCCCCTTGACTGTGGAGACCTCTAGGCCGGGGATCAGCTTCGCCATACGCTCCCTCTTCTCGGCGGTGACGAGGGTGCTCTCTGATCCGAGCACCAGCTTCGCGGGGACTCTTATCCTCTCGACGTAGGGCCAGAGGTCCGTGTAGTAGCTGGTCATCGTCGGGCTCCCGGTCGGCTTGGGCTTGAGGGTGCCACCGGGCATGCGTATGAACCCGTGCCTCAGCCTGCTCTCGATGTACTCCGCCGCGAAGCCCGGGTACCTCTGTTTGAGGTAGGCCGCCGCCTCGGCTTCGTCCTTGAGTGCCTCGGGGGCCTGCTGGCTCCAGGGGTGGGAGACGGGGTCGGGCGGCGCGATGTCGACGAGCAGGAGTCCCTTCACCTCGTCGGGGTGCTCTGCGGCGAGGATCATCCCCATCCTGCCGCCTATGCTGTGGCCCATCAGGATGCAGGTAGTGAAACCGAGGCGCCTGTAGCAGTTTCTGAGTAGCTCCGCGTGCTCGGGGAGGGTCACCTGCTCCTGGGGCACGGTCGAGTCTCCGTGCGCGAGTATTGTGAGTGCGAGGATCTGGTACTCGCCCTTCAGGGACTCGCACATCTTCTCCATGCTGTAGGCGTCCATCCCCATGCTGTGGAGGATGACGATCTTGCCGCCCTTCTCCCCCCAGCGGGCGTAGTGTATCCGGTACTTTCCAACCTCTAAGAAGCCATCGACCGCGGGCAAATCAATCATGAATTAGTGGCGCCCGGGTTGGTTTCAATGTTTCCACGCGGAGACGCGGTCTAGTACCTGTTGCGTGGGCCCTGTGTCAGCTTCATGACGGCGAGGCTGTGGCTGCAGACCCCCTTCTCCTGGAACCCTGGGCAGCTGCAGTATACACGCCCATTCCTGACGACGAGGGAGTAGGTGCCGTGGTCACCGATGACGTTGAAGTGCCCCCCATCCAGCCTCTCGATCCTACCGGCCTTCAGCAACCTTTCGGCCTTGTCGAGCATCTTATAGAGGGGCATATCGAGCACCAAAGACAGGATGCCGGATCTTTGAGATAAGCTATTCCATGACCAATACAACCTATTCTGCGGGAGTGAGTCGACCCATCTGGACGCCTATCGTTCAGGGGCGAAAGATGGGCACCGGTGCTTAAGGGGGTTACTCATAGGGGTTAGGGAGATATATGGTGACGATGAAGCGGATTGGCTCGTTAATGCCGCGAAATCGGGTTCTAAGTGCACGAAGTTGGGTTATGCGAAACGAAGTGTCCTTACAATCTCCCCATCAGGGAGTTAATTGAGGATAACCTGGACTACTATGAGAACATCATAAAGGGCGAGACAAACCTAGAATCGGGATAGCGTGAAATAGCCTATACACGGATATCTTGTTGATTTTCAATGGGTAGACTCGACGGTAAGGTAGCCATCGTGACCGGTGGCGCGAGCGGGATCGGTGAGGCGAGTGTACGCCTCTTCGCCGCAGAGGGGGCGAGGGTCGTCGCCGCCGATGTCGAAGACGACAGGGGCAGACGCCTCGCCGAAAGGCTTGGGGGAAATGTGATCTACCGTCACACAGACGTGACTAGCGAGGCCGATGTCAGGGGCACTGTGAAAGCAGCTGTGGACGACTGGGGGCGACTCGATGTGATGTTCAACAATGCGGGTATTGTCGGCGCCGTTGGCCCCATTGAGGGCGTCAGCGTCGAGGACTTCGACTGGACCATCAGGGTCAACCTCCGGGGGGTCTTCCTCGGGGTCAAGCACGCCGCACCCGTGATGAGGAGGCAGGGCTCAGGCAGCATCATAAACACCGCCAGCACCGCCGCCCTCCAGGCCGGCTTCGGCAACCACATCTACAGCGCCTCCAAGGCTGGGATAGCTCAGCTTACCCGTAGCGTCGCCATGGAGCTGGGCGAGGCGGGGATAAGGGTGAACTGCGTCAGCCCCGGCTACATACCGACGCCAATGATAGGCATAGCCCGAAGCCTCACCCGAGAACAGGCGGAGGCGAAGCTCCACATCATCGAGGACGCCTTCAGGGACGCCCAACCCCTAAGAGGCCCCATAATGCCCAAGGACATCGCTAGGGCCGCACTATTCCTCGCCAGCGACGACTCCAGATTCGTGACGGGGCAGAACCTCGTCGTCGACGGCGGAGTCACCGGCGGGAAGATGTGGAGGGACTACCAGAAGGGCACAAACAACCTCAAGGAGGCACTCGAAAAGGGATGACGGAGGTCAACGTTCTTGGCGTAGCTGGCAGCCCGCGCAGGGGTGGGAACACGGAGACCATCCTCGACGAGGTCATGAGGGGCGCGGCGGAGGCGTGGGCGGTCACGGAGAAGGTCGTCCTCGCTGACAGGGACGTGAGGCCGTGCAGGGCCTGCAATGTCTGCGCCCGCACCGGCACATGCATAATAGACGACGATATGGCCGCCATAATTGAGAAGATGAAGACCGCAAGGGTCTGGGTCCTCGCCACGCCCGTCTACTGGTGGGGGCCAACGGCCCAGCTGAAGGCGTTCATCGACAGGTGGTACGGCGTCCCGAGGGAGCTGTTCCGCGGGAGGAGGATAATCCTCGCCGTCTCGTCGAGCGGGGGGAAGAGCTACGCCGACTTGACGCTCAGGATGCTCGGTGAGATCATCCCCTACCTCGGCATGGAGAGGTTCCGCGTCCTCCAAGCCTCCGGCGCCAACTCGAAGACATCGGCGAGAGAGGATGCACACCTCATGAAGGAGGCACACGCCGCGGGCTTCGACGCCGTCAAAACCCTAGAATAGGACTCTAGGTGTCCACCATTCTATCACTCTCCCCGGTGGTGAAGGGTAACCATTATCTCATCGGCGGGGCAACAACAACCAAGAGATGTTCAGTCATGCCTGAAGAGATGCGCTGGGACTTGGCGCAGATGGTCGAGAGCGTCGACCCAGATCGGATCGATGCGAAGCTCGATGAGATGGTCGCCGAGGCGAATGGGATCGCCAAGAAGCACAGGGGGAAGATCGGGACCCTCGACGCCGCGGGGCTCCACACCCTGCTTGAGGAGAGGGACGCCTTCACCCTGAGACACGAGGGGCCCATGGAGTACTGTAGCCTGAGGTACAGCGCCGACTCCACCGACCCGGTCTCGAAGAGGCTGAACGAGGCGGTGCGCAAGGCGGGCACAAAGGCGGGGCAGGCCCTCGCCTTCCTGGAGATAGAGCTCGGCGACCTCCTCAAGGCCAAGCCGAGCCTCGTCACCGACCCCAAGCTCCACGAGTACAGGCACTTCCTGGAGAGGATCGTGCGCAGGATACCCCACGTCATGACGGAGGAGCTGGAGAAGCTCACCATCTCGAAGGACCAGAACGGTGTGAGCGCCTGGTCGCAGCTGCAGGGAGACTGGCTCAGCACACGCACGTTCAGGATCACCGTGGACGGCGTCGAGAAGACGATGCCCTACGGTGAGATCATAAGCCTCTACCAGAGCAGGGACAGGGCGCTAAGGAGGGAGGCGAACAGGATCGTCTACGCCGGCCTCGGTGGGGACGACATAGTCTGGGCGAGCGCCATACGCTCTGTCTGCGGGGATCACCTGCAGATGTGCGAGTGGAGGAAGTACCCTTCCCCCATGACGCAGAGCCTCATAGACAACGACGTAGAGCAGGAGGCCATCGACGCCCTGATACGCACGATGGAGGCAAGCGTCGGCTCGTACCGGAGGTACCTGCGCCTCAAGGCGAGGCTCATGGGGCTGGAGAAGCTCGGCAACTGGGACATCGTCGCCCCCCTCCCCAAAGCTCCCGAGAAGAAGTACACCTGGGAGGAGTCCCGGGGGGAGGTTGTCGCCGCCTACGAGAGCTTCGACGCCGAGTGGGGTCGGTGGGTCGACGAGATGTATAGGCGCCGCCACATCGACGGCGAGGTCCGCAAGGGGAAGAGGAGCGGCGCCTTCTGCGCCAGCTGGCTCAGCGGCAAGAGCGCCTGGGTCCTGCAGAGCTTCAACGGACAGATGGGCGACGTCTACACGCAGGCCCACGAGCTTGGCCACGCCGTCCACGCCTACCTGGGGGGCCGCCACCAGAAGCCGAGCAACTACGAGATAGGGAGCTGCATCGCCGAGTGTGGCAGCGTCTTCGGGGAACTCCTCCTCACCGACAGGCTGCTGAAGGAGGCCAAGACGAGGGAGGAGAGGCAGGCGGTCATCGCCACCGTCCTCGACGAGTTCGGCATGGCCGCCTACCAGGTCAGCGCCCGCGTCTTCTTCGAGAAGAGCATGTACGACGCCATCAAGGATGGGAAGTTCCTCGACGGGGAAACCGTCTCCACCCTGTGGATGGCTGGGAGGGACAATATCTATGGAGACGCCGTGGAGTGGCTCCCCGAGATGAAGTGGGAGTGGACCATGAAGCCCCACTACTACATCCCCAACTACCGCTTCTACAACTACCCCTACGTCTACGCCCAACTCTTCGTCTTCGCCCTCTACCGCCTCTACAAGGAGCAGGGCAAGGCATTCGTCCCCAGGATGAGGGCCCTCCTAGCCGCAGGCTCCAGTAAGAGCCCCACGGAGCTCGCGAAGGAACTGGGCTTCGACATCACGGAGGAGGACTTCTGGCGCAAGGGCATACAGCAGTTCGAGGAGTTCGTCGACCAACTCGAAGACATAATAAACAAGTAGGGGTTAAATTCGCCACAGTGATAAACAGGAGGACACTGACCATAATCTTAGCCGTTCTTGCCCTGCTAACCGGCGTCTTCTTGATTCTTCACTCGTGAAGTAATTAAAAACGCGCGCTAGTGTGTTTAGAAAAAATCCATATAGAGGCTTCACACTCGATACAGAAACCTCTGAAAATCGATGCATCAGTCACTTGTTCTACAGACACCAAATCCCTAAAAGATTAGTAGCCTGCCGTCAAAGCGAGAATCAGCCCCAGACAAGCCCCAAGAAGCGTGACTCGTTCACTCAACTACGCTCTTGATATACGATGGGGTTCTAACCGCTAACTGATAGTCCACGAAGCAAGAATTTTGATTAACTTCTGTCTCTACTCCCCCTCAGTTAAGTATATAGAGTGAAGCCGACTGCCTCCGCAGAGGAGGTTATAGCCAACGGGTTCGAGCACCTGGACGAGTTCTGCAAGTCCCTCTTCGAAAGCGTCGCCGCCAGCGTGTGCTAACCTGAACATCCTGATGGCCGGCGTTGACGGGTACCTTGACTATCCCCTCACTATACACCCCTCCAACGGGGTCACAGGGTTCATGTGATTGAAAACATCAGCTGTTGCAACCTTGTCTCTGAGGTCGGCGATCAATCCGCAACTCAAAAACATCCGCCAGCGCGTGGCAGCTTGGAAGGGCGTGAACAGCAGTAACATCGACTTGGTTGTTGAGAAGAGCCGCTCTGACTGCGTGGTTCACCTCAACTAAGACTGCGTATTCGTCACCTTATGTCTAAAGACGACTCGATGATCCACTCTTCCCTGAAGAGGTGAACAATGGCCTAAGAATGCTCGTAATCAGAGATGTGCTTGAGTATACCGCCACCCACCTTCTTGATGAGCTTCACGTCCGCCGTGTAAACCGGCATGTCCTCAAGTTCCCCCAACGAGAGATAAGCCGAGTCGTAGACCGTTATTCCGTACCTCAACGCGTTCTCGACGCACCTCTCAGAGAGGTCACCCCTCAACGGACGCAGATCCAGCCCCAACTTATCGAGGGCGAGAGCCGCCGTCTTCAGATCCACGAGCCCCGTGTCAGGTGCGTACCTCAGGGCGTTCAACACCTCAAAGGGCAGAAGCTCAACCGAGGCAATGTCGATGCACCCCCCACCATAATCCTCGGCCACCCGCCTAGCGACGCCACTATCCTGCTCCTCGACAAACCACTTGAAGGCCACCGAGGCATCCACGACTACCTTCTCAGGTCCCGCCACTTCCTTATCTCCTCGGTGCCGTCAAACCCAGAATGGGGGCGCCTGATCGAGTCCATTAACCGGAGCGCCTCAGCCACCTCCGCCGCGTCCCTCTCGCGCCTACGTTCCTCCTCACGGATCTTATCCCGAATTGCCCCTCTCACCACCTCACTCCAGTTCACGTGTCGGAGCCGCCGCATTTTTCGGCGAGTATCTTCGTCGATGCGTGCCGAAACGACCTCAACCATACTAACAAATAATACGCGACTTGTAATATAAATACTATCGCCTCCTACACGTGAGACGACGAATTCACCTTATGTCTAAAGACGACTCGATGATCCACTTCTTCCTCCGCCCCCTACGCCTCCCAGAACCCCGTCTACTTCGACGCAGTCAAGAGAAACGCGGAGCGACTGACGAGGCTCACCAACGACCTCCTCGACACCCAGAGGATCGAGGAGGGAAGAATGATTGTGTCAAGGACACCCGCCAAGACCGGTGACCTGCTACGCGACTTTGCTCAGGAAACGACTCCCGGGTTGACGCGTAGGGGACAGACCCTGGAAGTAAGAGACGACCTCGATGCGGTGATAAACGTCGACCGGGACCGCATGATTCAGGTCCTAGCAAACCTCGTGAATAACGCATCAAAGTTCTCACCGCAGGGCTCCACGATCCATCTACGCGTCGAGAAGCGTAGCGGCGGGGCGCTATTCACCATACGCGACCACGGCGTCGGATTAGCCGAGGGGGACATCCCCAAGCTCTTCAAGCCCTTCCCTGGGATACATGTCGGGGGTAACAAGGAGGGCTCGGGGCTTGGCTTAAGCATCTGCAGGGGCACAGTTGAGCTCCACGGGGGCCGCATATGGGGCGAGTCGGAGGGACCCGGGAAGGGGTCTACACTCAGTTTCATCGTCCCGGAGGTGACAAGTTGACATCGAAGATCCTCGTCGTCGACGACGAAGAAGACATCCTCGAACTCGTGCGAATAATCCTCGAATCAGAGGGATACACGGTTGTGACGGCCACCTCAGGGGAGGAGGCGCTTCGGCTGGTGGAATCTTGGAAGCCAAGCCTGGTTATACTGGACGTGGTTCTCCCCGGGGTTAGCGGCCTCGACGTGTGCAGGCAGCTCAGGCGGAACCCACGAACCCACTCCGTCAAAGTGGCGCTCTTCACAGCCCTAGGCACCGAAGTTGACATGAGGCTGGGGGCTGGCGATAAGGCGGATGCCTACGTGCTTAAGCCCTTCAGAGAGGCGGATCTTCTACGAGTCGTCAACGATTTACTGCATGGTGCCGCCTAGCAAGGCCCCCTCATCCTACTGGTCGTCGTGGACAGCCTGTCGTCGCTGGTAATGCGGAGTTCCCCTACTCTCCGGCATAGTTCATCTCCCTCTTCGTGAGGATGCCTGCTAGTTCAAGGATTGATCTTCTGCCGGTGAGTCGGTTGATGACGTCTGTGAAGCTCTCGTTTGGCATCTTGAATGATGCGAGTCGAGTGTAGGCTTCATCAGATATGGAGATGTTTTTCACACCCATGTCTTATCCGTGTGTATGTGTGGGTATCAGCATAAAGATTTGTTTGAGTCTTTACGCATTCCGAAAATTTCATCGAAAAATAAGAGGTGAAAACAGATCGCGAGACGAAAACACAAGGTAGACCCGCGTATAGATTATGAACCAATGTTGAAAAACTGTTAAAAATTGGCGGCGAGACTCAACCAGTCAAATGGACGGGATAGAATACGACACATCCCAAACAGGCCTCGCAGCCGTCTTAAAAGACTGGCAGATCGAGACGATGCAGGTCCTCTGGCAGAACCCCGAGGGACTAAACAGCCGAACCGTCTGGCAGAGAGTAAACCCGATACTCAAGGGTAAAAGCATCTCACGCGCCAGCGTCATCAACTTCCTCGAAGCAATGCACTCCCTGGGCATACTCGACGCAGAGGACCGCACAGGCAAGGGCGGCCACCACTCCATCTACAGGGCCGCGCTGGACGAGACAGGGTACAAGCAGTTCATAGCCTCGACCCTGATAGAAAGCCTGATGCAAGGCTTCCCAGACGAAACCAAAGAGGCACTAAAGAACATCAACCCCTAGCAACCCAACCAAGCCCCCAGCAACAAGCTCTAAAGGAACCCCCACCCCCAAGAAACCATGCCACCCACGTACCCCAACCCCTTCACCACACAAGGCACATGGCTGAAGGGAAATCTCCACACCCACACAACCACATCCGACGGGGTAAGAACCCCCCAGGAAGCCATAGACCACTACAGCCAAAACGGCTACGACTTCCTCAGCATAACCGACCACGGAACACGCGTCGACCCAACACCCCTCAACCCCCGCGGCATGGCCCTCATCCCCGGCCAAGAGATAAGCATCGGCAACAGCCAAGCCGGCACTACAACCCACATCGTGGCTGCCAACATCCGCGAGACCCTCCCCATACCCGACTTCGACCAAACCATAGACCCCCAGAAAGCCATAGACCTCACCGCCGAACAGGGGGGCTTCACCATAATAGCCCACCCCTACTGGTCAGGCCTACACAACCGCGACCTACTCAAACTAAAGGGCTACATCGGCGTAGAGATCTACAACACAAGCTGCGACGTCTACAGGGGAACCGGCTACTCCCCCTCATACATAGACGCCCTACTCGCCGCGGGGAGGCGCCCCCTCATCTTCGCAACAGACGACCACCACGGCGAACCAGAGCCGATGAAGCCAAGCGACACCTGCGGAGGCTGGATAATGGTCAAGGCAAGGGACAAGACCCTCCCCTCAATCATCGACGCCATCCAGAGAGGCCTATTCTACGCAAGCAACGGCCCCACCATCCACAACATCAGACTCGAAGCCGAAGGTATCCACGTCGAGACCAGCCCAGTAAAACACATCACCTTCGTATCCACACCCAGCCTCGGCGCACGCTTCACCGCCCAAGACGCGCCCCTCACCGAGTACACCTACCCAGGCCGACCCGGCGAGACCTACGTTAGGATCGAAGCCACAGACTATGAGGGAAGAACCGCATGGTCCAACCCCATATACCTCAAAACAAAATAGCACCCGCCCCCAAAGCCGATACCATTCAACCCGATCACAGGGAATCTTTCCAGATGGACGACATCGAGATCAATTTTCATAAAAAACTTTAAAACCTCCCACCTGCGCCTCCTCACGAACCGCAAACCCTTAAGAGGACCCCACCCAGAACAATTTCCAACGATGAAGACCGTCAAAGCCGCCGTCATCGGCTGCGGCAGCTGGGGACGCAACCACGCACGCGTCTACCGTGAATTACCCGACGTAGAACTCGCCGCCGTCTCAGACTTAAACCCCCAAACAGCCCAACAGATCGGAGAAAGATACGGCGCAGCCCACCACACCAACCCCAAACTCATCATCGAAGACCCAGACATCGATCTCATCTCGATCTGCACCCCCACAGTCACCCACGCGGACCTCGCCATAGCCGCCATCGAAGCAGGTAAACACATCCTAGTCGAAAAGCCGATGACGAACATCGTCCCAGAGGCCAAACGCCTAATCCGCGCCGCCGAAAAACACCACACCAAACTCGCCGTCGGATTCGTAGAACGCTACAACCCAGCCGTCCAAGAAACCATAAAACGCGTTAACGAAGGAGAGATCGGCGACGTCATACTCGCCCTATCCCGCCGCGTCAGCCGAAGCCCCGGCAGAATCGGCGACGTCGGCGTGGTAAAAGACCTAGCCATCCACGACATAGACATCGTCGACCACCTCTTCGGAGACCAAGCTAAATCTGTCTTCGCCGTCGCGGGCAGCATCCAACACAAGTTTGAGGACTACGCCCAGATCAACATCAACTACGGGAAAAATCGGAACGCCATAGTCTCAACGAACTGGCTGACCCCCCGACGCATCAGGACCCTGGTCCTCACCGGGACCGAGGGCATAATCAACGTCGAATACACAACCCAACAGATCACCATAGAGAACAACGCCCAACTCACCCAACCCTACCTCCCATACCAGGAACCACTCATGCTGGAACTCAAGTCACTCACGGACGCCGTCCGCGACGACACACAGCCCCAGGTCACGGGCGAAGACGGTCTACGCGCCCTCCGCATCTGCGAGGCCGCCCTACAATCGGCAAAGACGGGGAGACAGGTAAAACTCGCTTAACCCCCAAATCTACCCTCGACGAGTACACGGTCTCCTCGTACACTAGCCGACTAAACGCCCAAACAATGCAAGGCTCGAGACAACATACCCCAGAACCGCGCCCCCACAGAGGAACGGGAGCCCGGCCTGGGGCCTCCCACCCGCCACAAACACCGACAGAACCGCGAAGCCCAGAAGCGTCCCCAGTAGGACAGCCAGGACGACCGGCGCCCCGGCGAGACCCAGCCCCCAGTAGACGGACACGACGAGGCACCCAGGCAGAACAATGTCACCCAACCCCATGTAGAACCCCCGCCGCTCCCCCCCCGCCGGAGGCGCCTCGCTTCTGATCACCACTTTTTCAACATCCCCGTAGCCGCGCCCCTTCGGGATGACAACCATCAGGGGGAGACCCGAGCCCAGGATCATCTCAGCCAGCGTCAACATGTGCTTCGTCTTGTAGACGGAGACCGCGTCATAGACCGCCAACACCAGCAGCAGAACCACGACGAGAGGCGCACTGAACGAGATCCCAAGCACCGCCGTCGTCACAGACCCCAAAAGTATCGCCGCTGCGTCGACGATGTACCACCTCGGCCACCTCACCAGCACCCACACGAACACGGAGGAAGAGACTAACGAGACCAGCGTCGCCAGCGGGTCGTCAACGACAAACCAGGCCAAAGAGTAGAATGTTGAGAAGAACGAGAACCAGACCGCTCCCCTCAACACCCACCTCACGAGCCACCCACCCCTGAACCTCCTCAGCCCCAGGATGACCCCCGTCGACACCAGCATCATCACAACAAAGTACACCACATTAACTGGGTCACCCGCATCCTCGAAGGCGAAGAGCCCCGACCCGCCAAACGGCGCCACAAGCAACAACGCCAACACGTCAACGACGACGAAGAACGACCCCATGACGAGGAACGGCCACACAGGGACTGACGAACCCGACTCAGCCACGACCCCTAGACCGATGCACTCCTTATTGAACTTACAGAGAACCCGAGCCTTCTAGGAGAAGACCCTAGATCTCCCTCTTCATCCTCAAGGTCTCAGGCATCGTCGTGAGCAC